>Ga0256833_1000597_pt1 | contig 27729 bp, 27 predicted proteins | sample 356284metaG_FD_190535 | JGI IMG/M metagenome (GOLD analysis project Ga0256833, IMG submission 190535) | Hydrothermal vent microbial communities from Mid Atlantic Ridge, Atlantic Ocean - 356-284 | ecosystem: Environmental > Aquatic > Marine > Hydrothermal vents | place: Atlantic Ocean: Mid... | reverse complement strand
CAAGGGAACTTTAAAGAGAACCAACAGTTTCGTTACAATCCTGACTATCTCATTAATGTGGGAGATGTTATCTCTGTTAAGTTGTGGGGAGCGTATGAGTTTATGGGTGACTTAACGGTCGATAAGCAGGGAAATATATTTATTCCTAAAGTAGGAGAGGTGTCGCTTTTAGGACTCTCTAATGCTCTGTTAAAAAGTACCATTACTCAAAGTGTTAAAAAGACCTTTAATGACAATGTCTATGTCTATGCTGACCTTAAACAGTACCAACCCATTTCGGTGTTTGTTTCAGGTTCAGTAAAGCAAGTAGGGCTTTACAATGGTCTCTCTACAGATTCTATTTTACAGTTTATTGACAAAGCAGGGGGCATTGTACGTGGACAAGGGAGTTACCGACATATTAGCATTTTAAGAGACAAAGAGATTATTAAAGATATTGACCTTTACCAGTTTTTACTCGATGGTCAAGTTGAGATGTTTCAGTTTAAAAATGGCGATGTTGTCTTAGTTAATCCTGTAAACAATTTTGTAGAGGTGGAGGGAGATGTTAATCGTCCCTATATTTTTGAGCTTTTAAATCAATACAGCACGGTGCAAGATGTGATGCGATTTATTATGCCTAAACCAACAGCAAACCGTTTTATGCTTACCTCTTGGCAAAATGGGCAAGAGAGCAGTAAAGATTACGCCTTAGACCAAGCCCAAAATGTAGAGGTTAAAAATGGTACAAAAATCAAATTTTTCTCCAACTACTATATAAATACCATTAACGTTACCCTAGAGGGAGAGCATACAGGGGCAAAAAATATTACCCTAAAAAAAGGGACAACGCTCTATGATGTTCTCTCAAAAGCCTCTTTTACCCCTCTTTCAGAGATTAAAAATGTAAAACTCTACCGTAAATCAGTAGCCAATATTCAAAAACAGCTCATAGAGACGATGCTAAAAGATTTAGAAGCTCGTGCCTTAACCTCTGACTCTTCTACGGTAGAAGAAGCGAGTATTCGCAACAAAGAGTCAGCGATGGTCATGGACTTTGTTAAACGTGCAAGAGCCGTAGAACCATTAGGGCAAGTGGTACTTAGTCAAAAAGACAACTTAGAGAAAATCTACCTAGAAGAGGGTGACAAAATCGTCATTCCAAAGCGTTCAAACATTGTCATCATTCAAGGAGAGGTAAATATTCCCAATGCTTTGGCTTACCGAGAAAATTATGGCATAAACGACTACATCAAAGTGTGTGGAGGTTATGCCGAGAGAGCCAACACAGAGAAAGTTTTACTGTTAAGAGCCAATGGCGAAGTGTTACAGTATAATTCTTCAGACAAATCCCCTGAAGTTGAAGCAGGAGACTCCATTTTAGTTTTAGGTAAAACAGACAGCAAAAACATTTTAATTACATCAAGCGTAACCAAGATACTTTACCAACTTGCCGTTGGGGCTGCTGTGGTTTTGAGAGCGTTTTGATTTATACGACTAAGATTAAAGGAATAATACTTTTTTTGTTAATACACAGTACGCTTTTTGCTTTAAGCTCTGAAGATAAAGCAACTAAGCGTTCTTTATACCCCTATACAGTTAAAGGAATTACTTATTATCCTCATAAAGTAGCTGTGGGTACTGAAAAAGAGGTTCTAGCCTCTTGGTATGGCGAATATTTTCATGGGCGTAAAACAGCTATGGGAAATATTTATGATATGCATGGTTACTCTGCTGCACATAAGACCTTGCCTTTAGGGACTATTCTTTTAGTCACTAATCCAAAAAATGGAAAATCTTTAAAAGTAAAAGTTGATGATAGAGGTCCTTTTTGGAATAATCGAGAGTTAGATTTGTCTATGGGTGCTGCTGAATACCTTGGTACTAAAAGAGCAGGAGTGGCAAAGGTTAAGTATCGTGTTGTTTTTGTACCCAAAATTGTTGATACCTTAAAGCCATTATCAAAAGATATTACACCTTTAACTCCTACTTATAATGTTGGGTATAGTGCCATCTCTTATTCGACTATTGAATCATCTACTAAGAAGTCTCTGTTTGAGATTGGTACTTTTTTAAACAAAGAAGAGGCAAAAAGTTATTTGCAAAAACTACATAAACATTTTTCTAAGGCTTATATTAGAGAAGATAGGGGGAAATATAAAGTTTACTTTTATCTCTCTTCTAATGAAAAATCAGTCTTAAAAAGACTTAAAAAATTGAAACAGATAGGATTAATTACAGGGTATGCTTTATTTTGGAGTTATGAAGAGTAGAACTTTTATTAGATAAGTGATATAATAAAAATATTAAAAAATAGGATAGAACTTGAAAAAAAGAAAAAATGAGCAGATGAAAAAAGCGTTTACTTTGGTTGAACTATTGGTTGTTATTATGATTATTGCTCTTTTAGCATCAATGGTAGCACCTAACTTATTTAATAAACTAGAAGATGCACAGCGAAAAACAACAAAAACTCAACTATCAAATCTCTCTACGGCATTGGATTCATTTCGTTTAGATTTTGGACGTTACCCGACAACGGAAGAGGGTCTTGCTATTTTATCGGTAAAACAGTCTACTCTGAAAAAATGGAATGGTCCTTATTTGACAAAGAAGCTAAAAGATGATGCTTGGGGTAATCCTTATGTCTATAAATATCCAGGAAAAGATGGAAATGATTATGAACTTCTCTCTTATGGTGCAGACGGTAAAGAGGGTGGTAGTGATAAAAATGCAGATATTTCTGTTTGGGAATAGATGAAAAAACTAGAAGAGATACTACTTGAGCAAGGTCATTGTACTCAAGAAGATATAGAACAAGTTCATTCCATTCAAAAAGAGCATGGTGGAGAGTTAGGAAACATCTTTTTAAATTTAGGAATTATTTCTGATGATGTTTTGGTAGATGCATTTTCTACTCAATTTAATCTTAAGCGTTTCTCCTCTTTGAAAAAAGAGGAAGTATCACGAATATTTTTAGAAGATGTAGAATCCTCCTTTTTATTAGAGAATGGTATCTATCCAATATGGGAAAATGAGTATCTGATTAAGTTTGTTACTCATAATCCAAATCAAGTTAATATCTTATTAGTACTTAAAAAAATTTTAAACAAGAAGATAGAGTTATTATTAGCTACAGATGAAGAGTTACGAGATATTAAAATGCTTTTTGAAGAGCAATTAGCAGAGGAAGAGGGACTCTTTGAAGATGAAGTAGATAGACTTAAAGAGTTAGCTTCTGAAGCACCCGTGATAAAATTGGTTAATAATATTTTTACAAAAGCAGCCCAACAAAATGCTTCAGATATACATTTTGAATCCTATAAAAGTGGTATAAAAGTTCGTTTACGCATAGATGGTACACTGCATACGATTGATAAAATCTCATTGGGTTTAAAACAAGCAATCGTTGCAAGATTGAAATTAATGTCTAAAATGAATATTGCTGAAAATAGATTACCACAAGATGGTAGGATTACGTTAAAACTATCTGGACAAGAGATAGACATTCGTGCTTCTTCTGTCCCTACAGCTTTTGGAGAGAGCTTTGTTTTGCGTCTTTTAGGAAGTGATTCGGTTGATTTGGATTTAGATAAAATGGGATTCCACCCTGAAAATTTAAAGCTTTTAAAGTCATTACTTACTAAACCAAATGGTATTTTATTGACCACTGGACCTACTGGTTCGGGTAAAACATCAACGCTCTATGCTTGTTTAAATCATATCTATACTGAAGATATTAAAATAATTACGGTTGAAGACCCTGTTGAGTATCAATTGGAGGGGATTAGTCAAATTCAAGTTAAATCCTCTATTGACTATACTTTTTCAAATGCATTGCGTTCCATTTTACGACAAGATCCTGATGTGATTATGATTGGGGAGATACGAGATAGCGAAACTGCAGAGATTGCGATACAATCATCTTTAACAGGTCACTTTGTCCTCTCTACACTACATACAAACTCTGCTATGGGAGCTATTTCACGACTTTTAGATATGGGAATGGAATATTTCTTGTTAAAATCTACCATTGTAGGATTAATGGCACAGCGACTTGCTAAAAAACTTTGTGAGGAGTGTAAAGAGTCTATTTCTGTAGATGATACATTGATGCATAAATACAATATGCATGAGTTACAAAAGAGTATCTCTTCTACTTTTAACCCTTGTAAAGCTGTAGGGTGTTCAAGTTGTAACCATAGTGGATATAAAGGTAGAGTACCTCTTATTGAACTCATTCCTTTTAATGAAGAGATTAAACAAGCGTTAGACAAAGATTTGAGTTTTAACAATATTCGTTCATTAGGCTATAGAACACTTCAAGATGATGCCGTTCTTAAATTTTTAGAGGGGACTATTTCCTTTGATGAGATAGTACGATTAACCAATGAATGATCAGATTAATTACAGGGCTTTAACTTCAGGTGGAGAAGAGATAAGTGGTGTTCTTCAGGGAACATTAAACGACTTAGAAAAAGTAGCAAAACAGAAAAATCTTATTATTATAGATTTTAAAACAACTAAAAAAAAGTTAAATACAAAGCCGTTTAAAAATAATGATTTTTTAGCCTTGGTTGAAGAGTTATATCATTTGACAAAAGCTGGTATCTCTATTGACCAAGCTTTAAAAATGCTCATTCAAACCTCTAGTAAAGAGGCAACCCGTTCTATTTTACAATCAATGTTATCGGAAATAAAAGGAGGTTCTCCTCTCTCTAAATCTTTAGAATTTGCTTTAAAAAAGGAGCAAGTTGAAGTAGATGCATTAACCATTAGTTTTATAGCAACGGCTGAAGAGATAGGGGATATTCCTAGTGGACTAGAACAACTTTTTGATTACTTGACTTTTCATAAAAAAATTCAAGGCGAGATTAAACAAGCCTTAGCCTATCCTATTTTTCTTATGATTATGAGTGTTTTGGTGGCATTGTTAATCTTTTTTATTATTGTCCCTAAGTTCTCTTCTATCTTTTCGCCTGAAGAGTTTGAGAAGCTAGATGCACTACCCTATGCCGTTTTGTCAATAGGACAATATTTAGATGCACACATGACGGAATTTTTTACACTTTTTGCTGTTTTAATTTTAGCTACAGTTATTTTACTCAAAAAGTTTCCCATTCCGTGGATGAGTGTTTTTTATCATACTCCTAAACTCTCTACTATTATTGTGAGTTTGCAACTCTCTATTTTGTATGGTGCTTTGAGTACCATGCTAAAAGGAGGACTAGAGATAGACAAAGCTCTTCGTCAATTTCAACGGATTAAACTCCTTCCCGAGTTGCAAGATTTGTTAAAAAATGCACTCTCTGAAATTAAAAAAGGAGAGAAGTTAAGCACGGTATTTGCTATTAGTAATATTATTCCTACTACAGATATAGCCCTCTTGTATGTTGGGGAAAACTCTGCAACTTTACCTACTATCTTTAAATCACTTTCTACACGACATAGTGAGGCATTTCAAGCTGATGTTAAACGATTTTTATCTATTTTAGAACCAGCAGTTATTGTTCTATTGGGAATCTTTATTGCTGTCATTGTGGTTTCAATTATGATGGCTGTTATGAGTATGACAGATATTGCAGGTTAATGCATGAAAGCAGGATTTACACTGATTGAACTTTTAGTTGTTTTACTTCTAATGACAGTAGTTTTAGCAGTAACTGTACCTATGGGGTCAAAGATTTTTTCTCAATTTAAAAATTATGTCCATAAAGTTGATAAAAAGCACCAACTTAATCAGAAAGAAGCGTATTCGTTTATTAAAGCACAAAAGAGTTATTTTGTACTTGAAGATATTAATTACTCTATTTCTGTTAAAGGGGTTTTGACTAAGTGAAAAAAGCGATGTTTACAGTAGAAGTTTTAATCTCTATTTTTATACTCTTTTTAGTGGTAACAGTTTCAGCGACAAGTTCTAAGTTTTTAAATCAAATTTTAAAACAGCAAGATAGATATAAAAATATTTACGCTGTTGTATTTTCCATTAAAGATAAAATATCGGCTGACATCTGTACCAAACAAAGTAGAATGAGAGGAGAATTAACAGGTTTAGAATACACCGTAGAGTGTACCCTTCTCAAGGAGAAAAGAGGATTTGTAAAAGATTATGATTTTGAAAATGCTAAAGAGATAGTAGGCTATACAGGTGGGTACTTATTTCAGCTCTATCAAGTAGATTTAGAGCTTGTTAAATATAACTATCAAGTTAGCTACTATATTAATCGGTATAAAAAAGCATTATGAAAAAAGCTTTTACTTTAGTTGAACTGCTGGTAGCCGTTGTTCTTTTAACGCTACTTATTGGAACGGCACTCTTCTCTTATCGGCAGGTCTTGCTCAATATTACCAAGGCACAAACCAATACATTTAATGAGATTTTAAAAATACATCAAATGCATACCTCCATCGAATCAATGCAACACTATGTTGTTGATGAGTATAATAATTTTAACCAACCCATGAAGAAGTTGCATGTTTTTTTTGTAGGTGATGAAAATGCCTTTAAGTACATTACTTTAAATCCTACATTTTCAACTATTCCTAGTTTAAGTTCATTTGAATGCAAAGATAATAGTTTAATTTACAAAGAAGAGCCACTCTATAAACGTATAGATGTTAATAGACCATTATTTTTAGACGATACACCATCTATCGTCTATTGGAAAGATATTGAGTCTTGTAAATTTGAATATAGCCTACATAAAAAAACCTTAAACAGTTTAAGAGATGTGTTGCCAACAATGGTAAAAATAGAGTTTAAAGATAGTAATCAAAAAGAGCATCTCTATTTTACTACGATTAAAAGTGATTACAATATTAGCTATGGAGATATGTATGGATTACTCTATGATGAATAATAGAATATCTTATAAAAAGGCATTTGCTTTCTCCATAACTATGTGGATTGTTGCCTCTTTACTCTTTGCAACAGTTGTTGTTTTACGCTTTGCCAAAGATGAAGTGGGATTAAGTAGAGGATTAAATAATAAGCTTCAGACACAACTTATGGCAACAAGTGTGTTGGAAGCTTTAAAGTTTTATGTTCCCACTGCAGATTACACTCTAAGCTCTTTAAAAAATGAACTGCTTACTAATATTAAGTACCCTTTTCCCTCTGAAATTATTGTTGATGGTAGAGAATATAACCTAACAAAAGAGATAACAATCTCTTTGAAAGATACCTCTGGACTCTTAAATGTAAGCTATGGTTCTAGTAGTATGATTGCCAAAGCATTAAGTAGTCAAAAAAATGAAGAGTTGAGTCACATACTAAAAAATAGTTTAGATGATTGGAGAGATACAGACAATGTTCCCAAGATTAATGGAGCAGAACAGAGTAGTTATAGCAGTTTAGATAAAAAAATAATAGTAAGAAACAATGAAGCAATTCAAGACATACATGAGTTAAAATTAATTAATGGTTTTGATAAGATTGATTTTGAACTCATTAAGGCAAATCTATACTTTGGTAGAGGCGTGAGTATGAACCTCATGTTGATAGAGAACAGAAGATATTTAGCCAATGTGTTACAGGTCGATGAATCTTTAATTGAAGATATGTTAGAGATTAAAAAGAGTGAACCTTTAAGATTTATGAAAATGATAGAGAAATTACCAACATATAACGATGACTATATGGGCTTTTGGCTCTCCAAACAGTTTAGGGTTACGATTAAAGCAAAAAAAGGGAAGGCACGGAGTATTATCTATGCAACCCTAAACTTTAAACAAGTCAATCAACAACCTTATATGACCTTATCTTATGTAATTTACTGATTCAGATAAATCTATAACAACTTATTATATAATTAGTTTAAAAAACTAAAAGGGTCTTTTTGAATATTAAAAACTATTTGTTATCAAAATTAATAGATATGCTTAGTGTAGAAGATAGTTTTTTTTATAAAGTTAAATTTGAAAAAAAAGTTAAATTAAGTGATGAGATTATTGCTTTTAACTATAAAAAATATGCACCTTTTAAAAACCCATTGATTATAAATCGGATGGAAAAGAACGATTTATATTTATGGTTTTATGAAAAAAATATAAAAGCTAAGATAATTATTCCCGAGGCTTATCTTCTTTTTGACGCTTTAAAAGAGCAATATCCCAATAATCTGTTATTTATTGAAACCCTTAGTAGTTTTATTGTGTTGGTCATTAAAAATGGTATTTTAGAAAATAGCTACTCTGTTCTTGATGAAGAGAAAACCTTTATTGCTATGGAGTTAAATAAATACAATTTAAGCTCATTCCAAAAGATAGATAAAAATAAATATCTAAAAATTAAAGAGCAATCATTAAAAAACATCAGTTTTAAAGATGTTTATAAATGGAGTAGTTTCAAAGTAGAACCCAATAAACTTATTCCTACGGTTGTTAATTTTGTTGCGTATCCGTTTGCTTTTTTACTGTTTTTCATTATGGCTGTGGAGAGTTACCATTTAAACGAGGTTAAGAAAAATTTAGACCTTGTAGAGCATCAATACTCGCTAATCAAGAGTAAAAATGATGATGTCCGAGAGAAGATTAATCTGCAAACTAAAAAAGAGAAAAAATGGATAGCTTTTGCACAGCGTGAACTGCCTTATGTCTCCTCAATAGAAACTTTTCTAAGCATATCAAAAGCTTTTTCCAATAAAGATTTTACCTTTACAAGATTTTCTATTATGGGTTCAAAGGTAAAGATAACGGTTCAAACTCAAGAAGATTTTATTGAGGGGATTACTCTTCTAAACAAGATAAAGGGCTTAAAAAATGTTGCTTTAAAAAGTAGTAGTAAAAAAAGAGGGACAGCATCCTATGAAGCAACTTTAGAAAAGGGAATCTTTTGGTAGATAGTAAAAAACTTTTAGCTATTTTAGGCATATTAATTATTTATGTTAATTATGAAATGCATTTTAAAGAAGATGTTTCTAAAATTCAAAAAAACATAGTACATATCAAGCAACGTATCATAAGAGAAGAGAGACTTTTTAAAGAAAAAGATAAATTTAAAGAGCAAAATAGTAGTAAAGATTATGCTTATCTGTTTTATGATGGTGAAAAGATGTCATATTCTACGGCTATGGGTATTTTTCAAAAAGATGTTCAATCGGCTGCTAAAGAGCATAACTGTACGGTTGTAACTATTCAATGGCAAGATATGCCACAGATTAAAGATAGATTTTATGATACTTTAAGTTTGCGTCTCTCTTTTGAAGCAACACCAAAAGATTTTATAGATTTTCAAAATACGCTTAGAAAAAAATCAAAATTTTACATCTTTAACCAAATAAACTTCTATAAAGATAGACGAAAAAACTTCTTACGTATCTCTGCCATACTCAAAGCATATAGGAGCAAAAAAAATGAAAAATAGAACTTGGGTATTGCTCTATGTACTGGTATTGGTTTTGATTATTTTTTTTGAGTATAAAAAAGACGATACGACCCTTACTCAAAATGCTAATATGCACTATAAATTAGAAAAGAATCAAGAATTAGATTCTTTTTTGTTGAGTTATGTTAAGATTATGGAAAATAATATCACGCTCAATAAGCTTTGGAAAATTGTTCCTAAAAAAGTAAAAGTAAAACCTAAAGTAGAAGAGAATAAGACCAAAGAGATACAATTAATAGAAGTAACATTAAAAAATAAGATACTCTGCATTGAAAAAGAGTGTTTTAGGCTTTTGGGTATTTTTCAAGAATCAAAACATAAATATGCCTCATTTTACAATGAAAATAGTAAAGATAGAGTCAAAGAGTATTTAGTAGGAGAATCACTTTATGCTTCTATTAAGATTAAAAGTATTGTTAAAAAAAGGGTTGTTTTTAGCGATACAAACTCAACACGAGAGTGGAATATTAATTTATTTGACGTAAATAGTAGTAAATATAAACCTAAGGAGTTTGAGTGAAAAAATTAACCATACTTTTAATTTTGGTTATGTTTGTTGGTTGTGCCAATAGAGAAAATCATATAGTAGTAGAAAATAGAGCACAAAGTAGTGTAGATACTCTTTCGGTTGATGAATATAATGAGAAATTTATAGATGAAGATAGTGAATTTACTAATGGATATGAGGCATCTGAAGAGCCTTCTAGTAGAGCAAAACAAGAGAAAAAAAGGGTAGAAAGACTTCCTTCATTTGGAGCAGAAGATATACAAGATTTTAAAATTGCTTCAAATACAATAAAAAAACCAAAAATTATAGTAAAAGGTAACAATGTAAAAGTTAATATAGAATCCATACCCCTAAATGAGTTTATAGATTTTATCTTTTCTAGTGTATTGAAGTTAAATTATAGTGTTGATAAAAAGGTTAAAGCATTAAAGCAACCTATTAACCTAAATATGTCTGAATCTATCTCTAAACAGGCACTTTTAAATGTGGTAGAAAAGCTTTTAGAGAAAGAGTCCGTGACTTTAACTAAAGAGAATGAAACAATCTTTATTGCTTTAAGCTCCTCTCAAAAGATTAAAGATGATCTATCTAATAAATATATCTTTTTTGGTAGAAAAATTCCTACTCATATTAAAGATGATAAAAAAGTTATGGTATTTGTTCCTTACTATTATACAGCACCTAAGAGTTCTTTTAAAATTTTAAAAAGATTGGGGGCTGGGCATGTTTATTTTAGTTACATAAAAGGTAATATTCAAATTTTAGATGGAAAAGCTAAAGATGTTCGTCAGACACTAGAGATGATTTCGGTTATTGATTCTTTAAACATAGAAAAAAAAGAACCCTACTTGATTGAGTTAGAGAATGTAGAGGTTGAGAAGTTTAAAAGTTCTTTGGTTAATATCTTAAAAAGTAACTCTATTCCTATTGCCAATACTATTAATGATGTGGGTATTGTATTGACAGAGATCAAGGAGTTAAATGGACTACTTATTTTAACACCTAAGCAATCGTGGTTAGATAGGGTACTCTTTTGGAAAGATAAGCTCGATGTAATTTCACAATCAGATACAGAGCATAGCCGACTATATAGCTATAAAGTGAAGTATCGAAAAGTAGATGAACTAGCAGGGGTACTCTCTGATATATTGAGTAGTATAGATAGTAATATAGAGAACAATAAAACTATTTTAGCTCCCTCTTTGCCTAAAGTATCTACTAAAATAAAGGCAGATTTATATACCAATAGATTGATGATTAATACAACCTCTTCACAATATAAAGAACTCCTACCCATTATTAAAAAACTAGATACTTTACCACTTCAAGTGCTTTTAGAGGTTACTCTAGCAGAGGTAACCATGACCGATACCTTTAGCTTAGGGTTTGAGTGGGCATTACTTAACAATAAAGCAATAACAGGAACACCTCTAAAAGTAAGTGGTGCACACACTTTAGGCTTTGGAGGTAAAGGTATCTCCTCTAATCTTTTTACCACTAATTTAACCTCTCTAATAAACTCTTTTGCTGAGCAGAAGAAGTTGGAGATTTTATCTCGTCCTCGTTTGATTATCTTAAATAATAAAACAGGAAATATTAATGTTGGTAAGCAAGTTCCTGTTGTTAGTAGTGAAGCTTCTGCACAAGATTTAGGGGCTACAGCTAACTCGAGTATCTTAAGAAATATAACTTATATTACGACAGGTACGTCTGTTGGCTTAACCCCTACCATTAATTCAAATGGTAGCTTGACTTTAGATATAAATATTCAATTGAGTGAAGCACAGACAAACAAAACCTCAAACATAGACTCTCCACTTATTGTCAATAGGTCTTTAACCACTTCAGCTGTTATGCAGAGTGGAGCTACCATTTTGCTTGGGGGTATGATTTCTCATAACAATAGTAATGGTCATGGAGGTGTTCCTATCTTAAAAGATATTCCATGGCTAGGGAATATTTTTAAGTCTCAATCGGAAAATCATGTTAAAACAGAACTTATTATTTTAATCACACCTAAAATATTAAAAAACAACAATGATTCTTATGAAGAGACAAGAAAATTTAAAATTTTATTGAAAAATTTAAGAGATAGTATAAAACTTTAAGATCATTATAGTTATAATATTTGTATAGCGTATTAAAAACTTTTTTAGGCGTTAAAATATAAATGGTTCAAAGGATTACAAATGAAAAACAAATTTTTACTATCGGTAGCTGCATCAGCACTACTTACAACTACGGCTTTTGCTGCAATTGGTTCAGGTCAGTTAAATTTAAGTGCAGGAGGTGGTGCATCAACTACTGAATATAATTTGAAATATGGTAATACTCAAGCATTAGATTTAAAAAACTTAGAGTATAGAGCCGATATTTTAGGTTCAGGGTCTGTTTCTGATCCATTGATTCGACTTGATTTAACAGATACAAACTTATCAGCAACAAGTGATGCTGGTCTTGTAGGTTTAGTTATTCAAAATAGTGAAACAAATGATACAATTGCTACCTATGATAGAAAAATTCTTGCTAATGGACGTACATATTTCTTATTTGATGGAGATGCGACAAAGTCAATTGTTGATGGACAACTTTATCATATTACAAATGATCAAAATGCAAGTCAAAGTATTACTTATAGTTTAAATGCTAATACAGATAAGGTTAAGTTAGATGTATGGTCTACATCAGGTACAGAAGAGCAAAGAGATGCAACTGAAGCAGGTTTTCTTACAACTGTTACTCCTCAGTTCTCTACAGCATGTGTAGCAAAATTTGATGGTTTAATTAACTTTGAAGATTTTAGAAGAACATTTGTTAGTACTAACCACTCTTTAGATGCGAATAAATCTACAGACCACTCAGTTTCTGAAGATACATTAGTATTTACAGTACAAAATAATAGAGGTACTGGAAACTTTTTAGAAGGAAATGCTTCAGTTCTTACATTCTTTACTACTAACAAAGATGGTACAGTTAATGTAGATAATAACTTTAGTGATAATGCTAAATTCCACGTTGATTTATTAACTGTAAATCCTGATGGAACTTCAGTTTCAAATTTAGATATTGGTAATATTCCTTCTGTAATGGCAAGTCCTACAGCAGTAGATGCTAATGGTAGCTTTGATTATAATTTAACTAATGGTAGATTTGATCTTGCATTACCATTGAATGCTGATATTCAAGATGGTCTAACAACTTATTATGTATCATTAGTAAATCAAGGTAATAATCCTATTTTCCCTGTGAAGTTTTCTAACCCAGCAATGTATATGGAAGCAGGTATAGGTGATGATAAAAATTCAATTACACCACAAGCAAATACAGGTTCTCAACCAACTGACCTTGGAGAGTGGAAAGATTACACTTATATTGCTCAAATTCCAGGTGCAACACAAGATGCATTTACTCAGACAAAACTGTTTATTACTAATAGATCTTGTAAAAATGTAACACCTACATTTAGACTTATTAAAGATGGTGTAGTTACAGAGGTAGAGGGTGATGAGATTGCTATTAATACACAAGCAAAAGTAACTTTAGCTACACTTTTAACTAAAGCAGGTCTTGCTGAGGGTAGATACTCTGTAGAGATTATTATCCCTGGTGTGGCAGAAGATTTCTATGTTTATGCTCAAGCACAAGGTAAAGCTAATAAAGCAATTACTAAAGATTTACCAGTATATAATACAAGTAACAGAGGCTAATCTCTTTTACTTTTTAAGTGCACTTCTTTTTTAGAAGTGTACCCCCTTCTCTTTTTTAAGGATATTTTTGAATTATCTCTCTTTTTTAGTCGATGACCTTCCTCTTCACTATTATCAATCTGAACTTTTACTCTTCTCTTTAGAAAAATTTACCTCTTTTAATAAAAATAATATTTTGATTCATTGTACCACACGTGTTAATGAAGATTTTTTACTTTTTTTAAGAGAAAATGATTATCTCTATAAAGTTGTTGAATCCTATTTAGATGGAAAGTACTGTAATAAACTACAACAACTCTCTAGTTTTAAAAATTTAAATGATGAAGATGGTGTATTTTTAGTTGATGCAGATACATTTTTTTTAGCTGACCCCATTGTTACAAACCTCAATAAAATAGGAGGAAAAGTTGTTGATGCCCCAAATCCTCCATTGTCGGTGTTAAGTAAAATCTTTACCAAAGCTGGGCTTAGTTTTCCAAAGATTGTTCAAAGTGACTGGGTCATGGAAAATGCTTATACTTTTGAGTGTAATTTCAATGGAGGCTTCTACTATGTTCCTGCTCAATATGTTCAAAAGGCAGATGAACTTTGGAAAAAATGGGCAACATGGCTCTATGAATATCGTGTTGAACTTTTTGACACTAAAAAACAGCAAATTCATGTTGACCAAGTCTCTTTTGCTATGATGGTAAAAGAGGCAAATTTTGATTATGAAGTTTTGCTCTCAAACAACAACTCACCGATTCACTACAAACATCAACAGCGACTTTTTGACAAAGATCAAGAGGTCTCAATGTTACATTATCATCGTTCATTAAATTATTTTGGATTATTGAGTAAAGATTTATATATTAATGATATTATAGATAGAGCCATAGATAAAGCTAACAGAGCCATTGTTGAAAAAAGAGATTTTAGGTTCTATAAACAGTTTAATCGAAGTTTTGTAAAGTTGCCCAAAAGTACAGAAAAAACAGAACTTTTTAAACAGAAGATAGAAAAATTGACATTGGGTAGTAGTTTAAAGCTTATTTTACATGGAGGAACACCCAAAACAGGAACAACCTCTTTACAGTTTTTATTAGATGAAAACTATAATGAGCTATTAGAACAGGGAATACTCTATCCCAAATACTATTTAAATACCAATCCTCCAAAGCATCAATGGTTAATTCCTCTGCTTAGACAAAATAAGTTTGATGAAATTTTACTCTATTTAGAAAAAATAGTTAAAGAGACTCAAGAGAAAAATGTAAAGACCATTTTTCTCTCTACAGAGGGTATTTTTAACCATTGGTGGGATTTTTCGTCTGAGGCTAAGGAGATTTTAAAAGTGATAGCAAAAGAGTTTGATTTTAAACTCTTCATTGTCTTTAGAGAACCAAAATCATTTTTGGAAAGTTTTTATAAACAAAATTTAAAAAATCCTCAAAACTCATCTGCTGCTTGTTATGGTAAAGATATTTCATTTGAAGAGATGTTAAAAGATAAATGGTTTGTTAAACATATTGATTATTTAGGATTTATTCAAGAGTGTGAAATGTTATTTGGAGAACAGAATATAAGCGTATTTGAGTATTCAGGTGATGTCAATGAAAGAGTATTAAAAAAACTTAATGTTGTTCTGTCTAAAAATAAAGAAGAGCGAAGAGAAAATATAGGGCAGAGCCATATTGGAGTAGAATTACTTAAAGTAGTTAATCGATTTAATCTCAATACGAAAGATAAAAAAAGTGTGGTAAAAATTTTAAAAGAGATGGATGGAATTTTAGATAATTATGCAGTAAGTTCATTACGCAATGAAGAGGTTGATGCTTCTATAGATGATTTTTTCCTTTTATCATCGAATATTTTAAAGTTAGACTATAAACTTTTTTTATGCTAAAATAGCATACATAATTTTATTTGGAGTAGATAATGTATAAAATTGTTTTTATGATATTACTTTTTGGAAGTAATTTACTTTTTGCAGAGAAAATATTGGATGAAGATCATAGAACAACTCTTGCTAAAGGTTGTAATGAAGGAAAAGCAAATGATTGTATTGAGTTAGGTGTAATAATCTTTAAGACAGATAAAAGTCTTAAAAGAAAAAATAGAGCTTTTAAATTTTTTCATAAAGCGTGTGATTTAAATAATAGTTCTATCTGTAGTCGTTTAGCAGCCACTTATGAAAATAATTTAAGTATGCGATACGATCCAAAAAGAGCTATTAAACTTTATGAAAAGTCATGTAGCTTAAAAGATGCATTTGCTTGTGATAGATTAGGTCATATCTATAACAGAGGAGAGAAGAACATAAAAGCTGATGCTATAAAATCACTAGAGTATTTTTTAAAAACATGCCAATTGGAAAAAGATAGTTGTGGAAAGATAGGATTAGCTTACTCTTCAGGGATTGGATTAGTACAAGATATTAATGCTTCTATTAAATTTCATATGAAAGCATGTGATTTTAATGAGACACAATCATGTAATGAGTTAGGTAGAATATATTTAGATAATAAACAGATTAACAAAGCAAAGCTCTTTTTAGAAAAATCATGTAAAAATAGTAGTGGATGGGCTTGTGCAAAATTAGGAGGACTTAATAAAGATCTCAATAAAAGTGTTATCTTTTATGAAAAAGCATGTGAGTTAAATTCAAGAACAAGTTGTAGTAAATTGGCTAAATTATATTTAAAAAAAGATAACACTAAAGCCCTAAAATATCTTAAAAAAGCTTGTGATAAAGCAGATGCAAAAGCTTGTACTATGATTGCTAATATTTATTTAAAAGGTGAGGGTGTTCCTGCTAATAAAATCAAAGCCTTAGGTTTTTTAGATAGAGCATGTAAATTTGGAGATAAAGACTCTTGTAAAAAATAGTTGGCTCTTTCTATTTTATAGTATAATAGAGGAAAAGAATTTTACTTTAGGAGAAAAGAGTTTGAAAACAGCCTATTTTATACTAGGAATGCATAGGTCAGGGACTTCTGCTCTTGGTGGCACATTAAATCTGTTAGGATTAGCGTTTGGTAGCGACTTATTAGGAGCAACCAAAGGGAATCCTAAAGGACATTTTGAAAATATGCTCGTTTACAGATTAAATGAAAAAATTTTAAAAGAGAGTGGTTTTACTTGGGATAGCTACCATTTTGATTTTGATAAAATTGCATTAGATAAAAGAGAACAATATGTAGAAGATGCCAAGAAGATTATGAAATCAGAATTTAATGGTGCTGAAAAATTTGTGATAAAAGACCCTAGAATATGCCTACTTTTTCCTATTTGGCAAGAGGCTTGTCTTGCTCTTTCTATTGAGATTAAAATTGTTTTACCCTACCGAAACCCTTTTGAGGTCGCTTCATCTCTACAAGCTAGAAATAATTTCTCTTTAAACAAAGGTTATTTGTTATGGCTAAAACATTTTTTAGAGGCTGAAAATCATAGTAGAGCTTATGAACGTATGTTTATTTCATTTGAAGAATTGTTAAATGAACCAAAAATAACCTTAGAGAGATTAAGAACCTTTATGGACATAGAACTCTCTGCTGTAGAGTTAGAAAAAATCAATGATTTCCTAGATGTCGATATTAAGCACAATAACAGCTCTCTTGATGACTTTCCTTCAGATACTCCTTTAATATTGAAAGAGAGTGTTAAATTACTAAAAACTAAAGATTTTGAAAATCAAGATAAATTTGATTCTTTACGCTATGAGTTTTGCTATTTGGTAAAACTTTTTATAGACTCAAAAATGGCTAATATGATAGAGATTTTTCCTAAACTGGAAAAAGAGTATAAAAAACTTAATGAAAAGAGTTTAAGCTTTAATCTCATTAAAGAAGAGCAGAAACGATTAGAAGAGAGACTACGCGAGAGAGAAGAGCAGATAGATTCTAAGATTAGAGAAAAAGAGAAGCTTCTCCTTTCTAAAGATACAGAGATTGAAACTTTAAGTCGTCAGGTTGAAGAGTTGATTGAAGACAATATTGAACTTAAAGAGAAAAAGCGTGGACTCTTTAATGGCATACTCAAAAAGTAGGGACAAGTTGTGATGCTAAATTTTAAAAAAAATATTAACTATAAAAAACTTCTTGAAGAGCATAATTTTTTTGATGAGAAATATTATTTAAAACAATATAGAGAGGCTAGAGTCTCAAAGCTTACGGCATTTGAACATTTTTGTGAAGAGGGGCTAGAGAAAGGATATAGACCTAACGATACTTTTGACCCTGTTTGGTATGCTAACTACTATAGTCATCTTAAAAACGCTTCCATACCACCTCTTGTTTACTTCTTAACTATTGGAAAAGATGAAAAGCATTTTCAAAACAGAGAAGAGATGGTTTACCATACTCTCATTGAAAAGAGTGGGTTTTTAGAGAGTGATTTTCCTCAAAAAAGTGATATTAATGGTTTAATGGAGACAATTAGTCATGCTGATGAAGTTCATAGTTTATGCTTAAAGGCAAAAGAGAATAGAGAAATAAAATTTGAGAAAAATGATTTAAATATTGTTGCTCTACTCCCCGATAAAATAGAAACTGAAAATCCTGCTTCAATGCTTAGATTGGTTATACCCTTAAGTTTACAGATACTCAAAGAGAAGATATTTTTTAAAACACTTCCCTCTGGTTTTGATGCTTATGAGATAGTTAGCTATGATAGTTGTATTGTCTATGCCAATACCTTACGAACACAAGAAGAAGTGGAACTATTAGTAGATGTATTGAAAAATCATAAAATTGAGTTAATTGTTTATGTCGAGAGAGAAGAACATATTGAATTAGATGCAACAATTACTTATCTTTTAGACCATGCAAATGTGGCTCTATTTTCTACAAAAGCATTGATTGAGCGTTATCCTGCTAAAGTCAAAAGAAAATTTATACTACCTCCTGTGACGGAGTTGGAACTTTTAGATCAAGAGATGTTAGAATTTTTAGCATTAACATGGTTACAATCAATTCAAAAAGTAAATACCATTGTAAATCAATCAGAACTTTTTGATAAAAATTTTTACCTAGAAGAGAATGCTGATTTAAAAAGAAAATCTATTAATCCTCTGTGGCACTACTATTGGTATGGGTGGAGAGAGAAGCGAATGCCTAGTAGCAGGTTTGACATTTTTTGGTATGCAGAAGAGTATTTCCAAGACTATCTCATGCCTGTTAATCCTGTGCTACATTATGAGTTTATTGGAAAAACCAGAGGTTTTGAGATAAGACCTCAATTTAAAGGCTTAAGTAAAAGGGTTGATTTGGTTGATAATCCGAAACGCATCACACTTTTTGCAGCTTATGATGTAGATGGGATTATTGACGAGTATGTCATTTTGTATATTAAAGAGCTTTCTAAATACAGTGATGTTTATTTCTTAAGTGACACTATTGTATTGCAAAAAGAGCTTGACAAGTTAAGTCCTTATACCAAAGGAGCATGGGCATACAGACATGGTGAGTATGATTTTGGTTCCTATAAACGATTGGCTCAAAAACATGTGGGTTGGGAAACCATAGAAAAGTATGATGAATTAATATTTGCCAATGATAGTAGTTATTTAATAGACTCTTTAGATAAAGTCTTTAGTAAAATGAGTTGTAAAAAAACTTCTTTTTGGGGTATGCAGACAACAAAAGGAAGATATGGTACAAGAATGAAAGCGTCTAATAACTTTAGCTCAAAAATCCCGATTGAAAAGATTAAAAAAGATTATATGGAGAGCTACTTTAATGAAGATGAATTTGATTTCCACTTAGGTTCTTACTTTTTAGCCTTTAGAAGCAATATAATTAAAGACAAAAAATTTCAAAAGTTTATGTCACATGTCTCAAATGAAAGAAATAAAACCACTTTAATAGTAAAGTATGAAATTGGATTAACAAAATTTTTAATTGCCAATGAGTATGATTTTGAAACTTATATGGATGATTTATACCCTTATCATCCTGTTTATAGCAATATAGTGTATGATATGATTGAAGAGGGTTTTCCTTTTTTTAAGCGACTGTTTATTGTTTTAAATCACTATAAGATAAAAAAGATTTACGATTGGAAAGAAAGACTACTCTCTATTCATCCCTCATTAGATTTAAAGCCTATTGAAAATAATATAAACAGAGTTGGTGATGCTACGGCTGTTTATAAAAATATTGATGTTGAAAAAAATGATGAAAAGCCATTTACTTTGGCACAATTTGTAGAAGAAGATAAAAAATCAACTGTTGAAAAAAATTTATGGCTTTTTGTGGTAGAGAGTGAAACACATATGCTTAGCCAAAAGAGTAGGAATATGTTTGATAAGATTAAAGATGATGCCTCAATAAAAAAAGTAATTCTTTATAGAAGTCGTGCCATAGAGACAGAAGGAGTGGCAATTCAAACAGCCCCTCTCCATAGTAGAAATGGGCAAAATTATCTGTTAAAAGCTTCTAAAATATTTGTTGGAGAATTGCTTAATTTGGAGATACCTTTTCCTCTTAATATTGATAAGCATCAGTTTGTTAATCTTGATAGAGATACAGATTTAAAAGGTAAAAGATAAAATGACTCATCTAAAAAGGCTAGAAGCAGAAGCGATTTATATTTTAAGAGAAGTAGCCTCTGAGTTTAGTAATCCTGTTATGATGTACAGTGTGGGGAAAGACAGTTCGGTCATGCTTCATTTAGCCATGAAAGCATTTGCTCCTGCTAAGCCACCATTTAGATTTTTACACGTAGATACTACTTGGAAATTTAAAGAGATGATAGAATTTCGAGATAAGAGAGCTAAGGAGTTGGCATTGGATTTGATTGTTCATACAAATCCAAAAGGCTTAGAGATGAATATTTCCCCTTTTGAACATGGTAGTAAAGTACATACGGACATCATGAAAACAGAAGCGTTAAAACAGGCTTTAAATGTAGGTGCTTATGATGCCATTATTGGTGGTGCAAGACGTGATGAAGAGAAGAGTAGAGCTAAAGAGCGTATTTTTTCATTTAGAGATAAGCACCATAGATGGAATCCTAAAAATCAACGACCAGAGTTATGGAGCATTTATAATACAGCCATTGAAAAAGGGGAGAGTGTACGGGTATTTCCTATTAGTAATTGGACAGAGCTTGATATATGGCAATATATTTATCAAGAGAACATAGCTATTCCTTCACTCTACTTTGCAAAAGAGCGAGAAGTTGTAGAGTATGAGGGGACAAAAATAATGGTAGATGATGAACGAATGCCAAAAAAACTTCGGAAAATAGCTAAAAAAGAGATGGTGCGTTTTAGAACATTAGGGTGTTACCCTTTAACAGGTGCAATTAACTCTACCGCATCAACCCTTCCTGAGATTATTAAAGAGATGTTACTCTCAACAAGTTCTGAACGTGAAGGGCGTTTGATTGACAAAGACCAAGTAGGGGCAATGGAGCGTAAAAAAATAGAGGGTTACTTTTAATGGAGAAGATAGAAGATATAGAAGCCTATTTAAAAGCACATGAGAAGAAAGATATGCTTCGTTTTTTAACTTGTGGTTCAGTTGATGATGGAAAATCTACGCTTATTGGTAGAATGCTTTATGATGCTAAGGTGATTTTAGATGACCAACTATTGGCGATGGAGAGTGAAAGTAAAAAGTATGGAACAACAGGTGATAAGCTAGATATGGCACTTTTGGTTGATGGACTTCAGAGTGAAAGAGAACAAGGAATTACCATTGATGTAGCATACCGTTTTTTTACTACTCAAAATCGTAAATTTATTATTGCAGATACTCCTGGACATGAACAGTACACAAGAAACATGGTAACGGGTGCATCAACAGCAGATGTAGCTATTATTTTGATAGATGCTAGAAAAGGGATTTTAACACAAACAAGAAGACATAGCTTTATTGTTAATCTTTTAGGGATAGAGCATGTTATTGTGGCTATTAATAAAATGGATTTGGTAAGTTTTAGTGAAGATGTTTTTTTAAATATTCAGCGAGAGTATGATCATTTAGTGGAAGTGCTAAAAATTAAACATAGTTATTATATTCCTCTTAGTGCATTAGAGGGAGATAATATTGTTAATTTGAGTCAAAATATGCCATGGTATAAAGGAAAAACGTTATTAAACCTTTTGGATAGTATGTCTGTAGAAAAAGAGCGTAGTGTAGAAGAGTTTAGATTTCCTGTTCAATATGTTAATCGTCCAAATCTTGATTTTCGGGGGTTTTGTGGAACGATTGCTAGTGGAATAGTAAAAGTAGGAGATGAGATTACTATTTTACCATCGGGTAAAAGTAGTAGGATAAAATCAATTATAAATGCTTCTACTATTAGTGAAACAAATAATAAGATAGAAGTCAAAGAAGCATCAGCATTAATGCCCGTTACTTTAACTACTGAAGATGAGCTTGATATTAGTCGTGGAGATATGATTGTTCATTCTAAAAACTTGCCTAGAGTTTCCAATAGTTTAAAAGTTATGTTGGTTTGGATGGATGAAGAACCTATGCAAGTTATGAAAAATTATGAGATTAAAGGAGTCTCTTCACTTGTACAGGGCTATTTTGAAAATATAAATTATAAAATTGAGGTTAATACTTTTGAGAGAATAGAGGTAGATAGCTTATCACTCAATGATATTGCTTCATGTAAACTGATTTTAACACGTCCTATTGCTGTTGATAGTTATAGAAACAATAGATTAACAGGAAGTTTTATTGTGATAGATAAAATCTCTAATGCTACTTTAGGTGCAGGTATGATTGTTAATGTTTCCAAACGAGAAGAGGATTCCTTTAAAAGTTTAAAGCTTTACAGTGAATCCGAAAAAGCTTTAAATAAATATATTAGAGATTTTTTTCCAGAGTGGAATTGTAAAGAGATTTAATGTATGAAGAAAAAAATATTAGATCCATTGTAAAGGGAATAAGTTGGCGTTTAATAGCCACAACCACAACCATTATTATTGTTTATTTCTTTTTTGGACGTTTAGATTTAGCAATTGTTGCAGGAATGATAGAGACGCTTTTAAAGGTTGGATTATATTGGGGGCATGAACGTATTTGGCATAAAGTTCGATGGGGTAAAGAGAAAATAGAACCTTTTAATCTTTGGTTTACGGGATTAGCATTAAGTGGTAAAACAACCATTGCCAATAGAGTTTATAGTGAACTAGAAAAGCTTTCTATTCCTCTTGAACGCTTGGACTCTAGTGAAATTCGTAAAGTAATTCCAAATATAGGGTTTAGTAGAGAAGATAGAAATCGTCATATGCATAGAGTGGGGTATTTAATTAAAACATTGCAACATAATTCTATCTCTACTGTCGCTTCTTTTGTATCGCCTTATCGCGAGTCGCGTAAGGCAATTCGAGAGATGGTAAAAAACAATGTTGTTGTTTATGTTAAAGCAGATATTGAAAGTTGTAAAAAACGAGACTATAAAGGGGTTTATGAAAAAGCCATGAGAGGAGAGTTGAAAAACTTTTCAGGAGTTAATGATGTTTATGAAGAGCCTCAACATGCAGAGATTATTATTGATACAGATAAGACTTCAATAGATGAAGCTGTCCAAATAATTGTAGAATTTGTTAAAAAGAGATATATAAAATGATAGATAAAAATATTGTATGGCATGAACATAAGTTAAGTAGAGATGAACGAGCATCTCTAAAAACTCAAAAGCCTCTTTTACTTTGGTTTACAGGGCTAAGTGGAAGTGGTAAATCAACCATTGCTAATGCCTTAGAGGTAGAGCTATATAAATTACAAAAACATACCTATCTTTTAGATGGAGATAATATCCGTTTAGGATTAAATAGTGGACTAACTTTTAGCAATGAAGATAGAGTAGAAAATATTCGACGCATAGGAGAGGTAGGAAAACTTTTTGTTGATGCAGGGTTGATAGTACTTTGTGCTTTTATTTCTCCTTTTCGTTCTGATAGAAAGCTGGTGGCTCAACTTTTTGATGATGAGAGTTTTGTAGAAATTTTTGTGGATACTCCTTTAGAAATTTGTGAACAAAGAGACCCTAAAGGACTCTATATAAAAGCTCGAAGAGGTGAAATAGCTAATTTCACGGGGATAGACTCTCCTTATGAATCTCCTATATCACCCTCTATCCATTTAAAAACAGATAATTTGAGTTTAGGTGAGAGTGTAAAAAAAATTATTGATTATTTAGAAAAAAGAGGATATTTAGATGTTGAAAACGATTAATTTAGAGGATATTGTAGCAATTGCTAAAGAAGCAGGAGAAGCTATTATGGATATTTATAGCCAAGATTTTACCATTGAGTATAAAGATGACAATTCTCCTTTGACCCAAGCTGATTTAAGAGCCAATGCAATTATTTGTGAACAATTAGAAAAGCTTTACCCTTCTGTTCCTATGATGTCTGAAGAGAACAAAGAGGTAGTCTATGATATACGAAAAGATTGGGATTACTATTGGTGTATTGACCCCATAGATGGGACAAAAGAGTTTATTAAAAAAAATGGAGAGTTTACGGTTAATATAGCACTTATTTATAGAGGTAACCCTGTATTGGGCGTAGTCTATGCACCTGCAATAGAGGAGATGTATAAGTCAAAAAAAGGTGAGGGTGCTTTTAAAAATGGAAAAAAACTTCCTTTATTTAAAAATACTCAACCAAAAGAGAAGTTATATGTAGTTGCTTCAAAATCACATCTTTCAGAAGAGACACAAAGGTTTATTGATAATCTTGATACAAAAAGCATAGAACAAATCTCTAAGGGAAGTTCATTGAAACTTTGTATGGTGGCAGAAGGTATTGCTGACATTTATCCTAGACTAGCTCCTACTATGGAGTGGGACACAGCCGCAGCACACGCTATTGTACTTGAAGCAGGGAAAAAGGTAGAGGTATTTGATAGTGTTGAGTTGTTAAAATATAATAAACCAAATTTATTAAATCCTTGGTTTATTGTAAAATAGTTTAAAAGGAGTAGATTATAAAAGGAATAATATTAGCAGGAGGAAGTGGTACACGCTTGTATCCTATTACCAAAGGAGTAAGTAAGCAACTCGTGCCTATCTATGATAAACCCATGATATATTATCCTTTATCGGTTTTAATGTTAGCAGGGATTAAAGAGGTGCTTATTATCTCTACTCCTAATGATTTACCTCAATTTAAACAGCTTTTAGGTGATGGTTCAGAGATAGGAATGAAATTTGAGTACAGGATTCAGCCAAGGCCTAATGGTTTAGCTGAGGCATTTATTTTAGGTGCATCATTTATTGGGAAAGATGATGTTTGTCTAATTTTAGGAGATAATATCTTTTATGGAGATGGGCTAATAGGCTTATTAGAGCAGAGCATTAAAAGAGCTAAGAGTGAAAAAGAAGCTACTGTATTTGGTTATTATGTAAATAATCCAAGCCGTTATGGGGTTGCACAATTTGATGATTTGGGAAAAGTTATTTCAGTTAAAGAGAAACCTAAAGAACCAAAGTCTAACTATGCCATTACAGGACTCTACTTTTTCCCAAATGATGTGGTTGAGAAAGCCAAGAAAGTTAAACCTAGTCCTAGAAATGAGCTTGAAATAGTAGATGTTATAGCACTCTTTTTAGAAGAAAATCGTGTTAATGTTGAGTTGATGGGAAGAGGTTATGCTTGGTTAGATACGGGAACACATGAGAGTCTATTGGAGGCGAGTATGTTTATTCAAACCATAGAAAAACGGCAAGGTTTAAAAATAGCTTGTATAGAAGAGATAGCTTATGATATGGGCTATATAAGCAAGGAGAAGCTTTTAGCCTTAGCCAAGCCTTTGTCTAAAAATCAGTATGGTCAATATCTTATAAAGAGGCTAAATAGATGAAATTTATAAGAACAGAAATAGAAGATATAATTATTGTTGAAGTTAAAGTATATGAAGATGAGAGAGGATATTTTTTTGAATCATTTAGAGAGGATAAGTTAGAACAGTTTTTAGGATATAAGATAAACTTTTGTCAAGATAATGAATCTAAAAGTTCAAAGGGTGTCTTAAGAGGTTTGCACTATCAGTTATCTCCATTTGCACAGACCAAACTTGTAAGAGTTATAGAAGGTAGTGTTTTAGATGTAGTTGTAGATATCCGTAAGGGAAGTCCTACTTTTGGTAAACATATAGCAGTAGAATTAAGTGTTAACAATAAAAAGCAGATACTAATTCCACGGGGATTTGCACATGCGTTTGTTACTTTGGAAGATAATACAGTTTTTGCTTATAAAGTCGATAACTATTATAGTCGAGAGTGTGATAGAGGCATTGCTTTTGATGATAAATCTCTAAATATTGATTGGCTTTTAGGGGTAGATGAATTAAAATTATCAGCAAAAGATAGCGTTCACCCTAAGCTTAGTGAAACAGATGATTTATTTGATTATAAGGTCAATTATTATGCTTAATGTGTTAGTTACAGGTTCAAATGGTCAAATAGGTTCTGAAATAAAATCTCTTTCTCAAAATTATAATTACCATTTTATCTTTACAACAAAAGAGAGTTTAGATATTACATGCCAAGAAGATATAATAACTTTTTGTCATAAAAATAGAGTTGATATTATCATCAATACAGCTGCTTATACAGCTGTAGAGAAAGCAGAAGATGATAGAGATAATGCAAATAGTGTTAATCATTTAGCCGTAAAATATCTGGCTAACATTGCGAAAAAAAAGGATATAAGTCTTATTCATATCTCAACAGATTATGTTTTTGATGGTAATACCCATAGACCTTATATGGAAACAGATAGAACAAATCCTGAAAGTGTTTATGGTAAAACAAAACTTGATGGAGAAAAATCAATGATAGCGTGCAATCCTAATCACTCTATTGTTATTAGAACTTCATGGGTATATAGTAGCTTTGGAAATAACTTTGTAAAGAGTATGTTGAAACTTGGTAAAAGAAGAGAAGAGCTTGAAGTCATATTTGACCAAGTTGGAACACCTACCTATGCACGAGATTTGGCACAAACTATTTTAGAAATTTTAGCTAAACTAGACAATAAAGATGTCGAGATATATCACTACACAAATGAAGGTGTACTCTCATGGTATGATTTTGCAAAAGAGATAATAAATATGGCTAAAATTGACTGTAAGATTCATCCTATTGAGACAAAGGAGTACTCTAGCTTTACAAAACGACCTAAATATTCATTGTTAAATAAGTCAAAAATAAAAGAGAAGTTTAATATAGATATGCCTTACTGGAAAGATAGTTTAAGTGACTGTTTAGAAAAGTTAGAGAGAGACGATAATGAGTAGAAAGACAATATTAGTCACAGGTGGTGCTGGGTTTATTGGCTCTAATTTTATTCCGTACTTTTTAGAGAAATACTCAGATTATGATATTATTAATTTAGACTTGCTCACTTATGCAGGTAATTTAGAGAATTTAAAAGAGGTAGAAAAAAATAGTAGATATACCTTTATAAAAGGCAATATTTGTAATCGTGAGTTAGTAGAGTATATTTTTTAAAAATATAAAATTAAAGGAGTCATTCACTTTGCGGCTGAATCACATGTTGATAATAGCATTAAAAATCCAGATGTGTTTATACAAACAAATGTTAATGGTACGTTTACACTTTTAGATGTTGCCAAAAATCATTGGATGGAAAAGCCATTTATCTATAAAGAGTGTTATCCAGGGTGTAGGTTTCATCATATTAGTACAGATGAAGTCTATGGTTCACTAAATGAGACTGATATGTTTACAGAAGAAACATCTTATGCTCCAAATTCTCCTTATTCAGCTTCAAAAGCTAGTAGTGATATGATTGTGAGAAGTTATCAAGAGACATACGGACTCAATACGGTTATTACAAATTGTTCAAATAACTATGGTCCAAAACAACACAATGAAAAATTAATACCAACTATCATAAGAAATGCTTTACAAGGTAATCCTATTCCTATCTATGGTGATGGTGAAAATATACGTGATTGGCTCTATGTCTTAGACCATTGTAAAGCGATTGATTTAGTCTATCATAGAGGAAAAGAAAGAAATATATATAATATAGGTGGACAAAATGAGAGAACAAACTTACAAATAGTAACTCATGTTACGCCAACTAAGCACATTTCAATTTATCGACCTCTTGATAAGCCGTATTCAAAGCTTGAATATAAATTTTTTCTTTGATAGAGAAGTGGTTCATATTG
>Ga0256833_1000596_pt1 | contig 27798 bp, 20 predicted proteins | sample 356284metaG_FD_190535 | JGI IMG/M metagenome (GOLD analysis project Ga0256833, IMG submission 190535) | Hydrothermal vent microbial communities from Mid Atlantic Ridge, Atlantic Ocean - 356-284 | ecosystem: Environmental > Aquatic > Marine > Hydrothermal vents | place: Atlantic Ocean: Mid... | reverse complement strand
GGGCGGATCAGGAGGATGTGATGAGGGTCATGGAGGTCGCAGTCGGCGTGGACGAGAGGCTGAATCCGTTGGTCGTGGATGAGGGGGACGAGGAGGCCGTGAGGATGTTCCTGAGGGCAGGTGGCCGTGATGTCAAAGTTACTGAAGGCTGAGGTCCTTCTAGAAGAGGCGAGGATGGATGTGGAGCATGGCTCCTACAACAAGGCCGTGTCTGCATCCTACTTCTCCCTCCGCCTGACCGTCGAGCACCTGATAAGGGGTCTCATGACCACCAAGGACGATAAGATAGCTAACGCCCTCTACAGAGAGATGAAGAGGAAGTGCGGTGAGGAGAGGGCTAAGAGAGTAAAGGAGACTTACCTCTTCCTTTATAACGAGAGGAAGAAAGCCGATCACAGGCCTCACCTCTTCACTAAAGAAGAGGCGCGGAGGATCCTAGAGATCTCCGAATCCCTGAGAAGAGAGATAGTTGAGTGCCTAACCGAGAAGGGAGATCTTCTTACCGGTTGAATCCGGATTCTCAGTGAAGAACGATATCTCTTGAGACCGGTCCGAGGCGACAGGGTCGATACACATGGGGAATGTGGAGGTGCATCGTGAAATTAGAGCTTGAACGTCGCCGCAGCAGATGACAAACTGCCCGAGATGGACCTGCCGCCCAAATCTTCCTTGAAAGCCGGCTTCGCTTCTCACGAGGGATCACATGAGGGCTAAAAAGAGAGGTATCTCTTCCTTATCCAGCACCGTCACTCCTTTAGGATACCTCCTGTGAGGTTTCCCTGCCTTTACCTCGATTTTGAGCCCATCCGCTAAGACATCCACCTCGCAGGAGTCCCTCCAGTAGTAGACGGAGCCGAACCTCCTGAGCAGGTGCTCCTGGACCACCCATTCGTAGAGGGCCGATTCCAGAAACTCGGAAACGGTCCAGATGGACATTATCCTGGCTAGGAAAGGATCCCTGAAGAACACCTTCCTCTCCTTCCTGAACTTGGGGGACCCATCGAAGAATAGGGCCTGTCCAAGGATCATGAGCCCTGTCATGAGATCGACGTATTCTCTCACAGTCCTGTGAGATATGAAGAGGCTAGAAGCTATCGAGTTGAAGGATATGGGTGAGGGAGCTGCCTTGAGCAGCTGTGATATGATCCCCATGGCTATGTCAGGGCCCCTCCCAGCCCTCAGTATCTCGCCCTCGAGAGACCTGATGAGCTGTTCCTCGGCTCTGGGATCCTCGTTGATGGGAAGGGGAAATCCCCCGGTCCTCAGATAATCGTTGAAGAGCATTCTTATCTTCGGAGCCTCCGGGAAGATCGAACTCATGTCCGAGATCGGCTCCTCGGACTGTTCAATCGAGATCCCTCTGACCGCGAGATACTCCCTGAATGAGAGTGGAAGGGCCTCTATCTCCCTTCCTCCGCCCATTCTACCTGGAAAGAGTTCCACCTCACCCTTCAACCTGAGGGAGGACGAACCAGTCACTATGAGCGAGTCCCTCCTGAAGACCCCCGCATCTACGTACCCTTTCACCAGCCTCCACCATCCCGGGACGCTGGTCACCTCGTCGAGGATTATCAGACTGCTCCTCACACCCCTCCCATCCCTCATCCTTAGGTAGGCATCCAGAAGGGACTTGAACGTATCCAGATTTGGAGCTAAGTCTAAGTTCAGGTAGAGGATGGAGAGCGGATCCCTAGCGGAAAGCTGCTCCTCTATGAGGAGGTGAAGACCTGTGGTCTTCCCCACGAGTCTGGGTCCGATCACTATGTTCAGGGAGAAAGGGGTGAGGCTCAGCCTGTTGAGCCAGCCAGGCCTCCATCTAACCCTTTTGCTACGCCATTCCTCAACTATAGGGCTCCCCTTCCCCTCCCACCAAGGGTTGAGGAGCACGAGGATCTCCTCTGTATTCATTGGGATTTAAATTATCAAAATATATAAAAATATTTGGGAATTGAAATATTATTAATGCGGCGGGCATCACTGTGCTGAGAGGGCTTCTTCATCCCTTCCTCCTCAGGATCTCCCTTGCCGATCCCTCATTCCATACAAAGAAGCAGATTTTCCTCAAGTAATTGTTGAGCATTTCCCTAAGCCAGCCATCGGCCGTCTCGTTGAGGAAGTCATGCTCACAAGGGCTTAGCTCCGGCAGGTTGATCCCCTCCAGCAGCTTCCGAGCCCGCCCTCTCCCTCCTAAAGGAGGGTCCTCCATATCTCGGAGGTAGGAGCCCTTCAGGGCGCTGGGTCCCATCCTCTATCCTCTATGTAATCGCGCGCTGAAGTACCACCGGTGCGGTCCCGCAGTCCCTACATACCTAAGGCTTTTGCGGGTCAAGCAGCGGAGTCTCCAGCAGCAGTATGATCCCAACGAGCGGTCTCTCACCGCCCACAGACGGCTTCGAGAACCCTGAGGTCGTTCAAGCGGACGTGGTCTGACTCACGCGCCCAGAACGTTTCCCGCTCAGGCCGTTAAGGGGCTAAAGTACGGCACGGAAGCGATTCAGGGCATCCATGAGTGACTCTGAAATCCAGAGGAACGGATCCCTTTAAATCCTCTCTCGCTTGATTTAGAGGGGTTAACTTGCGAGATAGGCTTCTGGCCTTAGGGGTCTGGTTCCTCGCGTTCATGCTCCCCCTCTACGTGGAGGGAGAGGGCCTTACCTACTCCTCTTACCACCTAGTGTTCAGGATCTTGAGCTCAGCCCTGATTTACGGCTTTGTGACGGCCATCTGGCCCTCCTTTATCATGCACCTCCTCGCCTACCTCTCAGCTTACAGGGCCTTAAAGGGGAAAGCGAGGTCCTTCCTCGCCTATGCAGCGGCTGCTTACCTGCTCATAGGCGTGGGTCAGTCGACTGCCATCGTTGAGGGAAGAGCAGCCTTCATACTCTCCAACATGGTGCTGATAGTGGTGGTGGGACTCTTATGGCTCAAGGACCTGCTTGAACCTGTGAGATACGAGGGACTGGGCCCGAAGTGGTTCTTCCCCTTGGCATTGTTCGCGTTCATCTCCCCCTTCTCAGCCACCGCAACTCACAAGCCTCCTTGGTTCTGGATGTGGGAGGCCATAGTCAAACAACCCGTGCTCGCCATCCCCGCGGTAGTGGCGGACGCCCTGGCCGGATTCGGCTCTGTTGCGTTCTGCCTTTTCACACCATTGGCCCTGACGGTAGCCGGCAAGGCCGGAGCTTTGAGGCCCATAACCCTTAGGATGACCTCTATGCCCGGGATCGCCTTCTCCTCGATAATAATCGGGAGCGCGATCCACGGGATAGTGAGAGGAAGCCTGTCCTCGAGCGATTGGGTACCGCTGGTGTGGAACGCGGTACTGCATGTACCCCTGCTGGTAGTGTGCTCCTACTACTTCCTAGTGAAGGTCAGGGGAGATGAGTACCAAGACTGAGGGATGAGCCAGCGAGTTTTCTTAACCCCTCCCCCGGTACTTCAGCTCATCACCGAAGGATGACAGGCTTCCTTCGCGTCACGAACCGCAGATTACATATCACTCCATGAGATCCGTGGCAGTTCGGGGTCCAAAGTCACCCATGGACTTCCCTGCAGAAAGCATTGTCCAGGATGAGCCTCAGGACTTGGGGATCCTCGATCCTGAAGGAGTAAGAGAGGTTCACCAGCCTCTCAACCCCGCCCTCCCTCACCCTGACGCTCACCCTCAACCTGTCGAACCTTCCCCACCTCCTGAGATGCCTGAAGAGCCTTTTATATATCCTTTCCAACCCTCCCCTAGCTGATATTGCCGATTCCCCTAGAATTGCGGTGGCCTTACCCTCCAGCTCGTAGTCAGGTTTCAAAAACCTCCCGAACCTCTCACGAAGCCTGTCTAGGGAACCTCTCGAGGAGTACATCCTCCCCATGGGAGTGTGAATGTATATAACGAGGCCCCTCTCCCCAAGCCACCTCAGAGCCTCCCTCACCCTTTCCTTCGGAGCGCCTGAGGCCCTCGTCAGCACATCAAGGGGCATGGGCTCCTCCAGCAGCTCCAAGTAGCGCCTCCTCCTGCTCAGGCTCCAGAGGTATTCCACCACCTTGGGGTCGACATTCAGGGCCACCCCGGCCCTCTTGGCCTCCATGAGCCCATCCAGCAGGCTATCCACATCCACCGTATCGGGGGTTACGAGGTATATCACCCACCTCGGCCTCCACTTCTGCCCGGTCGCAGCCCTGAGAACCCTGCCCAGCCTCTGTATGAACCTGAGGGGGCTCGCTATATTGCTCCACACGACTAGTAGGTCCGCCTCCGGGAGGTCTATTCCCTCCTCCCCCGCGCTCGTGGACACGAGGATTCTGCTCCCCCTCTGCCTAGCCCTTCTAAGAGCCTCTTCAGGATCGATCCTACGCCTTCCCAGTATGAGGACGGGGTTTAAGCTGGAGAGCTCCCTGTGAAGTAGCTCCGCTATCCCAACCCTTTCCACGAAGATAATTGCCTTCTCGAATCCTTCATGATCCGCCAGAGCTCTCCTCAGGGCTTCGAGTTTGTGAGCTGGCCTCACCTCCCTGCTGAAGATATTGGCCATCACGTCCTCTGGGATTAGGTCCCTCAACCTCTCTCCCCTCTCAACAGACTCCCTCAGTGCTGCAGCCCCGTCCCTGACGAACCACCTAATAGCGTTGCCGATCAAGGCCCTCTCGCCTCCGCTTACCTCCTCCCATATATCTTCTAGCTGCTTGTAGAGTTCGGTCTCGGCATCGTTCAGGGGGGCCTCGTAGACCTCCGCTTCCCAGTCAGGGAGGTACTTAGCTATCCTCGGATCCTCCCAGCCCCATTCCCTGATTTCCCCAATCAGTCTCTCAATCTCGCTCCTCCAACCCGAGTCCCTGAGTCTCTTAGGGAGGCTTCCGTGGACCGGAGAGGCTTCCAATCCCTGAGATCTCATGAAGCGTGCGTTCTGCTCCACAAGAAAGCGTGTCGGTTCGAGGACGAGGAACCTCCTAGCCCTGCCCTCCCTCTTGAGCCCCTCTATCCACATCACAGCTATGAGGGTCTTCCCACTACCTGTGGGCATCTGGATGACGGCCCTCTTCCTGCAGAGGGCCCACTCAGCTGCCTCTTTCTGGTAGTCCCTAGGTTTGAGCCTCATAGGTGCTTCACTGCCTGCTTCATCACCTCCGCATAGAGGGTTATCGTGTCTCTGTACTTGGATTCGGTGGGGCGCGTGTATATGAGGTGCATCTTCAGGGGAACCTGCTTCTCCCTCACCTCCTTCACCATGAATTCGCCAGGGCCTGAGCTAGCGGTTCCAAGTCGGGGTAGCCCTTGCCCAAGGGCACCCTCTTCTTGAGGATCCTCCTGCCGAGGGCGAACCCTATAACTTGGCTGAACTTGAGGGAGAGGTAGCCGCTGCTAAGCTCCCATGGTGCGCCTGAGAACGTCCTTCCAGAAGTCTGTCGTCGCCTGCGAGTTGGCTCCCTCGAAGTCCCCGGTCTCGCTGGCCCCGGTCTCGAGCATCCACGCGTTTTCCAGTTGTACAGATGCTATCAGTCTGTCCTCTCCTACAATGCTCCTGAGCTCCCTTATCTCGTCCCAGAGGCCGTGCATCCTCCTGGTGTAGGGAACTTCGACGCTGATCACCATGTCAGGTCCGGCCTCCTCCGCCAGCTTCTTCAGGACCTCCCCCGCCACCTCTATGTCCCTGCGATCCATGTAGGCGCGCCAGCCCAAGTGCAGATTGAATATCTGAGCCCCGGCAAGCTTCGCCCTCTGCACCGCGATCAGGAAGGCCCTAGTAGTGGTCTCCTGAACAGCTTTACTGGTGGAGACCACGTTGTAGTAGGGTCCATGAGCAGTGACGGTGGTGAAGGCCTCTCTGGCGAGCTGCCTGTAGCCCTCAAAGTACTCATCGGGCTTCCTCCTCGAGAGATCGTGGGGAGGCATCTCAGTTAGCTTCATGCCCAGAGTGGCGGCGTGGGAAGCTTGGTCAAACCGTTGTATGTTCCCCAGTCAAAGAGGATCATATTATCACCTCTTATAGGGGAAGAGCAATCTAAATAACATCACCGTTGGATGTAAAGGGGGAACTGATGTCGGAGGATGGCAGAGGAATCAGGGTGAAGATCAAGCTCTTCGCCCTCTACAGAGAGCTCACAGGCCAGAAGGAGGTAGAGTTGGAGCTCTCGGATGGTGCCACGGTGATGGACATGCTGAAGACCTTAGAGGAGAGGTTCCCCAAGCTGAGGGGCAGGTTTACTGAGAGGAGTAGGGAGCAGAGGAACTTCATCCTGATGAGGGGAGGGAGGTGGCCTGATCCCGAGGACAAGCTCGAGGATGGGGACGAGTTCTCCCTCTTCCCGCCGGTGGGGGGAGGCTGACCAAGTCCCGGCGCTCGATCGTTGATCCTCCTAACACTGGTAGTCTCAGGAAAAATGCATTAGCCACAGCTTCCAGCGTCGTGGGAAGGGGAGGATGTAGAGTATCTATTCGATCCTCTCAAGATGGGATGAAGATCGGAGGAAATGAAGGATATCTAGTCTGGCTTCCGGCAGCATATATCGGGATGTAGCGGGAGGCCCGACCTGACTGTGTGAAGCTAACCAGATCAGATCTCCTTACCTATGATCAGATCCACCCCTTCCTCCTTGGCCTTCCTCCTCAGCTCCCTGGCGATCTCCGCGTCGGCGGTCTCGACTATCAGTATGAGCCTTGCCTTCCTCCCGTAAATATCCTCAGCCTTCCTGGCCTTCCTCAATAGCTTGTCCAGCTCGTCAGGCTCCGCATAGGCGGTGACCTCACCCACTATGAGGGGATCCTCCAAGAATATATCTATCTCCTCCCCGTCCAGAACCTTGGATGTCAGCTCGGCCTCCTCCGGTATCTCCCCGAACTTCCTGAAGAGGTCCGTGAGGAGCATCCTCACGAACTGCTCGAAGGTCACGCCCGCGAACTTACTGAGCTGGGCGAACCCATAGAAGAGGGATTCCCTGACCCTAGTGAGCTCCCTCTCGAACCTGTCCTGCCTGACCTTGATCCCCCTTATCTCCTCGAGCATCTCATTGAAGTCCTCCCTCAGCCTCACCTGCTCCTCCTTAAGGGCTGCTATTTCCTGCCAGATCTTCTTTATGTCGGCCTTTATGGCCTTGATCTCCTGCCATATCTTGGTCTGCTCCTCCGCAAGTCTTTCCATGTGTTCAGCGAGCCTGCTGATCTGAACGGATACCGATAGCTCGGGCTCTATGTATTCGATCAGTTTCCTAGCTAACCTCATGGCCTTCTCTGGACTCTTCTCTAACTCTTTTGTGAGCTTGTCTATCAGGGACATCAGTGGATAGCTGAAATCAGGACTAATTAACTTTTCCTCGATGAAAGACTCGCGAAATTTATCTCTGAGAAAATCTGGGCTCCATCTAACGTTGGATTCGACCGTACCGGAATACTTCACCAAACCAGTTCATAATATAATGGGAGATGGTATTGCAGCCGGTTGATACCACCTAGCCAGCTCGTCGCTTTGCGTGGGAGCATAACCTCCCGGTCCTCTCAGACTCTTACACTTTTATGCAGGATCGGGCATTGACAGAGACTCACGCGCGACATATCCTGAGAAGTTCTTCCAATCGCGGGTGTTCTACTTGGCATGGTGCTCTCTCGGATTATCCCCTTTCCGACCAACGTAAATATCTGGAGCCTCTCCCTAGAGGAGATCTGGGTCATTGACGTTAACAATGTAGTATTCTTCTCTGCCTTTTTCTCATCTTCCTCTACAAGAAGGGAATACGCCTAGCCCTCTATGTGATCCTAGCTAGCAACTCGATGTTGGCTGCATACATCTCCTTCTCCCATTTCATACTGACCGGGAGGTTCATGGACCAGGTGGTCCCGCTACCCCTTTGCTTGATGCCCCTCTATCCATCTCGGGAAAGTACAGGAGGGGGAGGGGATCATTATGAGGGCTCCTCTACTCCTGCTGCCCCTCCTACAGGGTGTCTTGTCCACACTCGATGGTCCCGCGTCGGCTTTCAGGATGATACTTCAGTTCGCCACCAATAGAACGTTGCCTTACTTTCCAGTAGAGGAGAGGAGGGGAAAATCCGTTCAAGATAAGGCTAATCTCCTTTATCCTGTAAGGTAATCAGTCAGGTACCCCTTTCTTGAAAAGATGGAAGTTAAGGGGCATGCCTACCAAGTACTGGGAATCCCTAGTCACGAAGAGGAAGCAATTCCTCGGGCAGTCACTGAACCGTCTGCATCTTTTGGCGCATGCGTATATCGTGAAGAGAACCTCCGACCTTTCCATAGTTCTAATCAGTACCTTGATCCTCAATCTAGAGGAGGGTCGGGTGCCAATCCCTAGGACCTTCCCCAGAGATCTAAGGTATTCATCCAAGAGATCACTCGGATCCCCCATCCCCTCCCCGTCATCCGACCGTATAAGCCTGCCCATTCCCCTGCTCCTTCTCTTCCCGATGCCGAGTAGCATCAAGGAGTAGGTGATCGACTTTTCATACACATCTAGAATGCTGTTCTCATCCACATTCAGCTCTCGGGAAATCCTGCGCAGGACCAGCGGCCTTGGAATAAGTTTCACCGAAAAATGCGAGTTCCTGAGCACGTACTTATCGTACTTTCCCGTTTCCAAGTGGGAGAACATTCTCGTCACGTGTTTCCCCCTCTTTCCACAGTTGAACTTTACTTTCTCGATGAATAAGCCGTAGGCTTTCTTCCACTCGTCATGGAAACTCTGGTCCTCCCCATAGTCTAATGCCTGAATCCTTATCTTGAAAGGGGAAGCGATGTCCACTCCTCCGAAGAGGATCAGCTCTCTCTTCAAGACGCTCCTCCAACCACCCAAGAGCTGGTAGGCCGCGTTCCTGAAGAGTTCTCGGGATGAGGCCTTTATCTCCGAGGCCCTCAGTACAATACCCTCAGAGCTTGGAGTATTCCTTCCTTTCCGGGAACATCTAGCCTTCCCGCACCAGTCACCCACCAATAGGGGTGTGATGGCACGAAACTCCATCTCAATGCCCTGCGTGACGCTACCCCCTAACAAGGTGATCGCTAATCTAATTAAAATGTATAATATGAGAAGTATGAGAAAATTTACGGGAGCAATAAAACTGTTGAGTAAACTTCCTCCTTCCGGTACCTTGTCGCTAATAAGGGCAAATCTGGATCTCTCACGACACCTTAATCAGTAAAGGAAGAAATGAAATTAAGTAATATAGAGAATATTGTAGTAATTTCCCCCTACCCCATTCAAGGGCCTTATTGCAACGACCACGGCGGGAAACACCGTCTTCGGGGCTGTCTTTGGGAAGTTTGAACCCTACCCCATTCAAGGGCCTTATTGCAACTCCGAAGTTAGAGCTAGTGAGTTAAAGCTGAAAAAGGGAAGAATGGTTTGAACCCTACCCCATTCAAGGGCCTTATTGCAACGAGGTCACAAACCTGCTCTTTCATCACAAGTACGTGGAAGCAAGCGGTTTGAACCCTACCCCATTCAAGGGCCTTATTGCAACCTGCTGGACATTGAAAGGGGATGGTTGGTCATAATTACACATAGTTGTTTGAACCCTACCCCATTCAAGGGCCTTATTGCAACATGAACTTACCACTGCAATTGGTATCCCTCAACGCTGATACCGGTTTGAACCCTACCCCATTCAAGGGCCTTATTGCAACACGAGTCCACATTGCTAGTATACGCATCGTGAATGCCGAACCGTTTGAACCCTACCCCATTCAAGGGCCTTATTGCAACGAGTTGGGTGTAGGGCTCCTTACTCCTCGGCTTAGTCGGGACGATGTTTGAACCCTACCCCATTCAAGGGCCTTATTGCAACAGTGGCAGGCTTAGGAACCTCAGCCTTCTCAATCTCAGCAGGCGTTTGAACCCTACCCCATTCAAGGGCCTTATTGCAACCGATGTGGAGATCCCCCACTTAACCAAAGTCGGCTATCTCCCTCGAGAGATACTTAGTTTCATGACTAATAAATATCTTCTTCACACAGCTCTATATAAAGCATTCCGTTACCAAAGTTCAAAAATCGCTGTCGACCTCGAACCGGATCAATCAGCATCTAACATGGGCCTTCGGGTCAACCGTGATGCAGTTCATTTCATAAAAGCACATGGAAATGAAAAGATTGAACAGTTATGATTTTAGTAATGGAGGTATATCGGTTCGATGCCTGAAGCGAACAATATGTGGGAAGCCAAGCTTTACGTGCTCCTCCACGATCCTTTAGACAAAATTTTCCAACTAAAGGAACATGAGGAGATATCTGGTAACCTGAGATCTGCCCTTGGATTGTCCCTAAATCACCTTGACTTGCCTAAGCAGGCCGATGTAATTGCATCCGCCTCCGACAGGAATCCCCTGATCTCCTCCTTTGTGGCGGACTGGGTTGGTAAACCCGAGTTTTATCACCCCCTAGATGGTGTCGATCTACTCTCCTCTACGCCCTTGGTGATCTTGAGAGGAGGAAAACCCCGAGAATGCGACGATGAGCCATATAGAGAGCTGCCGGGAGGGAAAATAGGGGAGGAGATAGTCAGGCTTTCAAAGACCCCTTGCATCTTGAAAAACGGCGTCCTCGAGAACTGTCCCATTTCAGTAGCGGTTAGGAGGAAGCTTGAGGAACTTCGGGGGAGGTTCCATGGTGAAGATTTTAGGAGAAAGCAGTTCCTCTATCTCTGGAGGACCCTTGACACTTCCCTTGTCCTCGGTGACGAGAGGAACCTGACCCACGTTGTTTCCTTCCTACCTGCTGATTCTAGGATCCCGGATCATGGGATCGTGGATCACCTAGTCACATCGACGGCGCTCGTCCCAGCCCTCCTGAGGAATGAGAGGATTTCCTTGGTGAGCATTGACATAGGAGGCGTCGGCAAGTTCCTTTCCCATAGTAGGAAGGTGAGGGACATATGGGCCTCAAGTTACTTGATAAGCCTCCTTACCCTCCTTGTTACTAGGATAGTCGCTGAGGAGCTCGGACCTGACTCCCTCATATTCCCCGATGTGAGGGGAAACCCGCTCATGGACCTCTACCTCCTCACCCAAGGGGTCCTGTCGTGGGATGAGGTGCTCGGGCTCTGGGGTGATGGGAAGGGGGAAGGTGCCGAATCCCCGGGAAACTTCTTCAGGAAGCTCTTAGTTCCATCTCTACCGGATCATGTCCTCTTCTTCGCACCGGAAGGAATGATAGAGGAGCTGGAAGGGAGAATACGCCGTGCGGTTGAGTCCTTCTTCCAGGAGTTGGGGAAGCTCATCATACTGGAGGGGCTTCTAAGCAAGCTGGATCTCAGCAATGAGTTGAGGGAAGTGGTGGAGAGGCAGCTCAGAGGTCTTCCATATCCACTGTCCCTCAGGATGGGCCACATTATCTTTAGGTACCCTCTCTTCAGACAAAGTAGCGGGAACGTGGAGGGTCGCTCCGAAGTACTGAAGGAACAACTGAACGAATTCATCCCAAGTGAAATAGCTACTTGGAGATACGAGGTCAAAGGAGTGAAAAAGATAGCCTCTCTCATCGAGAAGTTTGCTGATATGATTGCGATAAACGAATACCTAGGGGAGAAAGGCCGCTTGAAATACAACATTGAGGTGACCACCTTCTATCCAATCGCCTTCCTGGTCCTCCAGTCGAGGATGAGGTACGCTAAGCTGAGTGAGGTGTTCGAGCATGAGGTTGAGCCAGGAAGTGAGGGAGGGGGGAAAGTAAGCAGGAGGTGCATGCTCTGCGGTTCCAGAAACCCTTTGTTTGTAGGAGAGGGTGGGTGGTCGCAGGAAGGATGGAGGAACCTCGTGGAGGCGATGGAGAAGGGTATGGGGATAGGAGAGAGATGGCTTTTCAGTGGTAGGGAGCCCCTTTGTGCTGTTGGTGTGCTGAAGAGGCTCTTAATGAGGAGAGATAGCCTTATCGCCGCCTGGTCCGTTGCGTTAGGCATAGAGCGGAACAAACTTGAGGAGATTGTCAGTGAGGGGGAAAAACTATCAGCCCCCCTGAAGGAAGCGATAGGTAAGATACCCACCCTAGATGACGTGGCTGTGGCCCCCAAGAGGGAGGAGATAGTTCAGGAGTCTAATTCGGATCCTGAGGAGAATTCCGGGAGGAGACTGACGGTCCTTATGGCCAACGCCCTAGTTGATGCAGCGGAGTGTAGGTCCAAAAGGAAGAGCACACAGGACAGGAGGCTCTCAACGCTCGAGGATCTGATAGCCGAACTCGGGAGGAAATACATAGAAATCTCGGAGGCCCTTATAACCATGAGAGAAAGGGAAATGCTGGGGATGAAGCTTGCAAGCAGGCTGGAAGGAGTGGAGGAGATACCCGGGACGTTGCTCTTCCCAAGCACCTGGAAGAACGTCAGGACAGCCATGGAGAAGCTGGGATGTGGAACTAATTCTGTTGATGAGCTCATCAAGTTCCTCATCGACAGAGGTTTAGAGGAGAAACTCTCCAACTACGTTGCCATAGTCCAGTTGGACGGAGACTTAGTCGGCAAGTGGATATCCGGTATGATGTTCGTGGAAACAAATGCAAAGCTAGTCGACAGGGTGTACTGCCTGAGGACGACAAGTGGGGATCCCGCAGAACTCAGGGAACCTCAATGTAAGTTCAGATCGAATGCGAAAGCGCTAATGACGGAACTCCTCAAAGAGGTTGGTTCGAAGTTGGAGGGGCTCTACAGGCTGGTGACCCCCTCCCTTCACAGGAATATGAGCTCCATTCTAAGGGATCTCTCCCTAATATACCCGGACATAGTGGAGGAGGTGGGCGGGATAACCCTCTACTCGGCTGGAGACGAGCTTCTCGCTGCGGTACCGGCTTCAAAAGCGGTTGACTTCGTTGAGAGGGTGATCCGGGCTTACAGGGGACATCTCCTCAGGGTTAGAGGAAGGCTACACCTGGGCATGGGAGAGAAGGCCACGGTCAGTGGCGGGGTGGTCGTTGCCCACAGGCTTATTCCCATGAGTGAGATGCTGCGCGCCGTTTCTGAGGAGTTGGCTGTAGCTAAGGATGGGTCTCCCGATTCTCCGCCGGGAAGTAGAAACAGAGTTTCTTTCGCTAAGATGACTAGAGGCGGCCACTATCAAAGGGCAGTCATATCAGGGGATCTCCTACTAAGAGGTGTGGCATCTTCCCTGCTCCTTAAGGTAAGGGATGTCATACAGGCCGAAGAGATTCTGAGCAGGAGTTTCGTGAAGGACTTTCTGGAGTATATGGAGAGATTCGGTGCCAAGGCATACGAGCCAGACAAACCAGAAAGCATTGAGCCTCTCGTGAGACTCTCCATCAGGAGGAACCTCCATGGCACGGAGGAGAGGAACTCCGAGGTGGAGGAAGAGTTCGTGAAGATGTACATAGATTTACTTTCTAAAGAGGAGAAAGAGTATGAAGAATGGCATCTCGGTTTCGAGAAGGATCTCATGCTGTATAAGATGCCAGTAGAATTGGAGAGAACTCAGATGATTCATATTCACCGTCTCTTAGATCTCTTCATTGGGGAGGTGCTGATCCGTGGTTAAGATCGAGACTAAGGTCGTGTTGATTGAGCCCTTCGACTCCCTCTTTTTCGGGGGAGGGATAGGGGTCCCGCTTGGAGGGAGCTCCAGATCCATGCCGCATCCCACACCTTGGACAGTCTCCGGAGCCGTTCTCTCCCTTCTCGTCAGGAAGCATGGTCTGGACTCCGTTCTTAATAGCAGCGGTGGGGGTGATGTGGAGTCCGAGGAGGAGAAGGGGAGATACATAAAGTACGCGTTTTACGGCCCCCTCATCTACTTCAGTGAGGAGTTGTGGGTGCCTGCTCCAAGGGATCTGGAGGTGGTGTGGGCAAGGGAGGATGAGATGAAGCTCAGAGCCTTGAAGGCTGAGGCTTGGGATAAATCGATGAGCGGGAGGGTAAGGGAAGGAGATGATGGTCAGTCAGCCACACCTCATGAAATGCTTGTCGGTGAGAGCTACAGGAACGATCTACCTCCAATAGTACTCTCCCCGGACAGCATCTATCTCTACGATCACTTTGAGTTACCGCTGATCAGGCTGAGAGACATAGATGACTACGGAGACAGCTTGGGTATCCTGCTACTGAGGGGCGCTCCCAAGATATACCCCGAGGAGAGGCTGGGGATAAAGATGGATGAAGAGAGGGGCAGCGTCGAGGAGGGCATGCTTTATCGCACGGTCCACATCAGGGTGCAAGAAGGGGAGAGAGATCTCAGGTATAGGAGAATGGGGTATGCGATGATCTCCATAGGTATGGCCGATAAGGAGGTCATTCCTGACGTTCACGGGATCGAGAGATTGGGAGGAGAGGGCAGGCCAGCGGGGATATTCACTGACAGTGGGAGGCACATCCAGCAGTTCAGAGGGGGAGAAGAACTGCAGCCAGGGGAGGTGCTGAAGGTGGTCCTGGTATCCCCGGCCATATACATGAGAGATAAGTGGAGGACCACGACACTCCCGGATATCAGCGGGCTTCCCGGAAGGCCGGAATGGATAGGACCCCGAGTGGTGACTTCGGCCCCTCGAAGGTTGAGCGGATGGAGCATCCCATTGGGCAGAGCTAGGAAGATGTACTCCGCCGTTCCTCCTGGCACGGTCTACTTCCTTCGTATGAGTGAAGGGGCCGATAAGATGGAGTTTTTGCTCGAATTTTGGAGGCTGTCCCTTTACTGGGACAGGGGGTTCGGTTCCCCCGTGGTGGTCAAACTCAGGAGGTGATGTCTTGAGGGTGTACGAGCTGGGAATCCCCTACCTGATAAGATCCCTCACCCCGCTCCACGCGGGTAGTGGGGCGAGAGTGTCCGGTATAGTGGACCTCCCCATTCAGAGGGAGGCTCATACTGGATTACCCGTCATCTACGGCAGCAGCATCAAGGGAGCATTGAGGTCTTGGGCCAAGGTGAAGCTCGAGAAAAGCAGAGTGAATGATGTAGACGAGGTAATAGAAAAGATCTTCGGTCCCGAACCAGAGAAGGGAAGTGAGGCAATGGGTATGGCTGTGTTCACCGACGCCAAACTCCTGTTCTTTCCAGTAAAGAGCCTGAGGGGAATTTACGCCTGGATAACCTCGCCCTTCCTTATAAACAGGTTCATAAGGGACGTTAAAATGATGACGGAACTCCTCAAAGGTGAGAGCGATGGTGTAAGCTGTGGACTCAATTTAAATAACCTAGCAGTGAATTTGAGCGTGGGAGATGCCATCGTACCCGGTAAGGAGGGAACTGGGGGTAAGGATGTTCAGGGATCTTCATCGGAGAACGAAGTAGTGATAAGCTTGAATAAAGGTTCCGATAATTCCGGCAGGTTCGTTGTCTTGGAAGATGTCGGCCTGAGAATAACGAGGGCCGACACTGACCTCAACAACTTCCTTGAGTTCCTGGGAATATTCGAGGAAAATCTCCCCTCGCAGATCAGAGGGAGGCTCGTTATAGTTCACGATCAGATGTTCAAGCATCTCCTCTCGAGGGGGATAGAGGTAGTGCCTCACATACGCATAGATCCCAGCACCAACACTGTGAAGGAAGGAGGCCTCTGGTATCAGGAGAACCTGCCGCCCGAGACCTTCCTCTACTCTTTCGTCTTCGCCCGAAATGAGGGGGGAGTTAGGGAAAACATCTGTAAGATAGTGAGGGGATACTTGCAGTTCGGGGGCGATACGACGACAGGCCTAGGTATAGCGGAGATCCTGGCACCTGGGAACGGGGAATCCTGCTGGTGCAAGACGGCAAAGGGGGAGGTGCAGGGTGGAGGTTCGGAGGAATCTTGAGGGGTGAGGGGGATGGAGATGCAGGGAAATGAGAGACAGGAGTTAGAGATGCTGCTGGGAGAGAAAGAATTGTTCAAGATTGTTAATGATTTGATCGATGGAGTTATTTCAAGGCTGGGAGATGAGGGCAAGGAGGAGCTCAAAAACCTGGCTCAGAGGCTTCCGGGCATGATTCTGAATAGCGGGGCTCTGATGACCGTGGCTTACCTGTTGAAGAGATGTATGGGTAAGGAAAGCAAGAAGACCGAAGCTGCTCTAATGCTGGTAGAATCCATTATGAAGTGGCTGAAGGGAAGAAATCTGATAAAACTGGAGGGGGAAAAACGAGATAGTGAAAGTGATAGATCTGAGGTACATAAGAAGAAGTGCGACGAGAGGCTATCTAAGGAAATACTGGATGAGTTGCTAGAGAAGGACATGAAGGAGATCTCTTGGATAAGTGACGAGATTCTCAGATACTCAGAGGCACTGAAAGTGCTGGCACATGCAAGGATAGGGGAGGGAGGCGAAATAGCAGGTTGAGGTCAGAAAAGAACGACGAATCGGTTTCGCTGTATAGGCTGCTGAGTATAGTATCTGAGGTGTCCAAGAGCCAAGGAGGAGGGGAGCTGAACCCTTGGATCATTTCCTACGTATTACCGCCCCCTGCCTCCCTCGGGGTAGACGGCAAAAATAAGGCGGGCGGTCAAGGGGGTGATAAGGGTAAACGGAGATACAGTAAAACCGGGGATGGGTCGGGGTCAGGGAAGGGGGATCCTATCAAGGATTATCTCTACATGTTCGTCGGTATTAAGAAGGATAGCATACAGAAGGCACACTGGCACTACGTTTCGGGAAAAGCGATCCTGCCCCAGTCCTCCATAAATTATGTAAATGAACTGACCCGAGCGCTGGAGGACATTTACGGGCGCGACAATATAATTCAGAAAGAGTATACGACGGAGAAGAGATTTTACGTGGGGATCGGGGGCTTGAGTGCCTGGGAATCGGGGATAGCCTCTCTGGCACCTTTCGGGGTCCCGTGGATACCGGGATCCACGCTCAAGGGAGCGATGAGGAGCAGACTGCTTTCAGATATAGTGGAAGATCTTGTAAAGCGGGGCAGCGATTCGGAGCTGCTGTCCCTTTTGGATGTGGAGGTCGATGGTGAGGAAGCAGGTCAGCGCTCACGCAAGACCTCCAAATTGGAGGATCTATCCAAGAAAGAGCTCGATGAGATCCTCGCTAGTTTTAGGGAGAAGAAAGTTCAAGAAGATGTCTTAAATCGTATCAGGGCATTATTTGATCTTTTCGGGAGTAAAAAGTCCATGGGAAAGCTGATATCTATTGGGGGATTCCCGGTGGCTCCTGAAGGTAGCCCCATTTTGGGGGTCGATGTCGTGAATCCCCACTACCTCCACTACTACAGCAGGCCGGATAATCCTCAACCACCTGGTGATTGGGGCGAGCCTAAGCCTTTCTTCCTTCCCGTGGTGGAGAAAGGCGTTACCTTCAAGTTCCTGCTGGTCCTACGGGATGCTGATTATAGGGATGTAGTGGAGAGGTTACTGAACGATGTATTGACCTTCACCGGACTTGGGGCCAAGACCAGCTCTGACTATGGGATCTTCAAGCAGAGGAACGCCGGGAGATGATGGAGAATTGACCATGGGAGCAAATAGAGGGGACAGGTTCCGGGTGAGGCTGATCACCCCCGCCTTCGCCTACGGGGCTGGGGATGAGGGAGAGAACCCAAGCCCGGAGATAAGGGTTTCAAGCCTGAGGGGTATCATCAGGTGGTGGTTCAGAGTTACAGCAAATGGTATCCTGAGGAATCTGGGCATGTCGAGCAGTAGATCGCTGAAATGCGTGAGTAGAATGGAGGCTAGGATCTTAGGCAGTACCAGCAGAGCTTCCCTTGCCAAGTTAAGGATTGAAGACGACGGCCTAGGAAGGGTCAAGGCTTCCGAGATCTTCGGAAGGTGCTGCGAGATAGAGGTGAGCTCGAGCAAGGAAAAAGAATCCTCCCGTGGTGATAGAAGGGTAGCCAGATACTGCGTGAATTACCTCGGATATGGAATTCCGGCGGATGCTGCAGGTCTCAAGGGCGAGTTCGATCTGCTGGTTTATTTTGACTGGAGATCCAGCAAGTTAGAGAGGGACATACTGAGAACTGTTATAGGGGTATGGGGCGCCCTAGGTGGAATAGGTAGGAGGCAGAGGAGAGGGATGGGCAGCGTGTCGCTGATTGATGCCCCGGAGGTCGAGGGGGTAAAGCTGACCTCCCATCCCTTCAACGACGATAATGTGAGGTCGCTTCTAGAGGAGCTTGGGAGTCTCGTCTTGGGTTATTCCCGTGAGGCCGGATGCGACAGCCTGCCTGAAGGGGGAGATGTGGATAACTTCGGCGAGCTGCATGCTGAGTCATTCCATCCGGTGATAGGGCCTTCTTACGATGATTCAGTGGAGGCATTGAAGGAACTGGCCCTCAGGTTCAGGAGGTTCAGGGAGAACCCAAATGACAAGTCGAGATGCATGGAGATGCGTGACAAAGAGGAAGAGAGAAGGCCCATCCGTCAGAGGACCTTACAGTATCTTAATGTCGTGAGTAGGATCATGTGGGGGACCTGGGGTGAGGGGGCGCTCTCCTTGGAGTGGTCCGTGTTCGGCCTCCCCCACAACTACTACAGCAGGAGGAAGGGGGGGAGAAAAGCCAAGGCCTTCATCACATGGAGGAGCGGGAGGCTAAGCGTTCAGAGAGGTAGAAGGGCCTCCCCGGTATTTGCAAAGGTAGTTTCCGTGGCAGATCAGTTGTACAGTCCTATGGTCTTCGTCATAACCTCTGATTACTTGCCTGAAGGCTCTGAGTTGGCTGTCACCGTCGAGTGGAGAGGTGGGAAGCGTGGAGGGCGGAAGAGGGTCAGCAGTTACCACGCCCCGGTACCTAGCATGAAGAAGCTGGAGGATTTCCTCTCCTACCTGAGGGGTGTTTGGGGAGAACGTTGATCGTATAACCCGTTACTCGAATCTCGATCATCCTTTTATTTTTCCCATGCCTTCTCAATCTTGTGTACAACTTAGCTAGCATTTTGAGCTCTGAGATCGAACATCTGAAGAGAGCGCTCATGCTGCCCCTGAAGAGGGGTCCCCCTGCTAAAGTTGAAGTGGTGGAAGAGCCCCTGAGGATTCACAGGACCTCCTCCCTTAAGAACGACACTCTGCGCATATCGGCCGAGGTATTCGAGGGTGGGGGACTGGATGCTGGGAGGAGGATCGTGAGAAAGGAGGTTCTCTCCATGATGATATCCTCAGAGTTGGACGAATTGGTTCCCCAAGTCCACGACTTGGCTTGGGTGGCCTCGGGGCTGAGCAGAAAATTATGGGAGAGAGCGAGGCTTCCTCCCCACCCTAAGTTCTCCAATTACGACCCTTATATGCTTGAGGCTCTGAGCCGAGGAACCCTGCTTACTCTTGTCGGTTCCCTGATCTCCATAATGAACGAGTCCTCCGAGCTAGGGAACCCCGATTTCTTCATCTACTTCTCCCTGCTCAGAAGGGCAGTGGTAGAGGAGGTGGAGTTTAACCAATCCGAGATGACCGTCCTGAGGGCCCTGACCGATGATCCCACGATCAAGCCCAAGGGGATAAAGGAGAAGTACGGGCTCAGTGAGCCGACCATATCTAGAGCGTTAAGGAAACTCAGGCTCTTGGGATTTATTTTCGGACCTGAGAACGTCAACACGAGAAAGTTAGGTCTATCTACAATCTCTATCGAGTATCCTAACGTGAGAGAACTCAGAAACGCGTTCTGGGACTTTCCCTTCACCTACACCCAAGTGGTGCCCGCATCCTCCGAAGTCGATGCCTTGGCCCTGCTCTTGATGCCCCAAGAATCCCTTCCTCACCTGATTAGAGAATTTAGATCCCTCGGATTCGGGGTGTTCAAGTCGAAGCTCTCCTATCACGGCTTTCGAATCGGCTCCAAAGCGCATCTGTGGGAGGTGATCGGTCGGGCTCTGCAAGGGAACATCCAGAGGCAGGGCCGTTTCTGCGAGGGACGAGATGGGGAGAGGGAGAGATTCAGGCTCTTGAGGGACGACCTCAGAATCCTCAATCACGTAATGGTAAGTGGAAGGGTGACTATAAGGGATGTTGAGGCGATGGGAGTTAGCTCCCCAAGGTACAGGCTCTCCAGGCTCAGGGAGTATAAGTTCATAATGCGCAAGTACATGGTGGAGGTCCCCAAGGGATTGGATCTCATATACGTGAAAATATGGTGTGAAGAGGAAGAGTTCCCTAAAGTAGCCAGGATTTTCACCCCGATATCTGCATGCACCTTGCACTACATGGAGGGTCCGGGGTTCAGGGGTTGCGCAGGTATGGTGTTCGTTGGGAAGGACGAGAAGGGAGATTTCATCTCCACCCTGTACACGATCCTAGGGAGACGCTTGCTTGTTGCGACGGATGTAATACACGTAAACCCCCTCTGGTTGATTCCGGATGAGCTGTGGAACGAGAGATTACAGAGGTTCGAATGGGAGTCTCCTTTCTCCGACTTGCTGTCTAGGATTTCCAATTTCATGATGGAAAGTGAAAACTTGGGGGATAAGAGTTAAGGGTGCGCGGGCGCCCCGACCTCGGGAGTCATCGGAAGGAGGGCAGCAGCCACACCCCCTCACCTTCCTGGGTGGGGCGGGCGGGCCACACGGGCCTCCGTCCTGCGCACCCCTATATCTAGGGTGGTTGAATAAAAAAGGGGTCTGTGTAACTCAAACCGGGAGCCCCTCCCCCCACAAAAAAGAAGGAGGGGATGATCCCTCTCCTAGCTCAGGCAACGTGAGGGCTACTCAACGGGGCAAGGGGGCCATATCGGTCCCACTTTCTCACCTCCCGAGTTATCGGGAGGTGAGGGATAGTGGTGCATTCTCCGCGGGAATTTCTCCTGAATTATTTCAGCTACTTTAATAATCTAAGTAGGCCAAAAGGAGTATAGGGTTTTCTCGTTAGCTATTTAAATTTATAGAGAAGTAGCATCGGGATTGAACCCGTAATCCCTAGCCACATTCCTCATCATCGATATAAATTCCCCCATCTCCCTCTCGATCCTCCGTACAACCTCCTCATCATAGTTCGGAACGTAATACCTCACCCTTCTCCTCCCCACGCTGGACATCCCCTCACACTTCCCCCTCCTGTGAGCCACCCCTTCCCTGAGATAACCTGCAGCTAAGAGGGGCTTCAGCAGGTTCCCTCCACCACCCCTCTGCAGGGAATCGTCGAGATGCCACCTCAACCTCGTTGTTTGCCAATAAGGGACCTTCTCCCTGAGCTCAAGTATCTTCGTTAAGAGCACCTCCATCTCGTAGACAGTCAAACCCAGCCCCGGATCTCTGCACGCCACCCTCTTGGCAAACTCTTCAATTTCCTTGGAGATTATAAGGGGCTGCAGGGCTCTTTTCAGCTCCTCTAGATCACTAAAACGCCCTCTAGTGAGGTAAACTACTATCAACGCCCCCAAAACCCTGAGAGCCGCTTCATTCGTCCGTGGGAATATGTGATCTCCCTTAGACTTCAGCACGGAGATTCTCAGGATCCTAGCCCTGTCCCCGACTAGGAGGGCCCTCCTCCCCCTCCTGACTGTTCCGCTACCTAGGAGACGGAGACACTCGTTCACATAGTCGACATCCTCCTCGGCGTCGTACGGCATGACCACCTGTTCCTCGAAGTTCCCGTACCTCCGTTCAAGATCCAAGATATCTATCAGTTCGGAGTGCACCTTCCTCATGAAGCCCAACCCTCTGACCGGCCTCGACAGGTTAGTCAGGACCCGGGGGGAGAGGGCGACCTTCCCGACCAGAAAGTCCAAGTGCGGATCATCGTCCTTGATCGATATCTCCGATCTCAGGAACACATCCAGAGCAAGGGCAAGGTCAACCGCCAGCTCAGTCTGTCGTCTGACCCTTCTCGCGAAGGCGTGAAATGTCCTGACCTTCCTGTCGTCTGATCTCAGGAAGGGGATCATTATCCCATCCTTTGAAATGTAAGCCTCTGGATAAGCGGCTATCCTCCTGTAGTCCGGGAGGAGATCGGGGGACCCACCCCTGAGAGGGGAAATTGTGACCTTTATCATATCATCCGTCAATCCGAGCCGCTTGTTCAGGGGACCGAAGTTCCTCAGGTACCTGAACGGGACCTCGCTCCTGTAGAGTAGATAGACCTCCGCGAAGAACCTCGACCTCCAGCTGTCGTCGGGCATCTCCCCCTTCAGTTCCCTCTCCAGCACCTCCCTGAAAGCTAGGGCCATGTCAGACCAATCCGGCAGCCTTCCCGTGCTGCCGTCATTTCTCATCAAGGTGGGTGCCTGTACCCTCAGGGAGGACAGGCCGAAGAGATAGTCGGTCCTAGTCAACTGGAATGCCCTGTGGAAGACTATACCCTCTCCCCTCCAATCCCACGACTCCCTGATCCGCGCAGATGCGCAGGGGTCAAGTCCCCTCACCTTTCTAAAGGCCTTAAACAGGCTGCCACAGATGTCCAAATAGTCTATAGAGCTCCTACTGGACTTCACGGCTGAAATCACTTTAGAGCACCTCTCCCTGATGGGTTTCAGGATCCTCAGGGGTCTGTAACCCCTCGTGCCGAACTCCACCTTACCTCTCCTGAAGAAGACCGCTCCGAGGGAGAAGGTGACGCCCAACAGATCCATCGCTCTCACCGCTGCCGGCGGATCCTGATGTCGCACAGACTGCCCATATCCTTGGATCCGATCATCTCTCGTCCCAGTTCGTTCAACCTCTCAAAAAGTCTCCTGTCATAGACTATCTCGATGTTATCCGGGTGAGAGAGGATGTTGACGATGGTGAAGTGGGTGAGTCCGAGATGGGCCCTGAGGTGTCGCATTATTTCCATAACGCCATCTTCTCCGATCACTTCCTCCGGGCGATCTTTCATGAGGATCGCCATGGCACCCAAGAAGTTCTTGAAACGAGGGCTAACTTCCATTCCGCTCAGCTCGATGTAGACATCCCTCCTCGTCAAGAACCTGATGAGGCAATCAAGGGTTTCCTCTAAGTTCGCTCCATATCTTTCAACAAACTCCTCTGCATTCCCCGAATGTAGAGTGTTCAGTATATCTCTAATCATGATGTCTCCATCGCATTTGCCGTCTTTACCTACGAGGACATCGATTTTTTCCCTCTTGAGGTTTCGAAACCATAAGGGCAGGTAGTACACCCTGAAAAGATCTATGCTAGAATCCTGAGCACCTAGGAGGGATCCAACCCTCCCAGCAAGGGACCGAAGGTCCTCGAGCAGATCTGTTTTGTTCCTCTTCCTGAAGTTCCTGACGAAATCCCTCAGGGCTTCATCAAATTTTCCTATGGCTTCTTTCACGCCAGATTCATCGCTCTCATTTAGTCCAGCCAGCAACTCTATGCCTTCTTCCTTCAGCCCGAGCTCCCCCAGCAGGAAGGACAGGTTAGAGGACAGACCCTGTCTGTCGAAGTAGATGGCTAGGGAAAGGAGGAAGTCCGCTTTCAGTCCTCCGGCGAGTTGCCCGACGCTAAAGGGGCCGTCGGGATTGAAGTCCGCGACGTCCTCTATCGCATCCAGATCCCCGAACATTCTGGAGAGGAGAGATGCTGCTGCATCTAGGAACACGAACGTGGGGCCGGTCGTCCAGCTGAAGCCAATCCTCGCTCCCTCGTCGTCCCAGCTCATGACGACCATGTCCCTCACCCCGCCGTCCTGTCCTTCCGGGGCGGGGAAAAGCCTGGCCTTGAGTTCATTTCTCAGGAGGTCGTAGATGCCTCCCCTGCCATAGATTCTACGAACCATCTCCGGGATTCCGGCCAGCTCCTTGTGAGCGTAGCTCACGATCACCTCGTTGAGGGCACAGGAGATCCTCCTCAGCGAACCCAGAAATCCGCTCAGCAGTCTGGCATCATGATCCGACCTGATAACTCCAGATATTTTCTCCAAGTAGTGGAGGTCATTTCTGACGCTGTCGATCATGGATGAGAGTCTGTCCAAGCTTCTGGCCATCGATCCCCCCACGATCATACCCGTCAGGGAGGACATGTCATCCACCAGTTCGAAGGTGCTCAGCAAACTCTCAGCATCAGATACCCTGAGCGGTATTCCCACGGATGGACCCGAGGTTTCCCACTCTCCACGGCTCCGGGAAGGGATCTTCCCGCAGTGATGGGTCAGTTCGACCGAGTACGGGTCGGTGTTGTAGAGTCGCAGGTCTTGGCCGTACACCTCGGTGAAGGAGCGGGTTCCGAGGAGAGCCGAGAGGGTGACCGCGTTCATCCCGGAGGACGAATCGAAGTGCACGCTCATGATCGGATCCATGCCATGCTCCCGATTCCTCGCCCATATCTCCTTGAGGGCCACGTAAACCCTAACGAAGGGATCCAAGAGACTGCCCTCTAGCGACAGGGGCATGTAAGTTACCTTCCTCTCACTTGAGCTGGATCTCTTCTCATACCTGAGGGGAAAAGTGCCCGAGACCTGAACGGGCACCAGGATGAGCCTCCCTCCGTCATCGAGAGATTTACCAGGGTTAAGGGCCTCCAAGGCAGTCTTCAAATCCCCGAGCAGCTCTTCGTCCATTTCGCTTCTGCTAGGGTCGAATATTTCGCTGAATACCCTCGGCTCTTTGAAGGACTCTTGAACCCTTTCCAGCACCCTCTGGAGGCTCGCATTCAGACGACCCTCCACTTCCTCCGTACGTCCCAGCCGTAAGTAGTCCTCGAGCCTATCCCACGTGAGATCATCGAAAGCCGCTATTAATGAGTAGGGGAGGAGTATGATCAAGTAGGGATGGGGTGCGCAGCTCCCTCCCTCATCGTCACTCCTGACGGGTTTCCTAGCAAGCACATCGGCGAGGATTGGTATTGCTGGCGTCGTGGCGCAGATGGAGAAGGCTCCCATCCTGTATTTCGCCCAACTCTGATCAAGTAGGCCCCTTCCAGCGACCGAGATCACCACATCCAGCACCATACCACCCGTGGATATCGCACCCGAATTCGGCGAACCGTCTTGTGCGGGGGAAGTATCGCGCGCAACCCTCATCTGCACATGCATTATAGATAAACCGGTCTCAGTTTTAACGATTATCTTCACAGGATATCCGAAGTTGTGGTATGATATCATCTAAGCGAGATACATTAATATCTTTTTGTTTCACCTTCCGTCCATTCCCTATTATGGTGAGCGTTACTGCGTATCCGAGACCTGTTGAAGGAGGTGAACACCGGGTAATTTATTCGTTAGGCGACGCCGAAACTGAGTTCGAGGGGTCTAGTGCAGTTTTTAGATTAATGACTTAAATTTTAAATACTGAAATCCTAAGAGAATATATCATAGTCATGAAACATCCTCTGAGACGCTAGAGAAATACTTTCACCCGATAGTTCGGAATAAAAGACCCGGAAGCAATAAGGGCTCCAAGGGAGCGTGGGTTCAAACATTATGGTCCTCATGAACTTCTGCACGCTCCCCCTCCCGGGATGAAGCAATAAGGGCTCCAAGGGAGCGTGGGTTCAAACGGGTTCGGGTTCTCTATAACCTCCTCCACTAGGGCCTTGACCCTCGAAGCAATAAGGGCTCCAAGGGAGCGTGGGTTTAAATCGACGAGCTGCCTCCTGAACTTATTGTCATAGAATCCCCTTCATCAATAAGTAGTAAGGAGCTTTAGAGTGTTAGTAGCTTAGCTCTATCTAATGGCACTTCATGGCTATTATGATCTTCTAGCCAGGCGCGTAAGGGAGCAATGGTTACTTTAGAGCAGTTCAATATTTTTAACATTTTTAGATTAGATTTCCTACTATCATCCGCACAATCCCTTAGCGCTTTATCATCGCTTTATCATTCTCTATTAGTTAACTGATGACTTAAAATGCGCTTCTCTGAAGATGTGGACAGAACGATGCCTCGAGGGAACTTCAAGCATGATCCCTAGGGTGTGAAGATTACTATCATCAGTCATGGTTAATAAAAAGGTATAGAACATACAAGCCCTAGCGAAGAATTGATAATTTCGGGTGCGTTAGCATGCCGAGGGATAAAGAGAATGCTGAGGAGCTGATTAATTCCATGCTCACCCTGCTGAGGATGCTCTATGATTCGACTGCCGAGATTAAGGAAAACGTATCAGCCATCGAGATATATTTCAAAAAGAGCAAGGGGAAAGGAGCTGGAAGTAGTCGAAAATACTTCTACAGGATCGAGAGCGGGAATATCCCAGAGGATAAGATCCCTTTCGTGGGCCTGCTCGTATCCAGATACCCTTTGAACAACTTGAAAGTCATCTCCTTCAGGCTAGAGCAAGGGAGGAAGAAGGTCGGTAGAATAAGAAGTGACGAGTATAATGGCATCAGGGGGAGTCTGGTAATCAGTCCAGGCGAGATCTCTTATAGGGATGGTACACTCGAGATAGAAGGATACTCAACCCTGCTTGATCCGTGCGGAAGCGTCTCCGGATTTATCAACCTCTCTCTGAAGGTCGATGAGTATCCATCCGGTGAGGAGGAGAACATGAAGAGAGATAAGGGAGGGAGTGAGGACATCCAGATGGTTGCGAAGCTCTTCCTACTGCCTCTCCGCTCCTCCTCCGGATCCGTTGAGTAAATGTAAATAGGTGCTGCCCTGATGAGTGATTCTTCGCACATTGGAATTTGGGCACTCCTTCACGACCCCCTCATCAAGGCTGTCATAATTAACCGTATAGGTCATAAGGAGTTGAGCAATAAGATCTACTCCCTTCTGCTCTGTGGTGGGAGGCCACCGGTCAGTAAGGTCGGGATGGCCGATCAGCTGAGCTCCCACGCAGACAGGGTCCTCTACTTCCGAGAGCTCAAGGTGAAATGGGGTAGGGAAGAGAGCAGGATTGTCAAGCATCCGATCTCCAACAGGTCTCTAGATGAGATGTTGAGATGCGGAGCCGAACCCTCCGGGGATGTTATGGGTATCATTCGAGATTTGAGACTCTTGATTGATCTCATGTCCTTCTCGGGAGGACAGATGGTTCTGGACAACGGTAGCAGGGTAGGTTTGACCAAGTTCTACTCTGTGATCATTCCATCCAAGCTCAGATCGACCTTGAGGGGGTTTCTAGGATGTGAAGATAAGGGAAGATCCAGATCCCTTGCAAATCTCCTCTTTCCTGGAAACTCTGGGGATTACGACGTTCTCACGGTCGTTTATATGTGGAGATGGCTCCACCTCATGTACTACTACGCTTTCCTAGAGAGTGGCCTTTACTCTACTTTTTCGAAGGAACTCCCTGATAGAGATTTGAGGGGGCTTCTCCTGTTCACCCTTGACAAGGCCCTCCCCGCCGACACTCGCACCCCTTACAATCCGCTGATGGATCATCTCGAGTCCACCCTGGCTCTCTCCACGATATTTCGCTCCGGAGAGGATCTCTCGGTATTGCACTTCTCCATTGATGGTATAGAGGAGTTCCTTTCCGAGTCGAGGACCACCGCCGATTTCTGGGCCTCTTCCCTGATAGTTAGTGCGCTTACTTGGTCTGCCATCAAGGGGCTCCTCCGGATAGATGAAGGGGGATCCCTCAAATACACCCCCGCCAACATCGTGTATCCTGCTCAGAGGGGGTCCGTCTGGATGGACCTCTATCTAGCTAACCTCGCCCACAAGGATGAAAGAAGGAATTCAGTTGACTATTTTTATATGATTGCTGAGGAGAGAGGTTATTATGGATCATCGGAGGATGACGTGGATTTACCTGACGGTAGAACCCAAGTGTCCATTAAATTGGATGCCATGAATATGGGAAGGGAGCTCCTATCCGATGCTTTCAGACCTGAGATCCCGGGTAACTTCCTAGCATGGGTCTCCCACGAGGACGAGATCGAGGATAAGCTCAGGGGATCATACCATGATGGGCTAGAGGCCCTCCTCTCCAGGACTTTGGGGGACACCGTGAATTTCGATACATTTAGGAGATCGTTCACATTGCGCCCCAGGATCACCAAGAGGAAGTGGTTCAAGCTCGATAGGGGGGAGAAAATCGGGTACTGGAGCATCATTAGGAGGGCATACCAGGGCGACAGCGATCAAGCCATGG
>Ga0256833_1000595_pt1 | contig 27798 bp, 25 predicted proteins | sample 356284metaG_FD_190535 | JGI IMG/M metagenome (GOLD analysis project Ga0256833, IMG submission 190535) | Hydrothermal vent microbial communities from Mid Atlantic Ridge, Atlantic Ocean - 356-284 | ecosystem: Environmental > Aquatic > Marine > Hydrothermal vents | place: Atlantic Ocean: Mid... | reverse complement strand
AACCTTCCCAAAAAGAAGAAAAAGGCCAAAGAGCCTCTGAAGAAACCAGGGAAGAAGAGGCTTCGGAGACCTCCAAAGAAGAACCCCCAGAAGAACCCCCAGAAGAACCCCAATCTGCTCCTAAAGAAGAAAAGCCCCCACCTCCTTCTGAAGAAAATGATGATCCCCTGGCTAGTATTTTAGGGGAGGAAGAAATTTCTGAAGAAGAAAGCGAAAACCTTGAAGACCAGGAAGAAGAGGAAGAACAGGAAGAAACACCCGAAGAACCTGCCCCACGAAAAGGGTTGATGGGGTTTTTGCTCATAATTCTAGCTATTTCGGTGCCACTTTTCCTTTTAGGAGCAGGGCTTGCTACCCTTTGGTATCTCTATCAACATCCTTCTTTTTCAACGTCTCAGGTTGAAGCCAAACCTTCGGCTTCATCGCAAAATCCGTCGTCCAAATCTTCTGTGTCTGCTCCCTTAGCAGTGTCTCCTATTGCCGTAGAAGATCGCAAGATTCTTTTTCTGCGAAACTTCCTAATTCCTTATCGGCGGGAGACGGGTGAATTTGTCTTTGTGAAGGCCAAAATACTCCTTTATTATGCCAACAGTAAAGAATACGAAATTGCTAAAAAAAACGAGACCATTTTGCGAGAAGAAATATATCGCCTCTTTAAGAACGCTCCTCTTTATGTTTGGGAAACTGAACGGGGAGCAGAAGTTTTACAACGTGAAATTAAGGAATATTTGACAAAAAAGAAGATAGGTGGTGTAGTACCAGTAGACCTCCAGATTACAGGTTATATTTTGAAATAATGCCAGAAGACATTCGAGCCCCTTTTAACATAGCTCCTCTCTTTTTTAGAGTCGAAGAACCTCGGGAGCGTTTGCCACGGGGTCGTCAGCCCTTTAAAGGGACTTCCAAAAAAGGCAAAAGAAAAAAATCCTCAGAAAAGCTACCCACCAAAGGACGTTTTATTGATATTCGGGTTTAAGATGTGGGATGTAAGTACTTTTTTATTGGTCCAGGCTATTTTTGATTTGCTGCTTTTTTTGATGGTCTTTGTCCTTTTTTGGCAAGTACGGCGCCTTAAAAATTTACCCCTGGATGAAATCATTAAAAGATTAGAGGAAGCTAATAAGCTCTGTGAACGTCTTTCCCAAAATCTCTCGGAGAAAAAAGAGCTCTCTGAAAGGATTATATCTGCTTTGCAAACCGGAGCCTTAGCCTGGGAAAGCTCTCGCAAAGATGCCACTTCTTTGCGTGCTAAAGTTTTGTCTTTGGCTGAAAAGGGTTTTTCCACCGCAGAAATTGCCAAAAAAACTGGCCTTCAAGAGGGTGAGGTGGTCCTCATTCTCTCGGTGGCCAAAAAGAAAATTTAAAAATGCTCACCCCAAAAATCTCAACACCAATTCTAGCACCTCGTTTTATTCCTGAGAGTTTGCTGGAACTTTTAAGACCTGGCAGGGTATTTACGGCAAAGGTTGAAACCCTGGCAGGAAGGCTTCTTACCCTGTGGGTAGGTGGTGAGAGACTTGAGGCTCTTCTTTCAGACCGAGTAAATCCCGAAATCTTAAAACCTGGCCAGAAGATAAGGCTTAAAGTAACAGATCTTGGCCCACCTCTTTTACTTTCCCTTCTTCTACCCAGTGAAAAAGAAAATCCGGAGAAGGTCTTGCCAAGACTTTTACAAAAGCTGCTTTCCCACCCAAAAAACATAAGAGAAGAACTTGTAGAAGGCGTTTCTGAAAAAAAGTCCCCCAAAAAGCCTACTCTCGAAAGGGCTTTTTTTGAACTTTTCCGAGATGAAAATTTACCTGCCAAGCAGGAGTTACGGGAAAATCTTTTACGTTTTTGGGCCGAAGGGCATTTTCTGATCCCTTTTCTTTTTGGAGAGAGGATTCTTTGGAGCTATCTTTATGAAAAGGAGTCTCAACAAAATCAGAAGGGTGGTGCGCGTTATTTCGTTTTAGAGATCTTTTTGGCAAAACTTGGTTTTCTTACGGTACATTTCAAATTTGTTGAGGAAATGCTTGAGGTTTCCCTTTGTTTTGCAAGAGAGGAAAGTTTAATTTTGGCCCGCCGCGAAGTTTCCACTCTGGAGAAGGCCCTTGTGAGTCTTGGATGGCGGGTGCTGATAAAATGTGAGATGCTAGGGATACCCCCTGGAATCCTTCTTACGAAGGAGGTCTGATGTTTTTAAAACTTTTTCGCCGTCAAAAAGGGGAAAAGTCCCTTGAGCTTGAGAGTCAACGTTCATCTTCTTGGTTTTCGAGTTCGCTTGCAGATCTTAAGAAAGCCGAGGAGCTTTTAAATGAAGATCCAGACCTGGCAGCTTTTTTGGCTTGGCAAGCAGCCAGAAAAGCCTTTAAAGCCCTTGAAAAAAAGGCCGGAAAGAGAATTTCGGAGTCTTCTTTTGTAAGACTTTTGGAGCGATTCCCAGAAGGTCAATATGCCCTCAAGCCGGTGAAAGATGCGGCCCTTTTTCTGGATCATTTTCGCCGTCTTGCTAAGCATGATGATCTTTTCCGAGAAGTCAATTTAAGCTTGGGGCCTTTAGGTAAAGAAGACGCTCGCCGGGTGATTGAAGCGGCTCGACTTTTAATCAACTTTCTCGAACACAGACTCAAATAATTTTACCCAAATGAGACTGCCGGCTTCAAGGATTTCTTGCCCTTCTGGAAGGAAGGCCAAGGCCTCACCCTCTGCCAAATAACTTAATCGGCTTTTAATAGGCAGAGGTTCAAAGGAAAGTTCTTTTCTTTCTTTTTTAACTTTTCCAAGAAATATTTGGGTCCAACCTCTTTCTCCTCGAAGTGTTCTTTTGAGTCTTACTGGAAGAGAAAGAAAAGGGGGGCTTTTGAAGCCTGCAAGTAAAAATAGTCCTGGTAGTGCCAGACTTAAAAAAGCCATCTGATTGGAAGGCGGACCCCCTGGAAGGCAGAAAACCACTTTCTTTTTAAAAAGGCCAAAAGCTACCGCTTTTCCAGGTCCTATCCGGACACGATGAAAAATTTTTTTCCATCCTGCTTCGTCTAAAATTCGAACCACCATGTCTCGAGGGCCTCGCCAAGCTCCACCACTAGTGAGAAGGGCATCAAAAGGACCCCCAAGAAATTTCTGTAAGGCCTCTTGCAGGGCCTTTTCTTCGTCTGCAACAATGAGAGTCTGATTTTCAAAGCCAAAACGCTGACACCATGCCGAAAGAGTAACAAGATTGCTTGCAAAAATTTGGCCCGGCCTCAGTTTTTGCCCTGGTGCTACGATTTCGTTGCCGGTGGCGATAATAAGGATCCTAGGACGGGGGAAGACCAAGACTTCGGATATACCACCTGCAGCCAAAAGGCCTACTTTGGTGGGAGAGAGAAGGCTCCCCCGGGAAAGAAGGAGGCTTCCGGCTGAGATATCAGTACCTTTAAAAAGGATATTTTTGCCGTGAGGGGCATCAGTCAGGGCCAGAACTATATCTTTTTCTCTTTTACTGAATTCTTCAGCCAAAACAGCTGTGGTTCCCTTTGGAAGGGGGGCTCCTGCGGTTACACGGACACAAGTGCCAGGTTCCAAAATATATTCTTTGTAACTTCCAGCGTAAATTTCGCCCCGAAGGTGTAAAGGTACAGGATTTTCTGGGCTTGCACGAGATATGTCTTCTGAGATTACGGCGTAACCATCTTTAAGAGAAACATCTCTTCCCGGGACATTTACTTTAGCATAAACATCTTCGGCAGAAACGTGATTTGTGGCTTGAACTAGGGTAATTTTGCGCGGAGAGAGGGGCTTGATTTCTTCTCTTACAAGTTTGACGGCTTCTTCAAAAGAGATCACAAATGTTATCTAGCTTCCAGATATTTTACACCTTTAGCATAAAATTTTTTCAGGGCTTTTACAAACAAGCTCAGTAAATATCCAAAATTCCGTTAACTTTGATCCCGGTTCATTTCCCTTCCTTATATTTTAGGGCTGAAGACCTAAATGAGGCCATGTTTTAAAAGGATCTCCTGGACTTTTTCTTTAAGAAGATCCGAGGGAAGGTCCCCCGGAATTTGAGAGGCATTTATAGTAGGCGGAAGGCCTTTTTCGTAGTTCTCAAGGAGGGCCAAAGCCAACTTGTCGTTTTTAAGGCGTTTTCTTAAGCGTTCCAGAAGGATTTTTCTAGGGCAAGAAAGAAAAATTACCAGATCGAAGAGTTCATCCCATCCTACCTGGAAGAGGAGAGGGATTTCAGCTACTAAGGCCGGGGAATCTTTTTCTTTTTCAAACCAGCATAGAAGTTCCTCTTTTACTAAAGGATGCAAGATATTTTCGAGTTTCTTTTTAAAGCTTTGGTCTTCGAGCATTTTTTCCATTATTTTTTGGCGATCTAGTTCTCCTGAAGGAGCGAGTATTTCCTTTCCAAAATTTTGGACGAGACGATGATAACCCTTTTGGCAGGGTCTCGAGAGCCTTTTTACTACGACATCGGCTGAGAAGGTAGGGTAACCGAGCATATGAAAGACTTTTAAAAGCGTACTTTTCCCAGCGGCTGGTGGGCCAGTAAGCGCAATTTTAAGGGGCTTTTTGGCGTAAAGCATGTAAAAGCTCCTTAAAATCTTCAGGGAGGGGGGCCTCAAAAAAAAGTTCTTCTCGGGAGCGTGGATGTTTAAATTTGAGGCGCCAGGCATGAAGCATTTGTCTCTTGGCCTTAGGGCCATGAGGCTTTGCTCCGCCGTATAGTTTATCTCCTACAATTGGGTGCCCTATGGAAGCGAGATGAACCCTAATTTGGTGAGTACGTCCTGTAAGGGGTTCTACTTCTAAAAGTGCCGCCTTCGAAAAGGCCTCTTTTAAGCGCCAAAGGGTCTTTGCTTCGCGTCCTTCTTCAGAATGGACTGCCATCTTTTTGCGATGGACAGGATGACGTCTTATAGGACGGTCGATTTTTCCGGATTTGGCCTTTGGGACACCGTGGACCAGGGCTAGGTAGATCTTTTTAACCTCTCTTTTTTGAAACAGTTCTGCCAACCTTAGATGGGAAAAATCATTTTTAGCAACTACTAAAAGACCGGAAGTATCTTTGTCGAGGCGGTGTACAATGCCAGGGCGCATTTCTCCTCCTACCCCGGAAAGGTCTTTGAGCCTGGCTAAAAGACCGTGTACCAAGGTGCCTTCTGTGTGTCCACAAGCAGGATGCACCACTATTCCTGGGGGCTTGTTAATGACAGCCAGGTCTTCGTCTTCGTAAATAATCTCGAAAGGAACTTCTTTTTCGGGTGTGAGGTCTATCTCTGTGGGAGGAGGGATAGAGACAAAAAATTTTTCTCCTCCTTTGATCCTGTATTTGGCTTTGGTAAGAGGGGCTTTTTCCAATCTTACCAGACTGGCTTCAATAAGTTTTTTGGCTTGGGAGCGAGTAAGCTCCGGGATTTTTTCGGCCAGAAAAACATCAAGCCTTTTGCCGAGATCATTTTTTTCGGGTTTCAGGGTGTAAAACCGGTTTTTTCCTTGTGCTGAAGAGATGTTGGATGCGGAGGCCTTCATCTTGAATTTATATTCGGCCACGCGCCTTATCTTTGAGGACCCGCTCGTAAGCCCAATGATAGAGGATATTTTCTATCTCCTCAGGGCTCAAGCGAGGCCCTTTTTCATAAAGACCACACGCCTTTCTTTGTCTTTCAGCCTCATAAAGGATAACGCCAGTGGCTACAGAAACATTTAGGCTTTGAACCATCCCATACATAGGTATCTTTACGATTACATCTGCCAACCTTCTTACGGTTTCAGAAATACCTTCTAATTCGTGTCCTACGATAATAACTGTAGGTTTAGTATAATCTACTTCACGGAAAGTTACCGTTTCCGGAAAAAGCCCCGTGCCCACTAATTGGAAACCTGCTTCTTTGAGTTTTTTAAGCCCGTTTTCTATGTCCTCTTCCCGGTGAAGAATAAGCCACCGGTGCGCTCCTCGGGTAATGGCTTCGTTAACAGGCAATTCGTCTTCGTGGAAATAATGGACGTGGAGAACTCCTACCGCATCGGCGGTGCGCAAGATAGCGCTTACATTATGGTAATTGACAACACGTTCCAAAAAGAGGCGCAGATCAGGTTGTCTTCGAGACAGAACTTCTTTCATGCGTGCTAGGCGCTGGGGAATCACCAAAAGCTTTTCTTCCATAATACCTTGCCTGTTTTTCTTTTTTCTCTGCCACTATATATTAGACAGCCTAAAAAGAAAGCAACGGAGTGGATATGAAACGTCGCATTTATCTCAAGAAAAAGACCTTAGCTGAGGCCCAAGAGTTAATACGCAGGGCTATTTCCTGGAAAGATTTTTTGGGTTCTGAAAGGATTCCTACCCGTCAGGCCTTGGGGCGTATTACTGCTGAAGCCCTTTATGCCAGATTTTCCGTGCCAGCCTTTAATGCGGCGGCCATGGATGGGATTGCGGTCAAGGCTGAGAAGACCTTTTCTGCCAGCGAACATTGCCCCTTGCGTCTCAAAATAGGAGAAGAGGCCTTTTATGTGAATACCGGGGATGTGCTTCCTCCGGATACGGATGCGGTGATCATGATTGAAGAAGTACATCTTCTTTCTCCCGAAGAAGTAGAGATCATGGCTCCAGCTTATCCTTGGCAACATGTCCGCAAAATAGGAGAAGATGTGGTAGAAGGAGAGCTCCTTTTTCCTCCTTTTCACCATTTAGCTGCTTGGGACCTAGGGGCGCTTTTAGCTACTGGACATCTGGAAATTCCGGTTAAGGAACGTCCCCGAGTGGCAATTATTCCTACTGGAGACGAGCTCCTTTTACCTGAAGAAGCCAAGGCCGAGCTTTTGGCCTCCGGACGGACAGTAGAATTTAACTCGACTATGATTTCAGCCCTCGTTGAGGAATGGGGAGGGTTGCCGGAAGTTTTTCCCTTGGTTCCTGATAAGCGTGAAGAGATAAAAGCGCACCTTCTTAAAGCGGCAGAAGATTTTCATCTGGTAGTGATACTTGCCGGCTCTTCTGCCGGTGCCAAAGATCATACAGCAGGTCTCATTGAAGAGCTTGGAGAGCTTCTCTTGCACGGAGTAGCCATTATGCCAGGGAAACCAGCAGTTTTTGGAATTGTAAAGGGTTGTCCAGTTTTTGGAGCTCCGGGATATCCTGTGTCGGCGGTAATAGCCTTTGAAAAACTTATGAAACCGGCCTTTGAAGCCATGTACGGAGTAAGAATCCCGGAGCACCCTCGGGTAGAGGCCTTTTGCGGCCGAAAGATCCCTTCTCGTCCAGGGACTCGCGAATTTCTCCGGGTAAAGGTGGGAGAAGTGGCCGGAAAGAGAGTTTTTATCACCCTCAAAAGAGGAGCGGGGGCCATTACAACTTTGAGTCGGGCAGATGCCCTTTGTGAAATTCCAGAGGCCTTTGAAGGCTTGGCTGCAGGAGAGAGGGTAAAACTTGAACTTTTGCGTCCAGAAAAGGATTTTTCAAAGACTGCTTTAGTGGTGGGAAGCCATGATATGGCCCTTGATATTTTGGCTGAATTTCTAAAAAAGAGAAATCCTTTGTATGAATTTTCTACTGCTCATGTAGGTAGTCTTAGTGGTATCTTGGCCGTGAGGGATAACCTGGCCCATTTAGCTGGTACGCACCTTTTTGACCCTGAAAGCGGAGAATTCAATATCCCTTATCTTGAACGTTATCTCAAAGACAAACCCGTAGTTTTGGTCCATTTTGCCTTCCGCCAACAGGGGCTCATCCTTCCTAAGGGGAACCCTGCCGGAGTAAAAGATCTTCAAGACATCGCCCAAAAAGGCCTTCGTTTTGTAAATCGTCAGCCTGGGGCCGGCACCCGAGTCCTTTTTGATTTTTATCTTCACCGGCTAGGTATAAATCCCAGAGATATTCGCGGCTATGAAAATGAGGAAACCACTCATCTGGGGGTAGCAGTGGCTGTAGCTACTGGCCGTGCTGACGTTGGACTTGGGATTTTGGCAGCGGCACGTCTCCTGGGCCTGGACTTTGTCCCCCTTTTTCGGGAACGGTATGACCTTCTCGTACGCCGGGACTTTTTCGAAGGGCCCTTTTGGCGGGAGATTGCTTCGGTGCTCGCTTCTGAAACCTTCCGGAAACGAGTGGTTGCCCTTGGCGGCTACGATGTCTCCGAAACAGGAAAGATTCTCTACGAGACTTTTTAGCCTGGGGTGTAAGAGGTCTTATTTCCTCCCCGGGTATTTTTAAAAGGAGAGAACCACAAATAAGTACCCGATGGGCTTCTTTAGGAAGAGGGGTAAAAAGACACAAATGTTTCTCTCCTATTTCTTCTAAGATGGCAAGGCCAAGGTGATTCTGACCATCGCTTACACCGAGCAGAAGTTGAGGTAGAAGCCTTCTGCTGCGTTGCCAGATAATTTTTTCTTTGGGAATAGAAATACTTCGAGCGGTAGAGAAATATTGCCGATAGGCTTCCTCGCGACGTTTACGCCTTTCAACTAAATCTTTTCGGCCTACTTCCGGGGGCACACCTACTTTTAAGATATTGAGATGACGAAAACCTGCCAAAATGGAATCGAGCTCATCCTGGCGTTCTAAGGCTACGATGAGATCAGGAGAGAGATTTTCGATCTGGAAGGTCTTAAGTGCTATTCCTGGGCCCTTGATGAGGCCTGTGGTATTTATAATGGTGATTTCTGCTTTGCTCTTTCGCGAGAGAAGTCCAGTTCCTACTACTAAAGGCAAAAGGTGCCCTACAGGGGTAACGGCACCCACAAAATAAATTTCATCCGGGGGAAGGGGCCTTGGCGAGAAAAGATCTTCTTCCCTAAGGTGTTTTAATCCGATGGTGGTGGGAGGTCCGACATCTTTCTGTCCTATGTCAGCGTCAAGAAGGGCTACAGAGACCCCTTTTTCAAGAAGAACATGAGCTAAAAGGAGACAAAAAGTGCTTTTACCAACATCTATACCTCCCAAGACTAAAATTTTCCGCGGTCTCTTGGCAACAATTCTCTCAAAAGTCTTTTCCCAGATTTCAGGAACCTTCATGATCGCTAAGCTCAAGAAGTAAACACTGAATATAACGCGGATCAGGAGGTTCTGAGGGGTCGGCATAAGCCAATTCTTCCTCCGTTCGGAAGAGGCAAAAATCCAAAAAACTGCGAAGATGATCCTCTTCCACCGGCCCCTCTTCTGCGGCTAAGCGTTTGAAATTTTCCAGAAGTTCGGAGCGGACGGTTTCTTTTACTATATTTTTCTCTCTATCAACCCCTTTAGTGAAAAATTTGGAAAGAAAAGAAGGCCAGTCTTTTACAGGGAGGGCTTCAAAGCGAAATTCTTTGCGAATAAGCCAGTTGGCAAGAGCGGTAAGGAGAAGGGTGCTCCATTTGATATCTCCGGGCTCTAAGAGATTGGTGCGCTTAAGGGCAAGTTCTGCAGTCCAGACTGGTGGAGTGCCAAAGGCCTTTTGGATGAGAGGAGCCATGTAAGCGATTTCAGCAAGCATTCGGCGAACTCTTTCAATTTCTTCAAGTTTTCTAAAGGGTCTAAATTCTTCGGCAGTGCCTATCTTTTCGGGAATAAAAAGCATGATACGGTTGGCCTCTTTAGCCATAATTCCTTTGAGATAAGAAGCATAAGGTTCATCCAGATGACGGAAAAGACGGGGATCTACCCCCGAGGCAGTGGTTATTTCGCGGGCATAACGCCTAAGGTCCACAATAAGACGCTGGGCCACGCGGAAAATATCTTCTAAAAAATAGGTTTCAAGCAGACGTTTTGCAGCTTCCAACTGGCCCCGGGAAAGATATTCCAATCCGATATTGAGATATCCTGCCACCTTATCAAATACCTTTCGGGCTTCGTCTACATCATCGATGGTGCCAATATCTACCATCAGGACTTTATTTACTAACCAAGCCAACTCTCTTTTAAGGCGATCTATTTGACGCCAGTCTGTGATCTTGGAAAGGGCCTGGGCAAATAGTTCTACTCCTTCTGTATGGATAGCAGGGAGAAAGGCCGGAGGAGGAGTCTCATCGCTTGGGGCTGGTGGAAGATAGATAGGTTCTATTTGGCGCATACGATCCGGAGAAAGGGGAGCGTAAACGTCAAGGGCCTCGTAATAATCAGGCACTCCCCAATCTGCTAGACGTGCCCGACGCCAGCGATAAGCCATCTCTTCTACCTCTGCAGGTAGTTCCCAGATGACAGATTCCATAAGATCTCGATAGCGGGCAGGGTCAAGCTCCATTAGTATTTCGATCAATCTTCTGGTTAGCGGTTCAAATTTATCCAGACGGAAACGAATAAAGTAGGTGTCATCAAGGGTATAAGGCGGAAGCCAGTCTCGGGCTTCGGTAAGATCTACTCCATCAGGGCGTTTGTAAACTTCGATCAAACGTTTCATCAAAGTTACCAGGAAGTCAAAATCTACTATTTTAAGCCAGCGTGCTACTGTATCTTCAGTGGCTTCAAAAAGAAGGGTTAACCAGGCAAGGGCTCTTTCTAGTACTAAGCGGTCCTTGCGCCAACAATCTAGATCAAAAAGAAACTGGAGCTGAGGGCCACTTGCCATAGAAAGGAGAGTAACCGCTTCTTCGGGGCTTATGGCCTTAAGAGTCCAGAAAAGTTCCTGCGGAGGTAAGGCTTTGACTAATCTTTCGGCATGAGGGGAGAGCACAATGAGACGTTCCCTTAGCTCCCAGGGAGTTTCTAGCACTAGTTCTACTTGGTCTCTGAAGGGGAGAGAGGCAAACTTTTTTTCTGCTTCTTCAGGTGGAGCTTGCAAAAGCTCACGCACATCTGGCAGTTTTCTTTCGGCCCAAAGAGGTTGGCGCTTGAGAGCCTCTTTTTCTCTGGTTTTACGATCCTTCATCTTCGATAATCCCCCGGTAGTGTTTAAGTTGTGGCAATTTTTCTGAAAAATCAACTGCAATTAAGTCAAAACGAAAATTTTCAGCAGGGTAAGGATTTTGGGTCAAGTAGGCTTCGGCAAGACGGTAAAGACGCCTCACTTTTTGGGGAGTAAGGGCCTCTTCCGGAAGGCCTTTCGCCTTATGACGACGGGCTTTTACCTCTACAAAGACAATTCGGGAGCCCTTTTTGACGATGAGGTCTATTTCGCCGAAACGTGTTCTCCAATTTCGAGCCAGGATTTCATAGCCCTTAAGGCGAAAATACCAGGCTGAAAGGTCTTCGGCGAAGCGGCCCAATTTCTTCGGCTCCTTCGGTCTCCGAAACCGGCCGAAAAGAGCGACGATGGAGAGGACAAGGGCCATGGTTTTTTAAAGCCTCAAGATGTTGTTTGGTAGCGTAACCTTTATGCCTTTCAAAGGCATATTGGGGAAATTCTCTGGCAGCTTCAGCCATAATTTTGTCTCGTGTTACTTTGGCAATGATAGAGGCGGCAGCGATAGACCGACACAAGGCATCGCCATCAATGATGGCCTTTTGAAGCCCTGCCCAAGGGGTTGTAAAACGGCCATCTATTAGGGCAAGTTGAGGCTGAGGGTTTAGATTTTGGAGGGCCTCAGCCATGGCTCGTAAGCTGGCTTTCAGAATCCCAATCTGATCGATAATATCGTTTTCGATGCGAGCCACTGCCCAAGATATCGCTTTCTTGGTAATAATTTCAAAAAGTTCTTCTCTTTTTTGTGCTGAGAGACATTTAGAATCTGCAAGCTCTGGGTGATCGAAGTCGGCCGGGAGGATAACCGCCGCTGCCACTACCGGGCCAGCCAATGCCCCCCGCCCGACCTCATCTACCCCGGCTACGAAGCGGTAAACCCTCAAAAATTGCTTTTCCCGTGCCCAACGATTGTTAGTGGTAAACAATTACCTTCTCTCCTTAATGCGTGCTGCTTTTCCTGTCCTATTACGGAGATAGTAAAGCCTTGCCCGACGAACTTTCCCTCGTTTTACAACTTCGATTTTTTCCAGTCGGGGAGAATGTAATGGAAAAGTTCTTTCAACACCTATGCCATAAGAAACTTTCCGCACGGTAAAAGTAGCTCCAGTTCCTGAGCCGCGCTTCCGGATTACCACCCCCTGGAAGATTTGGGTACGTTCTTTATCTTCTCCTTCGACAATCCGGAAATAAACCTTTACCGTGTCTCCAGGCCTGAAATCTGGCAAATCTTTCCGCAAATATTCGTTTTCGATTTCTCTAATTACCGGAAGCATGATCTTCCTCCTTTAAGCTTTTCCACCAGGGTTCACCCAGCAGGCGATCTAAAATAATAGCAGCTGCCGCGCGAACGGAAAGATGATTGTATCCGTCTTCAGCGCTTCCGTAAATAGGTTCCAGTACATATTGGCACCGGGCAAGCAATTTCGGAGCAAGCCCCCAAGCTGTGCCCAAAAGGAGCAGCACCGGCCGCCCTGTATGACAGAGCTTTCGGCCTTTTGCATAAGAGAGATTGGCAAACTCTTTTCGGGCGTCAGTGCCAATGAGAATGAGTTCATCTTCTTTAGCCTCTATTTCTTTTAAACAAACATCAAGGCTTGGTACAACCCGCAGAATTTTCAGCGCTTCTTGCCGATCAGGATTATATAACGCGCCTGTTTCTCTTTGCCAATATGTCAAAAGTTCTTCCACAAGCTCCTGCTGTTCTCGTAGAGGCTGAACTACAAAATAGCGTTTTACCCCATAAGTACGGCAGACGCGAGAGATATCATGAAGATCGAGATTGGTGACAGAAGAAGCAATGAGGCGTCCTTCTTTGTTTACCACCGGATAATGAACTAGGGCTAAATATACACAGGCTTTACTCATCTTCCTTCCAACCTAGTTTTCGCAGAAAGTCTTTATCTTCTCGGGAAAGGGGGGCCTTCTTAAGGAGGTCGGGGCGGCGTTTAAAGGTAATTTCAAGAGATTTTTGGTGTCTCCAGCGGGCGATGGCTTTATGATCTCCTGAAAGCAGAATTTCTGGAACCTTATATCCTAAAAATTCGCGCGGTCGGGTATATTGGGGATACTTGAGAAGCCCTTGACTGAAGGTTTCCTTTTCTACCGAATCCTTTTTGCCTACCACCCCCGGGACAAGTCTTGAAACGGCTTCGATGACCACCAAAGCCGCTACCTCTCCTCCAAAAACTATGTAATCACCGATGGAGATTTCGTCGTCGATAAAATGTTCTCGAATACGTTCGTCTACACCCTCGTAACGACCACAAATGAGGACGAGGTGTTTTTTTTCATAGAGTTCTTTGACAATTTCTTGAGAAAGCAAACGGCCCTGAGGGGAAAGATAGATAACATAAGGATTTCCTTCTTTTCGGAGCTTTTCTATAGCTCGGTAAAGGGGTTCAGGTTTGAAGACCATTCCTTCTCCTCCGCCAAAGGGGCGGTCATCTACCATTTTATGTTTATCAAAGGTAAAATCTCTTAAATTCAAAACATTTACGAGGATAAGCCCTTTTTCTTGGGCCTTTTTTAGGGCCCCCACTTGAAGCGGGCTTTCAAAATATTCAGGAAAGATAGTTATAACATCGAATCGCATGCCCATTGCTCAAATAGCCGAATCATGGTAAACGGCTTTAAAAATTTTCACTGATTTTTAAGATACTCAAAACGGCAAGCCAAGTGAACGAAGAAGGTCAATCTTGCTACGAATTTATCGTACCGAAAAAGGCGTTCTCTCTCTTGCGCCGCAAATAGAGCGGCATTGCTGGGTTTGTCTAAATTCTCCTACCGAAGAAGAGCTTGAATATGTCCAGAAAACCCTCAAAATTCTCCCTGAATTTTTGCGTTATCCTTTAGACGAAGAAGAGACTCCACGAGTAGAACTTGAAGAAGATCAGCTTCTTATTATTCTTCGGGTCCCTGATCCACGCCATGAAGAAGGTTACATTCGCTACGAAACAATCCCGGTAGGGATTATCCTTACAGGAGAGGCCATTGTAACTATTTGTCTCAAAGAAAACCCGGTTTTCGAAGATTTTTTGATGGTCGTTAACCGGGTGAAATATTTTTCTCTGGAGCATCCTATTCTTTTTCTTTTTCATTTTTTCTTTTGCATTGCCAATCTTTATTTGCGTTATTTGCGTTTGATTGACAAGCTCATCACAGAATATGAAGCCGAACTTTATCGCTCCATGCGCAATAAAGAGCTCTTAAAACTCCTTAATATCGAGAAGAGCCTTGTTTATTTCAATACCGCCTTGCGTGCCAACGATATTGTTTTAAGCCGTCTTCAATCTGGACGTTTTCTCCGTCTTACCGAAGAAGATTTGGAACTTCTAGAAGACGTCCAGATTGAAAATCGTCAAGCCATAGAAATGGCAAAGATCTTCAGCGACATTTTAACCGGTACCATGGACGCTTACGCCTCGGTGATTTCCAATAATCTTAATACTGTAATGAAATTCTTAACCGCGGTAACTATCGTGCTCATGTTGCCCAACCTGGTGGCCAGTATCTACGGCATGAATATCAAATTACCTCTCCAAGATTCTCCTCATGCTTTTTTTATCTTGATGAGTTTTTCTTTTGTCATTTCAGCGGTGGTAGTCCTCCTTTTTATCAAAAAAAGGCTTTTCTGAATTGCCGCTTGGGAATTCGTGTTTTAAATTCGCTTTTTATGACCCATTTAGAGGCTCTATTTCTTGGCGTTCTTCAAGGAATTACGGAATTTTTACCCATTTCCAGTTCTGGCCATTTGGTATTGGCTGAAAAATACTTGGCAATTGAAGGTGGTGGGCTGGCCTTTGATGTTTTTCTCCACCTGGGTACTTTGCTTGCGGTGTTAATCTATTTTTGGAAAGACTGGCAAAAGATGATTTTGGCAAGGGCCGATTCCCGACACCGGAAATTCCTCTTGTATTTATTTTTGGCCACCCTACCTGGAGCCTTAGCCGGCTTTTTTTTAGAAGATATAATTGCCAATCATTTTCGCAGTCCGGAGCGTGTGGCCTTTCAATTAGCCATAATGTCTCTCCCCCTTTTAGGAGCCGAAGTATTTTCTCCTAAAAAATACGATCTTGAAAAGATGAATTTGTTAAAGGCCTTGATTGTGGGTTCTGCGCAAGGGCTTGCAATTTTTCCTGGGACCTCCCGAAGTGGTATTACTATGGCTACAGGGCTTCTTTTGGGCTTTAAGCGCGAAGCAGCTGCCAAGTTTTCTTTCCTTCTGTCAGCCCCTATTATTGCAGGAGCGGGATTTTACGAAGCTTTTAAAATCTTGAAAGAAGATGTTGCTTTGAGCTTTCCTTATTTCACTGGTTTTTTGGCGGCTTTTATCTCGGGCTTATTTGTTATAGCCTGGCTTTTACGTTTTTTACGAACCCATACTTTCTATCCTTTTGTGATTTACCGCCTCTTTTTGGCTTTTTTAATATGGGGGGCTAGTTGATGAGACGTTACCTGCTGCTCTTTTTCCTTTGTGCTCTCTTCTTTTCTTATCCGGCTTTAGCCCAGAAGACACTTCCCTATTATTTGGTGGCAATGGTTTTAGTTAAACCCTTCAAGCCGGATTACTTGGCCCAAAAAGAAGTCCCTAAAGGAGTTGCTTCGGCGTTAATTATTTCTGCCGAAGAAGGCCTTTTATTAGCTCCTGCCTATTTAGTCCAAGGAGCCCACTGGATAGATATTTTTTTGGGAAACGGCAAACAGCAAGGGGCACGGCTTTTAGCAGTTGACCATCTTACAGGCCTTGCAGTTTTGTCTACCAAATCCTTTGGTAAGGCAAAGGCCCTTTTTCGTGAAAAGCTTCCTAGTACTGGAGAGAGGATTTTTCTTTTAGCCCGGCCGCGTTTTGCTCCAGTTTTACGTGAAGGGCTGGTTACTGAATCACCTGCGAGAGTTTCCCTTCAAGGGGTAACCTTGGCTAGTTTTTTTGCTGCGGATTTGCCCCTAGCTGGAATAGGATCGGCTCCGGTTTTTGACGAGGAGGGGAGAGTAGTGGGATTTGCTTTGGATCTCCCAAACCTTAGTGCCGGGCTTCAAAGTAAAATAGTCCCGGCCTACCTTATGAAACTTCTGGTAGAAAAAGCCCGACGAGAAGGACAAGTAACATGGGCGTGGCTTGGTATAGAAGGATGGGAGATCAACTCCACTTTGCAGCGAGAATTGAAACTTCCCGTTTCTTATGGACTTTTGTTGACGAAAGTTTATCCTGGCTCTCCAGCGGCTCGTGTAGGGCTTCGGGGGGGACAAAAATTGGTTTCTTTTGGGAATTTATTACTGCCTTTGGGGGGAGACGTTTTGCTTTCTTTCCAAGGAAAAAAAATCCGCTCTCAAGCCCAGCTTGAGAGATTAATTTTTTCTGCCTCTCCGGGTAAGCTAACAGAAATTAAGATTTGGCGGAAAAATAAGATCAAAACCATAAAAATATATTTAGGTAGGAGGAGTTTTTTGAGACCATGATTTCAGTACCGGAACAAGTAAAACCTCTTTATGAAAAGCTTTCTCGCAAATATAGCCTGGAAGTTGAGCCTCTCCATATTAGAGGCAAGATTATCCAAATTATAAAACCCAGCAATATAGAAGAACTTCTTCCTGATGGTTCCCCAACGACGATAGAAAACTTCCCTTTTTGGGTGAAGATTTGGGAAGCTGCCATAGTTTTGGCAGATTTTATGGCCAGCCTTAAACCTGTTACTCGCGTCTTAGAAATAGGAGCAGGTTTGGGTATTGTGGGGCTTACAGCAGCCGCTTTTGGACACGAAGAAGTGGTCATTACAGATTATGAAGAAGAATGCCTGGATTTTTTGCGTTTAAATGTTGCCTTTAACAAGCTAGAAAATGCAGTGGTAGAAAAACTAGATTGGCGAGAGCCTAAAGAACTCGGAAAATTCGATATTATTGTTGGGGCCGAAGTAGTTTTTAGTGGCCGCTATTTTGAACACCTCTATCGTCTATTCCACAAATATCTTGCTCCTGGTGGAGTAGTCTATTTAGCACATGATAAGGAACGTATGCGTACTTTGGCCCCTTTTCTTTACTTGGCTGAAAAGGAATTTGAGCAAGCAGTTAGTCAACGTAAGTTGCGCGCGGCAGATGAGACTTATGACATAGTGATTTCTCGCCTTATTCCTAGACAATATACTTTAGAAACCAGAAATTCAGCCTAGAAATTTTGCAATAAATCTCGGCAAAAATACAAAAAGAGTGTTAAATTTCCTAGAGAATATTTTTTAAAATTTCTTGCCCTGGGGTACAGAATATATAGTCTCCCTCGACTCGTTGCCATTTTCCGCTTAGACGACCCAATTTTTTGTGGTAAAAAATTGGGCGGTATTCTACAAGGTCATTTTCTCGGTCATGATAGATCACCGTTTGGGCTAAAGGTTCGCCTTTTACTACCGAAATTTTTAAGGCGGCATGATCTGTATAAGTCGTTCCGAAGCGCTGATAGCGCAACTCCACCACTGCCCTTGCTATCCCTAATTTTTGCAGCTCTTCAAGATCGGCTTCGGCTTCAATTACTCTGGGGCGTACCGGGGCGGCAAGCGTAACAGCCATGATGTCGCCCGGTGCCCATTTAGGCCTTGGGGGGTAGAGGTACCCGCCTCGGAGGCTCCACTGGACTGCATAGCGGAAGATAGGGCCTTTTTCAGGGAGCCTACCCAAACTCGCAAAGGATAGAGTGGCTGTTTGGCCATGTTCTTCTAAGTACTTGCGATCAATAGTGATCTGGTCTTCGAAAGGAGAATATCCAGGCCTTGGTACCTGGACTAGCACCGTGGCATAGTTGACCATCTTTTTGAAGATGTCATAAGCTTCATTATCAATCACAAAACGGATTTCGCGTCTCTTGAAGAAGGGATCGTCAAGATTTACCTCTGCTACTAGGCGTGGGTCATTTTTGAACTTGTTGTACCAGGTTCCTATGTTTCCGGTCATGAGATGGGAATCGTAACGAGCGCTTACCTTACGCAAATCAATTGTTACGCGGCCTCGGCGACGGATATCTTTGGCCTGCAAAATATAAGCCTGATATCTTCGGACTTTTTTGGCGGCTTTGCGCTGTTCTTCAGTGAGCTCCATTTTCTCTGGTTCGGTTTTTTCTCCCAGGGCTTCAGCCATAGTGCGTTGCATGTTAAAAAATTCTTCAAGGACAATCTTATGGAGCCCCATTTCGACTATCTCTTTATCTGCCTCAGGCATTTCATCTATTTCTATTTTTACTACTCCGTTACTACTCAAAAAGTCTATAAAATGCCGTTTTTCAGTTTCGGTGAGATAAGTGTGGTAACTGTGATTAAAAATGTTGTACCATTTGGGGTTCCAGTATCTTTTCTTTTTGACTTGCCTTCGATACATCAAATCCTGACGAATTTTGTGATATTGATCATAGTCTATGGTTACTTTGGCATGATAAGCGGGAATTTTTGTGAGATAACGCAGTTCAAACTCAACCGAGATTTGTGAAGTAGGAAGCTTAAGGCTTTTTTCTAAAAGAGTGGCTCCATAGGCGCTTAGTCTTGCAGCCACTGCCACTTTTTGGCCTTCCATGACCGGGGCTTTGCCACTGGTAACAATATGAGAGGTAAACTCTTTGTCTTCAAAGATGGCTGAAATTATGCGGAAGCTATTTCCTTCGGCAGTGCTTTCTAGGGGGACAGCCCCTTTCAGTACAGCTCCGTTTACACGAGCTTTAAACTTTTTTTCAAGTTCTTTCTTTTGTTGTGGGCTTAATCCAAACTCTACCAAAAAGTGGAGCACAGCTCCTTCAACTCCACCTTGTTCTTTACTTTTGTCTGTTACAAATTTGATAAGTGAAAATTGGGGGATACCCTTGGAATCTCGGGAAATATGGGGGCTTGTAGGGAGATAATACCAGTTGCGGGAAATAACATCGGGATCTACTGTCGCCGCTGGATAACAACGTACCACCGTGCCGTCGCTTAGAGTTATGTCCACGTGTTTTCCATAGCGAATTCCTACGGTTTCTTTTACTTCTTTTTGTGAAGGGATAACTACTTGCTTGGGGATCTCAAATTTAGGAGGGAATTTGAGTTGAAAAGTTCCCGCATAACTCAATCCAGTCACCAACAAAAATAAAAGGTTTAAAAATACTATTTTGTTCTTCATAAAGCCTCCTAAATAAACACTATTCTGGTGGGCTGAGGAAAAGATAGCCCTCTTCGAGTTTTTGCCAGTCCTGTTTTATGCGTTGGCCATCGCTATAGAACCAAGAAACTTGATATTCCAGCACGGCTTTAGGATCCAAAAACAGAGTGAATTCGCTAAGTGATTCACCATCTGAAGCCTTGAGAACCGTAAGTCTCCTGAGAACTTTTTGGCCGAAAAGTTTGTAACGTACCATGATCACTGCGGCACGTACCCCAAGGTCCTCAAAAGTGAGACGGTCAGCATCAACCGTAAGATCAAAACGCTTAAGAGGAGGGGCAAGCGTGATGATAGGAGCCTCTGTTTCTTGCCAGGGAGATTCAAACTGGTGATGGCCTTTCAAATCCCAAGAGGTTTTGTAACTGTATTTGAGCCAGGCAGCATCTTTTTGGCCAAGCCTTGCATAGCGCCAGCTTTTAGAGATTTTCCCTTGGCGAAGGTCTTCTCTGGTAAAAATGAGCTCTCCTGTGGCTTCTTCTTGTTCGGGATAGGTCTTTTTTAGCGTAACGCTGGCAAAATTGATGAGGTCTTCAAAGGCTTGCACATAATCTCCGTCTATGCGAAAAAAAATCTCTCTTTTTTGAAAGGCTGGATCAGCAAGATTAACTACCTTGAATAAACGAGGATCTTCGCGATAAGCCGCATAAAAGCCGGAGAGATTTCCAGCAGTATCGTAAGGGACCCTGATAACTGTATTCCTAGTAAGGTTAATACTAAAAACCCCACGGCTTATATCTTTGCGATTTTTTAAAACAAACTGATTGTCAGTGTAGTATTTTTGGTTGCCGGTGCTGGTAAAAAGCCGGGCAAGCCATCCCTTTTTCTGGCGCCCTTTTATTTGGCCGGCTTCAACAGCTTTTTCTTTAGTAGGGATGGCGGTAAATCCTGTGCGTTGGTCAAAAATTAACTCTGTAAGTTTTTGGCTTAAAAGATCTACCAAGCTTTGGATAGCACGGTTACCAGCATCTCCAGGCAAACGTTCCAAAATTTCTATTTTGATAACTCCGCTGCGTACCAGTTCATCGGTTATGCGTCTGATTTGGTCTCGAGTGTAATCTTCTTGAATGTTTTTAACTTTGGAGAAATGTTCATAAACCGTGCTGATATCTGCATAAATATGAGCTTTGATAGATGGCAAAGCGGCTTCATAGTAGGCCCTTATACTTACCGAAACATCAGAGGTAGGGCTTTTTAAAGAGTTCCAAAGAAGCGTGGCCCCGTGTTGGTCAAGCACTGCGGCGATAGCTGCCTGAGATCCTGGCGTTAAAGGGGCCCGACCGCTTGAAATTACATTTCTGGTAAAACCCTTATCACTCAATGTTCCTGAAATGACCTTGAAACTTCCTTCTTTAGCCTGAAGAAGGGGAAGGGGGCCTACTATTTCTGCACCAGGACGTATTTTGGCAAACTCCTTGCGTAAGTCTTCGAGTTCATCTGGCGGAAGGGTAAGGGTTACCAGCATATGCAAAAGCCCACCGCTGGTATCCCCTTGAGGATCAACGAATTTAACCATGCTAAAGGCGGGAAGCCCTTGTGGAGTCAAAGCAATGCGTGGGGCCTTTGGCAAGTAGTAATAAGTCTTGGAATTGTGGGCATCCTGAAGTAAAAGCACCCCTTTAAGCTCAATGGGCGGTGCTTCATAATTCACCAAGGCCATGACTTTGACGAGGGAGAGAAAAATGATGAGTAAGGTTAATGTTAAAGCCTTTTTCATATCGCCTCCTAGTTTTCAGGAAGTTCATCCCAGTAGATGATGTTCCCCTTTAAGGGGAAAGGTCCAGAGGCTATTTCTTTTCCTCCTTTCAGATGCCAGGAGATTAAGACTAGAGGAGGATCTCCTTGGCGCGGGACCGGAACGTTTACAATCCTGCCTGAGGCCTTTCCAGTATTTTTAAGGGTAACCTGAGTAGAAATTTCGTGCCCGTTCACTTTGGAAATAAAAGTAACTACCGCATGCCTTACGCCTTTGGCGCCAAGCCTTTCACTTTCGCCTTCGATAGTGACAGGCAAGTAGCGAAAAGGTGGAGTAATGGTAATAGCCGCTGAAGAAGACTCACGCCAATCTTCTGTTATTTCAATACCGCCTTTTAAATGCCATACCACCCGGTATTGATACTTCAACCAGGCCTCACGATTGTGGTCTTCTTTCCATCCATAACGTAGAAAAAAGGCGTTCCCCTCGGAATCAAAAAGCTCTGGGGTGATGACTACCTCGTCGGTGGATACATCTCCAAACTGATGATGTTTGCGCAGTTCAACCGTTACCGCATTTACGTAGTTTGCGAATTCGTCACTGTCTTGTCCATCGATAGTTACCAGGATATTGCGCTGTTTAAATACCGGATCATCAAGAAGAATTGCCCGAAATATGCGTTTATCATGACCGTAGCGTTGATAAAGTCCGCCGATATTGACACTCATAATCTGGTATTGGCGCTCGATACGGTAACGCTTAAGGCTATAGTAAAAGTATCCCGATTGCTTGATATGCCGCATACGATAAGCCGCAATCAGACTTATGCCCGGAGTCTTTTTCTTTTTTACTTTAGGAGTTTGCTTGGAAGGATTAGTTTTTTGTACTTGAGCGGGTTTGCCGGGTTTTTCCTTTTCTGTATTAGGTGCTGGAGGTTTGTTATTGTTCCCGCTTCCGCCACCGTTTGTGCGGTTATTTCGGTTCAGATTAGGTTGGGAGCTTGGAGTTGGCTGAGGTTTTTGATTTGGCTTATTAGGTTTATTGGGTTTGCCAGGTTTATGGGGTTTATTCGGTTTGTTCGGTTTGTTCGGTTTCTTTTTGGGTTTCCCTGGGCAACTGCAGGATAATAATACCGAGAGACAACGTTTAGGGTTTTTTCCCTTATCCATGCAACGGGCAAATCGTTTCTGGCATTTTTGTTTCGGGGTGTTTACGCAACGTAACAAATAAAGATATCGATTTTGTAATATTTGGGTCTGTTTTTTCCAATTTTTCTTTTTTTTAGCCATGCACTTATCCCAGCGCTTTACACAGTAGTCTAAGCTGTGCTTTTCAAAGCAACGGAAAAAACTTCTCGTACAGCGCGAAACGTCTTTAATAACTGCTTGCTTCTCATTTTTTGCCCACCGATTACAGCGATACTCTTCAAGAAGAGGACAGGCTCGTACCAGATTTTTGTCTTTCACTATTTGGGTACAAACCGAGGTGAGTTCAGCACAAAGATTGTCATAAGGAGTCAAAAAATCGGCCGGACTTGGAGGAGAGTAAGTTTTTTGTTGGTTTTGTTCCATTTGTTTGGCAATTTCAATAAGATCCTGGCGGAAATTATTGGTGAGAGCGTCAAAAATCGCAAAAATACTTTGAAAAACTGAGGCTACACTGGAATGAAATCCAGCATGGGCCTCCGGACACCAGGACCAGAAGGAATACCAAAAGGGATCAAGTTCAAAATATTTTTTCCAGAAAGAGACCTTGTCTAGCTTTTTGGTCTTGAGGATGAATTCTAAGGCCTTGTTAAGGTTGCTGTAACTATCTTCTTTTATCATCTGTTTTACGATGTTCTGGTCTTCAACAGGTTCAAACATCAGCTCCGTAAATTTTTGTTGTATGCTGGCGATAAGTTTTTCACTGGGGGTATCCGCACCCTTCATAATGACTTTTATGGCCCCAGTGCGCCGTAGTTCCTGAAAAAGGAGGTCTATATCAGCCCCAAACCAGAGATAACGAAAACCGGCCTGCACCCGATGATTTTGAAACACTTTGGACCAATCTATGATTACTTCTGCTTCAAAGGGTTTACGATAGCCGGCAAACTCCATTTCAAAGACAAGCGAAATATCAGAGGTATCCATCTTAAAGTTTTCCCAGAGAAGCTCAGCGCCTTCTTTAGTAAGGGAAAAAGAAACTGCTGTTTTTTGTCCTTCCATAAGCGGAGCTTTCCCTACGGCTACGGTTTTAACCCAGCGCTTATTTTCTTTGGTAAAAGCCGTAACAATGACATAAGTTCCCCGGCGGAAGGCAACTGGCCCCACGATTTTCGCCCCGGGCACTTTTGTCTGGAGGTCAGCTTCTGCCTCTTGCAGCGTATCTTTGTCTACCCCGTAAGTGGCTAAAAAATGAACAAGCCCTCCTCCTTCGGTTTCCTTCGTACCAGCCTTTTCGGCTTCTTTTAGACGGGCGTATTTCATAAAGGAAAACTGCGGGCGGCCGTTTTTTTCGGCGATCCTTGGGTTTGCTGGTACGTAATAAAAGGAAAGGGGGTCATCTAAGGCTGGATAACAATAAAGTGTGCCGCATTTTTGGACACCATCAAGATAAATCTCCTGGGCATGTAAACAGGTGGCCACAAATGAAAAACACCAGAAGATAAGGAATATGCGTTTAATCATGGGGCCTCCTCAGAAGGATTGACATTGCGATAATGGGTTATATCCAGGGCAAACTCTCCTTGTTTTTCTAACCAAGGGCCGATTTTTTGGGTGCCATCATCAAAAATTCTCATAATTCGGTAGCGATAAGGCCGCTTTAAATCGTGGGCCAGCGGAAAAATGATCTGCTGGCGAAAAGGAGTGTTTTCATCAAAACGAACCTGTTTGATCAAGGTTCTTCCGTTTACCGGAAATCCGATTTCAACAAATGTGGCGTATAGATTAGGAATGGTTTGTTCTACAAAGTCTAAGCAGAGAATATCAAGTTGGGTGTAAGCCTTGGAAAGATATGCCCCGAGCTCATGGAGTCTGAAGTTTTCTGGGTATTTTTGCCTATCCAATTTGAGAGGCAAAGTCCAAACCCAGCTCATCGTAGCTGGGACAAACTTATTTTCCTCTTGACGCACTCCGTTTGCTTTTTCTTCAATTACAAGGCTTATCAGTACTTGGTCTCTTTGAGCAGCTTCCCAGAGGAGAGCTCCTAAGTAGTCTTCAAGGGGAATAACTATTTTTTGAGGTCGCCAGCGTGTGCGCCAAGTCTTTTCATAACTCAAATCCCCTAAAAGGAGTTTGACTTTAGCCTGGCTTATGGGAAGAGAGAGGAATTTTACTGCACAATGGTACTTAGTTTTTATAAGTTGTTTTAAATTTTTACGAGCTTTCCCTGGCCAGGCCCGTTCTAAATTAAGGGTTAAGATAACTTTTTGCCAGAATTTTTCTCTATCACCTGTGGCCTGGCGGCCATGATAAGCAAAGACGTCGAGAGAAAACAAAGGCCTGTTAGAAGCGTCTTTGAGTCTTGGCGGAGGAGGAATGAGATACCATACACAATGTTGGGCCCGATCTTGATAGGCGCGTAAAGGGCCACTTTCCAAGAAGACTGAAAAGTTTGGTTCAGCCTTAGCGGAGATAGTCCAGAAACAAAAAAATAACCCCAAAATTAGAGCGCGTTTTCCGAAGACAAGACCTCCTCTAACTGCTTTTTGCCAGTAATTTGGGTGGTCAAATCAGACTTTTGCCAATCTTTTTGCCGAAACTGAGCTCCATCCTCGGTGACTAAAAAGATACGATATTCGTAAGATAAAATAGACTCATGGAGGTAGAGCAGGACCTCTTGCCTATTATTTTCTCGAGAAAATTCAAGGGTTTTGACAGTTTCTTCTCCGTTTGAAGAAAGGGCCTTTGTACGGATTTCGACCACAACTTTGTAAAGATTTAAAGATTCGAAAACATTAGGAATAACTTCCCAAACAAGTTTAGTAGTCGGAGCTAAAGATACCCCGCGGCGGACTTCCTGCTGTATTTTAGCAAGACATGTCTTACATGTGGTATCAATGCTCATATCAAACCAGACTTGTAATAAATGCTGGCCTAAGACTTTTTCAGGTGTCGGAATCTTAAGCACAACTTTTTGGTGCGGCTGCAAACGACCTTTTATCTTTCGACAGTATTTTTCTAATCTGCTACCATTCAGCCGGTAGGCACAAAGATTGTGAAGATTGATAGGGAAATAAGTAACATTTGTTATGTAGACATTTTTCTGGTGTGCAAGCCAATTTTCTAGCCCTGTTAATTTGGGACCTGCAAAATTTAGAAAGCCTATTTCAAGGGGAATAGGAAGTTCTCTATCATCAATTTTTATAATTAGCTCTCCAGCTAGACCTTCACCGGCAAGCTGGGTAAGAACTTCTTCTACTTCTTCCGGAGAAAGAAGCATTCCCAATCGAATAGGCTTTTTGAAGTGTGCCCCAACTATCACAAACAAACGTTCTTTAGGGAGCGAAACTCCCGATGCTAAGGACTCAAGGTCAACGTCAGCCCCTAGAGCGGGGAGGGCTTTTATTTTTATTTCCGTGCCAGGCGGGGGTTTTAATCCTTCGCGCAGAAAATATTTTAAAAGTTTGGTATCTCCAGGCTGAAAAGGGGCGATTAAGTCGAGATTGAGGGTTATGGAAGGTTCTCCCGGAGAAGCTTGGTAATTGTATTGGACTCCCAAGTGATAGCCTTTTTCGTCGCAAAGTAAAAGAAAGGCCCGTGGAACATAGTAAAAGACATTGGTGGCAGTTTTGTCTTGAATTATAAAATGTGGGTCAAAACCTGAAATATTGGCGAGATCTTTTAGAAGGGATTCTTCTTCTATTATGTCAGCTAAATCAAGAATGTGAGTGGGATCAGGTCCAGAGGGTTTTACGTCTTTTTGAGGTACTATGGGTCTTATATTCTTTAAAACCAGCGGTTTAAAAAGTGGTCTAAACTGAAAAGTTGTAGCTAATAAAGAGGATTTCAGAACTAACAAGAATATTATAAATCCTGTCCAAAATTTGAAAAAATTAAACACCTGGACCTCCTATTTCGTGGTGAGTCGAGGGGCTACCCAGACAGCCCAATCTTGAGCTGAAGTGTGCCAAGCATTTACGTAAAGGATAAGAGTGATTCTCTTTCCGGCATAGCGTGAAAGATCAACATCCACATGTGTATAACGATCGCAAGGTAGATAGCGCGCAAAAACTCTTATTTTTTTGTGGTTTTTATTGTCCTTTACATAAACTTTAAAGATGGCCCCGTCTGAAGCTTTGGCCCCTTTCAAAAACCCCACTACAGCCTTGAAATGAACCCCCTTGCCAAGCAATAAGGAGGGATATTCTCCGGAGATCCAGCCTCTTGCTTCCCAAGCAGGATGGGTTTCAAGAAGCTTGATAGCTTGGTTCCCGGTGGAAAGGTAGGCATTTGAAATAGGACGTACAAAGCCGCGGTGGTCGTTATCTTTACCAGGGAAAGGAAGCTCACCATAACGGCTACGCCACTTAGCTTTATGCGCGTTGGCAAAGAAATCGTATTGGGTGACAAAAATAAATGGTTTTTTAGAGGGCTTCCTTAAGGGAGGGAGAGCTTTAGCGGGAGAAATTTGCGGATTTTGTGCCAAAGGTGGTTTGATCAAGGGGGGGCTAACCTCTTCTAGGTTTTCTGGTCCCTTTTGGGTGGCAGGTTCTTCTTCGACAAGGGTTATAGCTTCTTCTTCGCCCGAGCCTTTTTTGCCTGAGGAGGCCCCCCAATCCCGAACTAGAGCGAGATAATATTCACCAAAATGATTATCCGGCTCTCCCGCTGGGTAAAAGTAGATTTTTATCTGGTCAGTCTTGACCGGAGGGCGATCAGTTGTTTCAGACTCAACGTAATAAACATTTAACTGAATAGTTCCTTGTTTTTTTGACAAGGGAACCCGATCAACAACAAAGTCAGTAGCTGGTACACCACCGCGTAAAACTTCGCCGGTGATATATATTTCTTCGGGTTTTCTGACTTTTTTAAAAGAAACTTCAAGGATTAAATGTTCAGGTTCTTCTTTAATAACCTTTACAGAAGTGACTTTACCTTGAATACCCTTTTTGAATTCTTCAACTTTTTCTTCTAAAACCTCTTTGGCTGCTCTCTCCAAAGATTCAGAAAGATCTTCCAAAATTCCTTTTTCGTTGTTTGTAGGAGAGCTTTCCATCTTTTCTTCTCCGCAGGCCAAGCCAATTGCTAAAATGAAAAAAATAGAAAAAAGGGAGGCAATTCTCTTCATCTTTTTCCTCCTAAAAGACAGGGAACTCAAGAGAGGTAGGTAGGCCCAGAGATCCTGTAAACCACCCCCCTCTTTGACAGGAGAATAAAAAATATATTTTCGGATTTCAAAGGGAAAAAGTGCGATATTTCTTTCTTTTTTGCCTTAAATCTTGTTTTCTTTTCAAGAATTAAGATATTTTACTGAAATGACATTTGGGGGAGGAAAAACAGAAAAAACATGGTTGCGGGGGCGGGATTTGAACCCGCGACCTTCGGGTTATGAGCCCGACGATTTTCGAAGAGAGGTTAAGATGGGTGTTCTAAAGGTGCCCCGCGGCTTTTCAATAAAACTTACCGACAGAAGCACTTTTGCTTTATTTTCTTTGCACACAATTCACAAGGGAGAATTGTTGTGTAAAGTGTTCCAGCATTTTTTAAGCCCATACCACCAATTTTAGCTGTTTGTAATATCGTATTTTCTTCAGCATGTAATGCTGGACAGTATTCAAACTTTAAAGTTTATCTTTAAAACCGGCATATTCATCAAGCGCGCCCTGACCAAATGAGCCATATCATGAAAATCGACTTAGATAATCGCTTAATATATCCAGGTAATCAGCAAGCATGATCTTATCATAAAGAGCCTCAGCGGGGATTTCCAGGATTCTGTAACCCTTGGCCTGGGCTTTGGCTCTTAAAAGTTTGTCTTTTTGTCGTTGAAGAGGATTTCCGTGTATACCTTCAGAGAGTCCGTCAATATAGATCAGAATTTTTCGGTCCGGATAGGCAAAATCGGCTATCGTTTTTTGGGAGCCGCCCAGAACAACCTCAAATTGTGGAACCG
>Ga0256833_1000594_pt1 | contig 27821 bp, 31 predicted proteins | sample 356284metaG_FD_190535 | JGI IMG/M metagenome (GOLD analysis project Ga0256833, IMG submission 190535) | Hydrothermal vent microbial communities from Mid Atlantic Ridge, Atlantic Ocean - 356-284 | ecosystem: Environmental > Aquatic > Marine > Hydrothermal vents | place: Atlantic Ocean: Mid... | reverse complement strand
CCTGATTGAATTTTTGGGCGACAAACATCTCTCCGTCGATAACGCCATTGCACTGGCAAAATTTCTGCATAAAGCCGAAGCCCACCTGCTCCACCTGGGCTTGGTTCATGGTGATATTAAACCCGAAAATATCATTGTCTATCGCGAGGCCGATTCGGCCGGAACGGTCTTTAAGATGGTAGATTTCGGCTCCATAGTCGAAATTTTCTCTACCGACAGCCGTGCCGGAACACCGAGCTATCTGGCACCGGAGCGTTTTAGCGGCGGTAATATTAATGAATCGACCGAAATTTTCTCTATTGGTGTGACCCTCTATTGGGCACTGACCGGAAAATTTCCCTACGGAGAGATTGAGCCGTTTCAGACCCCTACGTTTAAAACGCCCAAGCCGCCGAGTCACTACAACAAAAATATTCCCGACTGGTTTGACGCTATTATTTTACGTACGATCGCTGTCGATCCGAACAACCGTTATCAGCACTATTCGGAGTTTTTTTACGAGTTAAAATCACCCGACAATGTCAAGCCGTTTTATAAAAAAGATGCCCCGCTGCTTGAACGTGACCCGTTAAAATTTTACAAAACGGCATTTTTTCTTCTTTTAGGACTTAACGGTATTTTACTGATGATGCTTATTTCGTAATTTACATGTAAACAAGTTTTTTTACTATACAATTCCGTTTTTATTTCACAATTTTTAAAAGGCTTTCTCGCGTGCAACACTCCTACACTCCATACCATGATATTGACAAAGAGCAGCTTCAACGCGATATTGAAACCATTAAAGCAACCATTGGCGACCCGACCTGGGAAGACTACCAGCATCTTTTAAAGTTGGAACGTTGGGGCAGAATGTGCACCGCATCGGGATTTATTCTCACTGTTGTCATTGCCTATTTTGGCCTGAGCGGTTTGGCATTTTGGGTAACGGCACTGGTAGCGGCACTGCTGCTGGGTATTGGGAACGTTTCACGCTGGGCCAACGTAACCCATCCTATTTTACACGGTGCCTATGACAAAGTTCCCGGCATTCCCTACCACTACACCAAAGCCGGTTATGCACGGGGATGGCGGCGCTATTGGCACTGGTTGGACTGGATAAAACCCGAAGCATGGGAGTATGAGCATAACATCATGCACCATTACCATTTGGGTGAACATGAAGATCCGGACAATGTTGAAAAAAACCTGCAGTGGCTTATTCAATCCAAAACACCGATGTGGCTGCGTTATATTATTATTTACGCTTTTGCCGGAACCTGGAAATTTACCTACTACGCACCCAATACCCTGCTGATTTTAGAAAATAAAGAGCGTCGTAAACGTAAAGAGCCCGAAGTACGTTCGTATGAATACAACCCGTTTACCAAAAACGGTTTTGAACTTTGGAAAAGCTATATGTTGCCGTATGCCTTCATTAAATTTATTCTCATTCCGCTACTGTTTTTACCTTTTGGCTGGAGCGCAGTCACAGGAACGCTCATCATTTTTCTGCTTGCTGAATTTTTTGCCAACCTGCACTCTTTTTTGGTCATTGTCCCCAATCATTCCGCTGAAGATATTTACATGTTCAGTGAACCGCACCAAAGCCAGGGAGAGTTTTACCTGCGTCAAATTATGGGAAGCGTTAACTACTATACCGGTTCGGATTGTATCGATTTTTTACACGGATTTTTAAACTACCAAATAGAGCACCACCTTTTTCCCAACATGCCGCAAAGCTTTTACCAAAAAATGCAACCCATTACCAAAGAGATCTGTCAAAAACATAATTTACAGTACCGCCAAGAGAGCGTTTTCAAGCGGATTGTCATGAGTATCGATCTTATGGTAGGAAAAACCAAATTATTACGTATTGAAACCATTTAAATCCTGTGATTTACGCACCTTTGTTGATACATATCAATTATTGGTCTTAGGTATTGGTGTACACTTTTACAGATGAATGCCAAGGAGATGTCTCGATGAATTTACCTGAGAATGCACAGAAAATCGATGTAGCCGGAGCAACCGTTGATTTTTACACCTACCAAGACGGTAATACAACTTTCTACCAATTCGACTCTTCAATGACCGGACCGCCTGAACCCATGGTGAATGCTATGGCAGGGCTAAAGTTGCTTGACGGCAGCAACAAAAAACTGGTTATGATTAATCACAAAGCGCCCGGAGGTCTTTTCTCTAAAATCGGGGAGAACTTTTCGTATGAGATTCACGATATTGAAGAGGGCAAGGTAAAAATAGTTTTTAGCTACATTGAGGGAGCAAGCAGTAAAGCTGATCTTAGCGATACCAGCTGCCATTAGCAATGAATATTACCCGTGATTTCGCTCCGCCGTTTCGTCTTATTGCCCCTTTTTTTCTTATAGGAGTTTTATGTTACGGTCTGAGTATGCTGTTGCTGTTTTCGTTTGAAAGTACGGCAACATTCTCTCAGCTGACAACGGTGGGTTGGATGCACCTCTTTTTACTGGGTTTTGTGATGATGACAATTTTCGGAGCAATGGCACAGCTCGTTCCGGTAGTTATCGAAGTAGGACATGCCGCCGTCGATTTTTTCTATATTATCTGGCCGCTACTCACTTTGGGCACCCTTATCATGGTCACAGGTTTTTTCACGTTCCCAGTGCTGTTGCCGTACGGCGGCCTGTTGGTACTGTTGAGTATGGTTGTTTTTGCTGCAGATCTCTTTGCAACCTTGCGCCGAGGAGAACGACGTTCTGTAGTCATCAGCAGCATCAAAGCGAGTAATATTTTTTTACTTGTGGGTATTCTTAGCGGATTTATAATGGCGCTCTCTTTTGGCGGTGTTCTTGAGATCGATCCGCAACCATGGCTTCAAGCACATGTATATGCCGTGTTCGGAGGCTATGTCTTGCTGACTATTATGGGGCTCTCCATGATACTGTTGCCGATGTTCGGACTCTCGCACGGTTTTAATGATCAGCCGATATTGTGGGCATACCGCCTTATGGTCGGCGGCGTCAGTGTCATCATTGTCGGCTCACTGCTCTCATTGCTCCTGCTTTCTTATGCCGGTATAGTAGCCGTTTTTGCCTCAGTCGTGAGCTACGGTTACCAAATTTACCTGATTGAACGCAAACGGGCACGCAAAGAAAATGATATTTGGGCAAAATCACTCGCTATTGCTTTTATGTCACTCGCGCTCTCACTGCTGTTGTTCAGCATTTATCTGCTTGGTGGCGGCGAGCGTTTTCTGATGAGTGGCGGATGGTTTGTGACCGTAGGCTTTGTCGGGTTTCTCATTACATCGCATCTGTATAAGATCATCCCTTTTTTAGTCTGGTTCGAACGGTATGCACCGCTTGTCGGCAAACAAGATGTTCCCATGTTACACGAGATGGTTCCGCTACGCGAAGCCACCATGCAAATGTATTGTACCGCTATCGGTACGGGCAGTGTCGGCATCGCTTTACTGGTACACTCCAATACGCTGTTCTACGGCGGAGTCTCCGTACTGGTTGTCGGCGGCTCTTTTTTGCTCTACGCCGTTTATACCATGATGCACTACGGAAAGGAAGTACTTTAACATGAATAACGTTACCAAAGAAGAGGTCTTTCAGGCCATTAGTACGGTCATTGACCCGGAAGTCGGTTTTAATTTGGTGGAGATGGGGCTTATTTACGACGCTGTCATTGATGATGAGAATAATGTTCATGTCACCATGACACTCTCAACACGTGCCTGCCCCTTGCATCAGATGATGATACAGTGGGTTGAAGAGGCCGTCATGAAGCATACAAACGCCGCTTCCTGCAAAGCAGAGGTGGTCTGGGAACCTGAATGGAGTTTCGATATGGCCGATCAACATGTCAAAGACAAACTCAACCAGTTTGCCAATCGGAACCTTTAGATTTTATGTTTACATGTAAATAGTCATTCTTTCTAAAATAGGCACTAGTCATAACGGAAGACTAGGCAAAGCTATAATACATCTGATGGTCATATACTGCTTTTAAAACAGCCGGAGAACCTCTCAGATGAGAATTTTATTCTACAATACAAAGTGACTTCATGACTATAACGGATCCTGTAGTCTGATTGAAATGGAGCTCAAATGGTAGCAGACTCATTTCAGAGTATCTGCTTGATTCTTTGTACCAAAAAGTGTTGAAAAATTATATTTTCACGATTCATTAGACTGTTATGTTAAAATACTGACATAAAACGTTATCATTGAAAACAAAAGTATTCAAGTCTATGAAAAAAAAACTTATACCACACAATAACATCTCTTATGATGAATGGATTTTTAACTATAAAATTACAGTGCTGCGTATTATTTCTTTAATTATTGGTATTTTCATTGCCGGCTTTGCTATCTATCGCTTAACGCATGAAAGCTTTGTTGCCGGAAGCCTCGACCTTGCTTTTGGACTCTTTTTGTTGGGTGCTTTTATTTTATTACAAAAAAACTCCAATTACTATTTCTTAATATCAAAAATTTTTTTTGTATTCTCTTTTGTGACGTTAATTATGCTTTTTTACTTTTTACCGGAACAAATTATTGCCACCTATTGGGTACCGGTCACTTTAGTCCTTGTTTTTTTTCTTTTTGACTACAAAGGTGGCCTTCTGTTTTTGTGTTTATATATTACTTTTATCATCTATCTATGTTTTACACAAGATGCTTATAGCATGATAGAATACATTGCATGGATTGCTTCATTATCGGCATTGGGTCTGGTAATGTATTATTATGAAAAAGTGAAAGAGAGGGAAAAAACCTCTTTGGTCAATTACGCTTCCCTGCTCTATGATGAAGTACAAAAACAGACAAAAACTCTCAAAAAACAGAACATTGAGCTTCAAGAACATCAAGTGTTGTTAAAACAACTCAATGCCCGACTGAAAAAACGCATTCAAGAAGAGCTTCAAGAGCATCTCAAACAAGAGAAAATTCTACTGCATCAATGTCGTCTTGCCAGCATGGGAGAAATGATAGATTTTATTGCCCACCAATGGCGCCAACCACTCATGAATATTAATGCTATTTTAATGCATATGGATCGCACTATTGAACTCCAGCAAGATTCTACAACATACTTAACTCAAAAAATGGATGAGGTCACTACGTTAACAAGCTATATGTCCCAAACTATCGAAGATTTTCGCTCTCTGTTTAAAATAGATAAAAAAAAGATTTTATTTGATGTATCAAAATCAATTGTACAGGTGTTAGAACTTTATAATAGTGCTCTTAAAGATATATCTGTTCATATGAATGCTACTGAGAACATTATGATCTATGAACATCAAAACGAATTCAACCAAGTGATTATTATTCTACTTGGCAATGCCATTGAGGCGTTGAACCAGCATCGCAACCTCTCAAAAGCCATCTATATTGAATTACATGTAAATGCTCAAGAACTTTCAATCATTGTTGAAGATAATGCGGGCGGTATTAAACATGACACGATCTCAAAAGTTTTTGAACCCTACTTTACTACTAAAGAAGACACCAAAGGTACGGGTCTTGGTCTCTATATTGCAAAAATTATTGTTGAACGCAATATGCAAGGTAACCTTGATGTTATCAATGCATCACAAGGTGCTAAATTTACCATTACACTAAGGAGACATCATGCTAAAACTACTTAAAGAACACTCAATTTTATATGTTGAAGATGAACCCGAAATACAGCGTAATATTCAGGAATATTTACAAAGTTACTTTAAAATGGTTTATGTTTCCTCTAATGGTAAAGATGCGCAACAACAATACATACGCTATCGTCCTGATGTACTACTGTTGGATATCAACCTACCTTATTTAGACGGTCTGAGTCTTGCCAAAGAAATACGCCGAAAAGACCAAAACATCAAAATTGTCATGCTAACTGCTTATGCAGAGCAAGACAAACTGCTTCAAGCTACGGAACTTAAACTTACTAAATATCTCATCAAACCGGTTTCACCTCAAGAATTTAAACAGACCATGCTACTTTTATCTAATGAACTCATGCAAAATCCTTCTCGATTTCTCACACTTTGCGATCAATATATTTGGGATAAAGAACTACAGGTTTTACAAACGAACACCACCACCATTACACTAAAAGAAAAAGAGCATCGACTATTAAGATTGTTTATATCGAAACAAAGAAACAAAGTAAGCTATGAAGATATTATGATTGCCGTATGGGATAACAGTTTGGAAGACAATATTTCCATTGACTCCGTTAAAAATCAGGTTTCTCAATTACGTAAAACATTACCTAAACTGCCTCTAGAAAACATCTATGGTCAAGGATATATATTACGATAGTTGTTTATTTCACACTTTATCACGATTAACAGTTAGACTTTCACTTGAACCCATTGAATTTTTCTACTCAATAAATTGTCTGGGTGAGGTTACAATTTGACTTACTAGCATGCATGCCCTGAGAAGTCTTACTAAAAATTAATGTTCTAAACGAGAAAGGGAACAAGAGAATGAAAGTGTTTGAAACAGAATTGACCAAAATAGCAACAACACAAGCTGCTCATGAACAAAAAATACTGCAGTTACAAAATGTAGTAGGTCTAGGAATTGGAGCTAAAACAATTGGAGGAAAAGAAACAAAAGAGATTTGTATTCAAGTTTATGTAAAAAAGAAATTTGCAAAAAAATCACTCACTAAAAACAATATTGTTTCTGAATCGTTTGATGGTATTAAAACTGATGTCATCGAAGTCGGAGAAATCGAAGCTCAAGCATATACTGAAAAGTTACGTCCTGCGCAACCCGGGTACAGTATTGGTCACTATAAGATTACTGCTGGAACATTTGGATGTCTTGTTAGAGATACATGCTGTAAGAGTGTTTATATTCTTAGCAATAATCATGTATTGGCAAATTCCAATGCAGCATCAGTTAACGACCCTATTCTTCAGCAAGGTCGCTATGACGGTGGATCTTATCCTGAAGACGTCATAGCAACACTTTTCAAGTTTGTTCCGATTCGTTTTAATAACCCGAAAAACTACAATCTTGTTGATGCCGCATTAGCGCTTCCAACAGATACACGAAATGTCATAACTTCGATTGTTGCATTGGGAATTCCAAAAGGAGTTGAAGAAGCTACTTTAGGTATGGATGTTGTCAAAAGCGGGCGCACTACTGAAACAACATCAGGAAGCATAAAGGCTATAAATGTATCTATTAATGTCTCGTACGGTCCTGGAAAAGTAGCCTATTTTCGAAATCAAATTCTGACAGATGCTATGTCACAAGGTGGAGACTCCGGTTCACTATTGCTCTCAAAAAAAGAGCGCAAAGCAGTTGGTTTACTTTTTGCAGGATCATCTTCCGTAACTATACATAACAATATTTCAAATGTGCTTATGGCACTTAATATCGATATGATTACCACACAATAAAAAGGATTTAAAAATGCTAGATCAATTACCTACAGAAAAATGGCTTGATAATCAAGCTCAACAGGGTCCTGAACAAGAATTTGTTGAACATGAAGTTGCGATTGAAAACACCAAAGAAGATCGTAGAAATAATCAAGAAGAATTAGAAGAACTTCTTACCTCAGTAATAAAAATTAAACCTGATGCACTGAAAAAAGAGTATAAAGATGAGAATGACAAGGCACATATTCTGACAGAAAAATCAGAAAAAGTATTAGCAACACCATCTGATATATTCGATAAAGAAATCAATACTCAACTGATGCTAGAATCTAACCTTGTTGCACTGACGACCAGAGGTACAATGCCTGGTTATTATTACGATTTTCATCCTTATCATGGTTGGGGAAGATCTTACAAGCATAATGAAGGAGGCGTGACTCAAGGAAGTTCTGACTTCAATCTAGCTGCCAATAAAATGTTCCCTTTTGCTTACGCTAGAGGTGATGGTTCGGGGATTACAGACGATAATGACGTGACCACGTCGGTTAAACTCTTTTTCGCTTTCTTTCCAAGGAAAATTGGTCATATTCGTGCTTTAGTTTCCTATACGACCCGTGGTTGGTACCAAATCTATTCTAATGATAAATGGTATAATTCAAAAGAAGCTGCAGTCGGTCTCGATATTCACGTCAAACTCTACCAGAACTATTGGAGTTCTTCTAGAAAAAAAGATCTTTTTAATCTTCACGATGACAACATTCATCGGAACGGTCGTATTGATGGGAATGGAACTTTATTTTCTGAATCTATAGCGGTCGGAAAAAACAAATGGGTTATTGCCGAAGTATCCATAAAAGCACGAGTAGAAACAGAAGGAAGCGGATCAACAGCACTACTTAATTTTAAGAACAATGATTTCATTCGTATCCCATACGTACGATTTGATTTTTCCTAACAACTTGAAAAGAGCTAGGTTTCTTCCTATCTTCTTTTCTTGAAATTATTATATAAAGTCACTAGAATGTTACAATGCGTATTATTACTCATCAGCTTAAGCGCAATTACAACCATAGGATCAGAAATGAAACAAAAAGAAGTTGAAAAATTACGTCTACAATATGAATCAGTACTCATGAATATTAAAGGGGTGACCGCTATTGGAACATCTCTTTGCAATGAAGAAACAACCTGTCTAAAAATATATACTTGTATACCTACTGACCAAATACTTCCTCTACTCCCTGAAGAGCTAAAAAAATATCCAATTGAACTTGAATTTGTTGGAGATATCAAAACACAGTAGTCCATTTTTCAACAACAAACCGGTAGGCTGTGGTAGAATTAGAATTAACGCTTGATGTGGATTTTTCAGGGATGACTATTATTCCGCCAAATAATAATTTTAAATATTTTATAATAATAAAATGGAAAAAATAGACGCAAACAAACTAACACCAAGAGAGTTGGCGAAAAAGCAGAAGAGTGTGCGCCTTTTGCTAAGCACCAACAAGGGGAAGCAAACCTTCCCGCACACTAAGGTGTGTTTTTGACAATATCAATACGCGGATAGACAAACGTTGATTTACGATAAACGACCACTTTTTCTTTATCATCCATAGCATAAGCTTTAATGGTAATGGGAATAATAGTATCTTTGCGATCATTATTGACCAAGACTTCATCAGTATATAAAATAACTACTTTCTTCTTTTTCGTTGCCGGATTCGCCGTAAACGGAGCCGATGGTTTTTTAATTTTAATTTTACCTTCCATACCCTCAGGAGCGATCACGTCAAAATAGTATTTATGCGGTACACTCAATGTATTTTGCAACAAAAAGACATAGGCATTCTCCACATGAACCACATCGTCACTGATACGCTTGACACTGTAAAGGCGTCCCTCTTCTTTGTTAATATTAAGCAGCATGTACTCTTTGGTCGTTCCCATCATGCCTAAAATGACCGTGATGATGACCAGTATGGCAATATAACCAATAATTTTCGGTCGAAAAAAGTTGGTCTTCCCTTTTTGCTCAATAATCTCTTTTTCACTCGACCATGTAATAAGACTCTCTTTGCCGAGTTTACCCATAACCGTTACACAGGCATCGACACACTCCAAACAGTTAATACACTCTAACTGCAACCCTTTTCGAATGTCAATATGGGTCGGACAGACGGTTACACAACTCTCACACGCCGTACACTCGGCATTGGGGTTGGCTGCTAAAAGATCTTTTTGTTTGCTAAACTGCTTGTGTTTATGCTCATCGTAAATATCGCCGCCACGATGCGGATTGTAAATGGCCATGACGGTGTCGTCATCATACAATACCGACTGAATACGCGAATAGGGGCAAACATAGATACAGAAGTTTTCTTTGAGTATGACAATATCATAAAGTAAAAAAGCTACCGTTACCAAAACGGTACCGAATAAAATCATATGATCCATCGGATTGTGTAAATAGGTAAAAAAGTCCTCAGGCGGTACAAAATACCACATCAGATTGGATGCGGCAATAAACGAGAGCACAACCCAGATGCTTACGGCAATCGCTTTTTTGATCTTGTTTTCAAGCTTGCTCATATCAGGCTCTTGCTGCTTGTTTTTAATACGTTTACGCAATCCAACCAGCTTTGTTTCAATCAGATCCCGATAGATGACGCGAAAAATCGTCTGCGGACACACCCATCCGCAAAAAACCCGACCGCCGAGAACCGTCATACCAAAAATGGTAATAAAAAGCAGCATTAACAAAAATGGCATCAAATACAGTTCTTGCATATCAAATTGAATAAAAGCAAGATGAAGTTTTAACTTATCAAAACTTAATAAGAAGAGGTGATTCCCATCTATGGTAATCCATGGTATCACCAAAGACATGATGGTAACAAAAATATAAAAGTAGTACCGTTTGTATCGAAACGGGCTTTTTTTCACTGCGACATGTTCTGTATCTGACATACGTTATTCTCCTGTTGTTGATTGAATTTTTGGACACTCAATAGCACCAATAACTTTACTAATAGCCTCTTTGGGGCAATGCGGCAATGCGGTAGCCGTTGCCACCTCTTTTAATTCACGTGATTCAATATAATCTTTTAAGGAACTGCGGCTGACATTGAGAGTACGTGCCATTTCGCTCACCGTCCACTCTTCACGTAAAAATCTCAGAATATCCTCTTGATATTTATCGAACTTTGACGATGAACGACTCCCTTTGGGTCTGCCAATGGATTTCTTGCTCTCGTCTTGAAGCTTCTGACGTAACTGATCAATAAGTCCCAGCACTAACATAATATCGCTTTGCTGATTGATAATCACTGAGGGTTTGACAATATGCAGCGTCATGTTGTTTTTTAACAGACAGCTGAACATCTGTACCAAGTCATCAATATGACTGCTCAAGGTCCAAACATCATAAATAATCAAAATATCAGATTTTTTAGAACGTAAAAATGTCACCAACTCTTCACGTTGCAATAACGGTTTGTTTTGTGACTTGTGATCAATATACTCATAATCAATCTCCAATGCCTGTTGTTCCGCATACAGATTGATATATTTCAACTGCTCATAGACACCGTCAAAATGTTTGTCGGGACGAATATAGCTTATAATCATAGTAACGATAAAACCTCTCTTATTTCTATAATTTCATCGTCATTGTAGCAAGTTGTGACGTAAATAGTCAAGTAAAAAAATATTTTTTACGTCAATTTAGCATGCTCATTTCTGTCTAAGACAACAATTTCTCTCTCTAAACAGATGCCAAACTTCTCCTGAACACGCTCTTGTGCCAGCACGATCAAACTGATGGCATCTTCAAATGTTCCATCGCCGAAATTGACTAAAAAGTTAGCATGAATCTCGCTAAATGCCATTGCCCCACGACGTACCCCTTTAAGACCGACGGCCTCGATCAAGCGTCCGGCATAATCCCCTTTGGGGTTTTTAAAACAGCTTCCCGCGCTGGACTCTTTGGGCTGATTGCTCCGCATCGAACGAAACAACTCCAGATGTTTGGCATTAAAACCCGTCTCCATATGAAACTGTGCCTCATAGACGACTGAATCCAGACAACAGTAGCGGTAACCGTGTACAATATCTTCTTTAAGACAATAGCCGCTCGCAAGTTTCAGAGCATACAGATGCTTAAAGATTTCCCACTCTTTGAGACCGGCATTCATCTTGATCATGCCACCGACCGTACCGGGAAGATGCGCCATAAACTCAAAGTTGGCAATATTGTGCCGTTTACAAAATGAAACCACCTTGCCACCGGGCGTTGCTGCACCAATAACTAATCGGCCGTTTTGTATATATATGTAATCATACTGTTTTGAGAGCATCATGAGCGGCGGCGGTGTGGGTGAGAGCAGCAGGTTGTTGGCACCACCGATCAGGTACGCGTTGTGAAGATCGTGTTTATGCCCCTGTTCAATGACAAAAACATCAACAGTCGGGCCGATCTTAATAGAGGAGTATCGTGAAAAATCAATAGTCTTGTAAACACTCATTGCACAAACGACGGAATCATGTTAAACACTTTCGTTGCAAAATCATTCATGCTGTTCAACATCCACGGCATGGTTAAGATAATAACAATGACGACACCGATAATTTTAGGAATAAAACTCAGCGTCATCTCATTAATTTGTGTTGTAGCCTGAAAAATACTCACCGCAAGCCCCAGAAACATCCCGACCAAAAGACCCGGAAGCGCAAGTTCCAACGCAATTTTAAAGGTCTCTACCCCCAAACTGATTAGTGTTGATTCCATTAGCCTCTCCTTAACTCACCATACTCATTGGGAATAAGATAATCGTTAATATCGATACATTCATCATAAAATCCATGCTCATACCCCAATTCAAAAAGTCTGTTAATCGCATGTAGCTGGATGTCACTCAATGCAATAGAGTCATCGTTGGCATACAGTTCCAAATAGGTTTCAAGCGTTGCTGCATCAATCCGTACCAAATTCCGTTCTATTAACATTGACGAAAGCCGCTCTTTGTGCGCGCGCGCTATGGTCACCGCATCTATTAACAACTGTTCATACGCTATGGCTTTGGTAAGCGGCAGGGAGCGTCGCAATGCCATGCCCCCAAGCGGCAGCGGCACATCACTGCCGGCAAGTTCTTGCCAAATATCCCACATCTCACGCTCAACTTCCAGATCGTCGTGAAATGTTAAAATACTCTCATGAATCAAAACGCCTGCATCAACGCGTCCTGTTACAATTGCTTCTTCAATCTCTAAAAAATTCATATAGGTTATGCGCGCTTCGGGATAGGCCATACGAAAAAGCATCGCATTGGTCGTATACTTTCCGCTCAATGCTACACTAAAGTGTCGCTTTAGTCGCATACCTTTGCGTTTAATCAGCTTGGGACCGTAACCCTCTCCGAAACTGACGGCAGTTTTTAAAAGCGCATACTCCTCTTTAATATGCGGATACAAGGCAAAACTGATTGCGGTGATATCATACGTACCCTTTAACGCTTCCTCATTAAGCGTCTCTATATCGAGTGCGCGATTATCAAACTGCACCCCTTTCATTGTAATCCAACCAAACTTTATGGCGTAATACATGAAAATATCATCAGCATCCGGAGAGTGTGCAATCACCATATTTTTCAAGCGGAATCCTAATTATTGTTATATGATCAAAAAATCAATTAGATTTTAACTCAAAAAGGATAAAATTACAGACTTATTTTAAAAATATTTCAATTTGCAATATTATGATTCAACATGTCAGATTGTCATATATAATTGAAACAATAAAACTGTTGAGGAACACTACCATGGATGCAAACAAACAAAAATCTTTAGACTTGGCAATGAAACAGATCGATAAAGCCTTTGGCAAAGGGGTCTTAATGCGTCTTGGCGATAAAGAAGTCGTGCCTACCAAGGCGATCAGTACCGGTTCTATCGGTCTTGATTTAGCACTGGGAGTCGGCGGTATTCCCGAGGGGCGTGTTATTGAAATTTATGGACCGGAAAGCTCCGGTAAAACAACTCTGGCACTTCAAATAACGGCTGAAAGCCAAAAAAACGGAGGGGTTTGCGCGTTTATTGATGCGGAACATGCCCTCGATGTCGTCTATGCCAAAAACTTGGGCGTCGATATTGAAAATCTGTTAGTTTCTCAGCCCGATTACGGAGAGCAGGCGCTTGATATTGTCGAAACAATTGCACGTAGCGGTGCCATTGACCTCATAGTCGTTGACTCTGTTGCCGCGCTCACTCCTAAAGTTGAAATAGACGGTGAAATGACCGATCAGCAGGTCGGCGTACAGGCCCGACTCATGTCCAAAGCACTTCGAAAACTTACCGGAGTGCTTCATAAAATGAACTGCACCATTATCTTCATTAACCAGATTCGTATGAAAATCGGCATGATGGGCTACGGTTCTCCCGAAACAACAACCGGAGGCAATGCACTGAAATTCTACGCCTCCGTCCGTATTGATGTTCGTAAAATTGCAACACTCAAACAAGGAGAGAGCCAAATCGGCAATCGGGTCAAAGCCAAAGTCATTAAAAACAAGGTTGCGCCTCCCTTTCGACAAGCCGAATTTGACATAATGTTCGGAGAAGGGATCTCAAAAGAGGGTGAATTGGTTGATTATGGTGTAAAATTAGATATAATAGACAAAAGCGGAGCATGGTTTAGCTATGACGACATTAAACTTGGGCAAGGACGTGAAAACGTCAAGCAAAAGTTTAAAGATGAACCCGAATTAGCAGCTGAAATTGAACAAAAAATAAAAACTGCAATGGGTATGTCCAACGTCATGACCATGAGCGAAACTGAAATGAACGAGGTAGATGAATGATTTTTATAGACAATGTAACAGCAATCGAAGTGATGGATTCTCGCGGTAATCCAACCGTAAAAGCCACCGTCACACTGAGTGACGGCACCGAGGCGTCAGCTATTGTTCCCAGTGGTGCCAGCACCGGAAAACGTGAGGCGTTGGAACTTCGGGACGGCGGCGATCGTTACATGGGGAAAGGGGTGTTGAACGCTGTTGAAAACGTTAACAATCAAATTGCCGATGAACTGATCGGTTTAAGTCCGTTTAATCAGGCACTCATTGATGCAACCATGAAAGAGCTCGACGGTACTGACAATTACGGCTCACTGGGTGCCAATGCCGTCTTGGGCGTCTCTATGGCGGTAGCACGTGTTGCGGCTATCAGTTTGGGGATGCCGCTATACCGTTATTTGGGGGGAGCCAACGCCATGGTCATTCCAACGCCGATGCTCAATATTATTAACGGCGGCTCGCATGCGGACAACTCGGTAGATTTTCAAGAATATATGATAATGCCGGTAGGGTTTGATGATTTTTCCGCTTCACTGCGTGCTTCTGCCGAAGTCTATCACCATCTTAAAAAAATTCTTAAAAATGCCAAACACAATACCGCATTAGGTGATGAAGGAGGGTTTGCACCTGACTTAAGCTCCAATGAAGAGCCGATTCAAATTATTATGCAGGCTATTGAAGCCGCGGGTTATAAAGCCGGCGAGCAGATAGCCATAGCCCTTGATGTTGCCGCATCGGAACTCGTTACCGAAGGGGGCTACCGTCTCGATTCGGAGAATCGTACACTCTCAGCGGAAGCCCTGGTCGATTACTATGTTGATCTGTGTGCCAAATATCCTATTGTCTCTATTGAAGACGGCTTAAGCGAAGATGACTGGGCGGGCTGGAAAATTCTCACCGAAAAACTCTCTAACAGCGTACAACTGGTTGGTGATGACCTGTTTGTCACCAATGCCAACATCCTCAACGAAGGAATCGAAAAAAACATTGCAAACTCTATTTTAATTAAACCCAATCAGATCGGTTCGGTCAGTGAGACCATGCTCACTGTTCGTTTGGCACAACGTAACGGCTATACCTGTGTCATGAGCCACCGCTCCGGTGAAAGTGAAGATGCTTTTATTGCTGACTTTGCCGTAGCGCTAAATTGCGGCGAAATTAAAACCGGATCTACTGCACGGGGTGAACGCACCGCTAAATACAATCGCCTCTTAGAGATTGAAAATGAAGTTGTTTACGGTGAATATCTGGGTCATTCTCTTTTTCGTTAGACCGTAACAATGCAGGAAAACAATGACCTTTATGAAGAGATAGAATACCGTCAAAGTGTTTCTGAGCGCTATTTTGGTCTCTCGTGGGCAAAACTCTTTCTTGCCCTTGTTCTCGTTGTTTTTTTGGGTATCTACATTGGCGTATTGCTCTTTGGTGAAAATTCTTTAGAAGTTCTTTTTCAACTTGAGGAGTATGAAGACTACCTCATTAACGAAACCGATCGGCTCAAACTGGAGAACGCCGCCTTGCAAAAAGAGTATTTTGAACTTAAAGGACTGCAACCTGATGGGAATCTTGAATAGTTTGCTATAATAATACGACGTTATTTTAATTCAGGTGGTTTTGTGAAAAATATTCTGCTCTCTTTTCTTATTGTAACATCACTGCTAACTGCTAGAGAAAATCCGTTTTTTCCTTCCGAAGGGATGAAAGATCTACCCATATCGTCCAATGTCGTCTCAAAAAGACCCCCCTTGGAACGTGCTGCAATCACACTGCCCGATAATGCACGTATCTTAAAAAAAGTTACCCTAAAGTACCAAAATCTTGATGGATCGCTAGAGAGCAAATCGATTACACTTGATCATCGTGTCGATTGGCACATTCCTGTTTTTATATCCCAATCATACGGGAACAGCGGTTCAAGCAAACCGCACAAACACTCCAATACAGCCCGTACAACATATAAGCCCATTACCCCTTTTATACGCTATCGTATTCAAGACAACATGATGGAACTGCAAAGTAACGATACTGTCATTCGGAATTTTATTCTTGTAAATCCGCATCGGATCGTCATTGACTTTAAACGTAGCAGTAGCGAAAAAACCAAAATGATACCGCTCACGCAAGCACCTTTTACTAAAATAAAATACGGAAATCACGGCACTTACTATAGAGTTGTTATAGTGCTAGACGGTAAGTACCGCTACAGCCTTCTTAAACAGCGGGGTCTTATTCGCATCTCGTTACACTAGTATCGAATGCCCACACCCACATACAACCCTGAAAAATCTGCATCCAGACTGCCGTCAATATCGTAATCACTGCTGTCTATATTCAACACTAGGGTACGGTACCCAATTTCCAGCATCGGCTCTAGTATAAAAGCATCAAAGGTATAGTCTGCTTTCATTCGAATCTCATAAGCATCCGCACTGCCGTAGCCAATCCATTTGATATCCGCTTCTACTCCAATGTTCGTTAGCGGTACTTCGGCACGCACGCGTCCGTACAGCATGGGGAGTACGACATTATCGCTTGCACGGTACGTATAATTATCGCCGGGGTCGTTAATATCAAATGATGCTTTGATAAACTTGGCATCTAACCCTACATCCACAGTTGCCCAAAAGGTATTATCAAGAAGGTTATAGTAAACAATAGCATCGTACTGTTTTAGCGATAGCACACTTTGAGCACCTACACCAACGGTAGTTCCTTCCCATGTATAGCCTTTTTTACTGACTCCGGAATAGCCTAAATCGTTGTATTCCAAACGTACATTCGGAAGCATCGGAACGGGATGCTTTATTAAAAACCACGCATAGGTAATGTTTTCACTCTCATACGAGAGCGTCTTTTGTAAATCGAATGTCGCACTTTTTTTATAGTTCATGTCTCCGCTAGGTTCAGCTTTCCATGCACCGACAGCACCTTCAATTCTAAATAGGTCAGCATTAAGCGACAACGAAGATAGCGATACAAACATCGCGCATACAAGCAAGTTTTTCATTGAAGAGTCCTAGAGCGTAAAATGAGTCATACTATAGCAAAGAAAAATTAAGAGAATCTAATATAAAGTTGTGGATTAAGAAAGAATAAAGCGGTATACCACCAAAGAGTCAAACGGTTTCGTTTGACTCTTATGAGAGCAGTGCCTACTGAACAGCAGCTAAAGCAGCGTCGTAGTTTGGCTCTTCTGTAATTTCTGGAACAATCTCTTTATACGTAACCGTTCCGTTTTCATCAACAACGAAAATTGCACGACACGTCACACCGGCAAGTACTGAGCCGCCTAAAAGTACACCGTACGCATTCGCAAAATCTTTGTTACGGAAATCCGATGTTACGGTCAAATTGTTAATACCTTCAGCTGAACAAAAACGTCCTGCAGCAAACGGAAGGTCAAGAGAAACAATCGTAGTAATCACGTCTTTAAGATCAGCAGCTTTGGCATTAAAGTTACGTGTTTCTGTAGCACATACACCCGTATCGAGTGACGGAACAACAATAATGAGTTGTTTTTTACCTTGAGCACCACCCACGGTAACATCACCGAGACCATCTGAGTTAACTACAGTAACTTCCGGAGCTTTATCACCAACATTAACCTCATTACCTAGAAGTTCTACGTCTGTACCTTTAAATTTTGTCGTTGCCATTTTGGCTCCTTTTTTGTTGTTTTAAATTTTATGTCGAAATTCTACTTAAATCGGATAATATTTGTCTTAATTCATTAAGACCCGATTTTCCTTAAGCTTAGCTAAAGAGTTGATTGTGCATTTACATGTAAATTTTCGACCCGACTCCATGCTTTTTTGTGATACATCTCAATAGCAGCGCGCCCTATCATGGCTGCATTATCGGAACAATAACGCAACTCAGACAATAGAAGTGTAGCACCGAAAGGCTTTAACATCTCTTGAACCTGTTCGCGCAAATAGCGGTTTGCACTGGCTCCTCCGACAATAGCAAAGCAACGGGGCGGGTGCGCTTTAAAATATTTTTTCAGCTTTTGTATCAGGTGAGCGGTTGCCACACGTTGAAATGATGCCGCAATATCGGCATACTCCTTTTCATTGGCCGCTTCAACGGCAAGCCGTACCGCATTTTTCAAGCCCGAATAGCTAAAAGCAATCTTTGGTGATTGGTGCAACGGCACCGTAAAGTTATAACGAAATGCATCACCGTTTTTTGCTAATGCTTCAACAACAGGGCCGCCGGGGTAGCCTAAATGCATCATTTTGGCCACTTTGTCAAAACTCTCTCCAAAGCTGTCATCCATAGTACGCGCTACAGTTTTTACAGTGTCGATACCCTCAACTTCCATCAGTTGCGTATGGCCTCCGGAAACAAGCAACACGGTTAATGGCAAACGCGCCTCTTTTTCAATAAAAAGCGAATAGATATGCCCTATGAGATGGTTGACGCCAATCAGTGGAATCGAAAGCGCAACAGCCAACGCTTTTGCCATCATCACCCCCTCTACCAACGTGACGCCAAGTCCCGGTTCATTGGTCACGGCAACTGCTTTCAACGAGGGAAAATAGGGTCGGCACTCCTGCAAAATTTTAGGCAGCGCCTCAACATGCAGACGCGACGCCAGTTCCGGTACAACTCCACCGTATTGTGCATGTTCCAACTCTTGCGATATTTTTTTGTGATACAGCAGTTTTCCTGTTGCTATCTCGGTCACGGCTATGGAGCTGTCATCACAACTGCTCTCAATACTCAGTATCATCCGCTACCCTTTTTTACCCACTCCAATACCCAGGGCCAAGGGCCAAAACCACTTTCACTGTTAATGTGACCGCCGTTTTGGACTACTTTTTGCTTGATACTGTGTGCTCGAGCAAATTCAGCGGCTTCCGCTTTGCTCATATACGGATCATCCGTTGAGCTCACCATTAAAACCTCATCGGCACAAAATCCTTTAACTTCAACAGGAAAAAATTCGGCTACATCATCATAGTCACTTAAATCACGAGGCGGCGCCACCAAAAGCAACCGTTCCACAGAGCCCACAAGGCCTTCATTGCACAGATGAAACCAGAGAGTATTTCCCATAGAGTGGGCAATCACAACAGTAGGCTGTATCTCTTTGTAAGCCGCTTGTGCTTCACGAAGCCAAACCTCTTTACTGGGATGCATGTTGTCGCTAAACTGAGGAAATGCTACCTCGTATCCCGCTTCGCGCAACTGATGATAGAGCCAGTCTTGCCAATGCGGGGCGTCTGAACCGTGCCAACCGTGTAAAATCAGAACCTTTGTTTTCATAATAACGCAACATACCTCCGTACTTCAGTGTCGAGCAAAAAGACCTCATCAATATTTTTTGGCGCAGTCGTAAAGGTATCGTACGCCTGCAATACCTGATGCGATATCTCTAAAAATCCAATCTTTTTATCGACAAATTTTTCAATGGCCGCCTCATTGGCGGCATTCACAATGACACCGCGTTCAGGTTCTTTGAGCAGAGCCTCTTTAATCTGCCAAATCGGGTAGCGGTCACACGCAATAGCACGAAACTCCAACGATCCGACCTGAACCAAATCGACCGGTTGTAAAATTGTCTGATCGACAGTAGCACATAATGCATAGGCAATGGGTAGCTGCATGGAAGCATGCGCCATATGTGCCGTAGTGGAGCCGTCTTGAAAGTCAATGAGCGCATGAATAAGCGAACGGGTCTCGATGATGGCATCATACTCCCCTTCTCCAAAAAGCCAACGTGCTTCAAGCAACTCAAAGAGTTTGTTCATCATAGAAGCACTGTCAATCGTGATTTTTTGCCCCATCGACCAGTTGGGATGCTTCAGTGCGTCTTCGAGCGAAGCATCTTTAAGACGCTCTAGCGGCCAATCGCGAAAGGCGCCGCCACTGGCGGTAATTGTCATTTTTCGCAACGGTTTGGATGGCTGCATCAAATACCACAGGCCAAAATGTTCGCTATCGATAGGCTGAATATTGGCGGTATCGACAAAAGAGCCCCCCGCTACCAAAGACTCTTTGTTGGCCAATGCAATGGCCTTGTTGCAGGCAATGGCCTTGAGTGTCGGTTTTAAACCGGCAAAACCGACAATAGCATTGACGACCTGTGTCGCATCTGAACCCTCAATAGCGTCTAACATACCGGCCTCACCGACAAGAATATTCGGGTGCGCCACCCGATGGCGATCGGCTTCATCGGCAATGACGACAACACGAGGGCGGTGGCGTTGTATCTGCTGATTCAACAGCGTAATGTTACGCCCTGCAGCCAATACGTCAACATCCAAATGAAACTGCGCGGCAATCTGCAACGCATTGACTCCAATAGAGCCGGTTGAACCTAAAAGGATCAAACGATACCCCGCAGCAATACCAGCATAACGACACCGCCGAAGAGATACCCGTCAATACGATCAAGTACCCCGCCGTGACCCGGTAAAACAGAACCGCTGTCTTTCACTCCGGCCTGACGTTTGAGATAACTTTCAAACAGATCGCCGAAAACAGAACTCAGTGCTACAAAAAACGAGACAATGAACGCTTTTTCAATATCGACCAGATAGACGCCGACATAAGTACCGGCTATGGTGGCCAGTACCACGCCGCCCATCACCCCTTCAAGCGTTTTTTTAGGTGATGTGGCGCAAAAAGAACGTTTTCCAATGCTTTTTCCCACTACATAAGCACCGATATCGGTCACGGCGACAACTACCAACAACCACAACATTGCCGTCATGCTGTACTCCTGGTAGAGACTTAATATAAAGAGCATTCCCGCAGTCGGGTAGAGAAACGGTTTAAAATAATCCCATTCCAAACGCTGTGTATACGCGACAATCGAGGCAAAAATCACTCCGGCAATCACAAACAGGTCATCTCCGTACGGGTAGAAACTCGCTACAATCCACAACGCCAAAGCATAAAAAAACAGCGCATTGTGACGCAACCCGAACAGTTTCATTGCCTCATAAAAAGCAAGCATATATACTGCTCCTAAAAAGAGCCACATTAAGAAGAAGCTGTCAATCACACCAATAAGGTAAACGCCTCCGACTAAAAGGACTCCCGTTACAATACGCTCTTTATCTACTGCCATACAATCCCCAAACAATTCATTTTTATGATTATACTACTAAAAACAAAATTAGGGCTAAATATCTTCGGGAATCTTTCGCTATAATCTACATGTAAATTCTTATTTTGGAGGCACCTGAAAATGCGCATAATCCTTACCGTTTCTCTTCTATTCGTCATCGCGTTATTCACCGTCTCATGTGTACAAAAACAGCCCTTTGTCAAAGAGAAGGTGGCTGACGAGAGTGCCTTGGTCTATCTCTACCGTCCTTTAGTACACGGAAGCAACGATGTTGGGTATCGCCTCTATGTCGATAATGAAAAAATTTCCTATATCTTACGCGGCGGTGAGTATGCACCGGTACATCTGAAAGCAGGCAGGGCAACATTTCGCGCGATTGCCAACGGCATACTGGAGCACCGCGTCACTCTGAATCTGGAAAACGGAACCGAATATTTTATTCGTATGCTTCCGCAGGAAGGGGGCGACTTTACCATGAAAGTGCTGCCAAAATCAATTGCCATTTTGGAGCTGTCCAATACTTTTTTAAGCGGCTCGGAGCTTAGCATTGACACAGATAACACAAAGCTGATTCCCCCTAAACCATCTCAAGCGTCCGGCTCGGTAAGTGACGAAATCAGCAAACTTTACAATCTGAAAGAGCAAGGCATCATATCAGAAGAAGAGTTTAGACAGCTCAAAGCAAAAATTATTTCCCGCTAGCTACACGGTGATATCGAGCCGCCGATGTAGCGGTTCCGTCTCGCTCGAAGAGGAGTCCGCCTCACGCCCTTCCTCTTCTTCGGATGACGCCTGAGGCTCTTTTTCTTGAGGCGTCTCCTCTTTAGCACGCTGATTGTGATGTTCACGGTCGGGATCGATTTTATGAATCTCTTCGGTCGGTCGCACCTCTTCAATCTCTTTGGTTTTGGCATTTGAAGCATTTGCCGCTGCCATATTTTGCAATTCTACCCTGTTTTGAACGGCATTTTTTTCACTGGCAACGTTAGCGGTAAGCTGATTGACATAAATTGCATTCCCAATAGGGCCCATACTTGCCATAACCACTCCTTCACCAGTTTATTTGTCTCACAAATATTATAGCTAACTCTTACTAACAGAGATTGTATTGTAATTATAATACAAAACATTAGCTCCTTCTTGAATTTTTACCTCTCGTCTGGGAGTATAATCGACACGATATTCACCCCGCTCAAATACCGAGAAGTTAACACACAATGCAGCCGCTCTTTCAATGACATGCTGCGGTACGTTTTGTTTGTCCGTCACTATAATGACGTGTGCTGAAGGACGACCTTTTAGGTGCAACCAGATATCACGTGCTTTGGCACGCTGAAGCAGTGCAATATTGCCCCGTTCATTTTTGCCTAAAAGTACTTTATAACCTTCAATAAAAAAGACTTCGACCATATCATTGCGGTGCTCTTGCTTATGCCGATTCACTTTTTGGGGAAACAGTGCCGTAATCGACGCACTCTCTTGTGCATGCTCTACCGTATGCATAAAATGTTTTAAATAGGTAATTTTTCCTTCAAGATTCTCGCGTTCAATGTGTAAGTTTTCAGCACGCTGTACCGTTTTTTTTGCCAGTTTAAAATAATACTCTTTCATAGCGTTGGCACTCGAAAATGCTTTGGGAAGCGCTAAATGGTATGTCGAACCGTCATAATGCTTTAAATTTACATGTAAATCAAACGGGCGGATATTGTGCAGATTTGCCACAATAAGATGCCCAATCTGACGGTACGATTCGGCCTGTTGCTGTAATGTCTCTTCACTCTCTAACGCATCATAATGTTTTTGCAGTCTCTGCAAACGTTGCCGAAGTATTTTTAGCTTTTGCTTCTTGAGTACGGCAAGCTTGCGCGCGTGCTCGCTACGGTAATTCTCTTCAAGAAAACGGCGTACATCTTCAAGCGGGTATGCTTTGGGCACATAACGGGGCGGGGGCGGATCTTCAAGTTTTTCGCCCACTTTCACGCGTCGCGAAGAGACACTCTCGTCAATATGTCGCAATGCTTCAAGGACAATACCCTTCTCATCAAGAATAATGGCATTGGTATATTTACCCGTAAACTCCAGTTGGAGCAGTGCCGACGAGGCCTTGTACGAACCGCTTTGCGAGGCTTTAATACGAATGATTTTATCATTATTGTGCAACTCAATGCTCTCTATGGTACTGCGCTCGAACCGTTTTGCCAACAATACGTCAAAAGGGGCCTGAAAGATTCGCGATCGCTCAATCTCCTTGTGACATGTAAAAATGGTGGCATTGGAGCGCTGCATATTAAAATTGAGTACCTCATGACGATCAAAAACAATGGTAATAATATTATTTGACACTCTGTGAATGGCACCAATACGCGTAAAGGATTGCATCCACGCAACCACTTGCTGTAAATGGGAATGTTTCATCTGTACTACCGCCAAATATGAAGTTTAGGTATTGCCACTTTATCGATGCAACACCGTCTTGTCATGCGATTGTAACATACGCTCAAGTCTAAAAGAGTCGGTTATACCCTCATATCATACCTTAACGCTTGTTTGCACTACAATTATTACAAAAAACCGCTATAATCTTCGACAATGAAGCATCTGTTTTGCAAACAGAGGGTTTCAATATATACAATGAGGTAACACAACATGGCAGAATTGCTCAATGGTACGGTAAAATGGTTCAACGAAGAAAAAGGTTATGGATTTATCCAGCAAAATGATGGCGGCAAGGATGTTTTTGTCCATTTCCGTCAAGTCAACAGTACCGGACCGGGGCGTATCTCTTTAGCAGAGGGACAACAGGTAACCTACGAACTGGGTGAAGGTCAAAAAGGGCCGCAAGCCGAAAACGTCACCGCACTCTAAAACAAACGCTGTACAAGGGCCTCCTTGTACGGTTCAATCAACACTCTCACACCGTTAACAACGAAGACAACAACCCCGTTTCTCTCTTGTTTATGTGCTATAATCTCAAAAAAGTTAAGGGCTCGTATGTCATCTCCCAAAGGTTTTGGTAAAAATTACTTTACACTCGCAGCCATTCAAGCTTACAGTGCTTCTGTTACCTTAACCCGTTCGATGACGCCTGTGGTCTCACACCACCGGTTTGTTCCTGATGAAGCGGACCGTTTAGACACTATAACGGATGACCCGTTACTGCTACCCGACATTGATGAACCCACCCGTTCACGCGGTTCGTATTATCGGTACGCTACGCTTCATACACCACGGCAACATCCTCTTTTAATCCCTCTTTTTTTACATGTAAATTCAACCCTCCCTGTAAAGGACTATGTATGATCCAAAAACCGTTACTGCTTTCGTTAATTGCCTCGTTGGCCATTCACTCGTTTGCCCATGCCGCAACCTACACGCTACAGCCTCTTGAAGTCTACTCTTCACCGTTGCATAACGATGAGCTCAGCGCTGCCGATGCTGTTGAAATCTACACGCAAGATGATATTGAAAAGGCCCACGTACAAAACGTGTATGAATTTTTAAATCAACAAACGTCTCTTATTGCCATGCCCTCTTACGGCAATCCGTTTACACAAAAGATCGATATGCACGGCTACGGTATCGGAGACGGCTATGAAAATATTGTAGTCATTCTCAACGGACGGCGTCTCAATAATATCGATGCGGTACCGCAACTGCTCAGTGCCATCAGCCCTTCGAGCATCGGTCGTATTGAAATTATAAAATCCGGCGGTATTGTTCGCGCTGGCGACGGTGCCAATGCCGGTGTTATTTACATTACGACCAAACAGGAAAATGCCTTGGAATTGGGGCTTTATGCCGGTAACAACAACACCTTTGACGGCTCGCTCTATGCCGGTTATGCTGATGATCTCTACAGCATCACGGCCCATGCCGAACGCTATCTCAGTGACGGAGTACGCACTGTTGACGCACAAAAGAACCGCGCCAAACAAGCGCTTAAAAACGGCGGTATCATACTGTCGCTGACACCTACCGATGCGCTGGAACTCTCTGTGGACTATCAGACAACCCGTCTCAAAAGTACTTACGGCGGCCCCTTAACACTCAATGAATTTTTAGAAGATCCCTCTCAAGCAGGAAGCTCAAGCAGTTCGAAACAAGCATATGACAGCGATGCCTACGCTCTCTCTTTGGCTTATGATATTACCGATGCCCTGCAGCTCTCCGTCACCGGTTCTCGTGAAGATAAAGAGTCCCGTTATCTGACCTACGGCAGTGTGGCACAATATACCTATGACAGCATTGCCGCCACACTCGACTACCGTAACGATGCCCTGAGTGCCACCGTCGGATTGAATCTCTTTAACGGTGAACGTGACGGCTACGGCAACAACACCTCAAAAGAGAACCGTGCCGCATTTCTCCTGACGCAATACCGTCTGGGAGACCATACCTTAAAAGCTGGCTACCGCTATGAAACGGTGGACTACAGCTATCATGACGCCGACAAGCGCCTGCGTGATGATGAGACGCTGCACGGTATTGAGCTTGGGTACAACTACCGTCTCAGTGCTGAACGCTCCGTTTTTGCCGCGTTTTCGCATGCCTACCAAGCCCCTGACATTGACCGCTTTTTTAACTTCGGCGGCACTTTTAACGGCTTTATTAAACCCATGACAACGGATACATTGACAGTGGGTTACAATGCCATCACTTCGCAAAACAAATTTAAAGTCTCTCTTTTTTATGTGAATGTGGACGACGAAATCTACTATCATGCCGATCCGACGTTTGTCAATGCCAAAAATACCAATATCGATGCCTCTTACAAATACGGTCTGGATCTTTACGACAAATTTTTAGTAACCGATACCTTTCATGTCAGTATCAACTACAACTATGTTAAAGCAATCATTGACAAAGAGATTGAAAGCGCAGAAGACTACAGCAACAATGAACTTCCCGGTGTGCCTAACCACACGGCCAAGGTGATACTTTCATACCTTCCCAACGATCATATGACGCTCTCTTTGCTGCATACCCATCGCTCCAGTGCCTATGCCGCCAATGACTTTAACAACCGTTTTGCTCAAGAACAGCAGGCCTATCGCTCCACCGATATAACACTAAGCTATCTGCAAGGGCATTACGAATTTTTCGGCAAGATCAATAATCTGTTTGATCAGAAAAACGGTTTATGGATTCACGATGACGCCATCTACCCTTTAAATGCTTCAACCACCTTTATCGCCGGATTGAAAGTACGCTATTAAGATGCGGCTCCTTGTTGTATTGCTACTGGCATTCAACCTCCATGCCGAACGCATTATTGCTTTGAGCCCTGCTATTGCCGAGATTCTTTTTGCCGTCGGGCGCGGTAGTGAGGTCGTCGGTGTGAGCGACCATACCCGATACCCTCAAGAAGCTGCCGCCCTGCCCAAAGTCGGTGACTACTTTCAACCCAATATTGAGACCATTCTTGCGCTGCATCCGACACTGGTGATCGCTCAAAACAACCATGCTGCCCTACTCAAACAACTTCAAAGTCTGCATATTGCCACACAGACAGTAGATTTAGAACACCTAGAAAGCATCATCAAAACCATTGATGCGCTCGGTAACCGTTCTGCTGCGTCACAAGCCCTGATTGCCAATATTAAAGCGGTGCAACAACGCTACGCAAACAGAGCACCGACCTCGCAACGTGTGTTAATTGTCTTTGGGCTCTTTGCCGACCTCCGCGACAATATCTATGTCAGCGGACGCGAGGTTTTTTTTAACGAAATCATTGAGTTATGCGGAGCCGACAATGCCATCACGGCTACCGTACCAAAACAGCCGATACTTAACTACGAGCGACTGCTCGCTCTCAATCCCGATGTGGTGATCATACTGCATTCCAACGCCAACGCTCCGGTAGCTCAAGCACTGAAAGCATGGTATGCTTTGCCCATAACCGCGGCGCAAAACGGTCGTATTATCACTATTGACAATGACTTTATCGCCATGCCCTCACACCGTATTGCCCAGAGTATTGACACCCTCTGCAAGGTCATTCATGATTGATGCTTCTGAATTGAGCTGTCGTTACAATGAGCGCGCATACAGTAACAATCTCTCCTTTCACATCACCGCGCATCTCAATATTTTAGGTGCTAACGGGTCGGGTAAAAGCATGTTGGCACGAACCCTTTGCGGACTGTTGCCCTACAGTGGCTCTTTGACGCTCAACCGTCAAGAGCTTGCAGCATTGACACCCCGTACCATTGCCCAAACCATCAGCTACATTCCTGCCAAGCTCGAACTTTTTGATCGCTACACTACCGTCGAAGAGTTCGCCCTTTTAGGGCGTTACCCTTACAAAGAGCCCTATGCGGCATATTCTCGGTACGATAGAGATGCGGTACAAGAAACACTGACGGCATTGGGCCTTGATAGACTCAACAAGCGGCGTGTCACCCAGTTAAGCTCAGGACAACAGCAGTTGCTTCTCATTGCTCAAGCACTGATTCAATCGACAAAAATTATGGTTTTTGACGAACCTACCGCCAACCTTGACCCCTGCAATACCCTG
>Ga0256833_1000593_pt1 | contig 27906 bp, 28 predicted proteins | sample 356284metaG_FD_190535 | JGI IMG/M metagenome (GOLD analysis project Ga0256833, IMG submission 190535) | Hydrothermal vent microbial communities from Mid Atlantic Ridge, Atlantic Ocean - 356-284 | ecosystem: Environmental > Aquatic > Marine > Hydrothermal vents | place: Atlantic Ocean: Mid... | reverse complement strand
TGTTCTTCCTTTAAGGGTAAAAATTCGTAAACCGTTTTATGGCCCTGTTTCAATATCGGTTTTACATAACCGAGCTCTTCGAGAAGTTTTACCGTTCTGTAAACGGTAGGTCGGGAAGGGCAATCCTTTCTAGGTTTACATCTTTCAATAATCCACAAAACAAGGTCTTCAATTTCAAAGTGTTTCCCGTATTGGAGCAGATACTCTATGACCTTTAGTCTTGAGTGGGTTGTTTTTAATCCTCTCCTTTTCAAGGTTTCTATTATTTCTTCCATTATCCGTTTATGTTCTTCCGGCCTAACAAACATTTCTCTTCAATTAAAACAATAATCCCTGTAAAGGTCTTTCTTCGTTTTAAAGTTTTCCCTTTAATGGAAAGAAAAAAGTGGAGAACCGCTATAAGTTTTCATAGAGGATATGAAGCTTATGTTAGGGGTTATAAATTAGAAGACCTCGTTGGGAATTTAACTTTTACCGAAGCCATCTATTTGGTTCTAAAAGGTGAGTTGCCTGACGAAAGAACAACCCAAATGTTGGATGCTATTTTTGTAGCTACCGTAGAGCATTCTATTGCTCCACCCTCGGTTATAGCCGCGAGGGCGGTAATTAGCGGAGGAAATCCTTTAAATGTTGGGGTTGGAGCCGGCATTTTAGCTTTTGGAGAAGCTCACGGAGGAGCTTTAGAAGGAGCTATGAAGTTTCTACAGGAAAATGTAGGAAAAAATCCTGAAGAAGTTGTAAAGGAATTTTTAGAAGCCAAAAGAAGAATACCTGGATACGGACATAGGTTTTATAAAGAATTTGACCCACGAACCAAAAAACTTTTCGAAATAGCTAAGGAACTCGGTTTCTTTGGAAAATATGCCGAATTTGCTTTGGAAGTTGAAAAAGCTATAGAAAAATTAAAAGGAAAAAAACTGGTTTTAAATGTAGATGGAGCGATAGCTGCTATAGTCAGTGAAATGGGCTTTGATTGGAGATTGGGAAAAGGCTTTTTTATTATTGGCAGAATACCCGGCCTTGTTGCCCACGCTTACGAAGAACTTGTTATGGAAAAACCGTTCTCAAAAAGACTTGATGAGGAAAAAGAAGTTGAATATTTAGGACCTCAACCGAGAGAATTGCCTGAAAAATTCAAAAGAAGAAAATAAAGTTCAAAACTTTTGATGAGATCTTTAAAGAAGACATAACTTTTCCAACGCCTTACTAAATATTTCTTTATCACCTTTATATTTAATAAGTTTTTTTGCTTCCTCTATAGGGAAAAATTTTGCATCTTTCACCTCCCACGAAGGGACAGGTTTCCCGGAAATATATTTCATTAGAAAAAAATAGACGGTTTTAAAAATTCTTGTCCCTTTCCAGGTAAAAAAATAATGGATTTCACCCAAATAGGTTACTATTTCCGCATCTATATTGGTTTCCTCCTTTACCTCCCTCAAAGCAGCTTGCTCTTTAGTTTCTCCATTTTCAATATGACCTTTGGGAAAGGTCCACACATTGGAAGGATTTTTAATAAGTAAAACCTCTCTTTTATCTTTAAAAACTACTCCTCCTGCAGAGTATTCCTTTCGCAAAGGAAGTTTTTTGACATTTTTGGAGGGCATGGGGCTAATAATCTAATTAAAACGGTAGCCTTTATAATTTAAAGGCTAAAGCTATTTGTAAGGAGGCGGTAGATGGCCAAATTGAACCTTAAAGATATAAAGCGAAAAATTCAGGGTTTAAAAAATACCAAACGAATTACCAACGCTATGAAACTTATAGCGGCGGCCAAGCTCAAAAGCGCCTACGAAGCCGCCGAACTTGCTCGTCCTTATTCGGAAAAACTATATGAAATAATCGGAAGATTTGCCCACCATATAGACCCTTCAATACATCCTCTTTTTGAAGTTAGAACCGAATTCAAAGCGGTAGATTTAATTCTCATCACCGCCGATAGGGGCCTTTGCGGAGCCTTCAACTCTTCAATAATCAAATATATCGAGAATAAGATAGAAGAGCTCCAATCGAAGGGAATAAAAGTTAACCTCCACCTCATAGGTAGAAAAGGTGTTCAATATTTTGAAAGACACGTAAAAGGTATTCAAATAGTTAACAGCTTCGACCACGTATTTAGGAAAACTATAGATTTTTCTGCAGTAAAAACCGTAGGTGAAAGTGTAAAAGAGAGGTTCCTACAAGGGGAGACCGATAGGGTCATTTTGCTCCACAACCAGCTTAAAACCAAAACAACCTACTTTGTTCAGGAAAAGGTATTTTTACCTTTAACCGAAATAGTATTGGAAGAACTTAAAGGTGAAAATCCCGAAGTGGTTTACGAACTTGAAGTTAAAAACATTGAAAGGTTTATAGAAAACCTCCTCCAAAGGTATCTCAATTTCCAAATCTACAGGGCTATGCTCGAATCGAACGCAGCCGAGCAGGCCGCCCGTATGATGGCAATGGAAAACGCTACCAAAAACGCCGAAGATGCAATTAAAAAGTGGACCCACCTCTACAACGTTGCCCGTCAGGAGGCTATTACCAACGAACTTATCGATATCGTTAACGCGGTTGAAGCCCTCAAAGCGAGCGGTTAAAAATAAGCGCAAATGTAAAATTTTCCTTTTCAGTTAAATATTTTTGCCAAAGGAGGTATTTAAAACTATGGCGGAAAAGGAAACTTTAAAAGGAAAAATAGTTCAGGTTCTCGGTGCGGTTGTTGACGTAGAATTCGATACCGAAAAGCTTCCTCCCGTTAGGGACGCCCTCAAAACTATTAGAAAAGGTCTCGACGATAGAGGTAATTGGATAGAAGAGGAGCTCTACTTGGAAATTGCACAACATATCGGAGATAAAAGGGTTAGGTGTATCGTTTTGGGACCTTCCGAAGGTTTGGTAAGGGGCCAGGAGGTTGAATGGCTCGGAGGACCTTTAAAGGTTCCCGTAGGACCTCCAACCTTGGGAAGAATCTTTAACGTTCTCGGTAAACCTATCGACGAAGCCGGCCCTGTAGAGGCTGAGGAATACTGGCCAATCTTTAGACCCGCACCCGTTTTAACCGACCAGTCCACCGAATTCCAAATTTTGGAAACCGGTATTAAAGTAATTGACCTACTGGTGCCCATTCCCAAAGGTGGTAAGGCGGGACTCTTCGGTGGTGCAGGAGTTGGAAAGACCGTTCTCATTCAGGAGCTTATCCACAACATAGCTAAATTCCACAAAGGTTATTCCGTATTCGTTGGAGTTGGTGAAAGAACAAGGGAAGGAACCGACCTATGGCTCGAAATGAAAGAATCGGGAGTTTTACCCTACACCGTAATGGTATATGGACAGATGAACGAGCCTCCCGGAGTTAGGTTCCGTGTAGCCCAAACAGGTCTTACTATGGCCGAATACTTCAGGGATGTTGAAAAGAGAGACCTACTTATCTTCATAGATAATATCTTCCGTTTCGTTCAGGCAGGTGCGGAAGTTTCCACCACTTTGGGAAGGCTTCCCTCCCAGGTTGGTTATCAACCCACTTTGAATAACGACGTTGGTGAAGTTCAGGAAAGAATTACCTCTACCAAAGAGGGTTCGTTAACCTCCTTCCAAGCCGTTTACGTTCCCGCGGACGATATTACCGACCCCGCACCTTGGTCGATTTTTGCCCACCTCGATGCATTCGTAGTTCTATCCAGAAGGTTGGCCGAGCTCGGTATCTATCCCGCAATCGACCCGCTCGAATCGTCCTCCAAATTCTTGGCACCCGAATTTGTAGGAGAGGAACACTATCAGGTCGCTATGGAAGTTAAAAGGATTCTCCAAAGGTATAAAGAGCTCCAAGAGATTATTGCCATTCTCGGTATGGAAGAGCTCTCCGACGAGGACAAAGCCATCGTTGCGAGGGCAAGGAGACTTCAAAGGTTCCTATCCCAACCTTTCCACGTTGCAGAACAATTCACCGGTATGCCCGGTATTTACGTAAAACTGGAAGATGCAATTAGAAGCGTAAAAGAAATCCTCACCGGCAAATACGACCACCTACCCGAAATGGCATTTGCCTACGTTGGTACTATCGAGGACGTTATAGCTAAGGCCAAAGAAATGGGAGCTAAAGTTTAATTTTCTTTTATCTCCCTCTTTCCTAATAATTTTTGCCAAAATTAAACCTTTATTTAGGAGCAAACAGATAATTTCAAACAGGCATCTTATAGAGTTATTTTTATTTCTCTTATGGAAGTATTTAGTTATTTTAATAATTCAAAAATTCTGCTATTTTGGAGCGTCGTTTTTATAAGTTATTTTCTGTTTTTAAAAGTTATATATCCACTTTTTGAAAAACTTTTATTAAAAACGACTTGGAAAGGTGATGAATATATTTTTAAAACTTATAAATTACCTATAAGTTTTTTTATACTTTATCTGTTATTAAGAGGCTTTCAACCTGTTTTTGAAGTTTCACTTCCTACCACCCTTGAAAATTCTTTAATAATTCTAACTATCTTTACCTTTATTATTCAAAGTATAAACCTAGTAAAAGTTGTTTTAGAACAACATAAGAAATTTAATCAACACAGTCATATTTTAAATTTTCTATTTCAAATAGCAAAATTTTCTACCTTTATACTTGCTCTTTTAACACTTTTACAAAATATTGGTTATGACGTTAAAACTCTTATAGCTTCTTTAGGAATAGGAGGTTTAGCGGTTGCTTTGGCAGCAAAAGATACCATTTCAAATATATTTGGAGGACTAAATTTAATCTTAGATAATTCGTTGTCGAAAGGTGAGTGGGTATTGATAGATGGTAAATATGAAGGTATTGTTCATGAAATTGGTATTAGGAGTTTGAAATTAAGAACTTTTAATAAAACTCTTTTAACTTTGCCTAACAGTAAAGTTGCCAATAGTTCTGTTGAAAATTTTTCTCGCCGCAAAGTTAGAAGAATTAAATTTGATTTAAATCTTTCCTATGAAACTTCTCCCGAAAAGGTTGAAATTTTTATTGAAAAATTGAGAAATTTTCTACAGGAAAATCCAAATATATCGAAGGAACATGTAATTCTTGTATATCTAAAGGAGATAAAAGATTACGCTTACACTATTATGGTTTATTGTTTTGCAAATACCTCCGATTGGGAGAAGTGGTTAGAAATCCGACAAGAGGTTTTATTGATGATAAGTAGACTTTTAAAGGAACTTCAAATAAACTTGGCACCTTCCTTCTTGCAGATAAAGCTCGAAAGTGGAAAATAACCTTCGTAAGGATGAAAATATTCGATTTCTTTAAAAGGAAAAAAACCATACCGGAAGGGTTATGGACAAAATGTCCTCAATGTAAAGAATTACTTTATACTCCCGACCTTAAGGAGAACTTAAATGTTTGCCCTGAATGTGGGTACCATTTTAGACTCTCCGCTAGGGAGAGAATAGACATTATTTTGGACAAAAAAGGTAGGAAAGAACTTTTCGGAGAAGTCCAGCCTACAGATCCTTTGGAATTTTCCGATTTAAAACCCTACAAACAACGTCTTGAAGAAGCAAAGAAAAAAAGTAGTGCCGATGAAGCCATAATTTTTTGTGAAGGAACTATTTATGGAAGAAGTGTTGTTGTGGGAGCTATGGACTTTTCCTTTATTGGCGGATCAATGGGGTCGGTTGTTGGGGAAAGATTTTTAAGAGCTTGTAAATATGCGGTAGAAAATAAAAAACCTTTAATAGTTTTTACCGCCTCCGGCGGCGCAAGAATGCAGGAAAGTATACTTTCGCTTATGCAGATGGCAAAAACTACCTTTGCGGTAGGAATTTTAAGGGAGCATAAAATACCCTATATAACAGTTCTTACCGATCCTACAATGGGAGGAGTGAGTGCAAGCTTTGCTTTTTTGGGAGATATAATTCTAGCAGAACCTGGTGCCAGAATAGGTTTTGCAGGCGCACGGGTTATAGAACAGACTATAAAACAGAAATTGCCAAAAGGGTTCCAAACGGCAGAATTTCTCCTTGAAAAGGGCTTGATAGACAATGTAATCCATCGGAAGGATTTGAAAGTATATCTGCGTGATATGGTGGATATGCTTTTTTATAAAGCCCAAAGTTGGTCGTTAGTTAATTTACAAAGCTCCTAAAAGATTGATTTTTTTCCTTTTACCTAAAATGTCAAAAGCCAGTTAAATTTGAGGATTCCCACTTTTGTGGGAAAAAAACACAATTAGATTTTAACAACCGATATGGAGTTTGTAGATAAAGTAAAGCTCTACGTTAAAGCCGGCGATGGTGGAGATGGTGCCGTAGCCTTTTTAAGAGAAAAATTTAGACCCCGAGGGGGCCCTGCTGGAGGTGATGGCGGTAAAGGCGGAGATGTCATTTTTGTAGCTACAAAGAATAAACATACCTTATACGATTTAAAGTTTCAAAAACATCTAAAAGCGGAAAATGGCAAACCTGGTGGAGGTAAAAAGAAGCAAGGAAGAAATGGTAAAGACCTTATTGTAGAAGTTCCTGTAGGAACGGTAGTAAAAGATGCTAAAACAGGAGAAATCATAGCGGATTTTACAAAGGACGGGCAAAAGGCTGTTATAGCAAAAGGAGGAAAAGGTGGTTTAGGCAATGCCCATTTTGCTACCCCTACTCGAAGGGCTCCCAGATTTGCTACCAAAGGACAAAAAGGTGAAGAGAGGTGGGTAATTCTTGAACTAAAATCTATAGCCGATATAGGGTTGGTAGGTTTTCCCAATGCTGGGAAATCGACACTTATAAATAAACTTTCCAACGCTAAGGCTGAGGTTGCACCCTACCCTTTTACAACAACAAAGCCCAACCTAGGAGTGGTAAGTTTTAACGATTTTTACTCTTACGTGGTTGCCGATATACCGGGACTAATAGAAGGAGCTCATAAAGGTAAGGGATTAGGACATGAATTTCTAAGGCATATCGAAAGAACTAAAGTTCTCGCTTATATTCTTGATGTGTCCGATTTTAGGGATAGGGACCCTTTAGAAGCTTTTGAAACTTTACGGAAAGAACTTGGAAAGTATTCAAAAGACTTACTTAAGAAACCCCAGGTGGTAGTTTTGAATAAAATAGACGCTGCAAGCGATAAAAATTTTCTGGAAAACCTCGAAAAGGTTTTTAATGAAAAATACAACCTTCCAGTGTTTAAAGTTAGTGCCTTAACCGGTGAAGGTATTGAAAAATTAAAATATGGATTAAGAAAAGTATTAGAAAGTAATTCATTGTAAGGTATGTAAGGTATCTTTTTCATTTCTTTCATTCATTGAATGATTTATCCGTAATAAGGCGTTTTTTACGGCGGTTTTTGCAAAGCATACCCTTAATATAAAGTTTTTTGTTAAGTTCTTTCTTCGATTCAAAAATGAAAATATGGTATAAATCTAAACACTTTATGGAGTTTACAAAGTGTCAAGGTGCCGGAAACGATTTTATCCTAATCGACAATCGCGATGGTAAAGTTCAAAAAAAACTGCAGGAGCTAGGAATAGATTTACCTACCTTTGTTCAAAAGATTTGTAAGTTCCATACCGGTGTAGGAGCCGATGGACTCATCCTCATAGAAAAACCGGACAATCCTCAAAATGATTTTAAATGGCAATTTTTTAATGCGGACGGTTCGGCAGCTGAAATGTGTGGAAATGGTTCCCGTTGCGCGGTAAGATTTGTTTACGAAAAAGGTATTGTTAAAAAGGAACATCTTAAATTTGAAACCCTTGCCGGGGTTATAGAAGCTTGGATAAAAGATAAAGGAAGAGTAGTAAGAGTCCAACTAACCAAACCTTTCGATTTAAAACTCAATTTTGATATTCCCTTGGAAGGAGAAACTTTAAAAGGAAATTTTTTAAACACCGGAGTTCCCCATGTAGTGGTATATACAGAAAACCTTAAGGATTTAAATGTGAAAAAATATGGTTCCTTAATAAGATATCACAAAATATTTTCTCCAGCAGGAACTAACGTTAATTTTATAGAACCTCTGTCGGAAAATGAAATAGCTATAAGGACTTATGAAAGGGGTGTTGAAGATGAAACCCTTGCTTGCGGAACTGGTTCAACAGCTGCAGCCATAATAGCTTACCTTCAAGGTTGGATAAAACAGAAACCTGTTAAGGTACATACCAAGGGAGGGGAAGTTCTAATAATTGATTTTGATGAAAAATTGGAAAAAGTGTTTCTTGAAGGTAAAGTTTATAAGGTTTTCGAAGGAATTTTAAGCTACGAAATCTTTAATTAACTCAGCTGTTTTGCAAGAAAAATTAATTTTCGGGCAGTTTCTTTTATTAAATTTTCGTAAAAAACAAATTTCAAAGTAAAAACTTTTTCACAATCGGAGAAAGGATAAACTTCAATTTCCTCTTTAAGTTCCTTTATGCGGTTATATATCCTTATAAAGGAATTTAATTCCTTTTTTATTTCAGGAGATAGATTTCTTCCTTTAAATAGATTAGTTATAACTAAATAAATTTTGTAAGCCTCCTTTTCTATTTTCTGTTGTCTTTTTAGAAAGTCTTTTTTTACCTTTTCTAGGCACTTTTCTTCACTTTCTTCTTCAACCTTAAAAGGAAGGGGTGCTTCCTCCCCTATTTCTTCAAATTCTTTTACTTCAACAGATGCAAAAGATTTTAGTAGTAAAAAGATAGCAACAATAATTGTGAGGGTTATAACTACTCCCAAAATTATAATCAAAAAGGAGTGCATTATAAATAAAAATTTTACTTTTCCTTCAAATGGAAAATCTCAATTTTTTTACTAAGAATTTCTAATACTTCTCCCAAAAGTTGGTAGATATTTTTCTCCCCATTTAGGATGAAAGTATTGGTCTCTTCCTTTGCAAGTTCTAAAAAACCTTCCCGGACCTTTTGAAGGAAATTCAACTTTTCAAATTTTGAAAAGTTCCCCCTAGATTTTATCCTTTCAAGTGCTTTATAAGGTTCAATATCTAAAAGAAAGGTTATATCCGGTTTAACTTCATCTATAACCGTTCGATGAATTTTTTTTATATCCTCAAGAGGAATACCCTTACCAAAACCTTGGTAGGCAAAAGTAGATAAATAGAATCTATCGCAAATAACAGTAAAACCTTTTTCCAATTTAGGTCCTATTAGTTCCCTTACGTGAATACTCCTATCAGTAATAAAAAGTAGAGTTTCTTCCCAAGCGGATAGTTTGTTATTTATAACGATCTCCCTAATATATGCCGTATAAGGCTCTTTAGTCCATATTGCTTTAATGCCTCTTAAAAGAAGAAAGTTTTGAAGTTTACGAGAAAGTGTAGTTTTCCCACTTCCATCTATACCTTCAAATACTATAAACATTACAAATTTTTACCATGGTGCGGGAGGCGGGAGTCGAACCCGCACGCCCTTAACGGGCACCGGATCCTAAGTCCGGCGCGTCTGCCAGTTCCGCCACTCCCGCTTCCAAATTAAATAATTTATAACAAAAGAAAATCTAAAAAATCAATATGTTTTAATTAAAAACTTTAGCAGAAAACTCGAGGGCTGTAATAAACCCCGCCGCCAATTTAAGCCTTTGGGCCGCACAAAAGACCCCGTGGGAGTAAACAATAGCGCAGGGAAAATCTTTTAACGCTTCGCTTACCGCCTCCGCCAATTCTCGGGATGCTGAAGGTTTTGATACCTTCAAAATGGGAACTTTACCGAGAAGAAGTTTAGCCTCGTTATCTTTAGGTATATAAAAATCCTCCTTTAGGTCAAAGGAGAGTTTCACTACCGTAGGAGGGTGGGCGTGGGCCACCGCTTTGTGGTTTGTTTTTTCATAAATAGCCCTATGAACGATAAATTCGGAGGAAGGTTTTCCAACGAGAGGTTTGTTTTTTCTTATTTCAATAACATCTTGAGGTTTCAAAAAGGGCAAAGGACTCCCCGAACGGGTTATGTAGATTCGCTCCTTGTAAAGGACCGATAAATTACCCGAAAAGTATTCGACAACCCCCGCCTCAAAAAGAAAACGGCCAACCTCTATTATCTCCCTAACTATCCACTTCCTCATCGAGCCCTCCAAATTTTCTTTTCCTTTTGGAAAAATCCTCCAAAGCCTTTACAAAATCCTCCCTTCCAAAATCGGGCCATAGGGTATCGGTAAAGTAGAGTTCCGTATAGGCTATATGCCAGAGCAAAAAGTTAGAAATCCTCCTTTCCCCCGCCGTTCTAATTAGAAGGTCCGGTTCGGGAACTTCGGGAGGAAAATCCAAATAGTTCTTAAAGGTGGTTTCATCTATCTCCTTTTTTCCCTCCTTTAAGAGTTTGTTAATTGCCCTGATAATTTCGTCCCTACCGCCGTAGTCAACCGCAACAAAAACCCAAATTGCGGAGCAGTATTTTGTTTCCTCTTCGGTTTTTTCCATCCACCTTAAGGTCTCTTGGGGAATTCTATCCCTCCTACCGATAAAGGAGAGCCTAATGTTTTCCCTTTTAAACCTTTCAAGGTTCGATTTCAAATACTCCCTTAAAAGTTCCATTAAAAATTCCACTTCCTCTTTGGGACGTTTCCAATTTTCGGTAGAAAAGGCGTAGAGGGTAATAAAGGGAATACCGAATTCCTTTGAAAGGTTTATTACATTTTCAACCGTTTTTACACCCTTTGCGTGTCCGTAAATTCGTGGCAAACCCCTTTTTTGAGCCCACCTTCCGTTTCCGTCCATTATAAAGGCGATATGGCGGGGGAGCTTACTGAACATTAACCACCTCTATTTTAGAGCCCTTCGGGGAAGGGATAACATAAATCTGCTGGTCAAAAAGGTCGGCCAAAGCCTCAACGTGGGTTATTACTCCGACTGTTTTATTAATTCTTTTTCTTATCACTCCAAAAAGCTCGCCTATTTTATTTAGGATATCCCTATCTAAGGTTCCAAAACCTTCGTCGATAAAAATGCTTTCTACAGCAGCGTTAGAACTAAGAAATTCTCCAAGGCCTAAAGCAAAAGAAAGTGATGCCAAAAAAGTTTCCCCACCTGACAAGCTCTCTATAGCCCGGGTGGTATTGTTATATAAATCCTTTACCAAAATATTTCCTTTTTGATTTTCAAAACGGTATCGTTCCGAAAGACGATAAAAGTAATCACTGGCAATTTCGATAATATCGTTTAAAGCGGTTCCTATAACAAAGTCTATAAGGTTGTTCGACTGAAAATCCTTTATAAGTGTTTCTAAAATGGCCAATCTTTCCTCCAAAAGTTTCTTATCTTTTTCTAACTTCCCTTTTAGTTTTAGATTTTTTGAAATTTCCTTTATACGGTTTTTCAATACCGCTTCCTTTCCTTTTAGCTCTTCAAGTTCTTTCCTAACTTCTTCAAGTTGCCTTTTTAGCTGTTCCAACCTTTCAAGGTCTTTTTCAGAAAAATTCCCCAATTGTTGTTCGATACTTTTTAATTCCGCTTCCTTCTGATGAAGACTTTCCTTTCTACGGTTAAGTTCACTTTCCAGTTTGGAAAACACTTTAAGCTCCTCTATAAGTTTTGGTAATTCCTCATCGTTGAGATTTAAATCCTCCAAAACCGGTTTTAAAGTTTCCAATTCCTCCTGGAGATTTGCTATTTCTATTTTAAGTTCCTCCAAATGTTTTCTCTCCAAAGCAATTTTTTCTTCATAGCGCGCATTTTGCAGCTCCAATTTCCTTTTTTCTTCTTCCAATTGGTTCAATTTACCTTCATAGGAGTTTATTTTTTCCTTTACACTTTGGAGGAAAACTTTTAAAGAGACCCCTTTTGGAGCTTCATTTCCATAAACTTCCTTTACAAGTTTTTTGAAAGTTTCCTTTATATCGTTAGTTTCCTCATTAATTGTTTTCTTTAAATTTTTCCTCAAGTTCTCCTTTTCTGCTAAAGAACCTTCAAGAGTTTTAAGTTCGTTTTCTATCTTCCTAATTTCTTCCAGGAGTTTGTTAAGCTCCTTTTCCTTTTTATCCTTTTCGGCCTTTACACGCTTAAGCTTATCAATTTCATTTTCTATAAATTCAGTGGTGGGAATATCGGAAAGTTTAATTAGTTCTTTATAGAGAGTTTCTATCTCTCTTTTCTTTTCCTCTATCTGTTTTTCCAAATTTTCCAATTCCGTTTGAAGTTTTATCTTTTTACTTTGCAATTTTTGAATTTGTAATTCCAATTCCTTAAACCTTTTGGAGTTAAACTTTTCATTTACTTTATGCTGTTTTTTATTTTCTATAACATTCCCGCAAATAGGACAGATTTCACCTTCCTTAACCTCTTGGAGAAGGAGGTAGACTAGATAATCCTTTCTAAGTTTTTTTAAAGTTTCCAATTCATTTTCGGAAGTTTTTAACTCTTCTTCAACCTTTTTTAGCTGTTTTTCTTTTTCCTTAAACTCTCTCTCTAAGACTTCTAAGGATTTTTTTAATTCGTCCAAATATTTCTCTTTATCCCTTTTTTCTTCCGCCTTTAGTTTCTTTCTAAGAAGTTCTATTTCCTTTTCGGGATCGTAATGAATTTTTTCTAATTCCTCCTGATAGGTTTCTATTCTTTTTAGAATCTTTAAGTGTTGATTCTTTAAATCCTTTAGAAGGCTTGAAGTTCGTTCAATCTCCTTTTCTAAATGAATTAACTCCTTTTTTTCTTTTGAAAGCTTTTCCAACCTATCAATTAGAAGTAGAAGTTCTTTTTCTATTTCCTTTAAACGTTCTACAAATTCTTTTTCCTTTGAAAGTTTATTCAAATAATCTTGAAGCTTTTCAAGTTTTCTTTTTATATCGGCTTTCTTTTCTTGGAAATTTTTTAATGAATCTTCTACCTTTCGAAGGTATTCCCTTTTGGCTTTTAGTTCCTTTAAAAGATTTGTATACTGGGTAAGTTCTCCATAGTAGTTGTAATACGGTTTTAATTGCTTAACGGTTTTTTCCAATTTTTCAATTTCTTCACCTTTGAGGTGCTCAATTTCTCTTTTTAGTTCCCTATACCGGAAGAAAAATTTTTCTTTTTCCTCTAAAAGTTTTACATTTTCATTTAACTCCTTTTCCATTTTGCTTAAACGGTTTATATCCCTCTGAAGTTGGTAAAGGTTGGCCTTAAGTTCTTCAAGCAATTTTTCGGAAATATCGTTTAAACCTTGGAGCTGACCCTCAATGTTGGCCAACTGTTTTTCCAAATCTCTTCTTTCTTCTTTGGCTCGTTCCGAAATTTTCTGATATATATCAAGGTCTAATAAGGAGATTAAAATTTCCCGCCTTTGGCGGGCATCTCCTTTTAAAAATTGGTCGTAGCGTCCCTGCGGTAAGTAAAAAATCTTTTGAAACTGTTCCCTATTTACACCAAGAATCTTTTCGATTTCCTTAACTAAAGCTTTGGTACTTATAAGTTTTCGAGTTCCATCAACATAAAAGCGCGGTTCTCCGGAAAAACCCTTTTTTCCTTCTGCCGAAACTTGCCATTCAATCCTGTAGGTTGTTCCCCTTACTTTAAATGTGAAATCGACTTTCATATAACGGCTACCTTTGTGAACAAGGTCCTCATATTTTTGTCCTTTGACATTTTTGGGCCCATAAAGGGCGAACATTATTGCGTCTAGAATGGAACTTTTACCGCTACCGGTGGGTCCCCTTATTACGAAAAAATCTAAAGAGGAGAAATCTATAATTTGCTCCTCTCTGAAAGGTTTAAAGTTCTTCAAAACCAACCTTAAAGGACGCATTTTTAAAGTTTTTAAATTACTCCTTATGGCTACATGAAAACCTAAATTAAAAAAATTTGATAGCAAACTTAAAGTGTAGTTAAATTTTTAATTAATACCGTAGGAGGTAGAAAAATGGGAGCAATTATCGCAGGAATAATAGGACTGATTTGGGTAACTATTGCGGTTGGTATTATGATTGCCAGTTTCTGGTTGGGATCAATTGTTTCTGCCATCACCTTTTTGATACTGGTGTTTGCAACACCTTTTATTCTTAATGCGGTTTTAGATTTTGTTTAATTTCCCACTTTTCCTTTAGTAATTTGATACCCATCGTATAACCAAAACCCTAGCAAAATAAGGAATACAAAAGCTCCTGGACCTAGGTATATACCAAAAAATGTTAAAAACCACATAAGGGGATAGAGCCACCAACCTTCCTCTTTGAGATAAATCCTATGGGCTCCTATCAACCATCCAAGGGTAAGCCAAAGTAGCAGGGCAACCTTTTTGTTTTTTTCCATCCTTTCCTGATTTTAAAACCTTAATAAGGTAAAGGTTTTTAACAAAAACTTTTAAAGTTTCTGTAATAATAGAAACCTCTTTGGTATGTCTAAAAAATTGGTTATCCTCGGTGCCCAATGGGGGGATGAAGGAAAAGGAAAAATAGTAGATCTCCTTTCGGAACGTTTTGATATATCGGTTCGGTATCAGGGAGGCTCCAACGCAGGTCATACAGTTGTGATTAACGGAGTGAAATATATTATGCATCTGCTTCCCACCGGAATACTTCATCCTCACAATATCGGGGTAATAGCCCAAGGAATGGTTGTAGATTTAAAAGCCCTTCAAGATGAGATAGCCGACATAGAAGCTAAGGGAAATCCTATTTTTAACAAGCTCTATATAAGCGATAGGGCTCACGTTGTTATGCCCTACCATAAGCTTTTAGATAAACTTTTGGAGAGAAAAAACGGAGTTGGCACAACCCTAAGAGGAATAGGCCCTGCCTACATGTTCAAATTTATGCGTAAGGGTATCAGGGTAGTAGACCTCTTCGACAGCACTATTTTTGAAAAGAAGTTGGCGGAAAATATTGAGTTTGTTAAGGATGTAGCTGAAAAAGTTTTTGGAGAGCGATTCGAAATAGATTACCGCTATATTGAAGAGGAAGTTTTAAAACCCTTTGAGAAGTTAAAAGAAAGAGTTATAGATACCGCCAAATTTTTACGGGAGAACACTAAAAGTGTTATATTCGAAGGTGCCCAGGGAACCCTACTCGATATAGATATGGGAACCTACCCTTACGTAACCTCGTCTAACTCTTCCGCCCTCGGTTTGGCCAACGGAACCGGTTTGTCGCCTAAATATTTTAGAGACGCTCAGATTTACGGTGTGGCTAAGGCTTACCTTACCCGTGTTGGAGGAGGGCCTTTCCCTACCGAACTCCACGGTGAGGAGGCGGAGAGATTAAGAGAAAAAGGTGGTGAATATGGGGCAACTACCGGTCGTCCGAGGAGGGTAGGTTGGCTTGACCTTGTTGCTTTAAAGCACGCCGTTGATGTTAACGGACTTGACGGAATTATTCTTACAAAGTTGGATGTTCTCGATGGTTATTCTGAAATAAAGGTTTGTGTTGCCTACGAATATAACGGGAAAATTTACGAGGAGTTTCCCGCATCTTTGGAGGTTCTTGAAAATTGCAAACCTATCTATGAAACTCTCCCGGGTTGGGAAGGTAGCACGCAGGGTATTACCGATATTTCTCAACTTCCAACCAACGCTAGGAAATATTTGGAATTTATTGAAAACTATATAGGGGTTCCTATAGTTATGTTATCTACCGGACCGCAAAGGCACGAATACCTCTTTCTAAAAGAGATTGTTTAAAATTCACTTTCCCTTTTATGTCTAAATCTTTAGGAAACCTTTATGAGGATCGGGTTTCGAAATATCTAACTAAAAAAGGTTTTGATATAGTTGCAAGGAACTACCATTCTAGGTTCGGGGAGATAGATATTATCGCCTCTAAAGGAAACAAACTTGTTGTTATCGAAGTAAAAGGGGGGAAAGATATAAAAAAACTCTCTCAAAGGGTGGATTGTAAAAAGCTAAAAAGGATTGTTTTGACCTTTCAGGATTGGTTGGATAAAAACTGCCTATACGCGGATTTTGAACAAATTTTTATTGCGGCTTTGGTGGAAGGAGAGAAAATAACCTTCCGTCGGATATATTTGGAAGACTGTTTCTAGCGAAACGAAATATTAATTTCCAGAGTCTATATCATTTGATTGGCAAACTTACAAGAACAAAATATTTGGAGGAAATTTTCAAGGAGGTTTAAAAATGGCTGAAACTGTAAAGCTTAAAGGAAATCCCGTAAGCTTGGCCGGTCCCGCTTTAAATGTTGGAGATGCAGCTCCCGTAGCTTATGTAGTTACCAAGGATTTGAGTGAAAAAGCTGTAGGTGGAAAGAAAGATAAACCTCAGTTGATTATTACCGTGCCTTCGTTGGATACTCCCGTTTGCGAAATGGAAACTAAAAAGTTCAACGAGATGCTTAAAGAATTTACCGATAAAGTGGACGTTACCGTGGTTTCTATGGACTTACCTTTTGCGGAAAAAAGATTCTGTGAAAGCTTTAGCGTTTCTAATATAGATGTTGCTTCCGACTTTAGATATAGGGATATGGAAAAATTTGGTGTTCTTATCGCCGAAGGCGCTTTAAAAGGTCTCCTTGCAAGAGCTGTTTTTATTGTTGATACCGAAGGAAAGGTTGCTTACAAACAGTTGGTTCCCGAAATTACCACCGAACCTAATTACGACGAAGTTTTGGAAGCTCTCAAAAAAGTTCTTTAATTGGTTTTCTATATTTTTGCTATTTTCTTTATCCGTTTGCCAATAAAGCTTTTAAAGCCATACAAATAAAGTGGTAAATTAAACTCCAACCTTCCAAGGGAGATTTTTCCCTTCAGAATCTCTTAAAGGTCGAAAAATCTCTCTTGAGACCAATCTAAGGAGAGAGTATGTTTAAACAGTTCCAAATTTCGGAAGAGACTTTAATGGCTATTGCCCAAAAGGGTTACGAAAAACCGACCCCCATTCAGGAAAAGGCTATTCCCGCCCTTTTAGAGGGTAAGGATTTGGTAGGCCAAGCGCAAACGGGAACCGGGAAAACGGCCGCCTTCGGTATTCCCGCGGTCGAGTTGGTTAATCCAAAAGAGGACACAATTCAGGTTCTTGTTTTGGTTCCCACAAGGGAGCTTGCCATACAGGTGGCCAAAGAGTTAAAGGAACTGGGCAAGGGAAAGAATGTAAAAGTTCTAGCCCTCTACGGTGGAAAACCTATTTTCGGACAGATAGACCTCTTAAAAAGAATTAGGCCTCAAATAGCGGTAGGAACACCCGGACGGGTGAGGGACCTTATAGAGCGAGGCGTTTTGGATCTCTCAAATGTTAAATTCTTTGTCCTCGACGAGGCGGACCGTATGCTCGATATGGGTTTTATTGGAGATATCGAATTTATTTTTAGTAGCACTCCCGAAAACAAGCAGGTTGCCCTCTTTTCTGCAACCTTGCCCGAGGAAATCCGTTCCGTAATTAGGAAGTTTTTAAACGAGAACCACTCGGAGGTCAAAGTTGCACCGGAAAAACCTACGGTGGAAAAGATAAAACAGACCGTCTACCGTGTAGGGGAAAGTGAACTTTACCAAACCTTTTTGGAGAAACTTGAAGAAACCCCCTTTAAGAAGGCTATAGTTTTTACCCAAACAAAGGTTGAGGCGGATAGACTCGCCAAAAAACTTAGAGAGGCCGGCTTTAGGGTTTCCGCCATTCACGGTGATTATTCTCAAAGCAGAAGAGAGAAGGTTTTAAGGGATTTCAGAAGCGGGCGCTTGAATCTGCTTGTTGCTACCGATGTGGCGGCCCGCGGTCTCGATATTGAGGACCTCGATGCGGTATTCAACTACAAGCTCCCCCAAGATGCGGAGAGCTACATCCACCGCATCGGCCGAACCGGAAGGGCGGGAAAGGAAGGTGTAGCCATCTCCTTTAGTTCCGATAGGGAAGATGACAAACTCCAAAGGGTGAGAAAAATAGCGAAAGACACTTTTAGGTTTATAAATCTCTCTGAAAGACCTGTCGACGGAACCTCTAAAAAGAGCGCTAAAGGTAGGTTTAAAAAGAAACCGAATAGAGGTTTTAAGAGAAAAAGCTCCTTCGGAAGTTTAAAGGAAAAATTCACCGAGAGGGATTTTTAAGTTTCCTCTTTTTTATCTTCCAAATAGGGGTTTAGCCAGATCCAAAATGTCCAGAGCGGTATCAGGATAAAAACGGTAAAAAACACCGCCGTTTGGATTTTAAATATCCACAGAGCCACATCGAGGAAGGTTAAAAACCAAAGCCCCCAAAGGGTTCTTCTAAAAAACTCCCTATCCATTGTAGGAAATAAAAGTTTAGAAGCCCAAAAAGAGAATTGAAAAGTTAAAGTTTTATCTGTTTTAGGAAGATTATTTCGGGAATTTGCCTTAGGAGTTCCAAGGCCTCTTCGGGTGCAGGTTCATCTAAGTTTAAAATACCTAAAGCCCTTCCACCTTTTTTCTCCCTTCCAAGTTTGAAGCCGGCAATATTAACGTTAAATCTTCCCAAGATATTTCCTATTTTTCCTATAACGCCGGGAAGGTCCCTGTTTTCAAAGACAAGGAGAACACCTTCCGGTTCTACATAAACCTTAAAGTTATCGATTTGAACAAACCTCGGGAGATACCCTTCCAAAACGCTACCTGCAACACTCCGTTTACCTTGATCGGTGTAAACGGTAACTTTGACAAGATGTTTAAAGTCGGGGCTATCTTCGCTAAAAATTTCCTCTACCTTAATACCCTTTTCCTTTGCCAGGAAAGGTGCGTTCAAGATATTGACCGGATAATCGACGGTCTCTTTTAAAATACCGCTGAGAACCGCCGCCGATATCGGTTTTATATGCTCAGCTATGTCGCCGTAAACTTCGACTTTTACCTCCCTGGGATGGATGCCGGCCCACTGAACAATGAACTGTCCCATTTTTTCCGCCAAATCGAGAACCGGCTTTATTAAACCGAGAGCCGACAGGTCGGGGAACGGTGCATTTACGACATGTTCGGGAGTTTCTCCTTTTAGGGCTTTTATAACCTGCTGGGCAACCATAATGGCAACGTTTGCTTGTGATTCCTTGGTATTTGCACCTATATGGGGTGAGAGCGAAAGGTTAATTTTTCCCTCCTCCCAAAGTTGGAGGAGATTTTCTATAAAATCCCTCGGAGGTGGCTCCGGTTTAAATACATCGAGGGCTATACCTTTGATTTTTCCGCTTTTTGCTACCTCTACGAGGTCTTCTTGATTGATAATTCCACCCCTTGCGCAGTTTACTATATAGACTCCGTCCTTCATGAGGTCCAATTCCCTTTTGGAAACCATATTGAGGGTCTCTTCGGTAAGTGGTGCATGAACGGTTAGAACATCAACCTCTTTTAGCATATCGTCGAGGTTGTCGACCAACTTAACGCCGAGTCTTTCCGCCTTTTCAACCGGTATATAAGGGTCGTAGGCGTAAACTTCCATGCCGAAAGCTTTGGCCCTTATGGCAACTTGGGAGCCTATATTTCCAAGGCCTATAATTCCGAGCTTCTTACCGAAAAGTTCTTCGCCCATAAATTTTTTCCGTTCCCATCTTCCTTCAGCTACCGACTGGTGGGCTTTGTGGCCGTTTCTCATAATGGTAAGCATGTGCATAAGGGTCAGTTCGGTTGCCCCTAATGTGTTAGCTCCGGGGGTATTTACTACGAGAATGCCCCTTTTGGAACACTCTTCAAGGTCAACGTTATCGACACCAACTCCTGCTCTGCCTACTACCTTTAGGTTTTTGGCCCTATCGAGGAGTTCTTTATTAACCGGCGTTCTACTTCTAGTAATAATTGCGTGGTAATTTTCTATAATTTCTAATAGCTCCTCGAAGGGAATTTCAGGTCGGTAATCGAGTTCTATATCTGGGTCACTTTTAAGTATTTTTATACCTTCTTCCGCTATAGGGTCGGTAACTATTACTTTGTAGGTCATAAGGAGTTTATTTTCCCATTTGGGCAATTTTGAAGGGTCTTTTTCCTAAAGGACAATAAAATTCAACTCTAAAAATAGATGTTTTTTTACCATAAATATCGCTTAATGCAGGTTCCCTTTTTTCGGTTTGATGGTATTACCGATGAGGTTGTGGAAAGTTTAAATGAAATAATAAGCAGTGGAAGGTTAACAAGAGGTAAATATACACACCTATTTGAGGAGGAATTTAAAAATTTCCTAGGTGTGGAATTGGTTAAAACGGTAAATTCGGGAACAACGGCACTATATGTTTCCCTTCGGGCTTTAAATGTAGAAGGTAGATATGTAATAGTTCCCGCTTTAAGTTTTATGGCAACAATAGATGCGGTAATTTTGGCTGGAGGAAAACCACTAGTTTTGGATGTAGATGAAACCTACACGCTGGATATTAATCAGTTGGAGGATGCTTTAAAGCGCTACGATGTTGCCGCTATTTTGCCCGTTCATTTGTTCGGAAATATGGCCGATATGCCTTCTCTTACTGAACTTGCCCAAAAGTATGGTGCTTACGTCCTGGAAGATGCAGCCCAGGCCCATGGTGCCCATTACGAAGGAATAAAGGCGGGAGCTTGGGGTGATATTGCAGCGTTCAGTTTTTATGCAACAAAAAATGTCGCTATGGGTGAGGGCGGGGCTGTTGCGGTAAAAAATATCTATTTGGTCAAAAGGGTTAAACAGCTTCTCGATTTTGGTGAGGAGCCGGCCTTTAACTTTAGGCTTTCGGAATTCCAAAGTGCGGTGGGGCTCCATTCGTTAAGGAGAATAGAAGAAAATACCCGCCGAAGGCGGGCTATTGCTAAAAAATACAGTGAAAATTTCAAGGGCTTGTTTGGATTTCAAAGGGAGAGGGGTTATCACGTTTACCACGTTTACAGTTTACGTCATTCCCAGCGGGACCTAATTATTAGGGAACTTCAGGATAGGGGAATTTCTACGAAAGTTTACTATTCCTACCTTTTGCATGAACTTAGAGGAGCGGAGCACTTTCCTACTCCTTTTGCCGAAAAATTAAAAAATGAACTTTTTGCGTTACCTATGTATCCATCTTTGACCGACAAAGAGGTAAATTATGTAATCCAAAATCTTTTAGAGGTTGTTGAAAAGCTCTAAACTTTTTGTGGTTTCTTTTCTATTTGAAACGTAAAAAGGTAAAAGGAAAATTTACTCCCACTCGATGGTTCCGGGCGGTTTGGAAGTAATATCGTAAACGACCCGGTTTATACCCCTTACCTCGTTAATTATTCTTCTCATTACGTGGTCCAGAAAATCGTAGGGTAGGCGGCTCCAGTCGGCGGTCATTCCGTCGGAGCTGTCCACCGCCCTTAGGGCTACAACCCTCTCGTAGGTTCTTACATCCCCCATTACTCCGACCGTTTTAACCGGCAAAAGAACCGCAAAGGCCTGCCATACTTTGTTGTAGAGTCCCCACCTTTTGAGTTCCTCTATAAAGATTTTGTCCGCCTTTCGGAGGAGGTTTAAATCCTCCTTATTTACGGGTCCCAAAATTCTTATAGCCAAACCGGGGCCGGGGAATGGGTGCCTTTGAAGTATCTCGTCGGGGATTCCTAAAATTTTTCCTAGTTGGCGCACCTCATCTTTGAAAAGCTCCCTTAAAGGTTCCAAAAGTTTTAAGTTCATCCTTTCAGGGAGGCCGCCTACGTTGTGGTGGCTCTTTATCTTTGCCGCACCTTTAACGCCGGCGCTCTCTATTACGTCCGGATAAAGCGTTCCTTGGAGCAAAAATTCCACATCGGGGTATTTTTTCGCTTCTTTTTCAAAGACCTCTATAAAGGTATGGCCTATTATTTTTCTTTTCTCTTCGGGGTCTTCAACACCTTCGAGCCTCGAAAGGAATATTTCGGAGGCATCTATAACCCTTAAGGGAAGACCGAGGCCTTTTAAAGCCCTTTCAACCTCTTCCCTTTCACCCTCCCTTAAGAGGCCGTGGTCGATAAATATCGGTATAAGCTGGTTTCCAATGGCTTTGTAGGTTAAAACGGCGGCTACGGTCGAATCGACCCCGCCCGATAGGGCGGCTATTACTTTTTTATTTCTTACTGTTTCCCTAATTTTTTTGATTTCTTCCTCGACGAAGTTTTCCATAAACCAGTTTTTCTCGGCTCCGCAAACCTCAAATACGAAGTTGACTATTATGTCGGTTCCGTATTGGGTGTGGGTTACCTCGGGGTGGAACTGAACGCCGTAGTAGTTTCTCTTTAGGTCGGCGACGGCGGCGTGGGGGGCGTTGTCGGAAACCGCCAAAGTTTCAAAGCCTTCGGGTAGTTCCACCACCTTATCGGCGTGGGACATCCATACCTGAAACTCCTTGGGAAGGTTTTTAAAAATTTTGTCCTCTTTTAGGACCTTTAAAGTAGCCCTTCCATATTCGTGCTTATCGGCGGGCGCCACCTTACCGCCGAGCTGGTGGGCCAAAACCTGAAGCCCGTAGCAAATTCCCAAAATGGGTAATCCGGTTTTATATATCTCCTCCGAAGGTAGAGGTGCATCTTTGGCGTAAACCGATGCGGGTCCTCCGCTAAAAATTATCCCTTTGGGTTCCCTTTTTAATATCTCTTCTATAGGTGTATCCCAAGGTAAAATTTCACTGTATACGTTTAGCTCTCTGACCCTCCGGGCTATCAGCTGGACGTATTGGGAGCCGAAATTTATAACAACTATACCGCCCTTTTTCATTAAAGGTTTAATTGTCGTTGTCGGTCGAATAAATTCAAAACCTTTAAAAGGGAAGGCTTAAGCTTTCAAATTGAGGATTTTTTCTTTATCGGCGAACTTGGAAAGTTGATTTGCCAGTTTTATAGCTTCTATTGTGGATAGTGGATTGCATAAACCTTTCCAAGCTATATCGAAAGCTGTGCCGTGGTCGGGGGAGGTTCTCGGTATAGGTAGACCGAGGGTTGTATTTACCCCCCTGTCAAATGCCAACATTTTGAAAGGAATTAAACCTTGGTCATGATACATTGCCAAAAATAGGTCGTATTTACTTCTGAATTGCCCGATAAAAGCTATATCGGGGATTAACGGACCATCGGCGTTTATACCTACTTCTTGAGCCTCCTTAATGGCCGGCTCTATTATTTCAACCTCCTCGGTTCCTATATCTCCATTTTCACCCGCGTGGGGATTTAAGCCTAAAACTCCAATTTTTGGTTCCTTTTGAAAAAATCTTTTAAACTCCGAATGGATAAGTTTTAATTTTTCAACGATACCCTCTTTGGTTATCTCTTTAGGAACTTCCTTTAGAGGGATATGGATAGTCTGCAAAACTACCTTGAGTTGGTCGGAATAAAGCATCATCGCGAAATTTTTAACCCTCTGGAAAAAGGCTACAAACTCGGTCTGGCCGGGAAATACAAATTTGCCACCTTTCTTTGCCCAATATTTGCTTATAGGAAGGGTCACTATAGCGTCTATCTCACCCCGTAGAACATCGGCCGACATTCTTCCTAAATAGGTGACGGCGATAAATCCCGCCGTTTCGGAGGGTTTTATACCTAAAACACCTTTTACCCTATCGAGGCTTATAAGGTAGATACCCGGCTCCTTTACTTGGGATATATCCCTTACCCGTCTGTAGGAAAAGTTTTGATTGAACCTGTCGATGGCGTACTTTAAAACAACCTCCTCCCCGTAGAGGATATAGGCTTTATCACCTTCGAAGGCTTCCGTTGCTTTTACAATGCACTCGTAGGAGATACCGGCAGGGTCTCCCAAAGATATAGCTATCTTTCGCACTTCAAAAGCTTTTAATCTATACCATCTCTATGATTGCATTGTTGCAAAGAGTTTCCCGTTCGTGGGTCGAAGTTGATGGCAAAACTGTCGGTGGGATAGGTCGGGGTTTAAATATCCTTTTGGGAGTGGAAAAGGGCGATACGGAGGAGGATATAAACCTTCTTGTAGAGAAAATCGTTAACTTAAGAATTTTCCCTTCGGAGGATGGGAAAAAAGATTTTGACCGTTCGGTGGTCGATATAAATGGTGAGATCCTTGTAGTGTCCCAATTTACCCTACCCGCCTCCTTGAGGAAGGGTAGAAGACCCTCCTTTGATAGGTCGGAACGTCCCGAAAGGGCTAAAGAGCTTTATGAAAAATTTATAAAAGCCCTTCGGGAGAAAAATTTAAAAGTGGAAACCGGTATCTTTGGTGCCGATATGAAGGTTTATATTGAAAATGATGGGCCTGTCACCTTTATCCTCAAAAGTGAGGATTTAAAAAAGCCAAGGAAAGAAGGTTAAACATTTTTGTTATTTTTACCTTTTTGCAAAACCTCTCCGCTTAGTTCTATAAGGTTTTTCCTTAAAACATCGTTAAAGTGGTGGGTATAAAAATCCATAGCCGCTTTTACAGCATTTCTTATGGCCTTTGCATTGGCCCGACCGTGGGTAATAATTACCGGCGCTTTGGCACCTAAAAGAGGTATTCCCCCGTATTCGGCAAAATCGGCTTTTTGTTTTAGTTTTCTAAATGCCCTCTGCATCAACAGGGCACCCAGTTTTGCCCAAAAACTTTTCCTTATTTCTTCCTTAATCATATTGAGAATGGTGAAGCCCAAACTTTCGGCCGACTTCAAAACAACATTTCCGACAAAACCGTCGCAAACTACCACATCGAATTGACCGTTGAATATATCCCTACCTTCGGCATTTCCCAAAAAGTTTAGTTTTGTCTCCTTTAGAAGCGGATAGGTCTCTTTAACCAACTCATTTCCTTTTCCCTCTTCCTCTCCTATGGAAAGAATACCTATGCGGGGATTTTTTATGCCCAATATTTCCTCCGCATAGGTATGGCCTATTACAGCAAACTGCACGAGGTGGCGCGGTTTTACATCTACATTAGCTCCAACATCGAGCAAAACCGTTTGGCCTTTAGGATTGGGAAAAGCAACACCGATTGCTGGCCTTTCCAGTTCCTTTATGGCTCCAATAACAAATTTACCGACCGCCAAAACCGCCCCAGTATTTCCCGCCGATACGAGCGCGTCAGCTTTGCCTTCCCTTACTAGCTTTCCGGCTACATATAGGGAGGAATTTTTCTTTTTCAAAACCTTCGATGGAGGCTCGTTCATCTCAATCTTTTCGGGAGCATCTACAATTTCGAACCTACCGGAAAGCTCTTCTTTAAAAGGTTCCAAAATAGGTTCTATCTCTTTTTTATCACCTACAAAGTAAACAAACAAATTAGGGAACTCTTTAAGGGCCAAGATACCTCCCCTCACAATTTGTAGGGGAGCGTAATCTCCTCCCATAGCATCAAGGGCTAAACGAAACATAACTGTAAAGATTTTCTTTATAAAGAGACCTACAAATCTCAGATTCTTTCACAAGAGCAAGTTCAACAAATTCTTTCCACAAGAACTGAAAAAGGTTTTCACAAATAAAACAAGTATAGGATACAATTATCTTTTCTTATTCAACCATTGCATAGATATGTTTAAAATGGCGACCGAGCTCGTCCCAATCGAGACCGTATCCCACCACAAAGCGGTCTGGAATTTTAAAACCGACGAAGTCGGCTTCTATATCTACAACTCTCCGCTCAGGTTTATCCAAAAGAACGCAGGTTTTTAACCTTAGAGGTTCTCTAAGTTTTAGAAGTTCCAAAACCTTTTTAAAGGTCCTTCCCGTATCGAGAATATCGTCCACCAAAAGGACATTTTTTCCTTTAATATCCATTTCGAGGTCTTTTTTAATTTCCACATTTCCGCTACTTTCGGTTCCTATGTAGCTTCCGGCCGCTATGAAGTCAACGTAGAGGTTTCTATTTAGTTCCCTTACAAGGTCGGAAACAAATATAAAGCTCCCTTTTAGGAGACCGACTACAACAAGTTCCTCATCGGGTGGAAAAAATCGGTTAATTTCCTCGGCTAGTTCTTCAATCCTTTGTTTAATTCCCGTCTTGGGAATTAGTAGTTCGAACTTTTTACCTTTTAGGGTTATCGTTTCCATTCCAACAATATTAAATTTTTGCACTGATAATTGTGCAAAGGGAGCTATGCTATGAGGATAATACTGGCATCTTCCTCACCTAGAAGAAGGGAAATTTTAAACCTTATAGGTTTAAAAAGTTTTGAAGTATACCCTCCAAGGGTTAAGGAAATAGTTCCTAAAACACCCTTTGATGTTAAAACAAATGCTCTGAAAAAAGCTAAGTGGGTTTACAAAAGGTTAAAACCGTTTAAAACAAAGGAACTTTTAGTAATAGCTTCCGATACGGCAGTTTTTGTTAATGGACAATTTTTAGGCAAACCCAAAAACGCTAAAGAGGCTAAAAAATTTTTGAAATATCTATCGAATAGATGGCATACAGTTTATACGGCATTAGCAGTTATCTATAGAAAGCCTTTGAAAGTTTCTAGAAAATTAACCCTTTCAAAAACTGAAGTCAAATTTAAACCTCTAACTGAAAAAGAAATTGATTGGTATATATCAACAGGGGAGCCTTTAGATAAGGCTGGAGCTTACGGTATTCAAGGATACGGAGCTATTTTCATCGAGGAGCTAAGAGGGGATTACTTTACCGTTATGGGTCTGCCCGTTAAGGAACTTTATGAAACTTTGAAAGAACTGTTAAATATGCAAAAAACCCTCCAATTGTTGAATGGGGGCGGCGGGATTTGAACCCGCGACCTCGGGGTCCGGAGCCCCGCGCTCTATCCTGCTGAGCTACGCCCCCTGGAGCGATTAAAAAAATATTTAAATAAATCCAACAATTTTCATTATTTTTTCCTTGTTCGGTTTGTTAATAATTCCTCGCTCGGTAATAATAGCGGTAATTAACTCTGCTGGGGTTATATCAAAAGCTAAATGTAATGCATCACTTTTCTCAGGAGCTATATAGCATCCAAAACAATTTTTCACCTCATCTGCCGAACGCTCTTCTATAGGTATTTCTTCCCCTTTCTGCAAATTTAAATCGAAGGTCGAAGTTGGAGCCGCAACATAAAAAGGTATATTGTGCTCTTTAGCTAAAACTGCTAAAGAGTAGGTGCCAATTTTGTTGGCAACATCGCCATTTGCAGTTATTCTGTCAGCTCCTACAATAACCGCATTTACCTCTTTTAACCGCATCAAAAATCCTGCTGTATTGTCGGTAATTATTTTGTGGGGAATCCCCTCTTTTAAAAGTTCCCAAGCTGTTAAACGGGCCCCTTGAAGATAGGGTCTAGTTTCATCGACCCATACAAAGATTTTTTTTCCTTGTTTGTACGAACTCCTTATAACGCCTAAGGCGGTACCCCACCCTGCTGTTGCCAAAGCACCCGTATTACAGTGGGTTAATATTTTAGCCTCTTGGGGAATTAATTTACTTCCTTCTTCACCTATTTTTAGATTAATTTCGAAATCTTCCTTTTCTATAGTTTCAGCTTCCCCTTCTATATCTTTGCCAAGTTTTAGAGCTTCATACATCCTTTCAAGGGCCCAAAAAAGGTTTACAGCTGTTGGACGGGTATTTTTAAGAGTTTCATATACCTTTTGAGGATTCTCTTTGTTGTATTTAACCCCTAAAACAAAACCGTAAGCTGCAACACAACCTATAGCGGGAGCTCCCCTAACAATCATATCTTTTATTGCTAAAGCTACATCTTGATAGGTTGTTAAGGTTAACCATTCCTCTTGTTGAGGGAGCTTTAGTTGATTTAAAACTTTTAACTTACCAGGAGTCCATTTAAAGGCTTTAACTTTCATAGGAAAATTTAATAGGTTAATGGAGAGGCGTATTTTGGATTTGTTAATAATACTTTTTTTTCTTTTTTCAGTTTTTTACTTTTTTAAAAACACCCTTTGGGGGAGTTTTAATTTTTCAACTATTGAAGTTTACAAAAAAAGTATTCGGAATCTAAAAGTTTTGTTAAAAAAGGAAGAGGAAAAAAATCGAAAGTTAAAGGATCAATATGACAGTTTAATAGTAGCTAAAAATGAAACTTTGGAAGCTTTCATACGGGATTATCTTTTCTATATAAAACCTAATGAACAAATTATATTGGTACCTCAAAACCGTAAGGAATAGCTCTTCTATAATTGCTGTTTTAATGAGGTTATTTTTTCTTATAATTGGATTTCTATTAATTTTTTCTGCTCTTTTTGAATTTTTTTACAAAGAAAGTTTAATTCTCTTAATAAAAGAAGCG
>Ga0256833_1000592_pt1 | contig 27926 bp, 29 predicted proteins | sample 356284metaG_FD_190535 | JGI IMG/M metagenome (GOLD analysis project Ga0256833, IMG submission 190535) | Hydrothermal vent microbial communities from Mid Atlantic Ridge, Atlantic Ocean - 356-284 | ecosystem: Environmental > Aquatic > Marine > Hydrothermal vents | place: Atlantic Ocean: Mid... | reverse complement strand
AGGTGCCAGGTGCCAGGGGACGGGGGACAGGGGGCAGGTGCCGGGATGCCGGGGCCGGGATGGTATCTGCCTCATTATTATCCGCTGGTCTCTGTCGAATGACCAGTGATGATGGACTCGTAAAAAGTCCATCACACTCTAAAGATGGCTAGGCATAAAAGTTCGATATACAAGGCGTAGCGGTGTCGGCCAAGCGGAGGCGTACATGGAGTACGTCGAGCATTGGCCGTACCCGCTACAACGCGGTAGATCGGACTTTTTGCGACGCCATCAGTGATGCTTTCGTGATATCTTCGAGGAGGGAACCAGCCGGCCATGCAGCTACATGATTTTACCGATCTGCCCGCCTTCGAACGCCTCCGGGAGCTTGCCGCCGACCCCCCGGATCTCACCGCCGATGCCATGCTGTCGCCGCAGCGGATCAGGGAGTACCGGTTGTCCTCCTGCGGTTTTGATCTCCTCTATGCCACCCAGCGCGTGGATGGCCGGGTGCTCGACGCCCTGCAGGAGCTGGCTGATCAGGCCGGGGTGATCGATGCCTTTCTTGCCATGAAGGGCGGCGCGGTGCTCAACCGGATCGAGGGATACGAGAGTGAAAACCGGCAGGTCCTGCACACCGCCAGCCGCGATGTCTTCTCCGGCCGGCCCCTGGCCCCTGAGGCCTCGGCCAGGGCCAGGGAACAATTGGACCGCCTGCGCGGATTTCTCGATGATCTGGACCAGGGGCGGATCACCAATCACCTGGGCGAACCGTTCCAGACCATGGTCCAGGTGGGCATCGGCGGTTCGGATCTGGGGCCGCGCGCCCTCTACCTGGCCCTGGCCAGCCAGCGCCGACCCGGCCGCAGCGCCCGCTTCATCGCCAACGTCGATCCCGATGACGCCGCCTCGGTGCTCAACGGCCTGGACCTGTCGCGTAGCCTGGTCAACGTGGTCTCCAAGAGCGGCACCACCCTGGAGACCAGGACCAACGAATCCCTGGTCCGCGAGGCCCTGGTCCGTTCAGGCCTTGATCCGGCACGCCACATGGTGGCGGTCACCGGTAAGTCCAGCCCCATGGACGACCCGGAAAAATATCTGGCCACCTTTCACATGTTCGACTATATCGGCGGCCGCTATTCGGCCACCTCCATGGTCGGCGGGGTCACCCTGGGATTTGCCTTGGGATATGATGGTTTTGTCGATCTGCTCCAAGGGGCCCATGCCATGGACGTGGCAGCGGAGGAGCGCGATATCCGCCGGAACATTCCCCTGCTGATGGCCATGCTCGGGATCTGGAACCACAATTTCCTCGGCATGGCCACGGTGGCGGTCCTGCCATACAGCCAGGCCCTTGCCCGGTTTCCGGCCCACCTGCAGCAGTGTGACATGGAGAGCAACGGCAAGTCGATCACCCGCCGGGGCGCGCCGGTCCGCTGGCAGACCGGGCCCGTGGTCTGGGGCGAGCCGGGGACCAACGGCCAGCACGCCTTCTACCAGCTGCTCCACCAGGGCACCGAGATCGTGCCCGCCGAGTTCATCGGTTTTCGCAACTCCCAGTATGGGGTGGACCAGCTGGTGGACGGGACCACCTCGCAGCAGAAGCTGGTGGCCAACATGCTGGCCCAGGCCCTGGCCCTGGCCGTGGGCAGGCCCCACGATAACCCGGGCAAACGGTTTGCCGGCAACCGGCCCAGCCTCCTGCTCCTGGCCGACCGGCTGACCGCCCGGACCATGGGCACCCTGCTGGCCCTCTACGAGCACAAGATCGTGTTCCAGGGTTTTTGCTGGAATATCAATTCATTTGATCAGGAAGGCGTGCAGCTTGGCAAGGTGCTGGCCACCCGCCTGCTGCGGCGGATGGCCGCCGCGGAGCGTGGTGATGGTCCCGGCCGGGAAGGTGATGTGCCGGAGACGGCCCTGCTGGAGGTGGCGGGAATGCTCCCGGAGCAGAGCGACGGATGAGCTGTGCCGGCGGGTGACAACATTGCCGAGGCGACGCGTTTTTCTGGTCCGGCAGCAGAGGCGGCGGTCGCCGGAACCATGGTCTTCCCGGATTGACGCCGGGGCGTGCCGGCAGGGGCATGGTATTATAATCCTCTATTGCCGGACAGTTGCATTTTTAGTTGACAAAGATATCAAGGAAGTTTATGCTCGCAGACTGAATGGGCATTCAGGGGGAGTGTGGAACCGGATGGTAGGAAAAGAACGCTTGCCCCTTCCTGTTGTACAGCTTAACTGGTTTTCATAAACAACATTAGCGAGGAGGAACACAGATGGCAAAGCATGATACGCCTTTGTTGGACGAGCTGGAAAAAGGCCCGTGGCCGAGTTTCGTCACCGACATGAAGCGGCAGGCTGAAACCAAGCCCGAGTGCTGGGATATTCTCGGCCAGCTCGAGCTTTCGTACGAAGACAAGATCACCCACTGGAAGCACGGCGGTATCGTCGGTGTTTTCGGTTACGGTGGCGGTATCGTTGGCCGCTACTCTGACGTTCCCGACCGGTTCCCCGGCGTGGAGCATTTCCATACCGTTCGTGTCAACCAGCCCTCCGGTCTCTACTACTCCACCGAGAATCTGCGCGGCCTGATGGACCTGTGGGAGAAGTATGGCTCCGGTATGACCAACATGCACGGTTCCACCGGTGACATGGTTCTGCTCGGCACCAGGACCGAGAACCTGGAGCCCCTGTTCTGGGACCTGACCCATGACCTGGGGCAGGACCTGGGCGGCTCCGGCTCCAACCTGCGGACGCCCTCCTGCTGCCTCGGCGAGTCCCGCTGCCAGTGGGCCTGCTACGATACCCAGGAGATCTGCCATCACCTGACCCTGCACTACCAGGACGAGATCCATCGTCCGGCATTCCCCTACAAGTTCAAGTTCAAGTTCTCCGGTTGCCCCAATGACTGTGTTGCGGCCATTGCCCGTTCCGACTTCGCTGTCATCGGTACCTGGAAGGACGAGATCCAGATCGACCAGGCCATGGTCAAGGAATACATGGCCGGCAACATCCCCTCCAACGCCGGCGCACATTCCGGCCGCGACTGGGGTCCGTTCGATATCCAGAAGGAAGTCATCGACCTCTGCCCCACCGAGTGCATGTGGATGGAAGGCGATGAGCTGAAGATCGACAATGCCGAGTGCACCCGCTGCATGCACTGCATCAACGTCATGCCGCGTGCCCTGGCCCCGGGCAAGGAGAGAGGCGCCACCATCTGCATCGGCGCCAAGGCCCCGATCCTGGACGGCGCCCAGTTCGCCACCATGATCATCCCCTTCATCGAGATCAGCGCGGACAACGAGTTCGAGAACGTCATCGACGTGATCGAGAAGATCTGGGACTGGTGGATGGAGGTTGGTAAGAACCGTGAGCGTGTCGGCGAGACCATGCAGCGTGTCGGCCTGCCCACCTTCCTGAGCGTCATGGAGGTCGATCCCATTCCGCAGCATGTGAAGGAACCGCGTTCTAACCCGTATGTCTTCTGGAAGGAAGAGGAAGTTCCCGGCGGCTGGGAGCGTGATATCGTCGAGTTCAGAAAGCGTCACGCAGCCTGATCCTTCAGTGAGCAGATACCTTTAACCGAGATTTCTATAAGGAGAATATATTATGGGTTACGATCCGAATAATCCGATGGAAGGCCGGATTACAGACCTTGGTCCGCATAAGTACGACACCATGCTGCCCCCGATCATCAAGAACAACAAGGGCAAATGGCTGTACCACGAGATTCCCGAGCCCGGAATCCTGATCCACACCTCTTCCACCGGCGACAAGTGCTATACCGTGCGCGTGGGCTCCCCCCGTCTGATCTCCATCGAGCACATCCGCGAGATCTGTGACATCGCCGACAAGTACTGTGAGGGCTACCTGCGCTTCACCACCCGCAACAACATCGAGTTCATGTGTGACTCCGAGGACAAGATGCGGGCCCTGATCGACGATCTCAAGAGCCGTGGCAACAAGTTCCCCATCGGCGGCACCGGCGCCTGTGTGACCAACATCGTTCACACCCAGGGCTGGGTGCACTGCCATACGCCGGCCACCGACGCCTCCGGCCCGGTCAAGGCGGTCATGGATGAGCTGTTCGAGTACTTCGGTTCCATGAAGCTGCCGGCCCAGGTCCGCATCGCCCTGGCCTGCTGCCTCAACATGTGTGGCGCCGTCCACGCCTCTGATATCGCCCTGCTCGGTGTCCACCGTAAGCCGCCGATGATCGACCATGAGCGCATCACCGGTGTCTGCGAGATCCCTCTGGCCATTGCCGCCTGTCCGCTGGGTGCGGTCAAGCCGGCCAAGGCCGAGGTCAATGGCGAAGAGGTCAAGACCGTCAAGGTCAACGCCGAGCGGTGTATGTTCTGCGGTAACTGCTACACCATGTGCCCGGCCATGCCGCTGGCTGACCCCGAGGGTGACGGTATCGCCATCCTGGTGGGCGGCAAGGTTTCCAATGCCAAGTCCGCGCCCAAGTTCTCCAAGCTGGTCATCCCGTTCCTGCCCAACAATCCGCCGCGCTGGCCCGAGGTGACCGATGCGGTCAAGAACATCCTCGAGACCTATGCCAAGGATGCCCGCAAGTACGAGCGGGTCGGCGAGTGGGCCGAGCGGATCGGCTGGGAGAAGTTCTTCGAGAAGTGTGGCATTCCGTTCACCGAGAAGTCCATCGACGACTACCGTCTGGCCTACGACACGTGGCGGACCACTGCACAGTTCAAGTACACCAGCGCAACCGACGCCTACACCAAGTAATGATGGTTCCGGGTCCCGGCTCCGCCCCGGAGCCGGGACACCTTTTGCGGAACCTCGCAACCCAGCATGGCTGGACCAGGAATGGGCCGCAGCCACAATGATTAATGAAAACCGGCATGAACGGAAAACAGGTTCATTTCAGACGGTTTTCATAGAAGACAACAGGAGTACACCATGGCTCTGAGTAAGGAAGAACTGAAGGCTGCAATGATCGAGAAGGCCAAGAAGGCCCCGAAACCTCAGCTGTATGTCAAGGATTTCTACAAGTGCGATCCGGATGCCAAACCGCGCGTCATCAAGAACCTGGCTAACGAGCTGGTCAGGGAGGGCGAGCTGATGTTCTGGTCCTCCGGCTCCACCACCATGTACGCCCGTCCCGACCGCATCAAGGATGAAGAGGGAGACAAGGGCGTCAACTAGTTTTCGCTGTTTGTACCGGTCACCGAGCAGAGGCCCAGGGTCTCTGCTTTTTTTATTGGTACTGCGCCGTGATTTCCCCCTGTTATGCCGTAACCCCTCACAGGATGGCTAGCCATCGGTTTGTCCGACCACAATGGTGTAAGCGCTCTCAGGGGCCGCAGATTTGTACAGTCGTGCCTGGCCGCTATAGCCTACCTATGCGGGCAGGCACGACCGTGCAAAGATGCGGCTTCTGTGAGCGCTTACGTTATGCCTGCCTGGTGCCGTGCACACGTATCGGCCATTTCAAAGGAGTTGCCGAGGTCAGTACACTGTTGCCGTGCAGCAGCCATTGAAGATCCTCCACTACCCGCGACTTGACTCCACCAATTCGCTTGCCCTCGAGCTTGCTGCCGCAGATCCGGGCCTGCATGGTGTGGTGGTCCGGGCGGACCGGCAGAGATGCGGCCGGGGACAGCATGGCCGTGTCTTTGCCTCGCCTGCCGGCGGTCTGTACTGCTCCCTCATCCTTCGTCCGCACCTGGACATCCAGCGATTGTCCCTGGTGACCCTTGCCGCCGGCGTGGGCTGCTGTCTGGCCGTGGAAGAGGTCGCCGCGCTGCAGCCGCGGCTCAAGTGGCCCAACGATCTGTACCTGGCCGGCAGGAAACTTGCCGGAATATTGACCGAGACCGGCACCATTACCCATCCCGTCACCTCGCCGCCGGTGGTTATCGGCATCGGCATGAACGTCAACACCCGGGCGGCAGACCTGCCACCTGAACTGCAGAAATCCACGGTTTCGCTTCTGGAGCACACTGGCCGACGTTTTGATCCTGACCGGCTGCTGGAGGTGATGGTCCGGCAGGTCATGGATGCGGTGGCGCTTCTCGAGGAGGATCCGGGCACCCTGCTGGCCCGCTGGCGGATGCGTGATTATCTTGTCAGTCGCCAGGTGGAGCTTATACCGGCAGATCCGCCGGTACTGGGCCGGGCCCTGGGACTTGCCGCCGATGGCCGGTACCGGATCCTCACCCGGGACGGCCGTGAACACCATGTCCTGGCGGGCAGCCTCCGCCTTGTGGGCAGGACCGAAAGCGGTTATTGTGCCCCTGAACGGCGTCTGTAGAGATACGGTTGTTGTCGGCAGCCGGATGGAGTATATAGTGCCGTACCTGTACATCGCCATGGGACCGCTGTTCCCTGGTGGCCTGGCGCATCTCCGGAGGTGCGACTGATCACGGCGCATGCGGCTGCCTGTTTCTCCCATTGCCGCGTGAATATTCGATTCCGGCCGTCTTCGGGGAACAAATCCGTCATCGTCGGCATCTGCCCTGGACGCAACTGTGAGGTAGACGTGGAAGACCAGAACTATTTTGCCCTGGTGGTCAGCGGCAATGCCGGAGAAGGATTCCGGCGTACCGTCTGCCGGCAGCGGATCGGCGATCTTCCGGCCGGAGAAATCCTGGTCAGGGTCCACTATTCCTCGCTCAACTACAAGGACGCCCTGTCGGCCACCGGCAATCGCGGTGTGACCAGGCGCTATCCGCACACCCCTGGTATCGATGCCGCCGGCATCGTTGTCGCGTCCCACAGCTCCTCGTTCCGGTCCGGCGACCCGGTGGTCTGCATGGGCCATGACCTGGGGATGAATACGGCAGGAGGTTTCGGCCAGTTCATCCGCGTGCCCGCCGACTGGGTGCTGCCGCTGCCCGAACCGCTGACCCTCCTGGAGAGCATGCGCATCGGTACCGCCGGTTTCACGGCTGCCCAGTGTGTGCACCGGTTGCTTGCGCATGGCCTCGAACCGGACTCCGGCCCGGTCCTGGTCACCGGCGCCACCGGCGGTGTCGGCTCCTTCGCCGTTGCCCTGCTGGCCCGTCTGGGATACCGGGTGGTCGCCGTTACCGGCAAGAAGAGCGAACACGCCTTTCTCGGGCAGCTCGGTGCTGCCGAGGTTATCGACCGGGCCCGCGCCGCCACCGGTGGTGCCAGGATGATGCTGCGGGAGCGATGGGCCGGGGTGGTCGATACCGTGGGCGGGGAGATCCTTGCCGCCGCCGTCAAGGCCTGCCGGTACGGTGGCATGGTCACCTGCTGCGGCAATGCCGCCTCCGGTGACCTGCCGCTCAGCGTCTATCCCTTCATTCTGCGGGCCGTGACCCTGGCCGGCATCGATTCGGCGTCCTGTCCCATGGCCAGGCGGCGGCAGATCTGGGACCTGCTGGCCGGGGAGTGGCGTCTGGACATGCTGGAACGGCTCAGCCGGGTCATCGACCTCGCCGGGCTCGATGATGCCATCAGCGCCATGCTCGCCGGCGCGGTACGGGGAAGGATTGTCATCAACATGCAGGAGGACCCATGACCCTTGCACTGGCAAGAGATGTACTCGCGGTGGAGGCCGAGGCGATCCTCGCGGTCCGCGACCGGCTCGGATCCGAGTTCGAACAGGCCGTCGATCTGATCATGGCCTGTCCCAGCAGGCTGATCATCACCGGTATCGGCAAGTCCGGGCTGGTGGGACAGAAGATCTCCGCCACCCTGAATTCCACCGGCACCCCATCATTTTTCCTTCATCCGGTGGAGGCCATGCACGGCGATCTGGGCATGGTCGCGCCCACCGACGTGGTGCTGGCCATCTCCTATTCCGGCGAGACCTCGGAACTCAACAGCCTGCTCGCCAGCCTGCGCGAACGGAACGTGAAGATTATCGCCATGACCGGCGGCGCCCGCTCCACCCTGGCCGGATATGCCGCAGTCACCCTGGACGTGGCCGTGCCGAGGGAGGCCTGTCCCCTGGGGCTGGTGCCCACCTCGAGTACCACCGCCACCCTGGCCCTGGGTGATGCCCTGGCCGTGGCCCTGCTCAAGCGCAAGCAGTTCCGGGCCGAGGATTTCCGGCGCAATCACCCCGGCGGCAGTCTCGGGGAGCGCCTCAAGGTGGCGGTGCGGGAGGTGATGCTCACCGGGTCAGCGGTGCCCGTGGTCAACGAGAGCGTGCCCCTTGCCGATGCCATCGCCGAACTGAACGAGAAAAATCTTGGTGCGGTCATGGTCTGTGACGACGCCGGCACCCTGCGCGGCATCCTCACCGATGGCGATATCCGTCGCCTGCTCAGCAGCGGCGCCAGTCTCGATGGCCTGACCCTGGCCGGCTGCATGACCCGCAACCCCGTGACCATTGCCAGCGATCTCATGGCCGCGGATGCGCTCAGTATCATGCAGACCCGGGAGATCACCGTTCTCGCCGTGGTCGATCACCGCTTCAGGCTGGTGGGCGTCCTCCACCTGCATGACCTGCTGGGCAAGGGCGAGTTCCGCTTTCTCATATAGTTTCCGGAACGGAGGACGTGCGATGTGTCAGATCAGTGCGATAATGGAGAAAGACGGCAGGGAAGAGACCCTGATGGAGGGTGTCACTGCCCTGGATGTGACAGCCGACGGCATCCTGCTGTCCACCTTTTTTGAAGAGCCCAGGCTGGTGCCGGGGGCGGTGATCCGGCGGATCGATTTCCTCGGCGGTCGGCTGATCCTCGGGCCCGGTGATCGGATGGGGAGGGAGGGAAAAAGCGATGCACCAGATGAGTGATCTTGAAAAACTGCGGGTCATGCTGCCCCACTGGATCGAGCATAACCGCGGGCATGGGGAGGAGTTCTCCCGCTGGGCGGAACGTCTTGCTGCGGAGAATGCCGGGGTTGCGGCCCTGCTGCAGGATGCGGTCCGTTCCCTGCAGCAGGCGCAGGATGCCCTGGAAGAGGCCCTGGCCAGGGCCGGCGGTCCCCTCGAGGAACCGCACCACCATGAGCACCATCATGGGCACCATCACTGATCACTGTCCAGTGTCAGTGTACATGGACCACCTGCCGGATGCCGGATCATACTGGTAATTGAGCTCCAGACGGGACGTACGCCCGTGGCTCCGCTCGATGCAGGCCATGCTGAAGATCATCTTCCCCTTTTCCTGCCGCAGGTAGGTGACCTTGGGCTGTTCCAGCCTGGAGGCGGCATAGGACGGATAACTCTTGCGGAAGATGTCGGTGAAGTTGTCGGTAAGCCATCTGACCTTCCTGTCGATCTCCAGTTGCGCTGTGGTGGACCTGATCTGTTCCCTGATGTTGTCGGCAATGGAACGGAGTGCCGCGTCCCGGCTGAATCTGCCGCTGGTGGCCAGGGCGAGCATCCTGCGGTAATGAGTGAGCACGCCTTCCAGGTCGTTCTTTTTCTTGGCGCTCACGGCCTCGCTCTGCTCCCTGGCGATCTGCACCATGAGCAGGGTCTTTTCTATCTTGGTGATGGATTCGTCAAGGTCGCTGCCGAACCGCTTCTCCTGGGCCCTGAGCAGTTCCAGTGCCTTCCGGTATTCGGCGATCGTCCTGTCCCACTCTCTTTTCTCGTAGGCCTGGCGGGCAACGGCCAGGGTCTGGTAGAGGCGTGAGCTGGCCAGCAGCCGGGCCAGTTGTTCCTTTTCCGCCGGCGTGACCGCCGAGGGGTCTTCCCTGATGAGCTGCTGCGCATGCTCGAGCATGTTGATGGTCTGCTGCCACTGCGACTCGGTGAAGGCCTCCCTGGACTGGTCCAGCTCATGGCGGAAGGAGGCGGCCTTCAGCCGTTTGCTGATCTCCTCGATCTCGGCATCATCGGCCAGGTTCCTGGACAGTTCCAGTGCCTTGCGGTAGGTCTCGGCGGCGTTTTCCCATTCCTTGTCCTGCTCGGCCCGCTTGGCGTTGCGCATGGTCTGCTCGAAGCGGAGGTTGTTGATGGTCTGGCGCAGGGAGCGCGCCCGCTCCTCCAGTCTGTTGCTGTTGGCAAAACGCAGGGCCTCTTCGTAGGCGGCAATGGCCCTGCTGATGCGGCCCTGCCTGAGCAGGTCCTCTCCGGTGCTGCTGAGTTTCTCCAGCCGCTGCAGGATCTCCGCCTTTTCCTCACTGATGTATTCTCCCTTATAAAGGATATTGCCTTTCAATCCCTCCTGGAAATCGCGTGAGTGGAGCAGGTCGTTAACCTGCTTGGCAAGTTGCTGTTTTTCCGATCGCAGGATCAGCACCGGCCGCAGGTTGTCCAGGGCTGCGTCCGCCGCTGCCTCGGCCTGGGAGAAACTGCGTTTGTCCGCAAGCTGCCGGGCCTGCCGCCACGCTGACTGCGCCTGTTCCAGGGAATGCCGGTCCTTGAGGTAGAGACTGCCGCCAGCCAGGGCAATGCCCAGCACGACAAGACCGATGAATATGGCCCTGTAGGGCAGAGCGGGCAGGACAGGTTTCCTGGCCGCTGCCCCCATACGGTGCGGCCTGGCTGGCCTGGCCGCCTTCTCAGAAGGGACCGGCGGCGGTGTGTTTTTTTCCTTTGCCGATGCCTTGGTCACCTCCCCCATGGGAGGAGTGAAGGACATGGACTGCTCGATCCGGCTGCGCAGTTCGTCGACCCCGGGTGAGTCGGTCACCATCTCCTCCAGGCGGTCGATGGCGGCCAGGGCCTCTTCCAGGCGGCCCCTGTTCTCCAGTTGTTCAGCCTCGGTGTAGAGGCGGTCCGCTTCGCGCAGGGCCTTGCTGATTCGTTCCTCGATCTTTTCCCGGTCCGGTACGGCGACACTGGGCGGGATCTCCTGCAGCAGGCTGGAGGCGGCATATATCTTTTTCTGATCCAGCAGGGAGAGCAGCAGTTCGGCCTGGTCCTCGTCATCGTCCGGGGCCGGCCCGAGCAGGTCCTCGTCCTCGAGCCCCAGGGAGGCAAAGGTATCGTCGTCCAGGGTGTCGAAACGCTCGCCGTCGTCCTCGATGTCGGCGATCTTCAGGACATCCAGGGGCAGCTCCTCCCGGTGCTGCAGGTACCAGTCCGCGGCCTCCTGGTTGAAGGGATCGTCGACATTGTAGATATTGCCGCAGATCATCTCGCCGATGTGCAGGGCCAGGTCGGCCAGGGATGGCTTGTTCTGCCACTGTTCGGCGATGCGGACGGCGGCCGGATCGATATCAGGATGGAAGATACCGGTCAGCGGCTTGACCGTGGGCGGAAAGTGCGGGTAGCCGAAGGGCAGGTTGATGGCGACCCGGTGCACCTCGCCGATCTCGATGCCGCCCTCCTGGTTCCTGATATAGCCGCGGAGGCGATATTCGAGCTCATAGTGATCCGGAGGCTGGCCCTCTGCCCGGACAATGGAGATGCTGGGATACAGCTCGAGGGTGTTTTTGAGTTGCTCGTAATCAGCGGCAAGCTGATCGGAACCTGTAACCATAGTCAGTGTAATCCGTATTAGATCGCGCGGTTGCAGGAGGTTTGCCGTGGGCAGTCTCCGGCGGGGCAGCAGGGGAAAGATCGTCGCAGGAGGCTTTCAAGTTGACCAAATACCTCCATCATGGTGTATTGTATAGTATTCTTCTGGTGGAAACAAGCTGCTTTCTTCCTGCAAAATTTTGACGTTACAACACCGTTGCCAGCGGTGGCCGCCACTTCCTGACCAATGACCACATCCTTCAGCGCATCCTTTGTCATCACCGGGGCACGCAACTGCCCCCTCTACCGGCAACAGGACAGGATCGTGCTCACCGACAAGGCCGTCTATCTGCCCATCGGCAAGCCCTCCTGCCTCATCCTGGTCCGGGAGCTGACCGGTCTGCTCTTCGAGCTGCTGCCGCATGCGGCGACAGGGTTTGCCGACCAGCGGGAGACGGTCTTCACCTGCGGCGGCTGCACCGGCCTGGTCAAGTTTCAACTCGCGGAGCCGGACGAGGCAGGAGAGGAAGAGCGGGAAGAGGCAGAGGATGTGGTGATGAGCGGCCGCCTGGACGCCATCTCGCCGGCCGAACTGCTGCAGGTCTTTCACATGCACCAGAAGACGGGCAAGCTGCTGCTCGATATGGAAGGGGAGTCGGCCCGGGTCACCTTCCGCGAGGGAGCGCTGATAGCGGCCCGGTTCGGCGAGCTGGACAACCAGGAGGCCATCTACGCCATCCTCGCCCGGCGGCAAGGGCATTTCCGTTTTGTGCCCGGCCTGGCCGATCCGCAGTCAAAGGCCCGGGAGCTGGGTGATTTCATGATGATTCTCATGGAAGGGCTTAAGCGGCTGGACGAAGAGGAGCAATAGTTCCCCGCTGTCGGCAACCTACTGTGCAACAGCGGACGATGATCCTCAGATCCTGAACCGTTCCGAGCGGCCGGCAAAATCGGTGCCGCCGTTGAGGGCGGCCCTGACCCGCACCAGCCAGCACTGCTCCGGGTTCCGGGCCAGCATCCGGCGGCGGCCGTCGGTGAGCCAGTGCGAGTTTTCATCCAGGTCGTAGAAGCGGGAATCGATACCGAAGAAGCCATCCAGGATATGGGCAATGACGTGGAACAGCTTGCTCTGGTAGCCCTGGGGCAGGTGGGCAAGGTCATCGAGCCGGATGGCGCCGTCGTGCTGCAGCTCGGCCAGCAGGGCGGTGAGAAGCCGCCGGTTCCCGGCCACCGCGGATTCGATGCGGTTCATGAAGCGCACGTCGCCACCGTTCATGCATAGGGGCTGGTCGGTGCCGACCCGGTCGTATCCCACCAGCGGCGTGGCTTCGAGAAAGGCCCGCACCCGTCGGGTCGCACTCTCCAGGTCGGCGGCGGTGGCCAGGATGTCATGCTGGAAGACGTTGCTCATTGCGGCGTCTGCTGTTCGTTGAAGGGTGGCAGCCCCAGGATCTCCATGAAGCTCTCCACGTGGTACCGGGCCGGCAGATCGGGATTTTTGAAGGCGATCAGCTCCATGCCCACGGCAGCGCAGTGCGCCCTGTCCACCTCGGAATCTCCAATATAGATGGCCTCGTCCACTCCCAGGCCGAAGTGGTCCAGTATCATGTGCAGCCCGTCCGGGGCCGGCTTGGGCCGTGGGGCGCTGAGTGCGGTGACCACCATCTCGAACCAGGGACGCAGGCCGAAGATGTCCAGGATCATGTCCATGGTGTTGGTGCGGTTGGTGGAGATGGCAGTCCGGTAGCGCGGCCTGATGAGCCGCAGGAACTCCATCAGGTCCGGCTCCATTGTCATGTAGCGGAGAAACGGCGCATAGTCAAGGCCGGCGCGGTACCTGTTCACCGCCTCCAGGGAGACCTGGTGGTTGCGGAAGATATGGGCCACCGAGTCGGTGACATTGTGGATGTGGACATAGTCCACCTCGGCCTCGTCCATGGGAGGGCAGCCGAAGTGTTCCAGCAGGTGGTTGTAGTAGATGCGGTTGGCCTCGCGGGAACTGAAGAGGACGCCGTCGCAGTCGAAGATAACGAGTCTGAGCATGATGGACCAGGGGGCAGATGTCAGAAAGTCAGAAGGTCGGCAGACCGGAATGGCCGAAGGACCCGTAGATCTCGCGGTTGAGCTGGTCGAAAAAGATCTCCATGAACCGGTGCCGCTCCCGGGCCAGCTCGCGGCCCACCGGGGTCAGCATCTGGTCGCGGACCCGGGACATCTTGACCCGGAATTCCCTGTAGGCCGTATCATGGGTGGAATAGGCCGCGGTTGCCTCGGGATCCGTTTCCGGATTATGGAGGCAGGCGCCGATCTGGCCGGCAAAAAGAAAGGCGCGGCCAATGCCGATGGCGCCGATGGAGTCGAGCTTGTCGGCATCGAAAAGGATTCGCGCCTCCAGGGTCTGCGGCCTGGTGCGGCCGCGGAAGCGGTGCGCCCGGATACAGTGGCAGATGGCATCGATGTCAGGGGCGGCAAAGCCGAGCCGCCGCAGGATCGGCCGGGCCAGCTCGGCCCCGGCCCGGGCATGGCAGACGGCCCCCCGGCTCTCCGTCTCCCGTCGCCTGCCGATGTCGTGCAGCAGGGCGGCGGCGGCCAGGATATCGAGGCGGGCCTCCATCCGCGTACCGATATGGACGGCGTTCCTGCAGACCCGATCGCTGTGGTCGGGTCCGTGCGAGCCGCCCTCCTCCATGCAGTAGCGGGCGCTGATCTTCCTGATCGTCGCGGTGAGCTCTGGTGCCAGGGCCTGCGCCGGACTCATTCCTCCCCTCCGAAATAGTAATAGTTCAACGGTATTGGCAACTAGCTGAACTTTTACCCGAAATAGTCCTGCAGCAGCCAGCGGATGGCAAGCAGGAGCAGTTGCCGGTCGTCACCGGCCAGCCCCTGCAGCTCCGCCGGGGTCAGGGGGCGCTGCAGGGCGATGCGGCCCTCGCTCATCTCCCGGCGGAATCCGTCGAGATTGTAGAGGGCCAGGATGTAGCGGTCGAGCTGCTGCCGGTCCGGCCGGAAGCCCTGTCTGATCCGCGGGTGCTGCAGCAGGCGGGTCACCGGGTCATTGTAGCGGTTGTAGTCGTCCAGTCCCTGGTCGGCAAAATATTGACGGGCATCCTGGCGGTCCGGTTCGTCAAAGCCCCGGCAGTGCGGCTCCCGCACCAGGACCAGCTGTTCGCCGATGGTGCCGTCCGACCGGCGGGCGGCGCCGCGGCCCAGGGGATAGGCCCTGCAGGCGCCGGGCCTGTCCGCGTAGACACTGCAGCCCCGCGGGCGGACAAAGACACAGCTTGCCCGGCCGTCATCGACCATGGTCAGGTAGCAGACCGGAAAGACCATCTGCGGGTCGTGTTCGATGATGACGTAGCGCTCCAGGAAGGTGGCCGAGTGCATGCGGAGATGGTTCTTCAGCCGCAGCACGTCATAGGGTGTCAGGGCCAGGTCCAGTTCGCGGCAGCATTCGGTGAAGCAGGGCACACCGGGATGGCAGGCAAAGGAAAAGGGCTCTGTGCCGGTCAGGGGCCGGAAGTGTCGGGGCAGGCGGTCGTCCACGGTGTCCTATCCGCGTTTCTTGAGCGTCAGCAGGGGGCTGGCGATGAAGATGGAGGAGTAGGTGCCGACGATGACACCGGTGAGCAGGGCAAAGGAAAAGCCGTGGATCGCCGAGCCGCCGAAGAAGAAGAGGGCCACCAGGACCAGGGCCGTGGTCAGCGAGGTGACGATGGTCCGGCCCAGGACCTGGTTGATGGACTCGTTGATGATGGTATCGAAGTCCTTGTCCTTGTGCTTCTGCAGGTTCTCGCGGATACGGTCGAAGACGACCACCGAGTCGTTGAGGGAATAGCCGGCCAGGGTGAGGAGGGCGGTGACGATGAGCAGGGTGATCTCCATGTTCATCAGCCAGCAGATGCCCAGCACCACCAGCACGTCGTGGAAGGTGGCGGCGGCCGCGGCAAGGCCGAAGCTGAAGTCGAAGCGGATGGCGAGGTAGAGAAGGACGCCGATGAGCGAGATGGCAATGGCCTCGATGGCCTTGTTGCGGAGGACCTCGGAGATGGAGGAGCCGATTTCGGACTGGCTTTCCAGGACAAAGCCCTTGTCCTTCTCCTCCCGGGTCAGGATCGAGGTGATCTCCTCGCCCAGGTGTCCCACCGTGTCCTCGGACTTCTTGATCTTGACGATGAGCCGGTTTTCACCGCTGACCTGCTGCAGGTCGATGGTGGGATAGCCGTTTTTCGCAAAGGCCGCCCGAACCTCGTCGAGGCGGAAGGGTTTGTCGGCCTTGTACTGGAGCAGTGAGCCGCCGGAGAAGTCGACTCCCAGGTTGGCGTCGCCGCGCAGTATCTCGACAAAGGAGAACAGGCCGATCAGGACCAGGATCGCCGAGGCGGTAAAGGCGATCTTCTTGACCCCCATGAAGTCGAAGTCGGGCTGCTTGATGAAGCGCATGAACTTCAGTTCCTTCAGCCTGCGGGTGGAGTAGAGCACGTCATAGGCCAGGCGGCTGCAGAAGAGGACGGCAAAGAGGTTGAAGATGATGCCCAGGGACAGGGTGATGGCAAACCCCTTGATGGGCCCAGTGCCGAAGAGGAACAGGGCCAGGGCGGTGATCAGCGTGGTGACCTGGGAGTCGACGATACTCCAGAAGGCCTTGTTGAAGCCGGCGTCCACGCCGGACTTCACCGATTTGCCCAGGGCGAACTCCTCCCGCATTCGTTCGAAGATCAGGACATTGGCGTCCACGGCCATACCGATGGAGAGGATGATACCGGCAATGCCGGGCAGGGTCAGGGTGGCGCCGAGCATGGCCAGGCCGACAAAAAGGAAGAGGATGTTGAGCAGCAGGGCCATGTCGGCGATGACCCCGGAGAGCCGGTAATAGATGACCATGAACACCAGCACCATGAGCGCCCCGAACAGGCCCGAGGTGAGCCCCTTGGTGATGGAGTCGCGTCCCAGGCTGGCACCGACGGTCAGGTTCTGGATGATCTCCACCGGCGCCGGCAGGGCACCGACCCTGAGGACGATGGCAAGGTCGGTGGCCTCCTCGTGGGTGAAGCTGCCCGAGATCTGGGCCGAACCGCCCAGGATCTTCTCCCGGATCACCGGCGCCGACCGGACCACGTCGTCAAGGACGATGGCCAGCCGCTTGCCGACGTTCTTCTCCGTGATCTGGGCAAAGATCTTACCGCCGCGGCCGGTGAGATCCAGGCTGACATAGGGCTCGTTGAAGGTGCCGCCGATACGGACCTGGGCGTTTTTGACCATCTCGCCGGTCATCAGGACCTGGCTGTAGAGGAGGATGGGCACCTTGCGCACCTTATGGGTCTTGTCGTCGACGATCCTCTGGAAATAGATTTCTGTCCCCTTGGGCAGGCGTCCCTGCAGGGCCAGGTTGAGCTGCTTGCGGCTCTCGCCCCATTTCCACTGGCCGGCCTGGATGGCCTCGTTGATCAGTTTGTTCAGATCGACTCCCGTGTCATCGGCGACCAGCTTGAACTCGAGCTGCGCGGTCTGGCCGATCAGGTCCATGGCCCGGTCCGGATCCTTGACCCCGGGAAGCTGGACCACGATCTCGTTTTCCCCCTGGCGGACGATGACCGGCTCGGCAACACCGAACTGGTCGATCCGGTTGCGGATGATCTCCAGGGACTGGCTGACCGCGTTCTTGTGGATGAACTCGACCTCGCTGGGCTTGAGTTGCAGGGTGATGCGGGGAAAGCTGCCCTCTTCGGCCTCCACCTTGATGTCCAGGTTGGGGAAATCGTTTTTGATCACCTCGTTGACCGTGTCCACGGCCCCGGTGTTGGGCAGGGTGAAGATGATCTTTTTCGGATCACCCGAGTCGAGCTGGACCGCGGTGATCCCCTTGTCGGCAAGGCTCTCCTTCAGGTCGCCGGCCGCCAGTTCCAGGGAGTTCTCCACCGCCTTGTCGAGATCGACCCGCAGGACCAGGTGCATGCCGCCCTGAAGATCGAGACCCAGTTTCAGGCCCTCCGGGGCGAGATACTTCTTCCACCAGTCCGGTGCCTGGGGATAGAACGACGGCACCAGGGTCATGATGGAAAAGATGATGATGGAAAACAGCAGTCCGATTTTCAGTTTCAGCGTCGTATTCATTGCGCGGTATTCCTGGCCTGGCTAAAAAGATGGTTGCGGACCCAGACTCCGATCCGGTGGCGGTTCACGGCAGCGGTGCAGGAAGGCCCTCCGGTCTGCCTCGGATTTTTTGAGTAAAACATGCCGATTATACGACGATAGCGGGGATCATGCAATGGCGGGGAACGCTTTTTTCAGAAAATCGGCAGGGGGCTGGCCGCATTGCAGGGTATGGGAACAGGGTCGTCGCCCATGGTCAGGGGACGGCAGAGCGGTTTTTGAACCGGCGGTTGATGGCCGCGGCCATGCAGGCGGCTCCGAAGCCGTTGTCGATATTGACCACGGCCAGGCCGGCGGCGCAGGAGTTGAGCATGCCGAGCAGGGCGCTGTAGCCGCCGGCACCGGCGCCGTAGCCGATGCTGGTGGGGACGCCGATCACCGGCGCCGGCGTTATCCCCGCCACCACCGACGGCAGGGCCCCCTCCATGCCCGCGACCACGATGACGACCCCTGCCTGCTGCAGGCGGCGGCCGTGGTCAAGGATGCGGTGCAGCCCGGCGACACCGGCGTCGAAGACGGTCTCCACCCGGTGGCCGAAGCTGGTCAGGGTGATCCGGGCCTCTTCGGCCACCGGGATGTCCGAGGTGCCGGCGGTGACGATCACCACCGTATTGCGGCCGGCCTCCCCGGGGATGTGGTGCTCGTTGCCGGTGAGCATCCGCGCCATGGGGTGGTAGCGGAGGCCGGGGAGCCGCCGGCAGAGTACCTCGGCCTTGGGCGGGGATATCCTGGTGGCCAGGACCACCGAGTCCCGCTCGAGCAGGGAAGCCAGGATCTCCAGGAGCTGGTCCGTGGACTTGTTCTCGCCATAGACCGCCTCGGGCAGGCCGGTCCGCAGTTCGCGGTGATGGTCGAGCCGGGCGCAGCCGAGGAGCTCCTGGTCCAGGTGGCGCAACCGCTCCACGGCGCCGTCGATGTCCAGGGTGCCCCTTTGTAACCGGCTGAGCAGGTCGCGAAGGATGTTTTCGTTCATTGCAGGATCCGGTGTGCTGCTGAATTTTTACGAGTTTTGACTGCCGCACTCTCCTTTTACCATGGTGCCGGCAGCCGGTAAACCATTTACGGCGGCGCACACTTCTGGTACAGTGGCCTGGACGTGCTGGCCGGCCGGCCGCTGCGACTACCTGTTGCCGGCAACCTCTTGAAGAGAAGAGCGGCAACCCGCTCCATACCCCTGTTCCGGAACCATGCCCATGACCGATACCAACCTGCCTCCCTATATCCGCGGCCTGCTCCGGGCCGGGGCCTATGACCATCCCGTGGATCAGGTCCGCCTGGTCCAGACCCATATCTCCTTTGTGCTCCTGGCCGGGGAGTATGTCTACAAGTTCAAGAAACCCGTGGATTTCGGTTTTCTCGATTTCTCCACCCTGGAGAAACGCCGTCACTGCTGCGAGCAGGAGGTGCGTCTCAACCGCCGGCTCTGCCCGGACATCTATCTCGGCGTGGTCGAGCTCCGCGGCCGGGATGAGGAGGTCCATTTCGATGGTGACGGCGAGATCGTCGAGTATGGCGTGAAGATGGTGCGGATGCCCGAGGAACGGATGATGGTCCGCCTCATCGAGGCGGGCCGGCTCGACCGGTCGCACATCGACGCCATTGTCGATGTGCTGGTTCCTTTTTATTCCGGGGCGGCGCGTTCCAGCGAGATCGATACCTTCGGCACTGCCAGGGCGGTGGCGGTCAATGTCCTGGAGAATTTCGAGCAGACCGGGTCCTTCATCAGCGACACCGGACCCTTGACCAGGGCGCAGTTCGAGCTGATCTCCGCCTATGCCCGCAGTGTCCTCGCCCGGGAGGAGCTGTTCGAGGCGCGCATCCGCGCCGGCCGGATCCGCGACTGCCACGGCGATCTCTATTCCGCCAACATCTGCCTGGCCGACAGGGTCCACATCTACGACTGCATCGAGTTCAACGACCGGTTCCGCTACTGTGACGTGGCCAGTGATGTCGCCTTTCTTGCCATGGACCTGGATTATCACGGCCTGGCCGGACTCGGTGACCACTTCATCCGGCGCTTCGCCGGCCAGGCAGAAGACGAGGGGCTCGGCGGCATGCTGGATTTCTACAAATGTTACCGTGCCTACGTGCGCGGCAAGATAGGCCTGTTCACCGCCGCCGATCCGGCGGTGGAGGAAGGGGTCCGCCAGGCCAACCTGGAGGCGGCGGCCCGCTATTTCCGCCTTGCCGAGAGTTATGCCCGCCGCGCCTGACCGTGGGCAGGCCAGGCGGCCGCGGCTCCTGGTCTTCTTCGGCATGATCGCCTCGGGCAAGTCGACCCTGGCCCGGGCCTTTGCCGACCGGCACGGATTTTCGTACTACAATACCGACCGGGTACGCAAGGAACTGGCCGGGCTCAGCGCCACCACCCGCTGCGCCGAGGGCGTCGGCCAGGGGATCTACAGCCCGGCCTTCACGGCCAGGACCTACCAGGCCATGCTCGAGCGGGCCAGGGAGGATCTGCGGCACGGCAGGGCCGGGGTGGTTCTCGACGGTTCCTACAGCCGCCGCTCCGAGCGGGCCCGGGTGCTGGAGCTGGCCGCCGGCCTGGGGGTGGAGGTGCGCTTTGTTCTCTGCTCCTGCTCCGATGCCGAGGTCCTGCGTCGGCTGGAGCTGCGGGCCCGTGATCCCCAGGCCGTCTCCGACGGCCGCTGGGAGATCTACCTGGCCCAGAAAGAACGTTTCCAGGCCCCGGACGAACTCCGGCCGGAGCAGCTTGTCCGCATCGACACCGACGCACCGCCGGATGTCCTGCTCGACCGGCTCGATGTCCTGGTGCCGACCGCCTGACCGCCTGCAGCGAGATACGGATCAATCGTAACCCCTCGCGGGATGGCTAACCATCGGTTTGTCCGACCACAATGGTGTAAGCGCCTACGATCAATCTTTTTCAACAGGAATCAGCATGTATACAAGAATCTATTTTCTTCGCTACCCCAAGGAGACCTCGGGTGACCCGGTCATCTATCACCTGGTCAGACAGTACGACGTGGAGTTCAATATCCTCAAGGCGGATATCCGTCCGCAGCGCGACGGAATCATGATCCTTGAACTGAAGGGTAACAGGGAGAATGTCCGCGAGGCCCTGGCGTATCTCAAGGGGCTGGGCGTGAAGGTGGAACGGCTGGCGACCCGCATCCGCCGTGATGATGCGAAGTGCTTCCAGTGCGGGGCCTGCACCGGCATCTGCCCGGTGGGGGCGCTGTATATCAGGCGTCCGGAGATGGAGGTGCTCTTTGATCCCGAGAAATGCACCGGCTGCGGTCTCTGTGTCACCGGCTGCCCGGTACGGGCCATGGAGGTCTCCATCGACAGGCTGCTGGAGGAGGAACCGGCAGCGGCGGTATAAGGCGTGAAAGCCGGCCGGCGCTACTTTTTCGACGCCGGGCCGGTGCTGTCTTCCGGTGGCGCCTGCTGGCGCTGGTCACCGCCACCGTTGCTGTCGTCGGAACTCCAGAATTTCCAGTCCGGCATGGAGAGGTCGGGCAGCCATTTTTTCAGGCCCCAGACCGGCGGCCTGCCTTCCTCCAGGCGCTTGAGCAGGGCCCTGGCCCTGGGCGCGATGCTGGAATCAGGGTACATGGAGAGAAGGTACTTGAGACGATGGATGGCCTGGCTGTACTCCTTGGTGCGGACATAGAAGACCGCGACAAAGTACTCGTGGTTGACCAGGAACTCGCGGGCGGCGGCTATCCGCGCCCTGGCTTCGCGGGAGTAGGGCGAATCGGGATAGGCCCGGAGCAGTCGTGAAAAGGATTTGATCGCATCCTGGGCACCGGTGATGTCCCGGTCGATGCGGTCGGTGCGGAGGAAATCGCACATGCCGATCTGGAACATGACATAGGGGATGGCCTCGTTGGTGGGATGCCGTTCCTCGAACTCCTGGTAGAGCATCTTGGCTTCCAGGTACTCCTTGCGGTAGTAGTGGCAGTCTGCCGCCTTCAGCTCGGCCAGCATGGCCTGGGGACTGAAGGGATAGCGGTCCAGGATCTCGTTGAAGGCCTGCAGGGCCTCGTAATAATCGCCGACATTGAAGGCGTCCATGCCCCTGATGGCCAGGGCCTGGGCCGAGTCCTCGGCTGTCTCGGTGTCACCGCTGCCAAAGGTGAACTTGTCGAACATCCCCTCCATGGTGCTGCAGCCTGCCAGCGGCAGGAGCAGGAGGAGAAGGAGCAGAACCCAGGAGGTGCGGCTGATGGTCTGTCTGCGGAAGATTGCCATGGATTGCGCTCCCGTGGTCCCGGTCATGCCTGGCTGCCCAGGTAGTGTTCGGCCGACAGTTCGGCGGTGGCGCCTTCGCCGGCGGCATTGATGATCTGGCGAAAGTTCTTGCTGCGGATATCGCCGGCCGCGAACACGCCATCCAGGTTGGTCCGCATCTCGGTATCGGTGATGATGAACCCGGCCTCGTCGGTCTGCAGTTGGTCCAGCGGCAGGACCTCGTTGTTGGGGACCACGCCGATGAAGATGAAGATGCCGGTGACCGCAAGGGTGGTGGAGCTGGTGTCGGTGAAGCTGATCTCGAGCCGTTCCACACCATCCTTGCCGCCCACGATCGCCGTGACCCGCGCATTCCAGAGGAAGTGGATCTTGTCGTTGGCAAAGGCCTTTTCCTGCAGGATCCTGGTTGCCCGCAACTGGTCACGACGGTGGATGACCGTTACCTTGCGGGCGAACTTGGTCAGGTGCAGGGCCTCCTGGATGGCGGTGTTGCCGCCTCCCACCACCGCGATCTCCTGGTCCCGGTAGAAGGGGCCGTCGCAGGTGGCGCAGTAGGAGACACCCCGGCCCACCAGCTCTTCCTCGCCTGGCACGCCCAGCTTGCTCGGCCGGGCGCCGGTGCAGAGGATCACGGTCCGGGCGGTCAGGGTGGCGTCGTCTTCAAGGTGCACCTTCTTGACCGGTCCTTCCAGGTCGAGCGCGGTGACATTGGCGAATTTTTTCTCCAGGCCGAACCGGTCGGCATGGGCGGTCATCCTGTCCATGAGCTCGAAACCGGATATGCCCTCGACAAAGCCGGGATAGTTGTCCACCCAGTCTGTGACCAGGACCTGGCCGCCGGTGGCCCCCTTCTCGACGAGCAGGGCCTTGAGGCGGCCCCGGGCCGCGTACAGGCCGGCCGTCAGCCCGGCCGGGCCGCCGCCGACGATGATCAGTTGGTATTCAGCCTGCTGCATGCGGATGCTCTCGGATTGGGGTGATGACAGGAAAAGGGGGGCTCTCTGCGGATATGGAACCGGGGGTGGCCGGCATGGGGATCAGAGCGCTTTTTTGATCAGATCCTGCAGCTGGGCCTTGCCCACGGCGCCGGTGATCTGGTCCACGACCTCGCCGCCCTTGAAGAGGATGAGGGTCGGGATGGCGCGGATGCCGAATTTGCCGGGAGTGGCGGGATTGTCGTCAACGTTCATCTTGGCGATCTGCACCCGGCCGTCAAACTCCTCTGCCAGTTCGTCGATCACGGGGCCGATGGCCTTGCACGGACCACACCAGGGGGCCCAGAAATCCACGAGACAGGGGAGCTCATTGCCCACGACCTTGGTGTCGAATTCGCTGTCAGAGACGTGCATCACTTTTTCGCTTGCCATGAGAATAGCTCCTTTTTGCGCTGTTTCGAGAAAAATTTCCTCAAAAATCCTTTGTATATCAAACATTTATAAAAAACTCGCACAATTACAGCCCATTTTACCTTGCCCGGGGGGTAGTGACAAGAAAAAATTACCATCTTCGCCTGCCTGTCAAGGTGGAACCTTCTGTTTCTTTTTTCGTTTTGACAGATGAAAAGCGGCCATGCTATAGTGCCGCGGCGATGGAGAACGGGCAGATTCCGCCCTGCGGTTCCCCGGGCTCCGGTGGCTGGCCGACACCGCTACGCCCTGTATATCGAACGTTTATGCTTGGCCATCTTTAGAGTGTGATGGACCTTTTACCGGTCCACCTCGAAGGAGTTGCCGATAACGGTGAACTGTGACGTGCCTGCCGGCAATCTCCGCCAACCTGTTTTCTTCCCAAGGTGACCCCATGAAGACCGATCGTTCCGCATCTCTCTTTTCCCGGGCCCGGGCCGTGATTCCCGGCGGCGTCAATTCCCCGGTCCGTGCCTGCAGGTCCGTGGGCTGCGATCCTCTCTTTGTCCGCAAGGCCCAAGGCTGCATGGTGGTGGATGTCGATGGCAACGAGTTCATCGACTTTGTCTGCTCCTGGGGGCCGATGATCCTGGGACACGCCCATCCCGAGGTCATCGACGCCATCCGCCGCACCGCCGCCGACGGGACGAGTTTCGGCGCGCCCACCGAGCTCGAGGTGGAACTGGCCGAACTGGTCTGTGACTCTGTTCCCTCCCTGGAAAAGGTCCGTTTTGTCAACTCGGGCACCGAGGCGACCATGAGCGCCATCCGCCTGGCCCGCGGCCATACCGGCCGCAAGGTGGTGGTCAAGTTCGATGGCTGTTACCACGGCCATGCCGATTCCTTCCTGGTCAGGGCCGGTTCGGGGATCATCACCCTGGGCATCCCGGGAAGCCCGGGTGTGCCCGAAGATATTGTCAGAAATACTCTGTCCATCCCCTACAATGATATCGAGGTGCTGGAGAAAACCCTGCGTGACGGGAGTCTGGATATCGCCTGCGTGATCATCGAGCCGGTGGCCGGCAACATGGGCGTCGTGGTGCCGGAGATGGCGTTTTTGACCCGCCTGCGGGAGCTGACCCGGGAGCTGGGCATCGTCCTGATCTTCGATGAGGTGATCACCGGTTTCCGGCTCGCCCTGGGCGGTGCCCAGGAGCGGTTCGGCATCATGCCGGACCTCACCTGCCTGGGCAAGATCATCGGCGGCGGCCTGCCGGTGGGCGCCTACGGCGGCAGGGCGGAGATCATGGACCAGGTGGCCCCGGACGGCCCGGTCTACCAGGCCGGCACCCTTTCCGGCAACCCGCTGGCCATGGCCGCCGGCCTGGCCATGCTGAAGGTGGTGCGGCAGGACGGTTTCTACCGGGAACTGGAGGAAAAGAGTGACTGGTTCGGCTCCGAGCTGGCCCGCCTCGGGAGCGAGGCGCCGGTTGCGACCACCCTGAACCGGATCGGTTCCATGATGACCTGTTTCTTCACCGACGGTCCGGTGACCGATTTCGAGTCGGCCATGCGGGCCGATACCGACATGTACGGACGCCATTTCCGGCAGATGCTGGCCGGCGGCGTGTGGCTGGCCCCCTCCCAGTTCGAGGCAGCCTTCATATCTGGTGTACATGAGCGAACTCATTTGGAAAAAGCCCTGGAGGTGACTGAATCGTCATTCAAAAAATTGGCGGTTTGTTAAAAAAATCATTGCACTTGCCGCAGGTGCGTGCTACCTGTTGGTTCACTTGCGTGACCCGTCGGGTCTGGGAGAGGTGACAGATGTCTGAAGAACGAAAAGAGATGTTCAGGCAGCTGGCAATATACAGTCATGTCGGCATGACCTTTGTCCTCTCCATCTTCCTCGGGCTCGGCATCGGCTGGTACCTCGACTACAAGGTCTTTGATGGCAGGACTGCGCCCTGGCTGACCTTTATATTCCTGGGTGTGGGCGTCCTTGCCGCATTCAAGACCCTGTGGGATCTCTACAGGAAGATGATGGAAAAATAGGAGGCCATGCCTCCTGCACGGGTGAGATGGTGAAACCGGAAGTGACCTTACTGCGTATGGTCCAGCAGTTCAGCCTGCTGATGACCGTAATCTTTACGGCCGGGAGCTGGTACCAGTATGACTGGTTCATGGCCCGCTCGGTGCTGATCGGCGGAATTCTGGCCTATGGCAGTTTTCTCCTGCTCATGCGGGATGCCCGGCAGATCGTCGAACGGGTCAGCCAGTGCTGCGATCATGTCAAGGCGGTGCAGCGGATGGAAAAGATCCGTTTCCTGGTCAAATTCTATGCGAAACTCTGCGTGTTCGGGCTGATCCTCTACGCGCTGTCGACAAATATCGAACTCCACATGATCGGACTGGTGCTAGGTCTGTCCACGGTAATGCTCAGCGTGATCATCGTTGTTCTGAGCAGGGGCAGGAAAATATATTCCGTACAAAGTGTTAAGGGAGCATAGGTTATGGAACATCCAATTCTTTTCATCTCGCTGATTCTTGAAAAACTGGGACTTCCGGTGCCCCATACACCGGTGGGGCACACCTTACTCGAGAAATTGTGCGAGCCCTATATGACCTATACCTGGCTGGTCATGGCCTTCCTGATCATCGTTCCCAAACTGACCATGGGCAAACTGGAGATCATCCCCGGCAGCGGCCAGAACTTCTGGGAAGTCGTCATCAGCGGCCTGATGGATATCTTCGAGGAGAACCTGGGCAAGAAGGGCGCCCGCATGCTCTACCCCATGATGGCCACCTTTGCCCTCTACATCGTGATCGCCAACATGATCGGGCTGATCCCCGGCTTCATGTCGCCCACCTCCAACTGGAACATCACCCTGGCCATGACCATCATCGTCTGGGTGACCCACCATGCGCTCGGCCTGCGCTACCACGGTATCAAGTACATCAAGCATTTTCTCGGGCCGGTACCGGTGCTGGCGCCGTTCATGCTCCTGCTGGAGATCATCAGTAACCTTGCCCGGCTGCTCTCGCTCTCCATGCGTCTTTTCGGAAATATCATCGCCAAGGAGATCCTGCTTGCGGTGCTCTTCATGCTGGCCGGCGCCTATTTCGCGCCTCTGCCGATCCTCTGCCTCGGTGTCCTGGTTTCCCTGGTCCAGGCGGCGGTCTTTGTGCTGCTGTCGGTCAGCTACTGCGCCCAGGCCATGGAGCCGGCCCACTGATGAGGTACATACCGGCGGCCGCTGCGGCCGTCTCCTACGACTCTGGCCCTGTCAGGGCCGGCGCGGGATCTGATCGAGTTGCACAAGGTTTCCGTTCTACGGAGAAGAAGGCCAACGTTATATAAATTTTTCAGGAGGAACAGTCAAATGGACAAGATTCATCTCGCACTGGTTTGCATCGGTTCTGCACATGCCATCGGATTTGCCGGTCTGGGCGCCGGTATCGGTATGGGTTCCGGTGTACTTGGCGCCTGCCAGGGTGTTGCCCGTAACCCCGAGGCCAAGGGTTCCATTACCACCACCATGATCCTTGGTATGGCTCTGGTTGAGTCCATCGCCATTTACGGTCTGGTTATCGCCTTTATCCTGCTGTACGCCAACCCCTTCAAGGAGCAGCTGCTCGGATAAGAAGCGATCCGGTTTTCGAACCAGAAAGGGGCGCAGCACTTGCTGCGCCCCTTTTTTTCTGGTATGCACCAGCTCCATGGAGCAGTGCATCATCAACCCCTCCCGCGGACGCGGCGAACCATGTCTGCCGCCCTTCGGCATCCTGGCGGTGAATCCGTCCGACACGGGCCATCTGCAGGCGCTGGCCGGCCGGTTCCGGCTGCAGCGCCATTTCCTGTTCCATTCCCGGCTTTATGCCGGTCCGGATCTCTTCATCGCCGGTCCGGCCGTGGGCGCACCCATGGCGGTCATCTGCCTGGAAAAACTGATCGCCCTCGGCGCCCGCTCGATACTGGTGCATGGCTGGTGCGGTTCCCTGGTGCCGGAGCTGGCTGCCACCGATATTCTTGTCCCCACCGTGGGCCTGCCCGAGGAGGGGACCAGCCCGCACTATGATGAGCGGCCACGGCCCGGTCCCGATCCCGGCCTGGCCGAAGAGCTGTGGGCATGGCTTGAGAAACCGGCGCGGCCTTGCCATCGCGGCCCGATATGGACCACCGATGCCCCGTTTCGTGAAACCAGGGAAAAGGTGGAACAGTATGCCCGCGACGGAATCATGGCCGTGGACATGGAGTACACCGCCCTCTGCACGGTGGCGGGCTTTCGCTCCATCCGGTTGGCCGCGGCCATGCTGGTCTCCGATGAACTGTGGCGGGTCCCCTGGAAGCCCGTGTACGGTCACAAACGCTTCCGCGCCCTGTCAGGACAGCTCCTGGAGTTGCTTGTCGGGTTTATCAGGGAATCAGGGGCCAGGGGCCAGGTGACAGGTACCAGGTGACAGGTACCAGGTGACAGGGGCCGGGGGCCGGGTGACAGGGGACTGGTGTGAGGAGTCTTCGTGCTGCCTGCGGCGGGTTGGATTGCCTGTGAGCGCTTACTTCATAATATGTTGTGACTGCGGCCAAATATCCCGGGGCAGCCATGCTGGTCGGTTCGCAGTTCACCTTGAACCCGGTGGAGCTCTGATGAAAACAATTCACCTGGTCAGCCTGGGCTGTGCCAAGAATCTGGTGGATTCCGAGGTGATGCTCGGGATCCTGGAAAAAGAGGGATACCGGGTGGCCGAGGACCCGGAGGAGGCGGACCTGATCCTGGTCAACACCTGCGGCTTCATCAGGCCGGCGGTGGAGGAGGCCGTGGACGAGATACTGCGGCTGGCCGAGGTCAAGGAGCGTTGTCCCGGGGTGCGCC
>Ga0256833_1000591_pt1 | contig 28015 bp, 28 predicted proteins | sample 356284metaG_FD_190535 | JGI IMG/M metagenome (GOLD analysis project Ga0256833, IMG submission 190535) | Hydrothermal vent microbial communities from Mid Atlantic Ridge, Atlantic Ocean - 356-284 | ecosystem: Environmental > Aquatic > Marine > Hydrothermal vents | place: Atlantic Ocean: Mid... | reverse complement strand
GAGGGCGGCCGCCACACCGGCTTCTTCACCGGCTACCGCCCCCAGTTCTACTTCCGCACCACCGACGTCACCGGCGTCGTCACCCTCCCCGAGGGCGTCGAGATGGTCATGCCCGGCGACAACGTCGAGTTCACCGTCGAGCTCATCAAGCCCATCGCCCTCGAAGAAGGCCTTCGCTTCGCCATCCGCGAGGGCGGCCGCACCGTGGGCGCTGGGGTTGTGACCAAGATTCTGGAGTAACGCTTCGCGCCGGTTCCAGGGGAGGGGAGACGCCCTCCCCTGGCCGTTCGCGCGTTTAAAGGAAGAGGACCGAGATGGCGAGCGACGTACGCATTAAGGTATTGTTGGAGTGCACCGAGTGCAAGCGGCGCAACTACGCGACCGAGAAGAACCGCCGCAACACCACGGGCAAGCTGGAGCTCAAGAAGTACTGCCCCTGGTGCAAGAGGCACACGGTACACAAGGAAGTCAAGGCGTAGCCATGCTGGGGAAGATCATCAACTACTTCCGTGAGGCGCGGGCCGAGCTGGCGCGGGTGAGCTGGCCCAGCCGCGACGAGATCATCCAGTCCACCGAAGCCGTCTTGCTCTTCACCCTGTTCTCGATGACGATCCTCTGGATCTACGACGTCATCTTCGGTGCGCTGATGCGGCAAATCCTCCAATGAGCATCGAATGGTACGCGGTTCACACCTACGTCGGGTACGAGGACAAGGTCAAGGAGAACCTTGAGAAGCGGGCCCGTGCCCTGGGGATGCAGGACAAGATCTTCCAGGTCCTGATCCCTACCGAGGAGATCGTCGAGCACCGCGAGGGCGGCAAGAAGGAGACGGTCTACCGCAAGCTCTTCCCTGGCTACGTCTTCGTGCAGATGGATCTGGGCGACAACCCCGAGGATCCCAACGAGGCCTGGGAGGTGGTGCGCAACACCCCGGGCGTGACCGGCGTGGTGGGTACCAACGAGGGCGGCAAGTACCGCCCGGTGCCGCTCACCCCCGACGAGGTGCAGCGCATCCTCGAGGTGAGCGGCCTCGCGGGGCGCAAAGAAAGCCCCAAGCCGCAGGTCACCTTCAAGGAAGGCGACGTGGTGCGGGTGGTCAGCGGCCCCTTCGCCGACTTTACCGGCGTGGTGAGCGAGATCAACCCCGAGCGCAACAAGGTCAAGGTTCTGGTTTCGATCTTCGGGCGCGAGACCCCTGTGGAGCTCGACTTCTCCCAGGTGGTGCGTGCCTGAGGCAGCGTTCGTACCCCGAACTTCGGGGGAGCTGAGGAGGAAACATGAAAAAGGTCATCGGTCTCGTCAAGTTGCAGCTGCCTGCGGGCAAGGCCACCCCGGCCCCGCCCGTGGGTCCGGCGCTGGGTCAGCACGGCGCCAACATCATGGAGTTTTGCAAGGCCTTCAACGCGGCCACGGCGAACATGGGCGACGCCATCATCCCGGTGGAGATCACCATCTACGCCGATCGCTCCTTCACCTTCATCACCAAGACCCCGCCGGCGTCGTACCTGATCCGCAAGGCGGCCGGCATCCAGAAGGGCGCGTCCAACCCCAGCCGCGAAGTGGTCGGCAAGATCACCTGGGACGACTGCTTGAAGATCGCCGAGCAGAAAATGAAGGACCTCAACGCCGGCTCGCTCGAGGCGGCGGCCCGCCAGATCGCCGGCTCCGCCCGCTCGATGGGCGTGGAAGTGGAGGGGATGCCCGATGCCTAAGCACGGCAAGCGTTACCGCGCGCTCCTCGAAAAGGTGGACCCGAACAAGGTCTACACCATCGACGAGGCGGCCAAGGTGGTCAAGGAACTGGCCTCGGCCCGCTTCGACGAGACCGTCGAGGCCCACATCAAGCTGGGCATCGACCCCCGCAAGTCGGATCAGAACGTGCGCTCCACCGTGGCCCTGCCCCACGGCACCGGCAAGCAGGTGCGGGTGCTGGCCATCGCCAAGGGCGAGAAGATCAAGGAGGCCGAGGAGGCCGGTGCCGACTACGTGGGCGGCGAGGAGATGGTGCAGAAGATCCTCGACGGCTGGATGGACTTCGACGCCGTCGTGGCCACCCCCGACATGATGGGTGTGGTGGGCTCCAAGCTGGGTCGTGTCCTCGGTCCGCGCGGTCTGCTGCCCAACCCCAAGGCGGGCACGGTCGGCTTCAACATCGGCGAGATCGTGAAGCAGATCAAGGCCGGGCGCATCGAGTTCCGCAACGACAAGACCGGCGTGGTGCACGCGCCCGTGGGTAAGGCCAGCTTCGAGCCCGAGAAGATCGCCGACAACGTGCGCGCCTTTATCAAGGCGGTCGAGCAGGCCAAGCCCGACACGGCCAAGGGCACCTACCTGAAGAGTGTTCACCTGACCACGACCATGGGGCCGTCGGTCAAGGTGGACCCGTACAGCTAGGGGTTTCGCGGGTCGCGCGGGCATTGTGATGTGGGCCACTTTTCAAAACGCGCGTTCCGCGGTAGACTCTTCTTTCGGCACCCCGGTGCGGACCTGTCCGCGCCATAGCTGAAGACCGCGGGGGGCGAAAGCCTTAAACATCCCGCCGAGGCGCGAGGGGGAGCGTTTCGAGGAAGCCAGGTCGGGGGTACCCCCACCCCCGTGAGCAGGAGGAGAACGTGCCGAGCGAACGCAACGTACAGTTGTTGGGACGTCTCAAGGAGATGCTCCAGCAGACGAACGGCTCGTTCTTCCTGGTGAACTATCAGGGCCTGAACGCCAACGAGGAGTTCCTCTTGCGGCGTAAGGTCACCGAGTCGGGCGGCCGAATCTTCGTGGCCAAGAACACCCTGATTCGGATCGCCATCGAGGAGCTGGGATTGCCCGAGGTGGACGACGTCCTCAAGGGCCCCAGCGCGGTGGTGATCTACGACGAGCCCGTGGCGGTGGCCAAGGCTCTGGTCCAGTTCGCCAAGGAGAACGCGGGGGAGATCCCGCAGATCAAGGTAGGTTTCTTGCAGGGCCAGAGGCTCGGCCCCGAGGAGGTCAAGGCCATTGCCGAACTGCCCACGCTCGACGAGTTGCGGGCGGAGCTGGTCGGCGTGTTGCAGGCCCCGATGTCGGAGCTCGTGGGCGTGCTCGAGGGCGCGCAGCGCGAGTTCGTGGGGCTGCTGGATGCTTACGTGGAGAAGCAAGGAGAGGCGGCGTAGCCGCGCTAAAGGAGGTCAATCATGGCTTTGGATGTTGACGCGATCATGGAGCAGTTGAACGGTGCGACGGTGCTTGAGCTCAAGCAGCTCATCGACCGCATCAAGGACGAGTGGGGCGTGGAAGCCGCCGCTCCCGTGGCCGTGGCGGCGGTGGCCGCGGCCGGTGGTGCTGAGGGTGGCGCGGCCGAGGAGAAGACCGAGTTCGACGTCGTCCTCAAGGAGGCCGGCGGTCAGAAGCTGAAGGTGATCAAGGAAGTGCGCGCGATCACCGGCTTGGGCCTGAAGGAGGCCAAGGAGCTCGTCGAGAAGGGCGGTGCCATCAAGGAAGGCATCTCCAAGGACGAGGCCGAAGAGATCAAGAAGAAGCTCGAGGAAGTCGGGGCCGTCGTCGAGCTGAAGTAGCGTACCGCGGCAGGCGGTGCGTGCGTATGACCCCTGCCGTCCCACCGGGTGTGCGAACTTGGGGAACGCCGGATCCGGGCACAGGTCCCGGATCCGGGGCTCCCCACCCTTCCGTGTAAGATGAACGCAGCAACGAAGGCCCAGCAAGCGAGGTTGATCGAGTTCGTTCCGCTCCGCGCCCGCCGGCGCGGGCGGCGGGAGGGCCGCCCGGCCCTGCCAGAGGTGAGCGCATGAGGAAAACAAAGCGGTTCGGCAGCATTAAAGAGGTCATTCCCCTTCCCCCGCTGACCCAGATTCAGGTGGATTCCTTCCGCAAGGCGCTGCAACTGGAGGTTCCTCCCAGCAAGCGGGAGAACTTCGGTCTGCAGGCGGCCTTCAAGGAGGTCTTCCCGGTCGAGGAAAGCGAGAAGGGGCGCGGCGGACTGGTACTCGACTTTCTCGAGTACCGTCTGGGCGAGCCCAAGTTTGGGCCCGACGACTGCCGCGAGAAGGATCTGACCTACCAGGCGCCCCTCTACGCGCGCCTGCAGCTCATCCACCGCGACTCCGGCCTGATCAAAGAAGACGAGGTCTTCCTGGGCGACCTACCGCTTATGACCGATGACGGCTCCTTCATCATCAACGGAGCCGACCGTGTCATCGTCAGCCAGATCCACCGCTCGCCCGGGGTATACTTCACCCCCGACCCGAATCGACCCGATCGCTTCGTTGCTGCCATCATTCCGCTGCCCAAGCGCGGCCCCTGGATCGACCTCGAGTTCGACTCCTCGGGCGCGCTCTTGATGCGCGTTAACAAGAGAAAGTTCCCCGTGGTGCTGCTCTTGCGGGTACTCGGCCACGACGCCGTGAGCCTCAAGAAGGAGCTTGGGGCCTACCCGGAGCTGCTCAAGGGGATTTTGGACGAAGCCATTTTGGAGATGACGCCCGCCGAGGCGCTGTTGCGTTTGTTCACCATCCTGCGCCCGGGCGATCCGCCGAAAAAGGACAAGGCGACCACCTACCTCATCTCGCTGCTCGCCGACCCGCGTCGCTACGACCTGGGCGAGGCGGGACGCTACAAGGTACAGGAAAAGCTGGGCGTCGAGCTTCCGAGCCGCACCATCCTCGGCTTCGAGGACGGCGAGTTCAAGGACTACGCCTTGCTGGCCACGATTAAGTACCTGCTCGCCCTCACCGACGGCGAGGAGGGGTACGAGGCCGACGACATCGACCACCTCGGCAACCGTCGCATCCGCACGGTGGGCGAGCTCCTGGCCGATCAGTTCCGCATCGGTCTGGGGCGCATGGCCCGCGGCGTGCGCGAACGCATGATCATGGGCAACCCCGAGGCGGCGACGCCGGCGAAGCTGATCAACAACCGCCCGCTGGCCGCGGCCATCCGCGAGTTCTTCGGGCGCAGCCAGCTTTCCCAGTTCAAGGGGCAGACCAACCCCCTCGACGAGCTGCGCCACAAGCGCCGCATCTCGGCGTTGGGCCCGGGCGGTCTGACGCGCGAGCGCGCGGGCTTCGACGTCCGTGACGTGCACCGCACCCACTACGGCCGCATCTGCCCGATCGAGACGCCCGAAGGCGCGAACATCGGTCTGATCAACTCGCTCTCGGCCTACGGGCTCATCAACGACCTGGGCTTCATCATGACGCCCTACCGCAAGGTCAAGAAGGGCGTGGTGAGTTCCGATCCCAAGGACGTGGTCTACATGACCGCGACCGAGGAGGACAAGTACACCATCGCCCAGGCCAACACGCCGGTGGGCGAGGACGGGCGCATCGCCACCGAGAAGGTGGTGGCCCGCCGTAAGGGCGAGCCCGTGGTCGTGAGCCCCATGGACGTTGAGTTCATGGACGTGAGCCCTAAGCAGGTCTTCTCGGTCAACACCAACCTGATCCCCTTCCTCGAGCACGACGACGCCAACCGCGCCCTCATGGGTTCGAACATGCAGGCGCAGGCGGTGCCGGTGATCCGCGCCGAGGCGCCGGCGGTGGGTACCGGGATCGAGGACCGCGTCATCCGCGACTCGTTCACCAGCGTCTACTCCGACGTGGACGGGGTGGTCAAGTACGTGGACGGCGACCGCATCGTCATCGAGCAGAAGAACAAGAACCTGCGCGAGTACAAGCTGCGCCGCTTCGTGCGCTCCAACCAGGGCACCACGATCGACCAGCGGCCGCGTGTGAGCGTGGGGCAGAAGATCAAGAAGGGCGACCTGCTCGCCGACGGCCCCGCCGCCGACCACGGCCGGCTGGCGCTGGGGCAGAACGTGTTGGTGGCGATCATGCCCTTCGACGGGTACAACTTCGAAGACGCCATCATCATCAGCGAGAACCTGCTCAGGCGCGACCACTACACCTCGATCCACATCGAGCGCTACGAAATCGAAGCCCGCGACACCAAGCTGGGCCCCGAGAAGATTACCCGCGACATCCCCAACCTGGGCGAGGCGGCGCTGCGCGACCTCGACGAGGACGGCATCGTGCGCGTGGGCGCCGAGGTCAAAGCGGGCGACATCCTGGTGGGCCGCACCAGCTTCAAGGGCGAGACCGAGCCCAGCCCCGAAGAGCGGCTCTTGCGCTCGATCTTCGGCGAGAAGGCACGCGACGTGAAAGACACCAGCCTGCGCGTGCCTCCCGGCGAGGGCGGCATCGTGGTGCGCACCCTGCGCCTGCGCCGCGGCGACCCAGGCGTGGAGCTCAAGCCCGGCGTGCGCGAGGTGGTGCGCGTCTACGTGGCCCAGAAGCGCAAGCTGCAGGTGGGCGACAAGCTGGCCAACCGCCACGGGAACAAGGGCGTGGTTTCCAAGATCCTGCCCCCTGAGGACATGCCCCACCTGCCCGACGGCACCCCGGTGGACATCGTGCTCAACCCGCTGGGCGTGCCCAGCCGCATGAACCTGGGTCAGATCCTGGAGATTCACCTCGGTCTGGCGGCCTACGAGCTGGGGATGGAGTTCGTGACCCCGATCTTCGACGGTGCCAGTGAGGGGGAGATCAAGGAACTTCTGGACGAGGCCTTCGAGCAGCGCTGGGCTGAGCGCGAGAAGCATGGCGTGGGCCTGGACCGGCGCGAGCTCGAGGTGATGGCGCGCGCGGCCAAGCTGGGCATCGTCGAGGAGGATCTCGAGCCGCGCGAGCAGCTCAAGGCGCTCTTCAAACAGGGCAAGGCGGTGCTCTACGACGGCCGCACCGGCGAGCCTATCGAGGGGCCCATAGTTATCGGCATCCAGTACATCATGAAGCTCTACCACATGGTGGAGGACAAGATGCACGCGCGTTCCACCGGCCCCTACTCGCTGATCACCCAGCAGCCGCTGGGCGGTAAGGCGCAGTTTGGCGGCCAGCGCTTCGGCGAGATGGAGGTCTGGGCGCTGGAGGCCTACGGTGCCGCCTTCACGCTGCAGGAGATGCTCACCTTGAAGTCCGACGACATCGAGGGCCGCAACGCCGCCTACGAGGCGATCGTCAAGGGTCAGGACGTGCCCACGCCGAGCGTACCCGAATCGTTCAGGGTGCTCGTCAAGGAGCTCCAGGCCCTGGGTCTGGATGTGGAGACGCTCGACGAGAACGAGCGGGCCATCGACATCTTCGAAGGTTTGGCCTCGCGCCGCTAGGGGAGGGCTGATGAAGAGAGAACTCAAGAAAGTACGGATTGCTCTGGCCAGCCCGGAGAAGATCCACGCCTGGTCGTACGGCGAAGTAGAGAAGCCGGAGACGATCAACTACCGCACGCTCAAACCCGAGCGCGACGGCCTCTTCGATGAGCGCATCTTCGGTCCGGTCAAGGACTACGAGTGTGCCTGCGGGAAGTACAAGCGCCAGCGCTTCGAGGGCAAGGTCTGCGAGCGCTGTGGCGTGGAGGTGACCAAGTCGGTCGTTCGCCGCTACCGCATGGGCCACATTGAGCTGGCCACCCCGGCGGCGCACATCTGGTACGTCAAGGACGTGCCCAGCAAGATCGGCACCCTGCTAGACCTTACCGCCGGCGAGCTGGAGCAGGTGCTCTACTTCGCCAAGTACATCGTCATCGATCCTGGCGGGGCGATGCTCGAGGGTGAACCTATCAAGCGCGGAGAGCTCCTCAGCGACGAACAGTACCGTGAGCTCAAGTTTGGCCGCCAGGAGACCTACGCCATTCCCTTGGGCACCGACGCCCTGATCAAGGACGGTGACTACGTGACCAAGGGCCAGGAGCTGGCCCCGGGCGTGGTCAGCAAGATGGACGGGGTGGCGCTCTTCCGCTTCCCCCGCCGCATCTCGGTGGAGTACCTCGAGCGCGAACGCGCTCACCTGGTGCTGCCGAAAGCGGCCTGGATCGAGGCCGACCGCTACGAGGCGGGTGAGCCGATCGCCGAACTCGAGGAACCCTTCGTCTTCGAGAGCGAGGCCGCGGGCGTGGCCGAGGTGCTCGAGTGGGAGGAGGGGGCGCTGGTGCGCCTGCGCGACCCCGCAAGCGACGAGGTGGTGGCTGTCTACCTGGTGCCCGTGGGTTTCGCCCTCAAGGTGGGCCACGGCGAGCTGGTGAACGCCGGCGACCCCATCGCCGCCGCCCAGCCGGGCGCGGTGCGCCTGCCCCGCGGCGTCAAGGTGACCGAGCTCGGGGCCGAGGAAGAGGGCGACCTCGTCTACCTCTCCATGACCGTGGAGTGGGCGCGGGTGCAGGACTACCGGCTCGAGCCCCACATGCACGTCCTCGTGGGCGAGGGTACCGAAGTCCTCAAGGGCGACAAGCTGGTGGGTGCCATCGACCCCGAGGAGGAGGTCCACGCCGAGGCCGACGGCGTCGTGCACCTGCACGAGCCCGCCTCGATCGTGGTGATGAAGGCTCGCCTCTACCCCTTCGAGGACGACGTCGAGGTGACCACTGGCGACCGCATCGCCCCGGGCGACGTGCTGGCTGACGGCGGCAAGGTGACGAGCGAGATCTACGGCCGCGTCGAGGTGGACCTGGTGCGCCAGGTGGTGCGCGTGATCGAGAGTTACGACATCGACGCGCGCATGGGCGCCGAGGCGATCCAGGTGTTGCTCAGCGAGCTCGACCTGGACCAGCTTGAGGCCGAGCTGGAAGAGGAGATGCTGGGCCCCAGCCGCCACAAGCGCAGCCGCGCCCGCAAGCGGCTGGAGATCGTCCGCGCCTTCAAGGCCTCGGGCAACCGGCCCGAGTGGATGGTGCTGGAGGCGGTGCCGGTGTTGCCGCCCGACCTGCGCCCGATGGTGCAGGTGGACGGCGGCCGCTTCGCTACCAGCGACCTCAACGACCTCTACCGCCGCCTTATTAACCGCAACAACCGCCTCAAGAAACTGATGAGCCAGGGGGCGCCGGAGATGATTATCCGCAACGAGAAGCGGATGCTCCAGGAGGCGGTGGACGCCCTCATCGACAACGGCCGCCGCGGCAGTCCCGTCACCAACCCCGGCTCCGACCGGGCGCTGCGCTCGCTCACCGACATCCTCTCGGGCAAGCAGGGCCGCTTCCGCCAGAACCTGCTGGGCAAGCGCGTGGACTACTCGGGTCGCTCGGTGATCGTCGTGGGGCCGCAGCTGAAGCTGCACCAGACCGGCTTGCCCAAGCGGATGGCGCTCGAGCTCTTCAAGCCCTTCCTGCTGCGCCGCATGGAGGAGAAGGGCATCGCCGCCAACATCAAGCAGGCGCGACGGATGCTGGAACGCCACCGCGACATCAAGGACGAGGTCTGGGACGCACTGGAAGAGGTGATCCACGGTAAGGTGGTGCTCCTCAACCGCGCCCCCACACTGCACCGCCTCGGCATCCAGGCCTTCCAGCCGGTGCTCGTCGAGGGCCAGTCGATCCAGCTGCACCCGCTCGTTTGCGAGGCCTTCAACGCCGACTTCGACGGCGACCAGATGGCCGTGCACGTGCCGCTTTCCAGCTACGCCCAGGCTGAGGCGCGGGTGCAGATGCTGAGCGCCCACAACCTGCTCAGCCCCGCCTCGGGCGAGCCGATCGCCAAGCCGAGCCGCGACATCATCCTGGGCCTCTACTACATCACCCAGCTGCGGCGTGAGCGCAAGGGTGCGGGGCGGGAGTTCGAGACCCCGCTCGAGGCCATCGAGGCTTACGACAAGGGCGAGATCGCGCTCAACGCCCCCATCAAGATCGCGGGCGAAGAGACCACCGTGGGGCGCTACAAGTTCGTCTTCGCCAGCCCCGACGAGGCGCTCATCGCCGTGCAGCAGGGCCTGGTGGACCTGCAGGACGTGGTCAGCATCCGCGTGAACGGCCAGCTGCGCGTCACCAGCCCCGGCCGCGCCCTCTTCGTGCGCATGGTCATCGAGGCCATCAAGGATGGCGACCCCGAGGCCGAGGTGCCTGAAGAGCTGCTCAACTACGACGTGGCCCAGGAGAAAAACTCGTTGCGCGACCTCGTCTACCGCTCCTTCCTGCTACTCGGCATCGAGAAGACCGCGCGTCTGCTCGACGTGCTCAAGGCCGAGGGCTTCCACTTCTCGACCTCCTCGGGGATCACCATCGGCATCGACGACGTGGTCATTCCGCCCGAGAAGGAGCAGTACCTGCGCGAGGCCGATCTGGCGCTCGAGAAGATCGAGGAGGCCTACGCCAAGGGGCTTCTCACCGACGAGGAGCGCTACCGCCAGATCGTCAAGCTCTGGGCCGACGTCACCGAGAAGGTGACCGAGGCGTTGTTCAAGAACTTCGAGGAGAAGTACCCCTTCAACCCGCTTTACGTCATGTCCCAGTCGGGCGCTCGCGGTAACCGCACCCAGATCCGCCAGCTGGGCGGGATGCGCGGCCTGATGGCCAAGCCCTCGGGCGAGATCATCGAGGTGCCGGTGCGGGCGAACTTCCGCGAGGGGTTGACCGTGCTCGAGTACTTCATCTCGACCCACGGCGCCCGTAAGGGTGGGGCCGACACCGCGCTCCGCACCGCCGACTCGGGCTACCTCACCCGCAAGCTGGTGGACGTGGCCCACGAGATCGTGGTGCGCGAGGAAGACTGCGGCACCACCGACTTCATGGAGGTGCCCCTCTTCCAGGACTCGGTCTCGGGCGAGCGGACGCTGCGGCGCGAGGGCGAGATAGAGCAGACCCTTTACGGCCGCACCGTGGCGCGCGACTTCGAGGTGGGCGGCGAAACCTTCGCCGAAGGGCGCATGCTCAGCAAGGAGGACGTGGACCGCATCATCGCCGCGGCGCGCGCGGGCGAGATCGATACCGTTCCCGTGTACAGCCCGCTTACCTGCCGCACCGAGTATGGCGTCTGCCGCAAGTGCTATGGCTACGACCTCTCCATGGCCAAGCCGGTTTCGATTGGCGAGTCGGTGGGTGTCGTGGCGGCCGAGTCGATTGGCGAGCCGGGTACCCAGCTGACGATGCGCACCTTCCACACCGGCGGCGTGGCCACCGGCTCCGACATCACCCTGGGTCTGCCGCGCGTGATCGAACTTTTCGAGGCGCGCCGGCCCAAGATCAAGGCCGTGATCGCCGAGATCGACGGCGAGGTGCAGGTGGAGGAGACCGAGGACAAGCTGCTGGTGCGCGTGGTCAGCGGCGAGTTCAAGAAGGAGTACAAGATCGACAAGTCTGCGCGCCTCGCGGTGCGTTCGGGCGACTACGTGACCGCCGGTACGCCGCTCACCCGCGGCGCGGTGGACCCGCACCAGCTGCTCGAGGCCCAGGGTCCCGAGGCGGTGCAGCGCTACCTGGTGAGCGAGATCCAGCGCGTATACCGGGCTCAGGGCGTGAAAGTGCACGACAAGCACATCGAGGTGATCGTGCGCCAGATGCTCAAGTACGTCGAGATCACCGATCCCGGTGAGTCCAAGCTGCTCGAGGGCCAGGTGCTCGAGCGCTGGGAGGTCGAGCGCGTCAACGAGGCGCTGATGGAGGAGGGCAAGATGCCCGCGAGCTGGAAGCCGCTCCTCATGGGCGTAACCAAGAGCGCGCTCAACACCCGCTCCTGGCTCAGCGCGGCCAGCTTCCAGCACACCACCCACGTGCTCACCGAGGCCGCGATCTGGGGCAAGAAGGACGAGCTCATCGGCCTCAAGGAGAACGTCATCCTCGGCAAGCTCATCCCCGCCGGTACCGGCACCGACTTCGTGCGCCGCACCCAGGTGGTGGACGAGCGCACGCTCGAGCGCCTCAAAGAGGCCCGCAAAGCCGCCGAGCAGGTGGTGCCCACCCAGGTGCTGCCGGGCGCGGGCGCCGAGGCGAGAGCCGGCGAGGGCTAGGTTGCGTGAAGGTACGGATGGGGAAGGGCGCGCCCTTCCCCATCCGCGTTAGGGGATGCCGATGAAGATCCTGTGGATCGAGGGGGAGGACGCCGAAGCCCTGCGCGGCTTCGCGCGCTCGCAGCCCCATCCGTACCGTTTGTACGAGACGGAAGGGGGCTTCGTGCTTGAGCTCGCGGCTGTGGAGCCGCGCACGGTCGAGGAGGCCCGGGCGCGCTTCGGAGGACGCGTGCGCGAGCTCGAGCTCGCCGAGGAGGGGTGCCGCGACGATGCGTGAGGAGATCGCCATCGTACCCACGCACGACGCCGAGGTCTACGTGGAGGACGTGGGACCGCGCGACGCCCCGGTGCTCGTGGTGGTGCCCGGGGGGCCGGGGGGTTCGAGCTACCCCTACCGCGCGGCCTGGGAAGAGGAGCTCGCGGACTACCGGGTCGTTTACCTCGACCCTCGCGGTTCGGGGCGCAGCCCCGAGCTGCCGCCCGAGCCGCGGCTCTTCACCGTGGACGCCTTGGTGGACGACCTCGAGGCCGTGCGCGTCTGGCTTGCGGTAGACCGCTGGGTGCCCGTGGGGCACGGCTTCGGCGCGCTGGCGGCGCTCGAGTACGGCCGCCGCTTTCCCGAGCTCACTCCGGGGGTGGTGGCGCTCGGTCCTTGGGTGCACTACCCCGAGCTGGTGCGGGCGCTGTGGCGCGCCGCCTTCGGCCCGGGCGAGCCGCCCGAGGACCCCACCCAGGCGGTGGAAGAGGCCTTCGCCGCCGCCGGACCCAAAGTGCTCTTCGACCGCCTCAGCTTTCCCTCCGAACACGGCCGCGCGCACCTGGAATGGCTGGCCGAGGGGCTGCCGCTCGCGGGTAGCGAAGGGGTGGAGGCCGCGTTCCGCACCAACGGCCTGTGGGAGCTCGACTACAGCGCCCACCTGCTCGAGTACCCGGTGGACGTGGCCGTCATCGTGGGCGAGCGCGATGGTACGAGCTACCCCCACCAGGCCGAGCGCCTGGCCGACCTGACCGGCGGGCGGATCGAGGTGCTGCCCCGCGCCGGGCACTATCCCTGGATCGACGAGCCCGAGGCCTTCTTCTGGGCGTTCTACGGTGCGGTGGACGTGTTTAGTGAGTAGGTGGGTAGTACGTGGTGGAAACCGGTACATCGGTCCAGCCGCGCGTCTGGCTGCGGGAGGTGATAAAAACCTGTGGCTCGTAGCTCGTGGCTTGTGGTGGGGCCACTCAACGGCAACGGAATCTCGGGGTGCCGTGCAGCATGGACCCTGAATCAAGTTCAGGGCAGGCTCCCGGATCTCGGCGGCAAATTGCCGCCTCGTCTAGGGAAACGAACAAAAACAGGATGTAGGAAGTAGGTATTTTAAAAACGATGCAAAACAAGCCGAGGGTAGTTTAAGTAGGTTTTAATAAAAAACGGTGTTTCCTACATCCCACCCCCTACATCTCACAGCAGCATTCCGTGTCCCCGGCCAAGCGGATCACGTCGAGCCGCGTTAAACCGCGCCTGCCCCAGACTGGATCCGGGGGCCATGCCACGCCAAAATCCGAGGTTCAGGTGTCGCGAAAATAAATCCCTCCCCTCGGGGAGGGCTGGAGTGGGGGGTTGTTGGCGTTGCCAAAGCCAAACGTCAATCGCTGCTGCATGGCCAACCCACACCCGCCACCTAAACCCCACATCCCGCGCCTAACCCGGTTGGCCTTACTCATCAAATGGTGACAAAATGAACGCATGGAGCTTTCGATCGCTGCGGCCTTTTTCGCGGGGATGCTCTCGTTCCTCTCCCCGTGCGTGCTGCCGCTGGTGCCCACCTACCTGGCCTACCTCGGGGGCGACCAGGGGCGGCCGGTCAAGAACGCCGTCTTCTTCATCCTGGGTTTTAGCCTGATTTTCATCCTGCTGGGCCTGCCCTTCACCGTGCTTGGGGGGCTGCTTTCCGCTTACAAGCCGATCCTGGGCCGCGTTGGCGGGGTGTTGCTGATCCTCTTCGGGCTCTACATGCTAGGCCTCAAGATCCCCTTCCTGGCCCAGATGCGGGGCGTGACCTACAGCGGAGACACCACCCGTCCCTGGGGGGCCTTCCTGATGGGCATGGCGCTGGCCACCGCCTGGCTGCCGTGCATCGGGCCGATTCTGGGCGGTATCCTCACCCTGACCGCCCTCGAGGGCTTCGGCGGGCTGGTCTACCTGGTGGCCTACAACCTCGGGCTGGCGGTGCCCTTCCTGCTCGTGGCGCTCTTCGCCGATCGCGTCACCGTGGTCATCCGCAGGAGCGGGCGGGTCTCGCTGTGGGTCGAGCGCATTGCCGGTGCCATCCTGGTGGCCGTGGGGCTCTTGATGGTCACCGACACCTTCCAGCGACTCAACAACTTCTTTATTCGCTTCACGCCCGAGTGGCTCATGGAAAGGCTGTAGCGCGTGTCGGAACCGGTCGTCGAGGTCGGGAACGTCTGGAAGCGGTTCGGCCGCCAGTGGGTGCTGCGCGACGTCTCGCTGGTGGTGGAGCCCGGTGAGATCGTCGCGCTGCTGGGGCCCAACGGCGTGGGCAAAACCACCCTGCTGCGGGTCATCGCCACCCTGATCCGCCCGCAGCGGGGCCAGGTGCGCCTGTTTGGCAAGCCGGCGAAGCGCATCGAGCAGGAGCGGGGCTGGATCGGCCTGGTGGCCAATCCTCCCGCCTTCTACCGTCACCTGAGCGGCGAGGAGAACCTGGAGCAGGCGCTGGCTCTGGCGGGGCGGCCCATCCGCCGCGAGCAGGCGCTCGCCGCCATGGCCGACGTGGGCTTGCCCCCCAGCCGGCCGGTGATGGCCTACTCCAGCGGGATGCGCAAGCGCCTGGCGCTGGCGCGCACCCTGCTGATGCAGCCCCGGCTGCTGCTCCTCGACGAGCCCGAGACCGCGCTCGATGAGGCGGGGCGCGAACGGCTCGTCGAGGTGATCCATACCGCGGCGCGCGGGGGCGCGGTGCTGCTCGCCACGCACGACCGGAGCTTCGCCGGCGCCGTCGCCACCCGGCGGGTGGCCATGGAGGCGCGCGGATGAGGGCCTGGGTGCTGGCGCTGCGCGACCTGCGCCTGGAGTGGCGCGGGCGGGCCGGGCTGCTCTCGGCCTTCTCCTTCATCGCGGTGGTGCTCTTCATCATGGGCATCGCCTTCGGTCCCGACGAGGGCAACCTGCGCCGCGCCGGACCAGGCGTGCTGTGGGTGGCCCTTGCTTTTGCGGGCAGTCTGCTGGCGAGTCGCGCTTGGGCGATCGAGGTGGAGAACGAGACCCTGGACGAGCTCCTGCTCGCCCCCGGCAGCCGCGAGTGGATCTACGTGGGCAAGCTGCTCTTCTTGTGGGTGCTGATGATGGTCATGGGAGCGTTCCTGCTGGTGCTGGTCGCGGCCTGGTTCTACCTGCCGCTCGCCGCCTGGCCCCAGCTGCTGGTCACCCTGGTGCTCGGGGGGACGGGCTACACCGCGGTCTCGGCCTTCTACGCCGGCCTCACCGTGCGCCTGCGCGCCCGCGACGTACTGCTCTACCTGCTCGTCTTCCCGCTCATCCTGCCAGTGGTGCTCGCAGCGGTCAAGGCCACGATTGGCATCGCCTTCGGCGCCGACATAGCCGAGGTCGTGAGCTGGTGGAAGCTCCTGGGTGTTTTCGACGTGGTCTACCTGACGCTCTGCGTGCTGCTCTTTCCGGGCGTCATCGAAGGATAGCGGCCCGGACAAACGAAGACCGGCCGGGTAGCCCGGCCGGTCTACGATCGCTTGGGGGTCAGTCGGCAAAGCGGAGCGCGCCCTGGACGCGCTTGGCGGCGTCGCCAAGGCGCTTGAGGTCGTTGCCCAGGAAGATCTCGTAGGCGTCGGCGTGGCCGTTGCGGTGCATGGCCACCACCAGCGCCTGGCGGCGGTCGGGGCTGTATTCGGGGATGACCTCGAGCACCGCCGCGGCCGCCCAGTCGGCCTTGAAGAGCCGGAGCGCCTCGTCCTCGGGATACTCCTGCGATTTGTAGCGCCCCCAGCCGGAGATCTCGGTAAGGATGCCGGGGAAGAGCAGGGTGAAGAGGTGGTCGGGCTCCGGAGCGCTCGAGTGGGGGTCTTCGTAGTCGATCTCGACGCGGCTCAGGGGGAAGACGACGTATCGGATCTCGACCTCGCCGTCGTCGGAGACGATGCGGTACTGATAGGGCAGCACCTCGTTGTACTCGACCGGGGCTGGCCGGTAACCCTCGGGCAGCTCGAAGACCATGCCCGCCTCGGCCAGGAGGTCCTCGAAGGCCTGGGTCGGCGGCTCCTGGGCCAGTACGGGCAGCAGGGCGAAGGCGAGGACGAAGGGGAAGAAGAAGCGGTTGGGCGTCATGGGTTGGCCTCCATCTGCTCGAGCCAGGAGGTGCGCAGGTCCTCGGCGGTCTGCTTCCACTCCTCGACGGTGGTGCGCTCGATGAAGGCGTCGAGGTCAGCGATGGCTTCTTCGCGCTGCCCCAGCGCCCAGCGGATGGCGGCACGGTTGAAGTAGGGGGCGGCGGCCGTGGGGTCGATCTCGATGGCGCGGTCGAAGTCGGCGAGGGCGCCTTCCTCGTCGCCCATCTCGTAACGCAGCACCCCGCGGTTGAAGAGGGCCGGCAGGTAGTCGGGGGCGAGCTCGAGCGCCTTGTCGAGGCTCGCGAGTGCCTCCTCGTTGCGTCCGAAGCGTCGCAGCGCCTCGGCGTAGTTCACCCGCACCCCCGGGTCCTCGGCCGCCTTGAGCGACCGCTCTAGGTCGGCCAGCGCCTTGGTGTATTCCTCGAGCTGGAGCCACAGCGCCCCGCGCACCGCCAGCAGGTGGGCGTCGTCGGGATAGCGCGCGATGGCCTGGTCAAGGGTGGCCAGCGCCTCCCCGAACTGCCCCTTGGCCTGGTACATCAACGCCACGCTCGCCCATTCGTCGGGGCTGAGGTTCTCGTGGGCGTAGGCTTCCTCGTGGGGGCCGATCTTGGAGAGGTCGAGCGGACCGGCCTTGGCGTCGGGCGGCACCGAGGGCGGCCCGGAGGTTCGCGGCGTCGCGGCCCCGGGCAGGGCTGCGGGCTGGGCCTCCGCCGCCGCGGCGCCGGCTGCGGCCGGGGTGGTTTCCTCCTCCGCCGTTTTGGGCTTGCACCCCACAAGCAGTCCGAGCGTCAAGAGCAAGGCAAGCAGGTATCGGGGCATAGACATCGTCTCCTGGCGCACAATCTAACACGCGCTCATGAGACGTGGGCTGGGGTGTAGCCCCAGCCCACGTGCGGACTCAAGACCGCGGGTTACTGGCCCTTCTTCTTGGCATCCTCGTAGTACTTGAGCAGCATCTGGTGCATCAGGTCGAGGTGCTCGGCGTTGGTGAGGGTGCCCGGGGTGCTGACCACGCTCCAGATGTCCTTGTTAGGCATCTCCTGGTGGCAGCCCATGCACAGGCCGGTGCGGTTCATGGTTTCGCGCATGTCCGCGGGGAGCGAGCGCGAGAGCGGCCAGTGCGTACCGACGGTGGCCACCTGCTCGCCAGTCTTGGGATCCACGATCCGCGACCAGTCGAAGGTGAGGTCGGGGATCGCCGGGATCTGCACCTGGTAGTTCTTGGCGAGCGGCTCGCCGGTGCGTGGATCCGTCAGGTCGGCGATGATGTCCTCGGCGTAGCGGCTCTGGTAGATGCCGCCGTCAATACCGTAACCCAGCGCCTTCGGGTTGTCGTGGCAGCTCTCGCACTTGCGCGCCTCGGGGAGCGTGGAGTGCGGCTGCGCCGGCGCCATGTCGATGGCGAGCGGGACCAGATCCTGACCGAGCTGGGCGGCCTCGTCGGGCGAGCGGGCGATCACGTTGTGCGCGATCGCCTTGCCCTCGGTGTCGATGACGGTGTAGACCACCTGACAGCCGGGCATGAGCGGGGTGACGCGGCCCTCACCGTTGATGCCGAGGACCGGGTCCTCCCAGCGCAGGTACGAGCGCGACTCGGAGATCTTGCCGGGCGACTTGATGCCGCTCGAGCCGATCGCCGATTCCGCGGTCATGCCGTGCTCGTCCACCGCGCTACCCGACTTGATCCAGTCGGTGCCGCTGCTATTGCCGGAGTAGTCCACCTTCACGTGGCAGCCGTAGCACTGCGGCACCCACGAGGCGTGACAGGCGTAACACTCGAGGTTCTCGGCGTGCTTGGCCACCGAGACCATGGCCACCTTGGCGTCCTGGGAGACCCAGGCGTCGGCCTGGTTGATGGCCTTGAGCACGGGCACCTCGAAGTCCTCGCCGCTGGCAGAGTGGAGGATCACCTTGTCGCCCTTCTTCACGACGTTGCCGAAGGGGTTGCCGCGGGCGGTGAGGAGGTAACCGTCCTCCTTGGGGTAGAGGGTGGCGAAGGCCGCAGTCTCGGGCAGCGGCGCGTCGGCGAGGCCGCGCGGGGTGTCGCCGATGTCGCGACCGAATTCCTCACCCTGACCGAGCGGAAGCTCCCACGGGAACTTGTCGGGGGTGCCGTGGCAGTCCTCACACTCGATCTCCACCTGCGCCAGCGTGGTGGCGAAGATGTTGCCGTCGCCGTGCATGTCGATGGTGGTGTGGCAGTCTTGGCAGAGCATGCCGCCCTTGCCGGGCTGCCCGCGGTGGTGCACGTCGTCGGCGATGAAGAGGTACTTCTTGGTGTGCAGTTTAGGCTGCGTACCGCCCTTGTCGTTGAACGGCGTGCCGTAGGGGAACTCCATGAGGCCCTGGAAGGTCACGCCGATGCGCTTGCCGCGGTTGTGGCAGGAGTTACAGGTGGCGATGGGGATACCGCCGCTCGAATCCTCGTGGATCCCGCCGAACTCGCGGGTGCCGACAATGCGGTGCTTAAGCGGGTGGCCCCGCTCGTCCTTTTTGATGGTGGGGTCGTTGCCCTCGTAGAAACCCTCGTCGCCGTAGAGGATGTGACATGAGGAGCAGCCCATGCCGCGGTAGTCGCCGCGCTTCTCGCGGCCGTTCACGCCCACGTGACAGCGCTGGCAGTCGTGGCGCTGATAGGTGAGGGCCGCGAGCTTGGGATCGGCCTTGACCTCTTCGGGCGTGGCCTCGGGGATCTGCTTGAGCTCGCTGGGGAAGGCCTGGGGGTACATCTCGATGAGCTCGGCCATGTACTTCTTGTAGGCCTCCGTACCCACCTGCGGCACCGGGCCGTCAGTGTCCTTGACGTCGTAGTTGCCGTAGGGGGTCTTGCCGTCCCAGGTCTCCGGGAAGCCCCAGGTGTGCAGGTTGCCCTGGATCTTACCGGCCTCGGTCTGCATCAGCGAGAGGTTGAGGCGGTAGTCGTACCCCGGGTGGCACTGCCCGCAGGTACGGTCGGCGATCCAGATCGAGCCCGGGTCAGGGTAGAAGGTCTGGGGACCCCGGTTGGAGAGGGCCTCGGGCGCGCCGAAGTGGGCCTCTTCCTTGGTCAGGCCCTGGGGGTTGCCGCCGTGGCAGACGACGCAGCCCGCCGGGTCCCCCGCCATTGCGCCGAAGGCCTTGATCTGGGCCATCATCCCGCTGTCGGGCGGAACGATGTCCTCGATCCCCTCGTGGCAGCTCAAACAGCCCTTTTGAGCTGCCACTTCCGGGCTGACCTTCTCGGGAACCTGCGCCCAAGCCATGGCGGCGAGCATGGCCAAGGCAACCCATAAGACTCGCTTCATACGTACCTTCCTTTCCGTGCCCGTGCAATAAAGGTGGGCACATTGACGATTTCTAATCCATATCATAAAAGCGAGTTTGGGCCAAATGTCCCGGAAGAAAGGCGCTTCAGACCCTAAAATTCCCGTTCGTGAGAGAAAGTGTACATGGATATACTGAGTACAATTATTCATTTACTAAATAACCTTTTCAAGCGCGTCCGTTGGGTTCTCATGATGTGCTGCAAACCCCTTCATGGAGCGTGTGTTAGGTTGGGGCGCAAGAAAGGTGCGGAGAGTGACGCGGTTTACACCGTTTTCACCCGAACGGGAAGGAGAATGTACGCGTGAACCACGCCGCAAAGAAGCAAGCACTGGACAGCGTTTCATTGAGACTGCTCCTCGTGGCCTTCGCGGTCTTTGCGGTGGGGCAGTACCTGGCTTTCACCGCACCGCCCGACGTGCAGCAGGGCTACCTCATCCGCATCCTCTACGTGCACGTGGGCGCGGCCTGGGTGGCTTACCTGGCCTTCTTCGTGGCCATGATCTACGCGGTGCTCTACCTCTGGAAACAGAACCCGGCCTACGACCGGCTTTCGGCGGCAAGCGCCGAGATCGGCCTGCTCTTCATGGGGCTGACGTTGATCGGCGGCATGATGTGGGCGCGGCCCACCTGGGGCGTCTACTGGACCTGGGAGCCCAAGCTCACCACCAGCGCCATCCTCACCGCTTTCTACGTGGGCTACTTCCTGCTGCGCCACGCCATCGAGGACCCGGAGTTCCGCGCCAAGGCCGCGGCGGCCGCCGCCATACTGGGCGTGGTCAACATCCCCATCAACTACATGTCGGTCTACTGGTGGCGCAGCATCCACCAGACGGCGACCTTCGACATCATCAACCGCAAGGTGCACATGGACTTTCCCATGGTGCAGGCGATGATGGTGAACCTGCTGGCCATCACGCTGTTCTACGTGGCCTTCCTGCGCATCAAGGGCATCATCGCCGCGCGCGCGGCGGCCCGGGAGGACTGGGATGAGTAGCTCGCTCGGTATCTTCGTGACCGCGGTCTACGCCTCGACCTACGTGGTATTGCTGGGCTACACCCTCTACCTGCTGTGGCGACTCCGGGAGGTCGAAGGTGAAGACTAAGTACCTCGTGGGCTTCCTCATCATCGTGGGCGCCATCGCCTACCTGGCCTGGGGCGGGCTGGGCAACAGCCTGGTCTACTACGTGCTCCCCAGCGAGTACGCCGAGAATCCGGCCAAGTACGCGAACAAGCGGATTCGTTTGGGCGGCCTCGTGAAAGAGGGAACGATCCAGTACGATCCCAAGACGCTCGAGCTCAAGTTCGTCGTCACCGACGGGGTGGTGGACATCCCGGTGGAGCACGAGGGCACCCCGCCCGAGCTCTTCAAGGACAACCAGGGCGTCGTCGTGGAGGGGCGCTTCGACGGCGACGTCTTCAAGGGTGAGAACCTTTTGATCAAGCACGCCGAGACCTACCAGGCGCCTCCGGAGGGCGGCTACACCCCCGAAGAGGTGCGCAAGCTGATCGAGGAGGCCAAGTGACCCCGGGCATGCTCGGCAACCTCGGGCTGGGCATGGCCGTGCTCTTCTCGGTGGCCGGGCTGATGGCAGCGATCACCGCCTGGATCGCCCGCGACGCCCGCTACGTGTGGGTGGCGCGGCGGGCGGCGCTGGTGGCCTTCCTGGGCACGCTCACCGCCTTCGGGGCGCTCGAGTGGGCGCTCCTCACCGACGACTTCTCCATCCTTTACACCGCGCGCAACCACACCAGCGCGAGCCCCACCTGGGTCAAGTTCGCCACCCTCTGGGCGGCGCTCGAGGGCTCGATCCTGCTCTGGGCCATGCTCCAGACCTTCTACACCTGGCTCGCCGGCCGCAAGATGCGCGACTACTGGACGAGCCCGGTGGCGCTGGGCACGCTCTTCGTGATCCAGCTCTTCTTCCTGGTCAACGTCCTCTTCGTCATCAACCCCTTCACCCCGGTACCCAACCCGCCGGCCGACGGGCCCGGGCCCAACCCGCTGTTGCAGAACCACTGGATGATGGCGGTCCACCCCATCCTGATGTACCTGGGGTTCGTGGGGCTCTCGGTGCCCTTCGCCTACGCCGTGGCCGCGATGGTGACGCGGCGTTATCAGACCTGGGTGGCCGAGACCAAGTGGTGGCTGATCTTCGCCTGGGGCTTCCTCACCGCCGCGATCTTCGCCGGCGGTTGGTGGAGCTACGAGGTGCTGGGCTGGGGCGGCTACTGGGCCTGGGACCCGGTGGAGAACGCCTCGTTCATCCCCTGGCTGCTGGCCACCGCCTTCGTGCACACCGCGATGGTGCAGGAGCGCCGGGGGCTGTTCCGCAGCTGGAACTTTGCGCTGGTGACGCTGGCCTTCGCCGCCACCGTCTTCGGCACCTTCCTCACCCGTTCGGGCGTCATCGAGTCGGTGCACGCCTTCGCCGGCGGGCCGGTGGGGCCCATCTTCCTGGGCTTCCTGCTCGTCATCCTGGCGGTCGGCTTCGCGCTTTTGGGGCGCGTCTCCTCCGAGGTGCGCGACGTGGGGACGGTGAACCTGTGGAGCCGCGAGGGGTTGCTGCTGCTGGGGGCACTCGTCTTCGTGGTCATGGCCTTCGTCGTGATCCTGGGCACCCTCTTCCCGCTGCTGGTGGAGGCCTTCAACGGCGCCAAGGTCTCGGTGGGGGCGCCCTTCTTCAACCAGCTCTTCGTGCCCCTGGGCTACGCCATGCTCGTGCTCATGGCGCTCGGACCGCTTTTGCCCTGGCGCAAGGCCGACCCCGAGACGCTGCGCGTGGTCGTCTGGATGACGATCGCGCTGGTGCTGGGCACGGGCGCGGGGCTGGCCCTGGGCTGGACGCTGTGGGTGAGCCTGACCGTGGGGCTCTTCCTTTTCAACCTGGTGGCGCTGGCCTGGCTGATCTGGAACCCCATCGCGCGGCGCAGCCGGGCTTTGGGGAGCGTACGCGCCGGGATGAGCGCGGCCGGCTGGTCGCGCCGGCGCTATGGCGGCTACCTGGTGCACCTCGCGGTGGCGCTGGCGGCGCTGGCCATCGCCTTTAGCCAGAGCTACCGGCTCGACGTGCAGAAGACGCTCGAGATCGGCGAGTCGTGGCAGGTGGCAGGGCGCACCATCACGGTGCACGCTCTGCGCGCCGTCGAGGAGCCCCACCGCTACTCGGTGATCGCCGACGTGGAGGTGAGCGGGCTGGGCACGTTGCACCCGCGCCTCAACTACTACCGGACCTCGCGCACGCCCTTCGCCTCGCCCGCGGTGGCCTACACCCTGGGTAAGGACTACTACTTGGTGTTGCAGGCCTTCGACCAGCAAAACAGCCAGTGGGTGACGCTGCGTCTGGTGGTGACCCCGCTGGTGCTGTGGCTGTGGGTCTCGGCGATCCTGATGATCATTGGCACCGCCATGATCCTCTGGCCTTCGGGCCGCAGGGCCGCGCGCCCGAGCGCGGCCGGGGAGGTGACGGCATGAACGTGCGCAGCCTCTTGGGCTTGGCGCTGGTGGTGGCGCTGGGCGTGCTCTTCTGGTGGGGCATGCAGACCAAGGACGAGCGCAGCGAGCTGCCCTCGGCGCTCGCGGGCCGGCCCGCGCCCAGCTTTACCATGGAGCTGCTTCCCCGCTACCGTGACACCTGGGGCGAGGAGCTCGACCTGGGCGCCTACCTGGGCAAGAGGCCCATCATCCTCAACTTCTGGGCCAGCTGGTGCTACCCCGCGTGTTACGAAGAAGCCCCCATCCTGGAGGCCGCCTGGCGGCGCTGGCAGGACCAGGTGCTCTTCGTAGGCGTGAACACCCAGGACGAAGTGGCCAAGGCCGAGGAGTTCGTGGCGCGCTTCGGCCTGACCTTCCCCAACGTCTACGACCCCCGCGGCAAGATCGGGATTGACTACGGCATGTACGGCGTGCCCGAGACCTTCGCCATCTCGGCCGAGGGGCGCGTGATCAAGCGCCACGCCGGCTCGGTGGACGCCGCTACGCTCGAAGCCATGATCCGGGAGGTGCTGCCGTGAAGCGTACCGTGTGGGCCTGGGTACTCGTGTTGGCGCTGGGAATTGCGGGCGCCCAGACGGTGGGCAACGAACCGCCGCCGGACCTCTCGCCCGAGGTCTTCGAGATCGCCAAAAAGCTGCGCTGCCCCGTCTGTCGCGGGGAGAGCGCGGCCGAGTCGAACGCCGGCGTCACCGAGGAGATGCGGCGGCAGATCGCCGAGATGCTGGCCGAGGGCAAGACCGAGGACGAGATCATCCAGTACTTCGTAGACCGCTACACCGAGTGGATCCTCTACGAGCCGCCCAAGCGCGGCCTGGGGCTGGTGGTGTGGCTGGCACCGGTGATCGGGCTCGGGCTCTTCGGCTTCGGGCTCTACAGCTACATGAAGGTGGCGGCGCGCCGTGAGGCGGCCGCGGACGCCGTAGGCGAGGAGGACCTGGCGCGGCTTGAGGCCGAGCTGGCCCAGGACGACGGGTCGGGAGGGCAGGCGTGATCGCGATCTGGGTGCTTACGGCGGTGGTGTTTCTTGCCACCCTCGTCTACACATTAAAACCGCTGCGTTCCGAGCCGGTGCCGTTCCCGGCGGACCCCCTGCCCGACGAGCTCCGCGCCGAGATCGCCGCGCTCAAGGAGGAGGCGCGGGGTCTGGAGGGCAGCGAGCGCAAGCGCACACTGGGGCGGGTGGTGCAGCTCGAGCGCCGTCTGCAGGAGATCGAAGGCCGCCCCGTGGCCCCGGCAACGCGGCGCACCCCCTGGGTGGCCATTGGTATCTCGCTGGCCGTGGTGCTGGCGAGCGGGGTGGCGCTCTTCGAGTACACCCTGCCGCGCGCCCCGGGCGAGACGATCACGACCTCCAGCCAGATCATGGGCCAGGACGGCGTGGACCGCGAGAAGCTCGCCGAGCTGAACAGGCTCAAGGCGGTGGCCGAAAAGAACGACGACGTAGAGAGCTGGCTTGCCTACGCCAACGCCGCATGGGACCTGGCCGACTACAACAGCGCCGCCGAGGCCTACAGCCGCGTGCTCGAGCTCGACAACACCAACCTGGTGGCCTGGCGGCGGATGGGCATCCTCTTCTTCATGTCGGGCTACCCCGAGGACGCCGCCCAGGTGCTCTCGGTGGTGGTGAGCATTGATCCCACGGACACCGAGGGGCTGCTCTTCTTGGGCAACGCCTACTCGATGATGGGGCGCTTTGACGAGGCCATCGGGGCCTGGGAGCGCTACCTGGCCGCGGGCGGCCCCGACGCCGAGCGGGTGCAGAACCTCATCGCCCAGGCGCGGGCGCAGCTCGAGACCCAGCAGGCGCTCGAGCAGGGCGGTGCGCTGGACGGCCGCGTGGTCTACGAGGCCAAGTGTGCGGCCTGCCATGGCCAGGGTGCCGAAGGGGGCCTTGGCCCCAGGCTGGCGGGAAACCCGGTCCTGCGCGTGGACGGGGCGGTGGAGGAGATCGTTCGCAACGGCACCGGCTCCATGCCCCCCGTGCCCATGGGGGAGGAGGAGCTCCAGGCGCTCCTGGACTACCTGAAGGGGCTCTAGGATGAAGCTGACCCGACGCGACCTGGTGTGGATCGTGCCATCGGGCATCGCGGCCGGCTTCTTTGGCTGGTTCGGCTGGCGCACGGTCAGGATCCAGTTCCTCAAGACTCAGGCGGAGCTCGAACCCACCTGGCGCGAGGGCGAGCGCGTACCGCTGGGTCCGGTCGGTGAGCTGGCCCAGCCCTGGGACTTCAAGTATTTCGACTACCCCTTCCTCACCGGCCACCTGCCGGCGGTCCTGCTGCGCCTCCCCGGCCCTGTGCCCGGCGGCCTGAGCGTGGGCGGGGCCCACTTCGCCGCCTGGTCGCGTATCTGCACCCACCAGGGCTGCACCGTGGACTACGTGCGGAACACCGAGGCCGGCGCGATCCTCTACAACTACCGCTCCGACCACCCCTTCTTCGGCTGTAAGTGTCACTTCGGTGCCTTCGACCCGGTGCAGGCGGGCAAGGCCGTCTTCGGCCCGCCGCAGTACCCGCTGCCGCGGCTGCGGCTCGAGGTCGAGGGCGACGAGCTCTACGCCACCGGCTACGAGGTGCCGCTGCGCCCCTTGCAGGGCCGCGCGCCCCTGCAGGCAGTGGGTGGAAGCCGCAAGGTTTGACGGCCCGACGAGCGCGGGCCGACGACCGGCTTTTTGTTCAAAGCGTCATTTTGTTTCCCGCTGCGCCGGCCGGCGTTCCCGCCGGGCCGCGTCTTCACGCCAGGGCCAGGCCAGGTAGCCCAGGAGCGCGCCCAGTGCGAGCCACGCCTGCGGCGTCAGGGGCAGGACCTCGCTTCCTGGCCACAGCGCGGTCCAGACCAGGCCCGTCACCGCGCCCACGAGGGGCTGGCGCGACCAGGCCATGAGTGCGAGGGCGGCGGCTCCCTGCAGCAGGAAGAAGAGGGCGAAGGCGGCGATCGCCGGCCCGAGGTTCATGGGGTCGCCCGGCGCTACCAGGGCCGCCAGGCCCAGGTAGAGGGCGAGCCAGGCGGAGGGGTTGGCCGCGAGGCTCGCCCAGAAGACGGTCCGGGGTCCGTGGCGACGCGCCAGCTCCGCCACCCCGGCGCCGTATACCGCGGCGACCGGGTAGGCCAACAGGGGCACCGTGGTCAGGGCGAGGGCCGCCCAGGTCCAGGCGGCGACGCGCAGATAGGTGCGCACGCCTCATTGTAGGCGGGCCGCGATGGCCCGCTACCGTGACGGGGTTTACGAAACGCGGTTAGCCCTTGAGCTGGACGCGCACGAACTTGTCCTTGCCGCGGCGGAGTATTCGGGGCCGGTCGAGGGTGACCTGCAGCTGCGGGTCGGCGATCACCTCGCCGTCGAGGCGCAGGCCGCGGTTCTGGATGAGCCGCCGCGCCTCGCCGTTCGACTGGGTGAGCCCCGCCAGGGTGAACAGCCGCGCCACCCAGATGGCGCCGTCCTTGAGCTCCGCCGGGTCGATCTCGACAGTGGGGATGTCGTCGGGCACGCCGCCCTTGGCGACCTCGTCGTAGCGGGCCTCGGCCTGGCGGACGATCCGGGCCAGCTCGGCGTCCTGGGGGGCCTGGGGCTCCCTGTCGCGCCCGGCCTCCTCCAGCCGGTAGCCCAGGCTTTCATAGAAGGCGCGGTCGAGCCAGGCGGGGATGACCTCGCGGGCGTAGGCGGCGGTTAGCAGCCGCGCTAGCACCCGGTGGGCGCCGACCATGCCACCCTTTTCGACGACCGCTTCCACCTCGGCCGGCTCCAGGTCGGTGAGCAGGTGGAAGTAGTCGGCCAGCACGGCGTCAGGCACGCGCATCAGCTTCTTGAACATCACCGCCGGCTCCTCGCTCACGCCGACGTAGTTGTCGAGGCTCTTCGACATCTTCTCGACGCCGTCGAGACCCACCAAGAGCGGCATCAGCACGAGAACCTGCGGCTCCTGGCCGTAGAACTTCTGCAGGTCGCGGCCCACGAGCAGGTTGAACTTCTGGTCGGTGCCGCCCATCTCGACGTCGGCCTCGAGCGCCACCGAGTCGTAGCCCTGCGCCAGCGGGTAGAGGAACTCGTGGATGCCGATGGGCACGCCCTCGGTGTAGCGCTTCTTAAAGTCCTCGCGCTCGAGCATCTGCGCCACCGTCATCTGTGCCGAGATGCGAATGACCTCCTCGAAGGTCAATTTGCCGAGCCACTCGGAGTTGTAGCGCAGCTCGAAGACCTCCTCGTCTTGCAGCAGGATCTTGCGCGCCTGCTCGACGTAGCTCTGGGCGTTCTGGCGCGTTTCCTCCAGGGTGAGCGGCGGCCGCGTCTTGCTGCGCCCGCTCGGGTCGCCGATCATCCCGGTAAAGTCGCCGATGAGCAGGATGACCTTGTGCCCCAGTTCCTGGAACTGGCGCATCTTGCGCAGGACCACCGCGTGCCCCAGGTGGAGGTCGGGACGGGTGGGGTCCACGCCCAGCTTGACGCGCAGCTTGCGCCCGGAAGCCAGCTTGGTCTTCAGGTCGTCCTCGGTGATGATCTCTTCGGTGCCACGGCGGAGGATCTTCAGGGCAGCTTCGGGCTCCATGACCTAAAGAGTATACTCTAACCAAAAGGCGGGTTTTCCCGCGAGGAGGCGAACGTGCGGACGTTGCTCGTACTGGCTGCGATCGTGGGCGGGGTCTACCTCTACGGCATCAACTACGGCCTCGCGCTGGGCCTGCCCCCGTTCACGCCGGTCTACTACCTCAACCACACCGGCGAGCGCATCTACGGCGTGCGCGTCGCGGGCGGCAGCGACGCCGTCAAGATCAAGGTGAACGGCGAGCTCAAGAAGGGGCGCGTGAGCGTGTGGGTGACCCACAACGACCGCCGCGTCGGCAAGGTGAAGACCTACAAGGGCACGTTCAAGGACGAGGTCAAGATCAAGGTGGAGCCGGGCAACTATACCGTCCACCTGAAGACCGTGGACGCCGAGGGGCGCGTCCGCTACGACTGGGTCTCGACGAAGTTCAAGCCGTTCTGACGCGCACTGCGTGAACCCGGACAGACACATGTGAGACCGAATCGATAAGAATGTGGGGACCACTCCAGGAGAGAGGAGGTCCCCACGGATGCAGCTTACTACGGTTGGCCGGGAGGTATGGCGGGGAGCGAAGAAG
>Ga0256833_1000590_pt1 | contig 28028 bp, 29 predicted proteins | sample 356284metaG_FD_190535 | JGI IMG/M metagenome (GOLD analysis project Ga0256833, IMG submission 190535) | Hydrothermal vent microbial communities from Mid Atlantic Ridge, Atlantic Ocean - 356-284 | ecosystem: Environmental > Aquatic > Marine > Hydrothermal vents | place: Atlantic Ocean: Mid... | reverse complement strand
GCGATCGAGGGATGGTCGTGCAGCCAGAACTCGATCCACGCAGGCGGTTCGGGGTCGGCCAGGTTTTGTTTGGCTAAGGTGACGAAGGTGCGCTCGAAGGCCTGCAGGTTGGGCGCCAGCTCGAGCGCGTAGCGATCGGCGGCGTACTCGCGACTGCGCATGAAGACGTTGCTCGCCACTTGCGCCAGCAGCATCCAGGCAGTCAGCAGCAGCAGCAAGAGCGGCAGCGTGGCCGGGTCCCCGGCGCCGGCCAGCCCCCAGCGGCCGGCCGTCCAGGCCAGCGCCGCGTGCGCCAGCGCGATGCCGGCCACGAAGAGCAGCCCCAAGAGGCCCAGCATCCAGGGCCAGTCCTTGTGGGCGCGGTGGCCCAGCTCGTGACCGACTATGATCTCCAGCCCCTCGGGACCTACCTCATCGAGCAGGGTGTCGTAGACCAGCACCTCCAGCCTGCCTCCCTTGGGCGCCAGCATGGCGTTGCCGCGCGCGGTCTTCTCGCCCGCCCGCAGCACCCCAACGCCCCCGTAGGCGAAGCCGGCCTTTTCGAAAATCCGCCGCAGGCGCTCGTTCAGCGCCTCGTCCTCAAGCGGTTCGGCCTTGAACTGGGCGCGGATCACGAGCGGTTGCAAGAGGTAAAGACCGAGCATCAAAAGCGCCACCACGACCACCAGCGCCGGCAGCCAGGCGGCGGGCCAGGCGCGGAAGACCAGGTAGACCGCCCAGAAGAAGAGGCCGAAGAGCAGGGTGTTGATCGCACCCTGCTTGAGCTGGTCGAGCAGCCAACCTCCCAGTGACTGGCGGCCGGTGCCCATTAGCTTTTCCACCCGGTAGCCGAAGAACCAGTCGAGCGGCAGGGCGAAGAGGTTTTGCAGCACCATGAGCGTCAGCACCACCAACAAAGCGCCCAAGGCGCTCTCGCCCCCCAGGGCGTCGCGCAGCGCCGCCGCCCAGCCGCTGGGCAGCATCACCAGGGCGAAGAGGGCGACCCAGACGAGCTGCGCCAGCATACCCCAAAGCCGCATCTTCTCCTGCCAGCGGGCCTTTCTCAGGCCCTCTCCACCTAACTCTTGGTAGATTTGCTTCACAGCTTTCGTTCCCACCGAGCCTACCTCCAAGGTGCGCCGCCGGCCGGTGAGCCGGCTTACCTCAATGCGTCTCTAAACCGCAGCGCTCTGCGTAGGCGCTTAGCCACCGAAGGGTGGTTGTGAAACCAAAACTCCAGCCATTCAGGTGGTTCTGGGTCAACGAAATTTAGAGTAGTTAGCTTTACGAGGGCGCTTTTGAATGCGCTTGGATTTTCGGTCAGCCTTAGCGCATAACTGTCTGCGGCGTATTCGCGATACCGCATATAGGTGTTCGGAATCACTTGCGCCACGAAAGTCCAAGCGCTAACGCCAAACAGCAGCAAGGGGAGGCTGGCCACGTCAGCCGCGCCATAAAGCCCCCAGTGGCCTTGTGCGCGCGATATCATCTCATGTCCGATGGAAACGCCAATGAGCATCAGCACCCCGTGCAAACTCAAACGCCAGAATATATCGTTGCTTGCGCGGTGTCCCAGTTCATGGGCCGCTACAAACTCGACCTCCTCGGGCTCCATCGCCTCGAGCAGGGTGTCGAAAATAAACAAGCTGAGCCTCCCTCCTTTGGATGTTAGCAGGGCGTTTACCCGGGTTGTCTTGTCGCTGGCCTTGACCACGTTGACGCCCCCGTACTTAAACCCGGCCTTACTGAAAAGGCGCTTCATAGCGGTATCGAAAGAGTCATCCGCGAGCGGTTCCACTTCGAACCCGGCTCTAACTTGCAGGTATCCTGATAAATAGATCACCAATAATAAAAATATCACCAGGACAGCGACGAGCGGAAGCCAGTTGTCTGGACGGGATCGGAAAGCCAGGTAAACCCCCCAGTAGAACAACCCGAAAATCACGGACTCGAGTAATCTTTGCTTGAGTCTGCTTTTTAACCAGCCAACCAGCGATTGACGGTTAGTGCCAATGCGGCTTTCTTTCTGATATAGAGAGTATCCCTCTACAAGGGCGACGTAGATGTTTTGCAGCAGGAGAATGGCCAGCACGACCTTTAGTGCGCCTAGCGTATCGCCGCCTCCCAGCCACCTGCTCAATCTCGCCGACCTGCTCTCGTCAAGCATTATGCAGGCAAACAACAGCGACCAAACAACCCACGAGAACGAGTCAATGGCGACCGCGCGGGCTTGCCGACGAGCAATTCTGAGCCCTTCGGCGCCCAGCTTTTCGTAGATTTCTTGTAACGCAGTTTCCATGCGCATCCTCACGCTTTTACGTGCTCTTCCAGAAACTCCTCGGCCCGCCGGAAAAAGTCGAGCCGGTTCTCGGGTTTCATGAAGCCGTGGCCCTCGTCGGGGTATTCGACGTACTCGACCGGTTTCCCTTTTTCCCTTAGTGCTTCGACTATCTGCAAACTTTCGGCGCGCTTGACCCTGGGGTCGTTGGCGCCCTGGCCGATGAGCAGGGGGGCGCGGATCCTGTCCGCGTGGAAGAGGGGCGAGACTGCGCGTAAGAGCTCGGCGTCTTGCTCGGGGTGGCCCATGCGGGTGTAGAAGAGGGCGACCAGCGGCTTCCAGTAGGGCGGGATCGTCTCGAGCAGGGTGAAGAGGTTGGAGGGCCCGACGATGTCGACGCCCGCAGCGTAGAGCTCGGGGGTGAAGGCCAGCCCCGCCAGGGTGGCGTAGCCGCCGTAGGAACCGCCCATGATGGCGATTTGTTTGGGGTCGGCGATCCCCTGCTCCAGCAGCCAGCGCACGGCGTCCGTTAGGTCGTCCTGCATGGCTCGGCCCCACTGCTTGTTGCCGGCGTTCAGGTGGTCCTTGCCGTATCCGCTGGAGCCGCGGAAGTTGGGCTGCAGCACGGCGTAGCCGCGGTTGGCGAGCCACTGCGCCAGCGGGTTGTAGCCCCAGGCGTCGCGGTGCCAGGGGCCGCCGTGCGGGAAGATGACCGCGGGCAGGTTTTTTGCCTCGCGGCCCGGCGGCAGCGTTAGGTAGGCCTCGATCTGGCGACTGTCGCGGGCGCGGTAGCGCACCGCCTGCATGGGGGCCAGGGTGTAGTCGGCCAGGGCGGGAATAGCTTCGCCGATGCTCTGGAGGTCGTTGTTTTTGCGGTCGAAGAGCCAGTAGCGGGGGCTGGCGTCGTCGCGCTGCTCGGCGACCACCCAAAAGCGGTCCGCCAAGTCGCGGCTCGTCACGTAGACGTCGCCTTCCAGCTGCTCGAGGCGCTCGAAGGAGGGTTCTAGGTTCGAATCGAGCACGATCCAACCCAGTCGCTCGCGCATCACCGCCGCCGCTTCGGGCCTGGCGGCGCGCGGGTGGAAGAGGAGCCCCTCTTCGTGGGGCAGGTCGTAGCCCGCATCTTCGGCCAGCACCCGCTCTTCGCCGCTCGTCAGGTCCACCGCCAGCAGCGCGGCGGTGTCGCGGCCGATGGACGAGGCCATGTACAGGGTGTTGCCGCGCACGTCGATAGGCCAGGTGCCCAGGCTGTCTTCCAGACCCCAGCTCATGAAGGGCTTCCAGCCCTCGCCGTCGCGCAGGTAGAGCTCGGCTCCGCCGTCGTCGCGGCTCTTCTGGGCCAGGCGCACCTCGAGCCGCTCGTCGGCCAGCAAGCCGAGGAAGCCCGGGTTTTCGAGGACGCGCGCGCGTTCGCCCGTGCGGGCGTTGACCCGCCAGACGTCGTGCAACGAGGGATCGCGGTCGTTGAGCAGCACCAGCAGCTCGTCGGGGAAGTCGGGGTGGGTCTTGAGAATGCGCGCCTGCACGCCCTCGCCTGGCGTGAGTAGCCGTGGCTTGCCGCCTGCGGGGTCCTGGGCGTAGAGGCGCCAGTTCTCGTCGCCGCCGCTGTCCTGCATGAAGACGAGAAGGCCCGATGGCAGCCAGCCGTAGGCGAGGATCCCGCGGCCGCGGTCGGCGGTGAGGCGGCGGCGCCCGCCGCGGGTCAGGTCCTGCACCCACAGGTTCTTCACCCCCTCCCAGGGGGCGATGAAGGCCAGCTGGTCGCCGGCGGGCGCGACCTGCACCTGGCTTAGCTCGGGGTCGCCGAAGAGAACTTCCAGCGGAATCTTCTTTACGGACATACCCCAGTTTAGCGCGGTCTTGGAAAGAGGGTTGCATAGTGTACTAGTAATATGGTACACTCATACGCGAGGTGAGATTCTTGTGGCTAATAGAACCGCAAAGAGGCCCGATATACGCGCAGATCGCCGCGGAGGTGAAGCGCATGCTGGCCCGCGGTGAGCTGGCGCCGGGCGGCAAGCTGCCCTCGGCGCGGGTGCTGGCCGAGGAGGCGCGGGTCAACCCCAACACCGTGGTGCACGCTTTCGCTGAGTTGGAGCGGGAGGGCATAACCGAGACCAGGCGCGGTTTGGGAACCTTCGTGCGCGACGACGTTGACGTAGCGGCTATCAGGCGCGCGTTGCTAAAACAGGCTACGGCGCGCTACCTGGCTACGCTCGAGGCTCTGGGAATGGGTAAGAAGGAAGCGCTAGAGGCGCTGCAGGAGGCGAAGAATGCTGATAAGTCTCGATAGCGTTACCCGCCGTTTCGGTAAAACGGTGGCCGTAAAAGACCTCACGCTGGCGCTGCCGGCGGGCGAGGTGGTGGGCCTGTTGGGCACTAACGGCGCGGGCAAGTCGACCACGCTCAAGCTCATGGCGGGCCTGCTCTACCCCGACGCCGGAGTGGTGCGCCTAGAAAACAAACCGCCGCGGGCGGCGCGGGGCGAGATCGCCTTTTTGCCCGAGCGCGGGCAGATGTACGAGTGGCTGGATCCGAAGGCCGCCAAGTCGCTTTTCTCCACCCTCTACCCCGACTTCCGGCCCCAGCGCTTCGACGAACTGCTGGCGCAGCTGGAAGTGCCGCGGCGCAGCCTGGCGCAGATGTCCAAGGGGCAGCGGGCGCGCTTTCTACTGGCGGCCGCGCTGGCCCGCAAGGCGCGCCTCTACCTGCTCGACGAACCCCTGGGCGGGGTGGACCTGATCACCCGCGACCGCATTTTGGCGGCGCTGGTCAGCGAGTGGCGCGAGGACGCCACCTACCTGCTCTCCACCCACGAGGTGGCCGAGGCCGAGGGCATCTTCGACCGCGCCGTCTTTATGAAGGAGGGCCGGGTGGTCCTCAATGTCTCGGCCGAGGAGCTGCGCGCACGGGGTCAGAGCGTGGCCCAGGCCTTCCGGGAGGTGCTGGCATGAACCTTATCGCACTAGAATTCCGTAAACACCGCGTACTCTGGGCGTTGCTGCTGTTGGCGGCGCTGCTGTGGGTCAGCTGGATGATTCGTTTGGCGACGGCTTCTAGCCAGCTGGGGGCGTTGGCCGCTAACATGGGCTTTCTCGCCGTTCTCGCTCCCGCGGGCTTGCTGGTGCCCGTGGCGCTGGCCCGCTCCCTCAACTCCGAGGCCCGTGGCCCGCTGGCCTTTTTACTGACCAGCCCGCGCAGCGGCTGGCTGCACGTTGGAATCCGCTTTTTCGCGGCGTTCATCGGCTTGGGGCTCTATTACGCCCTCCTGCTGGGGTTGAGCGCCTGGCTGTTTGGCCGTTCGGGGGTAGACTTCCAGCCCTGGCTAGCGGTGGCGGTCTGGGGTTACGGCATGGCGGCGCTGGCGGCACCGACGATAATGCTGGCGCTAGTCTACGGCTTGCTCAGCGCCGCCTACCGCCCGGGCAAGGCCGGGCAGATAGTGGCCGTCGCCGGCTTTTTCGGCGCCGTGGGCTCTTGGAGCTGGCTAGTCAGTGAGGCGATGAAACTGGACTGGTTGCCGCTCTTGAAGGCGCCGCACGTCGTCGTTTCTGCGTCGCTGATGCGCTACTTCGGCTGGGGTAGAGACTCGCTGGACCTGCAGCCCATGTTCGAGAGCGTTTTTAAGGGCGTTCCCACGGCCCCCTTGTTCGTGGGCGTCCTGGTTTTCGTAGTCTTCTATCTGGCTGCCGCCTACATCTGGGAGGAGGTGGAGTGGGCATGAACGTCTTTTTTCCGGTGTACGCCTTTGATTTGCTGCTGCTGGCGCTGGCGCTATGGGCGGCCTGGCTGGCCTGGACTCGCAGCAGAGCGCCCTTCATACGCGTTTTCGCCACCGTCGCCGCGCTGCTGTGGGCGTTCTCGATAGCCGCCAGCAGTTGGCGCACCTATAAACTCGGCGCGGGTCTGGGAACGGCAAGCTCGATTAGCAGCGGCCTGACGCCGCTGGAGGGCAAGACGCGAGTCTGTTCTTTCTGCTATAGCGGCCCCGCGGGCGGAGTATACGTGGTAGCAGGCGCTAAAATGTCGCACGGCGACTACACCATCTCTCGCGCCGCGCACTACAGCCTGCGCTTTGCCGACGGCTCTGTCAGGCTGGCCGGCCGCAGCCTAGAACCCGGTTGCTACGAGGGCGACGCGCCTGCCGGTACGCGGGTCGAGATAGCCAGGGCTAGGGAATTTCGCCTCGAGGTAGGTAAGGAGGCGAGCTGTAAGTAGCTTGACCCCAAACCACCAGGGCGCCCGCGGGCGCCCTGGTGGTTTGCCGCTCCATGCAGCCGCTCGAGCGATTGGGGTTAGCATGTAGGTATGCTACAGGTAGACTTCGGCAACATCGGTTCTCAGCGGATCGGTCCCGAGCAGGGGGTCGAGTGGGCGCGCGAGCTGGAAGCCGCCGCCGCTAAGCTGAAGAGCGCGCGCGACAGCCTCTGGAACAGGGCGAGCGATGCGGCGGCGATGCTGGGCTGGGTTCGTTTGCCTGACGACGCCGAGGCGGCGCGGGAAATTGTGGCTTTCAGCGCCGCGCAAGACTGGGTGAGCGACGTACTGGTCTTGGGTATTGGCGGGTCGGCGCTGGGGGCCAAGGCGCTGGACGCCGCTCTGGGCGGGGGAGGCGCGCGGCTGCACTTCGTGGATAACGTCGAGCCCGAACCGCTGGCCGCGCTCTTCGAGCGGCTCGATCCGCGCACGACCCTGGTGAACGTCATCAGCAAGTCGGGGACCACCGCCGAAACAATGGCGGCCTTCCTGCTCGCGCTCGCCTGGTTGCGAAAGCACCTGGGCGAGGGCTGGCAAAAGCACGCGCTAGTAACGACGGACCCCGAGCGAGGGGTGCTGCGCCCCTTCGCTAGGGAGCACGGGCTGGCTTCTTTTGCGGTGCCGGCGGACGTGGGCGGCCGCTTCAGCGTCTTTAGCGCCGTGGGCCTGCTGCCGCTGGCGCTGGCGGGAGTGGACGTGGACGGCTTGCTGGCCGGAGCGCGCCAGGCCAATCAGACCGCCAGAGCGGGGGTGGCGCAGAATACCCCCGCGCAGACGGCCTTGGCCCAGTACCTGGCCTGGCGTAAGGGGCAGCGCATTAGCGTGCTGATGCCCTACTCGAGCCGCCTGGCGCTGCTGCCCGCCTGGTTCGTACAATTACACGCCGAGAGCCTGGGCAAGGCCTACGACCGTAGCGGCAGCCGCGTCCATGTGGGTCCCACCCCGCTGGCCGCGGTGGGGGCTACCGACCAGCACTCTCAGGTGCAACTTTTCCGCGAGGGGCCCTACGACAAGCTGGTCGTCTTCGTGCGCCTGCGGGAGGCCGGGCGCGACCTGACCCTGCCCGCCGAGGAAGGTTTGCGGGCCTTGGACTACCTCTTCGGCAAGAGCCTCTTCCAGCTGCTCTCCGCCGAGGCGGCGGCCACGGCCCACGCCCTGGCCGAGGCGCGGCGCGCCAACTACACCCTCTTCCTGGACCGCCTCGACGCCTTTCACCTGGGCTGGCTCTTGCAGCACTTGATGTGGCAGACGGCCTTCTTGGGCGAACTCTTCAACGTCAACGCCTTCGACCAGCCGGGGGTTGAGCTGGGCAAGCGCTATACCTACGCCCTCATGGGCCACCCCCAGTTCCGCGAGCTGGCGCGGCAGTTGCAGGAGGCGGGGGTGCGGCCTTGAACGCCGAGCTGGGCGCTAGCGGAGCTTTGGGGTTGGGAGCGGGTTACTTCGTTTCGGCCTTACAGCTGGTATGGCGCTCCAGCAGACCCCAGCGCGAGAAGAGCGCCCTCAACCCAGGTCTATACGGCCTGTCCTTCAGCGAGGTCAGGGTCAAGAGCCGCGACGGCCTGGAACTGGCCGCTTGGTGGGTCCCCGGCGGCGACGGGCGCAGGGCCGCGCTCTTGGTGCACGGCCTCAACGCCAGCAAGGGCAGCTCTTACGTGCTGCCGGCGCTGCCGGTCTACGCGCACCTGGGCTTCGGCGTCTTGATGCTGGACCTGCGCGCTCACGGTCAGTCCCCAGGGTCGCGAACCACCCTGGGGATCAGCGAAACGCGCGACGTTTTGGGCGGCCTCGACTGGCTGGCCCAGCACGGCTACCCGCGCCAGGCGGTGGTGCTGCACGGCTGGAGCATGGGCGCGGCGGCGGTGTTGCTGACGGCGGCCGGCGAGACGGTCAGGGCGGTAGTGGCGGATTCGGGTTACGCCAGCCTCGCCCTGCTGCTCAGGCAGCGCGTGGGGGCTTTGCTATACCCCGGCATCGCCCTGGCGACGCGTGCGCTCTTGGGGGCCAGCCCCGCCAGCGCGGTTCCGGCTAAGGCCGCGGTGCGCCTGCGCGCCGCCGGGACGCCGCTATACCTGCTGCACGGCGCCGCCGACCGTACGGTGCCCTACCGTCACGCCGAAATACTGCACCAGAGCTATCCGGAGTCTTTGCTATGGAGTTTGGCGGGGTTCCCGCACGTCAGCGCCTGGCGCCATCAGGAGTACGCCGCACGCTTGCGCGGTTTTTTGCAGGGATTGGGAGGCCGCTGGTGAAACTGATATTTCGCGAAGACGGTCCCATGGTAATCGACCTGCCCGCGGGCGGACGCTTCGTTTACGATGGCAGGGAACACGTCCTGGAAAAACCCAAACTGGCGCTCTGTCGCTGCGGCCGCTCGCAAAACAAGCCCTTTTGCGACGGCAGCCATAAGAGCTGCGGCTTCAAGGCCGAGGCGGGCTTCATAGAGCTGCCCGACTAGCGCAGCTTTTTGACCAGCCGCAGGTGCCAGAGGGCCTCGCCCAGCACCGGCTTCCAGAAGCTGGAGCGGTAGCGCTGGTAAACCTCGAAACCAAACTTACGGTAGAGCCGCAGCGCGGCCGCGTTACGCTCGGTGGTGCCTAGCTGCACCCCCGCCACGCCTTGCCGCCGCAGGCAGTCGAGAAAGCGCTCGAGCAGCGCCGAGCCCACGCCCAGGCCGCGGGCCTGCGGCAGCGCGTTTATGTGCAGGTGGGCCGGGTACTCGTCCCAGGGGGCGTCGTGACCCTGACTGCGCCAGGCGCGCCAGAGGTAACCCAGCTCGCGCCGCCAAGCCGGGTAGGCTCCCTTGAGCCAGCGAGAGAGCAGTATTTTTGGCAGCTTCCCGGCTACGTAGCTCTCCAGCTGTTCGTGGCGGCAGTTGCCGATTATGTAGGCGACCACCCGGCCGTTTTTCTCGGCCGCCAGGTTGCAACAGCCGCTGGCGAAATACGGGGCCACGAAGGCGTCGGTCCAGAGAGATTGGTCGGGGAAGTAGCGCGTTATTGGTTCGCCCAGCAGGCCGGTTTGGTGTGAGATATAACCCACCGCCGCCAGGTCGCTCGGCCGGGCGGGGCGCAGGTCAAAGTCGCTTTTGGTCTCGGGCATAAGAAACGCCCTTAGTATATGGCCATGGAGCCTTCGCGCCGCTGGTTGTGGCTGGCCGGTCTGTTGTTCGTCGTCTTGGGAATCAACGAGGCGTTGCGTATCTGGTGGCGCTTCGACATGCTCGAGCGCCTGCTGGCGCTGCTGCTGGCCCTGACAATCTGGGCATTCATCAACGGTCGCTGGATATTCGCTTACTACTACGCCCTTCGTTCGGCCTGGCTGACCGGCAAGCTGCCCCTGGAAGCGCCCCTGGCTGAGGGCGAGGGGCTGCTGGTGGTGGCGCCTCACCCCGACGACGAGACGCTCGCCGCCGCCGGGCAGATAGACCTGGCGCTGCGCCGCGGAGCGCGGGTGCGCATAGTCTGGCTTACCTCGGGAGACGGCTTCGACCTGGCCAGCGGTAAGGCGGCGCCCCCGCAAGAAGAGATGCGCCGCCTGGCTCTCAAGAGAATGGCGGAGGCGCGCCGCGCCGCCGAGATTTTGGGCGTCGCCGAAGCTGAACAAGTATTTTTGGGTTACCCCGATTTGGGCCTGCTGCGCGTCTTCTCCTCGCATTATTACCTGCCGTACACCAGCCCCCATACCGGTCTAGACAGCGTTTCCTACCCCGGCTGCCGCAGTCTTGGCGCGCCCTACACCGGCGAGTCGCTGGAAGCCGATTTGGCGGCGGCGATAGAAGAGTTCGCCCCCAGCCGCGTTTTGGTTCCCAGCCCCCTGGACGCCCACCCCGACCACCAGGCCGCCGCCTTCGTGACCATGCGCGTCATGGGCAAAATGCGGCGGCAACAGGCCTTGCGCTACTACATAGTCCACGGCGGTTACGAATACCCGCTGCCCAAGGGGCTGCACCCGCATCTGCTGCTTTATCCGCCGCCGCGCGGCAGGCGGCTCCCTTGGCTGCAGACGGCGCTGGACGAGGAAGCGCAGGAGAAAAAGCTAGCGGCCGCCAGGGCGCACGCCTCGCAAACGCGCCTGATCGGCAAGTTCATGCTGGCCTTCGTGCGCCGCAGCGAGCTCTCCAGCCGCTTGCCGATTCCCTTAAGAGAGCTGCCCGACGAACTGCGACAGCTTGACTAGCGGGGCAGCAAAGGCTCCAAGTAGGCGCTGGCTTTGGGCCACTCAAACTCATAGACGCTGCCCGAGGGGGTGGTGAACTCGAGCAGGTCGGGGCCCGGTAGTTTTACCTTGCGCAGGGTCAGCAGGCCGCGCGGCTCCAAGAGCTCCACCGTGGCGGTGGTGTAGTTGGGGTAGCCGTCGGGCTCGTCTTCCAGCTCTTCTGGGTCCATGGTCGGGTATCCCGGCGCTTCGAGCCGCGCCAGCGCCTCGGCCAGCTCGAGGGCCCACATGCGCAATACTTCTTCGGCGCCGCCGTCGCTGAGCGACAGCACTATCTCGTCGCCCTTACGTTCCGCGCTAAGACTGGCAGCCATATCCCACCTCCTTACATAACCCTACTCATATTATATGATATATAAACCGAGCCGGGCTTTGCGGGTAACGGGGATAAAATACGGTATATGCGACGCCTTAGCGTGGTGCTGATACTGCTGCTGGCCGCCCTTTCCGCCTGTAAAGGAGGCGAACCCAGCTATACGGTCTTGCGCAAGGGCGGTTGGCGCGGCAGGCCGCCTGAGCCGAGGGGCGAGGTGATTTTGACGCTCATCACCCCCGACGGTAAGAGCTACGACCTGGACAGGGCCGGCCTGGCGCGGCTCACCTGGGTCAGGCGCGTAACCCGCTACCACCCCGAGGAGAAAGGGCCTCCCGCCAGCTTCGAGGGGGTTTTGCTTTCCCAGATAATCAGCGAGCTGGGCATTGCCGAAAAGGGTCTGCGAGTGCGCTTCAGCGCCCTGGACGATTACCAGCTCGAACGGCCCTGGTCGCAGCTGAAACCCTACGAACCCATCCTGGCGTTGCGGCAGGACGGCAAACCCCTGACCATGGACAACTACGGACCGTTGCGCGTCATCCTGCCCTATGAACGGCTAAAACCGGACCCGACCGAGTACAATGCTCTTTGGGTGTGGCAGTTAAGAAGAATATACTTTCACTACTGAAAGCGGGAATCTTAGGGTACCTGCTCATCGCTTCGTTGCTGCTCTTCGCCGACCTGCTCTTTTACGAGCAGTGGCGTCTGCAAAAAGCCATCAGCGACGCGCACGCCGCTAACTCGGCCTACCAGTACAGTCAGCTGGAGCGCGACCTGCTAAAGGCGGCGCTGGAGTGCCAGCGGGGCGCGCTCGGCAAGGAACGGCTGATCTCGATCCGCCGTCGCAGCAAGCTGGCCTGTGAGAGCGACGACTTTGTCTGGTTGGACCGCGACAGCCAGCGGGTATTGCGCGACCTAGCGAGCAGCGTCGCCGGCGGTTCACTGCGCGCCTGGGACTGCGGGCGCTACCTGGCCTGGGCGGACAAAATACATCCGGTGGTAGTAGAAGCAGCGGATAATTCCAACCGCACCCGCGGCAAGTTGGTGTGGATGCTGCGTAACTTTCAGCGGGATACCAGCTTAAGTTTCGCTTTGGTCCTAATTATAATGCTCATCTTTGTCTGGTCGCAGTGGCGCGCCAGCCGCCGTCAGAAAACGCGCATAGCAGACCTGGAGAGCGAGGGCGAGTTCAAATCGCGCCTGCTGGGAATGGTGGCGCACGAGCTGCGCACGCCGGTGGCGACGATAATGGGTTTTAGCGAGCTGTTATCCGACGACGCGGCGCGGCGCCAGGAGTACGCCGGGCGCATCCGCCGCGCCGCCAGGAGGCTAAACCAGACGCTGACCTCCTTCCTCGACATGCACCAGATGCAGCAGGGGCGGACGCCCAAACTGCAAAAAGAAGAGCTGCGCTTGGATGAGCTGGTGACAGAAGCCATAGAGATGGCCGAAGGGCGCTACCCGCGTGTTCCCTTTAGCCTGCAGACCGCTGAGGACGTGCGTGTCGAGGCGGATGAGACCAAAATATTCTCGGTTGTGCTAAATTTGCTCAGCAACGCCGCTAAATACGGCCCTGAGGGTTCCGAGGTGAACGTCAGGGTGCGTTGCCAGGAGGGCTGGGCGGTCGCGGAGGTCCAAGACGCCGGCCGGCCGCTGAACCCCGAGGAGGTGCGAGCGGTCTTTGAACCGTGGGCCAGGCTGCGCAGGCACCGTTCGCTCGAGGGCTACGGCCTGGGGCTGGCCGTTGTGCGGGAGATAGTGCGGCAGCACGGCGGCGAGCTGGGCTGGCGGGTCGAGGACGGCGGTCAGGTTTTCTGGTTCAGGCTGCCCTGCGCGGGCTAGTCGGTGACGATCTCGGCAGACTGGATCTTTTGCAGCAGCTTGAGCGGGCTGAAGGGCTTGTTGACGAAGATGTCGGCGCCGGCCTCTAAAGCGCGCCTGCGGTAGTCCTCGCCGGAAAGCGCGGTCAGCACCACCACTAGGGTGCGCTCGTGGCCGGGGACGCGCCGGATGCGCTCGACGACCGCAAAGCCGTCCAGCTCGCTGCCAAAGAGCATGACGTCAACTATTACCACCTGGGGGTCGTACTCCTGCAAGACGTCGGCAATGCGGTCGCCGCCGCGCTCGCTGCGCACCTCAAAACCGGCCGGGGTTAGGGTCGCTTCCAGCAAAGCTACCATGTCGGGCTCGTCTTCTACCAGCAGGACCTTCATTTTTCCTCCTCGATCCAGAGCCTGTTGGCCCAGAGCGCCTCGAGCGGCATGCTCGTGAAGACGGCGATGATGTCGGGGTCGTGGGCCTTGCCGGACCTGCTCTCCAGCCAGCCGCTGGTAGCCGCCAGGGTGTAGGCGGCCTCCCCGGCGTAGCCGTGCATGTGGTAGTCAAAGGCGTTGGCTACCGAAATTATCCGCGCCCCCAGGGGTATTTCTTTCCCCGCCAGCTTGTCCGGGAACCCCAGGCCGTCCCAGCGCTCGTGATGGTGGCGCACCCAGGGTATCCAGTCTTGAAAGGCGCTGACGTGGGTGAGCAGCGAGGCGCCCATATCGGGGTGCATCTCCAAGAGGGCGGCGTCTTCTTCGTTTTCCGCCACCCACGACCTGATGAGGCGGTCTGGCAGGCCGAGTTTGCCGACGTCGTGAGCCAGGGCGGCGGCCTGCAGCATACCCGGCTCGAGCGGGCTGTCCAGGGCTTCGTTGAGGCGTAGCGACCAGAAGGCCACGCGACTGGCGTGGCCGCGCAGCGCCGGAGCCTTTGATTCCAGCAGGGTCACCAGCGCCGCCAGGAACTCCGCCTGGTTTCTGCGCAGTTGGCTGTAAGCGCGCGCCAGGTCCTGGGCGTACTCCATAAGCTGCTTTTTGTAAAGACCGCCGTCGTCCATTACCTCTCCGTTAGGAATAAGATTAACACTCGGTCCGCGCTTTTGTGGGTAATTTCGTCTAACCGCGACGCCAGGGCGGCAGCGCGGGCGAAAAGATGCCCAGGCGCAGGGCGCCTACGCCCCAGACAAAACCGCCGACGTGGGCCCAAAAGGCGACGTGCGAGCCGCCGCCCAGCGCGGAAAAGAACTGCAGGACGGCCCAGTAGCCCAGGTAGAAGTAGGCCGGCAGATAAAAGGTGAAGGGGATTATCAGCCAGACCAGGGTCAGTACGCGGGCGTTGGGAAAGAGTATAAAATACGCGCCCATGACCGCCGATATAGAGCCTGAGGCGCCGATCATAGGAGAAGTGGAGGCGGTGTTGAGCGCCCCCTGGGTCAGCGCCGCCAGCGCTCCGCCGATGAGGTAGAAGACTAGAAACTGCCAGCGCCCCAAGCGGTCTTCGATGTTGTCGCCAAAGACCCAGAGAAACCACATATTACCGATGATGTGGCCGAAGCCGCCGTGCAAGAACTGACTGCTGACGAGGCGGTAACTCTGCGCCAGCGGGTCGGCCCAAAACGCCGCGGGGACGAAGCCGTAATGGTAGATCATCTCTCGCTGTTGGCCGGGTCCGACCATTATTTCCATCAAGAAAACGATGACGTTGATGGCCACCAGCGCCTTGACCACCAGCGGCGGCCGCAGCGGACGGTTGATATCCGCGAGTGGAAACATACTAAAAGCTTAACCGGTGTAGGCTACTAGTGATGAAGGTACTCATCAGCAACGACGACGGCATATTTTCCCCCGGCATAAAGTCCCTGGCTCGGGCCATGAGCAAGCTGGCCGAGGTGTACGTCGTAGCCCCTGACGTAGAACAATCTGCTGTCGGCCACGGTATCACCGTGCGCCGTCCGCTGCGTTTCAAGCACACCGCCGCGGCGGGGCTCGAGCCCATTCCCGCCTACCGCGTGGACGGCACTCCCGCCGACTGCGTGGTTTTGGGGGTCCATCTGCTGGGCCGGCCCGACCTGCTGGTAAGCGGGATAAATATCGGCGTCAACATGGGGCTCGACCTGACCCACTCAGGGACGGTGGCGGCCGCCATAGAGGGCACTTCGCTGGGGATCCCGTCGATAGCCTTCAGCCTGGACGTCGGCAGTCGCGACGTCCTCGACTTTGAGCCGGGGGCTCTGGAGGCGGTGCGGATCGCTGACTGGGTGCGGCAGAACGGCCTGCCGCCCAAGGTTTTCCTGAACGTCAACTTCCCCGCTGGAAAACCGCGCGGGATACGTATAACCGAGCTTTCCACGCACCACTATGAGGACTCCGTGCTCAAGCGGGAGGACCCGAACGGCACCCCTTATTACTGGATAGCGGGCAAGCCTACCGGCGACGAAGACGAGGGCACCGACCTTTGGGCGGTGCGCCGCGGCTACACCTCCATCACCCCCATCAGCCTCGACCTGGCGGCGCACGAGTTCATGCCCCAGCTGCGCGCCGCCTTCGTAGACGGCTAGTCGAATTCGAGCGGCGGAGGTTCTTCTTCGGACCAGTGCAGTCCCAGCGGTGCTCCCTGGTACAACTTGAGCTTCTCCCGCGCTGAACCGTCGCGCACCCCTACCTCTACCAGCCCGGCCGAACCCAGGTAGGCGACCGCCTCTCCCGCCGGCACAGCGGTGTAACAGCACTCGAAGACAATGCGGCGACCCGCAATGTGTACGGCTTCGGGCAAGCGGCTTGGCCGCAGGTTGCTGAGAGCGTTGCCGAAGCGGTCGAAGGTTATTATCTCGCCCGCGTCGCTGTCGCTAATTTCCAGCGGCAGGCGCACCAGGCTATCTGGGTCCACCTCCTCGCCCAACGCCCGCGGCGGCAGACCGCGGGCCAGGTGGGCGGCGGCGGGGGCGAAGACGTCGCGAGCGTGGAAAGTACCGCTGACCTCGCCAGCGAACCTTTCGGGCTGCAGCCGCCAGGCTTTCTGCGGGGGGTCGAGTTGCTGCGCCAGCGTGAAGATGCCGTTGTCGGGCAGAATATAGCCTAGTTTTTCCCCCTCCAGGTAGAGGGCGCGGCGCGGTCCGCCCACCCCGGGGTCCACCACCGCAAGCAAGAGCGAGCCTTTCTGCAGGTAAGGCAGCGCCGCGTAGAGCTGGTAAGCGGCGTGACGCAGGTCTCCGGGCGGCAGCTGGTGAGCCAGGTCTACTACCCTGGCGTGCGGCGCCAGCTGCCGCAGCACAGAACGCACCACCCCAGCGTAGACTTCGCTATCCCCAAAGTCGGAGAGAAAGTAGACGTTCTTCATCGGAACAGGGCGCGTACCACGGGAAGCATCCCCGCCGCCAGTAGCAGCAGCGCCGCGACCGGCCACGCGGCCATATTGGGCCAGAGGCTGGCCAAACGCCGACGCAACAGCAACAAAAAGGCGGCCAGCGACCACCACAACAATAGCGGCGTCAGCAGGAACATGCCGCCGCTAAGGACAGTGAATAGCGGCGCCAGGTTACGGCCGTAGCGCGTTTGGAAAGCGCGGAGTAAAACCGAGCGCAACAGCGGTTCAGCCAGGGCAAAGGACGCCAGGGCGACGGCCCCCGGCCATAGCAAGGGGTTGAAGGGTAGGTTGTCGAGCCAGCCCAGGCGCTGCCGTAAAAGCGCGTAAGTGACGAATAAAACGGCGATTATTACTCCTATCCAGAGGCCTTCTATCCAGCTTTCCTTTTTGCCTAGCGGGGAGGGCGCGTCTTCGGGCGGATTGCGTAAGGCTATGAATGCTGCGAGGGCGCTGGCGAGCGCCAGGGCTACGTAAAAAATCGGCCTGACCACGTCCGCCTGTACGGGAGTGAAGGCCGCGAGCAGGTTGCCGTAGAGCAGAATCCCGCTGAGGGCCGCCAGTAACGCGGCGCCCAGCCAGGAGGCCAGGAGGATTACGTAGAGACGGCCTACGCCCCATTCGCGCTCGCTGCGTACCTCGAGCGTGCTTATTGGTTCTATACGGCTTTCCCCGTAGAGGTGCAAGCCAATTAGCAGAACCAGGCCGAGCAGCCACAACCACGAAGAGCTCAGGAGGGCGGCGCTTAGGTTGATACGGCTTTCTAGCTGGGAGAGCACGCGGCCTCCCTTGGCGAAGTCGCCCATTCCGTAATAGGCCAGCGCCAGCGCGGTCAAGGCTTCGGTGTATTCCGCGCTGTCGCCGGGAATGTTGGCCAGCGCTCCTTCCAGGTACTCGGCCGCTTGCGGCAGCTTGCCGGCGGCCAGCAAGAGCCGGCCTTTCAGGGCCAGCGCTTTTGGCGTCTGTAGGTCGCCCAGCTCCTGCAGCGCCTCCTCGGGGCGGTGCAGCCGCTGCAGCAGCCTGGCGGCCCAGACGCGCGAGTTTTTGTCGCCCAAAAGCTCGGCCTCGCGGTAGGCATCCAACGCTTCCTTAGGGCGCCCTAGAAGCTCGAGGGCGCGGGCCCGTATCCAATCCGCCTCCTCGCCGGGGGTGTTCCGGCATAGCTCGAGAGCCTGCGCGTATTTTCCCGTCTCCAGCAGGTAGCGGGCGTGCAGTACGCGGCTGACCATGTCTTCCGGCTGAAGCCGCAGCAGGTGGTCGAGCTTCTCGCCGGCTTCGTCCAGTTTGCCTTCTTCAAGGTCTATGCGGATGATTTGCTTGAGCGCGGGAATGTAATCGGGGTCGGCCACCAGCGCCAGCTCGCAGGCGGCGCGGGCGCCGCTCAGAACCTGCTGTTGATAGAGGGCGCGACACTGCCCGTAATACTCGGCTGGGCCGGGGTTGAATTGCGCCAGCGCCACGGCCAGGAAGATCCACACCACACCTATACGCCAATACATAGTCAAACTTTATCATGCGCGGACAGGGGCAGCGACTGACGATTTGATACAATGCCAAACAAACGGCGTAGGAGGAGGAAGGCATGAAGAAGATAGGCGTATTATTACTGGCGGTCTCGTTCGCGCTCGCCCTGGCGAACCCGGGCCGCCTGATAGACGACGGCAAGTTCCAGCAGGCTTATAGCGAGGCGCTGGCCATGAAGAGCGCGCCGGGGTACGCGCTGGCGGCGGAAGCGGCCAGCCTTTACGCCGGCTACAAGGCTGTTGGCAGCAAAGAGAAGGAAGAGTGGTTTTCTAAGGCCGAGGCGGCGGCCAAGCTGGCGATCAAGGCCGACCCCAAGTACCCCAAAGGCTACTTCGAGCTTTCGCGGGCGCAAGGGCGGCTGGCGCAGTACCGCGGCATCTTGGCCAGCCTCAACCTGGCCAGCTCGGTACGCGACAACATCAAAAAAACTCTGGCGCTGGACCCCACCTATGACGCCGCTTGGGTTGCCTTGGCCGTGTGGAACCTGGAACTGGCGCAAAAGGGCGTCGGCTGGATGTACGGCGCCAGCATAGGTAACGTCATACCCAACTTCGAAAAAGCGATAAAGCTGGCCCCCAACGATATCTCGCATCGTTTGGAGTACGGTTCGGCGCTGCTGCGCATGAAGAAACCGCAGCTAGCCAAGAAGCAGCTCGAAAAGGCGCTGCAGCTGCGGGCCGTGACCTACACTGACAGGATGGATCAGCAGAAGGCCAAGGAACTGCTAGCGCAAATCAAGTAAGCTTCAACGTCGCCCCATTCGTTCTATCCTGCCGGCGCTGGCGAGTATGCGATCCAAGCTGACCTCGGGCGTCTCGCCGAAGTTGCGCAGGTAGCCCAGCACGAAGCCGCCCGCTTCGGTGGCGATGTTGGCGCGGCCGCAGACTATCGCGGCTACGGCGCCGGCCTCGAAGCGGCCGCTGATGTCGTCGTGGGGAGGGCGGTTTTCCCAGGAGCAGCCCTCGCAGCCTCCCAGGTGTCCTAAAAATAGCCGCGCCAGTTCGTAGACAAGGGTGGCGTAACGCGCGGCGTCGCTTTCCTCATCCAGCCTTATCTCGAAAGAGGCGCCTTCGCGGGCGCGTCGCAGCCTCCCCGCGGGTTCGGGCCCGAAGAGCGGCCCGCTGACGGTCACGCCCAGGCGCGCCGCTCTCTCGATGGTGTTTTGCAGCAACTCGGCGGTGTTTGCCTTTTCGCGGGGTTCTTTCGCCAACGGTGGTCCGCTGGTTTCGCTGACGTCGAAAACGAAACGCAGCGGCCCGCCGGGGTATAGCAGCAAAGCAGGCCTTGCTTCGGCGTTGACGCTGCGACCCAGCGCGCTCCACTCGACGGCGCTGCGGACCATGGCGGCCTGCGGTTTTTGCAGGTGCAGCAGGGCGGCGTTGTAAGGGGAGACGTCGCTAAAATGAATAATGAAATCGAGCAACTTGCCAAAGGCGCGGCTGTTCCGGTAGCGCTCGGCCAGCCTGCCCAACTCGTCGAAGGCGCGCAGATCGGTGAGTTTTTCAAGCTCGTCTGCACGAGGGCCGGGTTGCCACTCGGGGAATAGCGGTTCCTGGTACACGATGTTTCCTCACCACTATTCTAATCCCGGGTCAGATGGCGGCGGCGTTTTTCAGAGCGTCTTCGCTCGGCAGCCTTCCCGCAGCCAGCTCTCGCGCCAGCAGCGCGCAGCAGCGCTCTAGCGCGTCGCGAACGCGGCGCCACTCGTCCAGCCCCCGGCCGCTGGGGTCGGGGAAGGAGACGTGCAGCCGTTTCGTGCGCGCGGGGTAAGCGGGGCAAGATTGGGCTGCGGCGTCGCAGACCGTGAGCACCAGGTCGAAGTTCCAAGGGTCGGGCAGCTCTAAGAGCGTTTTGGAGCGCTGTCCCGACAGGTCTATTCCGCGCTCCGCCATCACCCGCAGCGCCTCGGGTTTTAGCCGCGTCTTTTCGGTTCCCGCAGAGTGGATTTCCGCCCGCAGACCCAGCTCGCGGGCGTAGCTTTTCAGCCAGCCCTCGGCCATCTGGCTGCGGGCGGAGTTGTGAGTGCAGAGAACAAGGAGGCGCTCGTGGCGTGTATTGGGCATACCCGGTGATTATATCTTTTAAACTGGCGGCGGGCCCCCCGGGGCCGCAGTGCTAATTGGAGGAGGAGATGAAGATAGCCGTTACCTCGCAAGACGCCTCGGGCTTAGGCGCCGCGGTCAGCCCTCACTTCGGGCGCTGTCCTTTCTATACCCTGGTTACTTTGGAGGACGGCCGAATCGTAGAGGTTGAGGTGGTGAGTAACAGCGGCGCGGACGGCCACGCTCCGGGCGAGTTGCCCGCATACGTTAAGCAGTTGGGCGCGTCGGTAATACTTACCGGCGGTATGGGCCGGCGCGCCGCCGAATTCTTCCGGCGGATGGGCGTCGAGGTGGTCGGCGGCGCCGGCGGCAAGGTGCGGGAAGCCGTGGAGATGTACCTGCGGGGTGATCTGAGAGGCTTTTCCCCTTGTAGCGACAGCGAGAACCACGGCGACGCTAGCCACTAACGAGGCCGGGCGCGCCCAATAGACAAGGACGGGGCAAAACCCCGTCCTGCTCTGGAGCCAGCAGCCGGATTTGAACCGGCGACCTACCGCTTACGAGGCGGTTGCTCTACCACTGAGCTACGCTGGCGCGCAGCAAGCCTAAGTATAGGTAATCGGCGGGGTAGATGTCTATTACCAGCAGTTTCTCAAGGCAACTTTCCTCGCCAAGCCTATTGAGGGGCTGCCTCTCTTACTCGGCACAGTTACAGTAGTTACGCCTAGTCGCGCACCCCATGAAAGAACATCTCAGGGACGGCTTGGTTTGTGCAGCTCCCGCAAATAAGGCGCTTCTCGAGACCTGCTGGCAATTTTGGAGTCGCACGGGTCATGGGGAAGGCGTTCCATAGCCGCCGCATGACGTCGCTCTCTCGCCCGTTTTCACCGTTGCCCAGGGTAAACCCCTGCGCGCCGGCCCCTTGGCGCTTCGTTTCTACAAGGCGCGCCCGGCCGGGGTAGAGCCCGGTTTGCCGACGGTGTAAACGCCGCGGCGGGCGCGGTAAGGGGAGCGTGTAGAATGAACGTGATAACTAAATGGAGGCTGATATGCACGGAACCATGATGGATTTTCCCTTATCTATCCCACACCTGCTCGAGCGCGCCGGCAAGCTCTTCCCCAAGGTGGAGGTGGTCAGCCGCATGCCCGACGAGTCGCTGCACCGCTACACCTACGCCGACTTCTACAAGCGCAGCAAGGCGCTGGCCGAAGCGCTCGGCAAGCTGGGGCTCAAAAAGGGCGACCGCGTGGGCACGCTGATGTGGAACCACTACGCCCACCTGGAGGCCTACTTCGGCGTGCCCATCGCCGGCGGGGTGCTGCACACCCTCAACCTGCGCCTCCACCCCAGCGACATCGCCTACATCATCAACCACGCCGGCGACCGCTTTTTGATCGTCGACGACGTGCTCCTCAAGCTGGTGCTGGCCATCCGCGAGCACATCCCGGGCGTCGAGGAGATCGTCGTCGTGCCCCTCAGCGGCCAGCCGGTGCCCGAGGGCTTCATGGACTACGAGCAGTTCCTTGACACCGCTGAAGGGCGCTTTGACTACCCCGATATTTCTGAAAACGACGCCATGGGAATGTGCTACACCTCGGGCACCACGGGCCGGCCCAAGGGCGTGGTCTACACCCACCGCTCAACGGTCTTGCACTCGCTAGGTATTGCTCTGCCCGACGCCTTGTCGCTTTCCATGGGCGATGTTTTTACGCCCGTGGTGCCGATGTTCCACGTCAACGCCTGGGGGTTGCCCTACGCCGCAGTGATGACGGGCGCCAAGCAGGTCCACCCCGGCCCCTACCTGGACGCCGAGCACCTGCTCGACCTCTACGAACGCGAGCAGGTGACCGCGACCGCGGGCGTGCCCACGATCTGGCTGGGCATTTTGCAGGCGCTGGAGAAGGAGCCCGACCGCTGGAAGCTGGTGCCCGGCATGCGCATGGTCGTGGGCGGCTCGGCCGCGCCCGAGAGCATGATCCGCGCCTTCGACAAGTTCAACCTGCGGGTCATCCATGCCTGGGGGATGACCGAGACCAGCCCCCTGGGCACGGTCAGCCTGCTCAAGCCGCACCTGCGCCAGCTCGACGAGGACGCCCAGTACGCCTACCGCGCCAAGCAGGGCCTGCCGGTGCCGCTCGTCGAGGTACGCGCCATGACCGACGACGGCGAGGCCCCCTGGGACGGCAAGACGATGGGCGAGCTGCAGGTGCGCGGCGCCTGGGTGGCCGCGAGCTACTACAACCTCCCCTCCGAAACCGACAAGTGGACCGAGGGCGGCTGGTTCCGCACCGGCGACGTGGTGACGATCGACGCCGAGGGCTACGTCAAGATCACCGACCGCACCAAGGACCTGATCAAGTCGGGCGGCGAGTGGATCAGCTCGCAGGACCTGGAGAACGCCCTGATGAGCCACCCGGCGGTGGCCGAGGCGGCGGTGATCGCCGTGCCCCACCCCAAGTGGGCCGAGCGGCCGCTGGCGGCGGTGGTGCTGCGCGAGGGCGAGCAGCTGAGCGCGGAGGAGCTGCGCGACTTCCTGGCCCCCAGGTTCGCCAAGTGGTGGCTGCCCGACGCCATCGTCTTCGTCGACGAGATCCCGCGCACCAGCACCGGCAAGTTCATGAAGGCGAAGCTGCGCGAGCGGTTCAAGGACTGGCAGTGGGAAGCCTGAGCGTGTAGCTTGTGGCCTGCAGCTCGTGGGATTTCTCTATTACAGACCATGAGCCGCGGGCCGCAGGCCGGACAGGGGCGAAGCCGCAACTGTGCGGCTGGCGGTCCTCGGGGAAAAATATGCCGCCGTGACGATCAGGCTGGTCGGGTTGGTTCCTTTTGCGGCAGACAGACGATAAAGCGGGTTCCTCCTTCAGCTTCGTTGGTTACGGAGATAGCGCCGCCGTGCGCCTCGACGATGGCGCGGGCGATGGCCAGGCCCAGGCCCGAGCCGCCGGTGCTGCGGGCGCGCGCGGGGTCGGCGCGGTAGAAGCGGTCGAAGACGTGCGGCAGGTCTTGCGGCGCTATTCCCGCACCGTCGTCGCTGACGGTAAAGCAGGCGCTCCCCTTTTGTGACCAGCTGCTGATTACTACCTGCTCTCGCGCGTGACGCAGGGCGTTATCGAGCAGGTTTACCGCCACCTGACGCATGCGCGCGTTATCAAAACGGGCCGGGGCGGTTTTCAGCTCGAGCCTGAGGCGCAAGCCGCGCTGGCGCGCCATGGGCTCGAACGCCTCGGCGGAGCGGGCCAGCAACTGCGCCAAGTCGTTTTCTTGAAGGGTCAGCGCCAGCTCACCCGAGTCCGCCAGGGAAAGAAGGCGCAGGTCGCCAACCAGCAGGCTGAGGTGGTCCACCTCCTCCACCAGTCTTTGCAAGGTCTGTGGAGCGGGCTCGAGCACGCCGTCAGCCAGGGCTTCCAGCTCGCCTTTGAGGATGGTCAATGGCGTCCGCAGCTCGTGAGCTATGTCGGCCACGCGGCGGCGGTCCAGCTCTTCTTCTTGCTGCAAGCGCTCGGCCAGGTCGTTGAAGGCGCGAGCCAGCTCGGCTAACTCGCCTTCGTCATCAACCTTTGCTCGAGCGTCTCTGTCCCCCTCGGCGTAGCGGCGCACGGCGCGGGTCAGTATCTCTAGAGGTTGGGTCAAACGCCAGGCCAGCCAGCCGCCGACCGCCAGCGCTACCAGCAGGGCTATCAGGGCGGCGCGCAGGTTGGCTTGGCGCAGTTCGCGCAGCAGGCGCAACTGCTGCTTGAGGAAGCGAGGGGGTTTGCCCGGCGGGTGGGGCGCCCTACCGATTACGCGCGGCAGGTCGCGGTCTAAAAAGAGGTGTACGCGCCGCTGCTGCGACTGCCAGATCAACGCGGTGGTCACCCCGCTGGCAAAGAGCGCCACCAGCGCGAAGGCTAGCACCAGCCGCGAGGCCAGCTTCATGCCGCGCCCCGCGGCTGGTGGCGATAAACAGCCATGCCCTATTCTAGTCTAGCGGCGAGGACCGCTTGGACGTTGCATTGCGGGGCGGTCGTGCGCTCCATGTCGCTGCGCGCCTTTACGTTGCGCTCCCCGTCGGGCCAGTTCGCCCGCCAACGCCGGGTGAGCGGCTAGGCCGGCGGGACGATTGAGCAGCCGCTCCACCTGGCGGCCTATCTGGGCTTTCATGGTCTCGGCCTGCTCTCGGCTGATTACTCCCAGCTTGAGCAACTGCGCTATCTGCTGTTGCCGCAGCGCTGTCAGTTGGGCTTGTAGCGCCTTTACGTCGCCACCGCTACGGCTTACCAGTTCGGCCAGCGTGGGCGTCTCGAATGACAGCAGCCGCGCCTGCAGCCGCGCCTTGGCTTCTTGGTAGCGCAACTGCGACAGTTTACCGTTGGCGTAGGCTTGGTCGAGCTTGCCCAGTGCGGCTTCAACTATTTTGCGGCGTAGCTCCAGCGGCTCCATGCCGCTCGACTGGATCAGGCCCCGCAAGCCTCCTCGGGCGAACTCAGCCCGCAGATCGGCGGCGTCTTTGCCCAGCACCTCGCTCAGCAGCTGCATCAACTGCCCGCGCAAGTTGTGGCCAGCGGCCATGACGGGGCGGGCGCCGCGCATAGAGGCGCCCGCCGGGCCGTTGGCGTCGGCGCCGGGGCCAACGGCAAGCGCTATTCCCAGGGTTGCTGCTACCAAGATGAGCGTTCCAATCTTCCAACTGCTGCGTTTCATGACGGCCTCCTTCGGGGTCTCCCCCTTTTGCGCCCTCACGCTAGGCTTTTTTTCGTGAAGGCGGCGCGAAGGGAACGTGAATGATCGTTCACGAAGCGCGGGCCCCCTCGGGGGCCCGCGCAGGAGAAGCCGGTCGAAGGGGCGGGTCAGCGACTGGAGCCTGAGTGGGGGCCAGCGCCGCCGTGGGGACCGTGGCCTTGACCCCGACCCTGGCCCTGCCGCTGGCAGTCCCGTCCGCCCTGGCCCTGCTGACCCTGACCCCGCTGGGACGCGAAAGTACCGTGGAGCTCCTGCATCTGCTCGGGGCTCAACGTCCCGCCCTTTTCGGCGGCCAGCGAGAAGGCCGGCAGGTGGCGCTCCTGCGAAGCGGCGCGCAGGTGGTCAAAGACTCGCACCAGGTTGGGGTAGTCGGCCACGGCGCCCATCAAGCGGTCATACATGGCTACGTTGGCTACCTCGCCCTTGGCCCAGGCCTTGGCCGCCTCTTCCAGGCTTGCGGGCGCGCTGACCTGGCCCAGGTAGGGGTTCTCCGCCGGGTAGACCACGCCGTAGCGGTCGAGCTGGCGCTTTAGGGCTTCGATGTGCCTAGCCTCCGCCTTGCGGATGCTGACGTAGGGCTCTACATCACCGTACTTGTCGATTACTGCGGTGTACATCGCGTAGGCGGCGTACTCACCCTCGGGGCCGCTCAGCGCTTCCAAAAGTGCATCCGCGGCTTGCTTGCTGAGGGTTTGGGTCGCCGTTGCCGCCGCATACCTGCCTGCGCCGGGCCCCCTGCCCTGCCCCATCTGCGCGAACCCCAAACCGAGACCGAGAACCAAGCTGCCTGCCGCCAGTGTAAGAATCATCGTTCGTTTCTTCATCGTTTTCCTCCCTTGGGCTCTTGGCCCGCTTGCTACGGTTTACAGGGTAGGGCGCGGTAGGCGAAGGTTGTGCGAAGATCTTGTGAACTATCGTTCACAGATAGTGCGAGTCGTGCGGCGAGTTTGTTTGAGACCTCAGGGCCGCGGCTTAGAGTCAGAGGCTGAGCAGGGAGGATTATGCGTGGGTTCGGCGTCGATAGCAAGGCGGCCCCGCGGGGCCGCCTTGCTGGATGTTGCGTTTCAAACTATCTTGGCCAACCGCTCCAGCGCCTTCTCCAGGTTCTCGTCGGAGGTCGCGTAACTCATGCGGACGTGGCCGGGGGCCACGAAGTCGGTCCCAGGCACCACCACCACCCGCGCCTCTTCTAACATTATCTCGGCGGCTTTTAGCTCGTCAGGGTCAATAACGCTGACGTTAGGCATGACGTAAAAAGCGCCGTGGGGCAGGTTGGTGGGCAGCCCCAGCTCGTTGAGGCCCTTGGCAAAGAAGTCGCGGCGGCGGCGGAAGGCGGCGCGAGAGCTTTCGATAAAAGAGAGGCTTTCGGGGCTTTCCAGCGCGCTTATGGTGGCCCACTGGGCGAAGCTGGTGGGGTGGGTCACCGACTGTCCCTGGATCTTGGTCATGGCGGAGATTATCTCTTTGGGGCCGGCGGCGTAGCCGATGCGCCAGCCGGTCATGGCGTAGGTCTTGGCTACGCCGTTTACGGTAATCGTCCACTCGGGAGCCACCAGGCCCGGCGAGAAGTGCTCGCCTTCGTAGATGAGGTGCTCGTAAATCTCGTCGGAAACCAGGAAAAAGCCGTGCTTAGCGGCCAGCTCGGCCAGGCCGCGCAACAGCTCGGGTGGGTAGACCGCGCCGGTAGGGTTGGAGGGAGAGTTGACAATCATGGCCTTGGTGCGAGGGCTGACGGCGGCGGCCACGTCTTCCAGGTCGGGGATAAAGCCGCTTTCGGCGCTGCTCCTAACGATTACCGGTACACCTGCGGCCAGCTCGACTTGGGCCGAGTAGCTAACCCAGAAGGGGGCCAGGATTATCACCTCGTCGCCGGGGTCGAGGACGGCCTGAAAGAGGTTGTAGAGAACCCCCTTACCACCGGCGCCGACGGTTATCTGGTCGGGTTGGTAGTCGAGGCCGTTTTCGCGTTTGAACTTGCGCGCCAGCGCCTCGCGCAGCTCGGGGATGCCGGCGGGCGGGGTGTACTTGGTCTTGCCTTCGGCCAGCGCCCGGCAGGCGGCGTCTTTGACGTGCTGGGGGGTGTCGAAGTCGGGCTCGCCAGCGGTCAGCGCTATTACGTCTATCCCCTGGCGGCGCAGATCGAGCGCCTTGGCGTTCATGGCCACGGTAGAACTCGGTTTCAGACCTTGTGCGCGTTGGGACAAGCGGCTCATGCTGCAAGTATATACACTGCGCCGGCGCCGCGCCAGATCAGTTAACGATACTGTGTGCGGGACAACGGGCGTCTCTCCGTGCGATGAAGTATATTTACTATATGAATATGCGCCTAGCACTTTTTGTTTCGGCTTTGTTATGGCTTACGGGCTGCGCCGTCAAGGGCGAGCCGCCGCTGCTGCGTCTGCAGTCCGGGCCGCAGGGAGGAAGCGCTATCACCTCCTCGCCGCTGGAATATCATCTGGAGAGTACCGGCTATAGAAGCTGTGGTTGGAAGGCAGCGAACGCCGTGGGCGCAGAGGTTTCGAGCGGCACCTGTTCTCCTCAGCGGAGTAACGTCTTTGACTGCCGTGTAAGCCTGCCGGCCCCCGGCAGATACACGGTCACCTTTACTGCTGTCGCCGGTGCGAGCGCGGCCCAGGTCGTAGTAGCTGACCTAGACTACCGCCCACGTTACGGCGGGGCCTACCCCGAAATGGACGACCCCACGGCGGCGATCGCGGAGGGATGGGGCGCGTGGGGCGGCAGCCCGGTGGCCGATCCAGAAACCTGGGATTTCATCAAGGACAACGCCAAGAAAGGCGAAATCACCCTCTACCGGCCAGTCGTGGTGCCGGCGCCGCGCCCGGCGGTCTTTTTCATCTCCGGATGGGGCCGCGAGGCGGCGACCTACGAGCAGCTGTTCCGCTTTATCGCCAGCAAGGGCTTCGTAGTGGTCGACGTCTACAACGAGGATCCGGGCGATATAAACAACACCTACCCCAACGCGCTGGCGATGATCCGTGAGGCGGTGGCGCGTTACCCCGGCTGGTTCGACACGACGCGCGTGGGGATAATGGGCCACTCGCTGGGCGGCGGCATGGCCTTTTGGATGGCGGTTAAATTGTTCGCGGGTGAAGGATGGGGCGCAAACGGACGCTTCATTTTTACCAGCGCCCCCTGGTACACCTTCCTCACCCGCGCGGCCGACCTGGCGAGCGTGCCGGCGGACACCAAGGTGCTCTTGCAGGCCTACGAAGAGGACCTGCACACGGATCCCGAGATCTACCAGCTGGTGTACCGGCTGCTGCCCACCCCGGACGCCGAAAAGGATTTCGTTTACGTCCGCTCCGGCAGCGCCGGCGGGCGCGATTACCACGCCAACCACTTCGTCAGCTACACCGGGGCCACCACCCAGTGGGACCCGGTGCACTACGAGCCCTACGACCGCCTCGACAGCTACGCCATCAACCGCCTGCTGGACGCGCTGATGGCCTACACCTTCGACGGCGACCTCGAGGCAAAGGCGGTGGCGCTGGGGGG
>Ga0256833_1000589_pt1 | contig 28095 bp, 32 predicted proteins | sample 356284metaG_FD_190535 | JGI IMG/M metagenome (GOLD analysis project Ga0256833, IMG submission 190535) | Hydrothermal vent microbial communities from Mid Atlantic Ridge, Atlantic Ocean - 356-284 | ecosystem: Environmental > Aquatic > Marine > Hydrothermal vents | place: Atlantic Ocean: Mid... | reverse complement strand
CAGCGATGCAATACCTATAATGGTTATCAAGACAGCCCATGCATACAGCAGTTTTGTGTTTCCTGTAACTGCTGTGAGGAAACCTAAAAATATCATAAAGCCAAATATTACTGGCAGTATTTTCAGCTCTGGTATTGCATTTGGGTCTATCTTTTTCATTCCTACATAGTGGTTCAGAAGATTGATGTTTCTCAGGTCGTGGGGGGTTCCTCCTGTTATTTTGTTGACCCATATAATCATTTTTAAACCTTCTCTATATTGGGGAGCATAGAGTGTTATCTCCCACAGGGGTTTAAAGTAAATCCCAATCATTATTATAGAAGCGAGGGCTATAAGCCCCCGAGAAATCCAGCTCATCTTTTTACCTCCTTATTTAACAACATGCATTTCTTCACCAGTTCCGTATTTAATAGGAACGTTAGCACCTTTAGGAGATACTCTTATGTATCCCTGCATTTCCTGGTGTAGAGCTGAGCAGAAATCTGTGCAGTAGAATGGATAAACGCCAGGTTCTTTAGGAGTCCACTTAAGGGTTAGTGTTTCACCAGGCATAATCAGGAGGTTTGATGTGTTAGCTCCCAGTACTGCAAATCCGTGAGGAATATCCCAGTCCTGTTCAATGTTTGTAACGTGGAAGTAGACAGTGTCTCCAACCTTAACACCTTCTATGTTGTCTGGTGTAAAGTGAGACCTGATAGCTGTCATGTATATGTGAACTTCGTTACCTTTTCTTACTACTTTTGCAGCTTCTTCTGACTTTGTAGCATATGGGTGGGTATTCTTGTCCAGCTCAAATATTTTGAGAGTTTTTTTCATCAGAATGCTGGCAGGAATAGCCTGTGCATAGTGAGGCTCACCTAATTCTGTCATGTCAAGCAGAAATTGTGGTTTGCTTCCAGATATATCGTAAAGCTGAGCTGCGTGTGGAAGTTCTGGTCCTGTTGGGAGGAATACATCTTTTGTAATTTTGTTCATTGGGAGTAGATATTTACCCCATGGTTTTGCAGAGTCTCCACCGGGTATCATCAGGTGTCCAACAGAGTAGTAGGTTGGAACTCTATCTAACACTTTGCATTTTTTGTAGTCGTATATTACAACATCTGAAGAAATGAAACATGAGGTATATGCTCTTCCTTTTCCGTCAAACTCTGTGTGCAGTGGTCCCAGACAAGGGTTTGGCAGTTCACAGTGGTTAACTGCTTCGTATTTCAGGATAGGAATACCTTCAACTTCTCCTGCAAACTGTTTGTTTTTGATAGCATTTATCATTTTTTCAAATGAGTGGATAGGAATGACTGTTGCTAATTTACCGCCACCAATTATGTATTTCCCATCAGGAGATACATCAACACCGTGTGGTGATTTTGGAGTTGGCAGGTAATACATTACTCCAGGACACTCTTTAGGGATTATCCATTTGACAGAAGTTTTCCATTCTGTTCTTGCAATTCTATCTCCTTCTGGAGGTCTATAGTTGTGGGCATATTTTGTTTTCACTTCTTTATATTTTCCTTCTGCTATACACTGCTCTGCCCTTTTCCAGTTAACAGCTGCAATGTAGTCTTTATCTTTCATTGATGCATTTATCTCAAGGAGTGTATGGGCCTGCTCTGTGTTGTAAGAAGTGAAGAAACACCATCCATAAGAAGGTCCCTTTCCACAATGGGCAAGGTCATAGTCATAACCAGGAACCAGTATCTGGAATGCTATATCCATTTTTCCCGGTTTGTCTGCTCTTACAAAAGTAAGTGTTCCTTTGAAATACTTTTTGTACTCTGCTATTGGAACATCCTTTTGGGGTATAGGGACAGAGAACCTTGTTGCTGCTGTTATGTATTTGGAATCTGGCGTGATGAATGTTGATGCGTGGTTTCCACCTGAGAATGGTATCTCTAGTATTTCTGTAGTTTCAAATGTTTTCAGGTCTATCCTTGCTACCCTTGGTGTGTTGTTTTCATTGATAAACAGCCATCTGCCGTCAGGAACACCATTTGTTTGAGACAGTTCTGGATGGTGTGAGTCCCCCCATGGTATCCATCCATGACTTGTCATAAGCATAGCTTTTGTTTCTTCAGAATAACCATAACCATTCATTGGATAAGCTGAAAACACAGGTATTGTTTTCAGGTGCCTGCCTGATGGAAGCCCATAAACATTTACCTGTCCGTCAAAACCACCTGAAAGAAAAGCATAAAACTCATCATACTTTCCGTGTGGGATGTAAACCTTTTCTGCCGGGCTTTGAGCAAATGAAGGCATTGACACAAGCCCTGCAGCTACCGCTGAAAACAGCGTTAGCTTTAACTTGGCTTTCATAACTCTTCCCTCCTTTTACTTGGTATCTAATTTAAGAATTAAATCAACTATTTTTTCTGCCTGTTCTTTTGTTACCCCGTGTTGGGCTGGCATGTATGCCATTTTTATTTTTATCTTGTATTTTTTAGCCTTTGCCTGCCATTTCATCATAGAACCCCCAAGAACACTTTTGACAAGTGTTTCTTTTGCATTTGGTTTTCCTTTATACTCTTTAGCTATTATTCTGTATGGTGGTCCAGCTTTTACCTCATCAACAGCGTGGCATCCTGCACATCCATACTGTTTTGCTAATTTTTCAACCTCTTTTGCAGTGTCAGCAAAAGCAAATCCCGAAAGGAGTAAACCTGCTCCTACAACTCCTGCCAGTAGCTTTTTCATAGTGATACCTCCATAATTTGAGTGCTCAATATCAAAGTTAGTGATAATAAACCTCTGTTGCATTGACAGATATCAAGGATTGATTAAAGTTAATAGTATATTTTTAGGTCTGGAAACATGTATGTGAGGGAGAGATGTTTTGAGCATAGATTTTTCAGGATTAACCGACATATTCCCAAATCTATCAAGAAAAGAGCTTTACCATCTTCAAAAAATCTCTAAACAGGAAAATAAGAAAAAAGGAGATATTCTATTTTTTGAGGGAGACCCATCTGATTATCTATTTTTTTTAAAATCTGGTGTTGTGAAGATTTATAAAACAGCATTAAGTAATGGAAGAGAAATAACTCTTAACTACATTCTTCCTAAATCATTTATAGGTGAGTTTGCAGTTATAAAGAATGTCAATTATCCCTTTTCTGCAGAGATGGAAACGGAGGGAGAGATAATAAAGTTTCCTTCTGAAGATGTTAGACAGCTTATTGCAAAAAATTTATCTTTCTGTCAAAGTTTATTATTTATGGTGGCTGACAAAGTTCAAAAAAATTACGAATATTGTGAAAACCTGATGGAAAAAAATGTGAAGAAAAAGATAGCAAAATTTTTAAAAGAACATGAAGACCTGTTTTTTAAACTTAATAAAAACAAGATAGCTTCAATTTTGAACATTACTCCAGAAACGTTTTCAAGAACGCTGAAAGAGCTTAAAAAGGAAGGGTTGATAATTGAAAGAACTGTGATAAAAATTAATAAACAAAAAATAGAAGAGATACTGTCTGACTGATGGGTATAAAAACACCTTTTGTTGCTGTTGATGGTATTATCCAGCTTTTTGATGAGAGGGATAATTTTAAGGGAATTGTTCTTATAGAGAGGGAAAATCCACCTCTTGGTATAGCCATTCCTGGTGGTTTTGTGGAAGTGGGAGAATCCTGCGAGGAAGCTCTCATCAGAGAGATGAAAGAAGAAACAGGTTTAGATGTAGAGATTATAAAACTGTTGGGAGTTTACTCACAGCCTGATAGGGACCCACGCTTTCACACAGTTTCCATAACCTATCTGTGCAGAGCTTATGGCGAGCCAGTAGCAGGCAGTGATGCAAAAAAAGTGAAGATTTTTAAGTTAGAGGAGATACCTTTTGATAAACTTGTATTTGACCACAGCAGAATACTGAGAGATTACTTAATAAGATAATTTTAAAAATGTAGGAGTGTCTATGGATATAGAGATAAAATACAGAGGGAAAAAGCAGGTTTTAAAATTTGACAAAGAAAAAATCACAGCAGGTGATATTCTAAAAGCTATGGGACTGTCTCCAGAGTATGCGTTCGTTGTAAAAAATGGGGAGATAGCCCAGGAAGATGAAACAGTATCTCCTCAGGACGAGATAAAGGTCGTCAATGCAATATCAGGCGGTTAAAACAAAATTTGCATTTCTTCAAGCTAACATATATTATTCCTTCCTCAAATAAAATCTTAATTTAAGGGTAGAAAATGGCAAAACTGAAAAAAGGAACCAGATGCAGTATATGTAAGGCAAAAGGAGAGAAAGAAAAGGCTGTTGTATTCCTTCCCCATCACAGACTTGCCCTTTGCAGGAAACATTTTGTCAGCTGGTTTGAAAAAAGGGTAGAAAAGACAGTAAAAGAGTTCAGGATGTTCTCTAAAAAAGACAGGATATTAGTTGCTGTTTCAGGAGGAAAGGACAGTTTATCACTGTGGAATGCTCTTGTTAATCTTGGGTATCAGGCAGATGGTTTTTACATAGACCTTGGGATAGACCAGTATTCTCAGGACTCAAAACAGCTTGCACTATCTTTCTCAGAAAAGATAGATAGATCACTGCATATAGTATCCCTTAAGGAAGAACTGGCACCTATTCCTGTTATTGATACAGTTTCAAACAGACCAGCCTGCTCTGCCTGTGGGACAGTAAAGAGATACTACATGAACAGATATGCAAAAGAGTTAGGCTACAACATCATAGCAACGGGACACAATCTTGATGATGAAGTGGCTGTTTTATTTGGAAATACTCTCCACTGGGATGTTAACTACCTCAAAAGGCAGTATCCAGTATTAGAGGAAGAGGATGGATTTGTCAGAAAAGTAAAACCTCTATGTAAGATTACAGAGAAAGAAAGTGCCCTATACGCATTCTTTAACGGAATAGAATACATAGAATACGAATGTCCATTTTCTGAAGGAGCCTCTTCCATTGAGTACAAAGAACTGCTCAGTCGTTTGGAAGAAAAACATCCCGGAACAAAGCTTCAGTTTTACACAAACTTTCTGAAAAATATGTATCCTATACTGAAAGAGCACGAAAAAAAAGAAAAACCAAAAAAGTGCATCATCTGTGGAGAGCCTACATATGCAGACATTTGCAGTGTGTGCAAAATGAGAGAGAGGTTGAAAAAAGCTGTATAATATTAGTCAGTTTAACTCATATTTTATTTGAAAATCAGGCTAAAATTCCATATTATAATATTAAAATAACCTGATTAAGGAGGTAAAGATGGGTCTTATATATGACGTTACAGATGATAACTTTGAAGAGATAGTTGTTGAAAAGTCGTATCAGAAGCCTGTTGTTATAGATTTCTGGGCTCCATGGTGTGGACCCTGCAGAGTTTTAAAGCCTCTTCTTGAAAAGCTTGCAAACGAGTACGGCTTTATTCTTGCAAAAATAAACACAGACGAAAATCCCCATATAGCACAGGAGTTTGGGGTCAGCGGAATACCTGACGTTAGAATATTTATAAATGGAAAAGAGGTTGATAGATTTGTTGGAGCCCTGCCAGAGCCAAAACTGAGAGAGATAATATCAAAATACGTAAAATCAGAGGCAGACCAGTTGCTGCAGCAGGCAAAGATGGAATTTATGGCAGGTAACATAGGTAAAGCGGAGGAGATATATGAAAAACTCCTATCAGAGTATCCAGAAAACAAAAAGATAACCCTTGAAGCTGCCCAGTTTTACATAAAACAGGGAAGGTTAGATAGAGCAGAGGAACTGCTCAGCTCAATAAAGGAGTATCACAAAGAATATTTCTCAAAAGCACAGGCATTAAAAGAGCTTATACAGTTTAAAAAGTGGTGTGAAGAACTTCAGATAGAAAATGAACTGGACAGGCTTCTTAAAGAAGGTTCCTGTTATGCTCTGAACGAAAATTACAGAGAAGCCCTTGAAAAGTTCCTGAAAATAGTGCAACTTGATAAAAAATACAGAGACGAAGCAGGAAGGAAGTCTATGGTTGCTGTATTTAATCTGCTTGGAGAAGGTAATCCTCTTACAAAAGAGTTCAGAAAAAAACTTGCCATGTGGCTTTACTGAGGAGTTTTTATGCACAGAATTTTCATTTTTCTTCTTCTTTTTTCTTTTTCCTATGGAGATGTTCTTTCACAGCTCCAGAGCAAGCTGAACAATTACAGATACATAGAAGCCCGTTTTATTCAGGTAACCTATATGAAAGACCTTCAGGAACCAGAAAGATTTGAGGGGAAAGTTTATCTGTCTAAACCAGAAACAGTAAAAATCCTCTATGAAAAACCCTTAAAGCAGATTTACTTTATTGATGGAGACAGCCTCACAATCTACACACCAGAGGAAAAACAGGCTATAAAATCCAAGATAGACAAACATTTCTTCATAGCAAAGATATTCAGAGCCATATCTTCAAAGGAAGGTCTAAAGAAACTGTTTTCTGTAGAAAAGGAAGATAAAAAAGGAAGTACCATTGACCTTGTTATGAAAGTAAAAGGTGACGAAGAGATAAAAAAGGTTGAGATGCTTTTGGATAAAGATTTAGACATAAAACAGATAATAGTATGGGACAGTGAAGGAAACAGAATGGAGCTGAACTTTTATGATTTAGTTTATAAAAAAGAGCCACAGAATATTTATATTAAATTACCACAGGATGTTGAAATAATTTATTATTAAGGCAGAGTATGGGTGTTGGAAGAATTATTGTTGCAGGCATCGTGATTTTTACAGTTTTTACTGCTGTTTCATTCTTTTTTTTAGACAAAAAGTACAGCATCTCACTGGCAATAATAGACACATCTGTTGTTGTTTTTGCTTTTCTGGTATATCTGAACGATAAAGTATTCAGTGAGAGAATGAGCCAGAGGATATTCTCTATATCAGATAAAAAATTTATAGACGATGTGATTGTCAGGCAGATGAATATGCACGGCATTACAGAGGTTGTAAATAAAGGGAATGTGATAGAGTTTTACAGAAAAGGTCAAAAGGCAGGAGAAGTCAAGTTCAGAATAGACGAAAAAGGAAATCCTGTAAAAATAGACGGAAAGTATATAATAGAGATAGAAGCGCCAGAATACATACTTCACAACATAGACCACGAAACATGGAGTTTAATAGGAAAAAGATGAACATAAAACAGACAGAAATATCAGACATAAAGGAAATTGTAAAAATTCTTGAGGATGAAGGATACACAAACATATTCACCTGGTGTGATGAAGCAGGTTCTTTTTACGACTGGCATACCCATCCCTATCAGGAAGTTCGGTGGATTTACAAAGGTGAGATAATAATGGGAACAGAAGAAGGGGAGTTTCTGCTAAAAGAGGGAGACAGAATAGACCTGCCGCCAGGAACGAGACACTGGGCAAAGACTGATAAAGGTGTATGTTACGTGTGTGGCAGTAAAAAGTAGGAGGATGAGATGACAAAAGAAGAGAGACAAAAGATAGATGAGCTTGTAATGAGAACATTTACACTGGCATATGAACTTGGCACATCGTTAGACGAGCTACACAGACAGTTCAGAGAATTGAGATTTAATACTCAGGATAGAGACCTTGAAGCGGCTGTTATAAACCTGGAGCACGCATTTTTTATGACAGCCCAGTCTATAAACATTCTGAAAGAGCAGACAAGAAATGTGCTGATACCTCTAAAAAAAGCGCAGACAACAGGAGAGTAAATGGACAGACTGCTGCCAACAGTTTTTCTGAAAGCTTATGAGGTCATTGATGAAGATAGATTGGAAAATTTAGAAGATGTGGAAACACCTCTGATATTAGTAGAAAACATACCAGATTTTAAGGAAAGCACCTTCTGGGTAAAGATAAGAAACCTGTGGGTTTTGATAGGCAAAATTCCCCCTCTAAAACCTGAAAAAGAAGATATTGTTCTATTTAGAGAAAAGGGGCAGTGGGGATTATTTAAGTATTTAGGTGAAGAAGATGATAAGGTTATTTTAAGAGACGGTAAAGACCAGAGAACAACAAAGGTTCCAAAGGAAGTAGTAGAAACACTGGAGTTATTCGGTAAAGTGATAAGGGTTCAGGAAAAGGTATGAAAAAAGTATTAACATTTTTTCTCTTTGTGTTTCTTCTTGTTTCCTGTCAAAAAGAGGAAGAGTTCAAACCTTCCCCTTATCTATTAACAGACAAAAACGGCAATCCAGTTCCTCTGCCGAAGGATAAACTGATTGTTCTGAACTTTATGGCATACTCCTGCTCTGCCTGTATGAAAGAAATGCCAGTAATGAAAAAGGTTATAAAGGAAAAACCCTTTAAAGATAAGTTTCAGATTATCGGAATGGTTATAGACTCAGATAAGGGAGACCTCTCTGACCCACTGTTTCCCATATATCCAAGTAGCAGTCAAAATTTTGTCAGATTTCCTGTTCCCGGGACGCCAACTACATACATCATAACCCCTGAAGGAAAAAAGTTAGTCATAATATACGGGGCTGTAACAGAGGAAAACTTCAGGAAATTTTTATTCCAGGCTCTCAAAAAGGCTAAAAAATCAAAATAGGTAAAACATATTATAATTAATACTCTAAAAAATCAGACGGGGTTGTGTATGGACAGGATGGATTATATAAGAAACTTTTCTATAATAGCCCACGTTGACCACGGTAAATCAACACTTGCCGACAGGCTTATGGAGTTTACAGGTGCTGTTGAAGAAAGGGAAAAAAAAGACCAGCTGCTGGATACATTAGACATTGAAAGGGAAAGAGGCATAACAATAAAACTGCAGGCTGTCAGGCTTAAATACAGAGCAGATGACGGAAATGATTATACTCTGCATCTGATAGATACGCCTGGGCACGTTGATTTTGGGTATGAAGTATCCCGTTCACTTGCTGCCTGTGAAGGGGCACTCCTCCTGATAGATGCTACTCAAGGAATTGAAGCCCAGACCATAGCAACATTCTGGCAGGCTTTAGAGCAGGATTTAGAGATAATACCAGTTATAAACAAGATAGACCTTCCATCTGCAGATGTTGAAAGGATAAAGGAACAGATTTCTGATGTACTGGGGCTTGACCCTGATGAGGCGATCCTTGCGTCAGGAAAAGCAGGAATAGGGATAAAAGACATATTGGAAGCCATAGTGAACAAAATACCACCACCAAAAGGCGATGAAAACAAGCCACTGAAAGCTCTTATCTTTGATTCTTACTATGACCCTTACAGAGGAGCTGTTGCTTTTGTCAGAATATTTGACGGTGAAGTGAAAAAAGGAACGAGAATAAGACTGATGTCCACAGGCAAAGAGTTTGAAGTTACAGAGGTTGGAGCCCAGACGCCCCAGATGACCCAGTTTGAAACTCTGAAAGCAGGAGACGTTGGATACATAGCTGCAGCGATAAAAGACGTGAGAGATATAAGAATTGGAGATACTATTACAGATGCAAAAAATCCAGCCAAAGAGCCTGTTCCCGGTTTTAGACCAGCAAAACCGATGGTTTATGCAGGGCTTTATCCTACAGGTTCAACCCTCTTTGAAGACCTCAGAGATGCTTTAGAAAAATACTCAATAAATGATGCAGCCCTGACATATGAGATGGAAAGCTCACCTGCACTTGGTCTGGGATTTAGATGCGGATTTTTAGGACTTCTCCACATGGAGATTGTTCAGGAGAGATTAGAAAGGGAATACGACATAGAGCTTATAACAACAGCACCTAACGTTATATACAAAGTAGTAACGAAAAAAGGCGAGGAGTTAGAGGTAAGAAATCCAGCCCAGATGCCTGACCCTTCAGTTATAGACAAGATATTAGAGCCTTATATTGAGGCAAGTATCATAACTCCCAATGATTTTGTCGGAGCTGTTATCCAGCTTGTACAGGAAAAGAGAGGCATCCAGAAAGCATTTGAGTATATAGACAAAAAAACTGTTCTCCTTAGATACGACATACCTATGGCAGAGGTTCTTTTTGATTTCCACGACAAACTAAAAACAGCAACAAGAGGATATGCATCCTTTGATTACGAGTTTAAAGATTACAGGCCGGGAGAGCTTGTTAAGATGGACATAAAGATAAACGGAGAGATTGTTGATGCTCTATCTTTTATAGTCCACAAAGATAAAGCTTACAGAGTAGGCAGAAACATCGTTGACAAGATGAGAGAAGTTATACCCCGTCAGCTGTTTGAGGTCAGAATACAGGCAGTAATAGGTTCTAAAGTTGTGGCATCTGCAAGAGTAGCCCCGTTGAGAAAAGATGTTCTTGCAAAATGTTACGGTGGAGACATAACCAGAAAGAAAAAGCTGTTAGAGAAGCAGAAAAAAGGTAAGAAAAGAATGAAACAGCTTGGAAAGGTAGAACTTCCTCAGGAAGCATTCCTGAGTATACTGAAGGCAGAGTGATATGGCACTGTTTCCAATGTTTGTCAGCTTAGAAGGGAAAAAGGTTTTAGTGGTAGGAGGGGGAGCAGTAGCCCTCAGGAAGATAGAAAAACTCCTTCCATTTAAACCAGAGCTGAAAATAGTGTCAAAAGAGTTCTCAGAAGAAACGCTGAATCTGATAAAAAAGCACAACATACCATACGAAAAAAGAGCATTTAAGCCTTCTGACCTGCAAGGTCAGTTTATCGTTATTGTTGCAGTTGACGACATAAAGCTGCAGGAGGAGATTTTCAGACTGACAAGAGATAAAAACATATTTGTTAATGCTGTTGACAGTCCAGATTACTGTGATTTTATATTTCCAGCATATGTAAAAAGGGAAGATGTTGTGATAGGAATAACAAGCTCAGGCTCTGCACCGGGGCTGTCTGCAAAAATCAGGAAACATATAGAAAAAAACCTTCCACAAAATTTAGAACAGATATTAAAGCAGGTTAAAAATCTAAGGAAATCACTGCCTAAAGGAAAGGAGAGACAAAAAAAAGTCTTACAGCTTGTAGAGGAGCTTTTTAAAGATTAATTTAAAAATAAAAAAGGTAAAGCCATGATAGATTTCTCAAAGATAAAAGGACTGCTTTTAGACCTTGATGGCGTTCTATATGTTATAGATAAACCTGTTCCCGGTGCTACAGAGACTTTAAAAAAGCTGAAGAAAAGGTTTACCGTTAGATTTATCACAAACACAACAACAAAGCCGCGAAAGTTAGTGTATCAAAAGCTAAAAAATATGGGTTTTGAGGTTAAAGAAGAGGAGATTTTTTCAGCCCTTGAGGCAACAAAACAGTTTCTGAAAGAAAAAGATTCAGGGGCATTTATGATTTTGACAGATGAAGCATTAGAAGATATGAAAGAAATAAAAAGGGAGCCTGTTAGATATGTTGTTGTAGGAGATGCAAGGGATAACTTTACTTACGATAACATGAACAGGGCATTCAGATATCTGATAGATGGAGCAGAGCTGATTGCAGCAGCAAAAAACAGATACTTCAGAGACAGAGACGGCAGGCTGTCTATGGATTGTGGAGGTTTTGTTGTTGCTTTAGAGTTTGCAAGTGGGAAAGAAGCAAAACTGATAGGAAAGCCTAATAAAGATTTTTTTCTCCTTGCTGTTAAAACAATGGGTTTAAAGCCTGAAGAAGTTGCAGTTGTTGGGGATGATATAGAGTCTGATGTAAAAGGTGGAATGGATGCAGGACTAAAAGGCATACTGGTAAAAACAGGAAAGTTTACCCCCCAGGACCTGAAAAAAGGTATAAAACCAGACCTTATTGTTGAAGACATTAACCATCTGCTTGATTACATTCAGGCGTAGATACTGATTCTGTTCTTTTCTTCTAAATTTTTTTTCATCATTTCTATCTTTGCCTGTATCTCCATTACCGTTGCCCGGGCAGCAACGGCTCTGTCCTGAGGTGAAGGGTCTGCAGGGGCAAGGGCAGCCCTTTTTATTTTCTGAGCAATCTCAATGGTTTCTTCAGGTGTTTTCCCCTGTTTTATCTTTATGGGAACTTCTCCACCTACGATGTATAACTTACCATCTGGACCTTTCTGGTATTTATACTGAACTGGGCCTGTTAGCTCTCCACCTGCAACCTTATGAGCCATTTCGTGGGCTTTTACTTTCTGCTCAATCATACGAAGCTGCTGGAGTATCTGCTGCTTCTTAATCTCCTGAATTTTATCTTTTTGATTATCCCACCTGTAGTAAGCTGATATACCACCAACCCCCTGCATATTTATTAATTTATAGCAGTTTTTTTAATGTGTCATATTAAAGCAGGTAGAAAATTATTTTATACCTAAAACAAATAAAACAGCCTCTTCTACAAGTTCTATTTCCTCTTGGGATAAAGAAGCTATAGGATTTCCTATAATCCTACTCTTATCTATAGCTCTAATCTGCTCTATAACTGCATCGCTGTCTTTTTCAAGTTTTCCCCTCTTAGAAATCCTAACTCTCAATGGAAACCAGTTGTCCTTTAAATGAGTTGTTAAAGGAATGACTATTACTGTTGGTAAGTCTTTTAAATAAGGAGATTGGAAAATTATTACTGGCCTTACTTTACTAATCTCAGAGCCTTTAGTTGGATTTAATTTGGCTAAATAAATCTCCCCTTTATTCAATGGTGTCCTCACTCAACATTTCAAATTCTTTAATTTCTTTCAGATAGCTTTTGTCTTTTCTAAGCTGTTTTGCAAGTTTTTCCATTTTTTGATGAATCTTTTCTCTTTTTATTTTTTCTCCATACTCAATAACAGCTTCTCTAATTATTTGAGACTTTGGTTTACCCAGGCTTTTACTTAAGTTATTTAGATATTCAAAAAACTCTTCTTCAGTTTTTAATGTTATAGTCTTCATTGGTCTATTCCTTAAAATTTTAATTAATTTATTACTTAATAATATAAACCTCTGAGTTTCCGTGTGCAAACTTTCCAGAAAATTTCCTGTAATGGAATACTTCATTCTAAAAAAAATCTATACACTAAAGTTCAAAATAGCTTCAGGAGGACTGTTTTGTCCCGATTGTGAAAAGTCGCACTTTCGGGACACTTGTTAGGTTGTTAATATACAATTAAATTTAAAGAGCAGCATAAAATAAATAAAAAATTTCGGGACAGACAATGGACGAAAAATTAATTGTAGAGAGGAAAAAGCTGTTAGACAGATTAGGTTGGGTTCCAGAGCCTGTAATAGAAAACAAAGAGTGGCTTTATCTGCTTGAGGAAGAAACGAGGAACTCAATTCTTATAGAAGGATACTTTGTAGATGAGGAAGAGTTAGAGCAAGCATTAGCAGGAAATAAACCTGTTTCTAAATCTCAAGAAGAAGCAGTTAAGTATTTTAAAACAGCAAAATTTGTATATGGCCTTGCTTATGAAAACTATAAATCAAATCAGTTTTTATTTGGCATTCCATTAATTCGGCAGATAAATAAAGAACTTGGTTTTAATGGTGAATTTAGAAAAGAAAAAATTAAAATAGCAGGAGCAAAATTTGAGCCTCCAGAAAGCTATATAGAAGAATGGATAAGAATTTACATTGATTATGTTCAAAACTTAAGTGAAAACTTTTTTGATAGAATTTGTGTATCACACGCATTTTTTGAAGAAATACATCCATTCACAGATGGAAACGGTAGAACAGGAAGGATAATTCTAAACTATATATTAATAAGCAATGGATATCCACTGGTTATAATAAAAGGCTCGGATAAAAAGAAGCAAATCTACTACAAAGGATTAGAAGAGTTAGACAGCCAGTTATCTGATTTATTTATTAAATACAAAGATGTGCCACCAGATAGACAGAAAGTTTATAGAAAGCTAAAGGAAGCAAAATCAAATATTTTAAAAAGACTGATACTTGAAGCATTAAGAGAAAGTTTAGACAGGCTGATAATTGCAAAATATAAAGAGAAAGGAATAAAGCTTGAACCTGTAAGTAAATTACTGAAAGATTTAGGATACTCTCCAGAAAGCACAAGACAGTTAATAAAAAGAGGTAAAATCATAGCCGTAAAAATTAAAAAAACATGGTATTCTACAGAGGATTTGATAAAACTGTTCTTGGTTTCACATTAAACTGTGAAATCTATCTTTGAGACTATACCTACATTTCCATTTTCTTTAAGGTATATGCTGGATTTTCTAAGGAAGCCTTTGTCTTCAAAGGAGAACTCTGTTAAAACAGGGGACAGATATATAGCTCCAATTCCCAGCTCTTTGAAGGAGACAGTTTTGTCGCTATTTTCGTTTTTCAGCCATACTTTCAAACGATTAAAATATTTATCATCTTCATCTATCCAGCCGTCTTTATCTGTATCAAACTGTGATAGTTCGTAAAAACCATTACCTGTAGATGCTCCAAATAGTTCTGCTCCGTTATCTATTTTTCCATTTTGATTTTTGTCAAAAACAATAAAGCCACTGCCGTCAGACAGAAAGGGTATTTTCTCATTTTTACCATCACTGTCTAAGTCAAATTCAAACCTGCTGTCAGACAGGATGTTTTGTAAATCTCCGTTCAGATTTATTACGAGAGGGTCTACAAGGGCTACACTTCCTGATTTTATGTTTACTTTAGAGTAATCAATCTGCTCTTTTTTTAGTGAAAAAGATAGCTGAAAGTTTATTTCTCTGCCTGATTTAGTCTTTATAACCCCGTGAGCTTTAAAATCTACCTGCTGTGATTTAAAACTGAATTTTTCGTACGTCAGTTGTGCTGCAAACTCTGGAATGGATAAATTTTCTGCATTTTTGGGACTTAAAATGTCCTTCAGAGAAACAGTCTTTATCTTTTTGCCTGTTAACTTTTCAATCAGAATCTTTATTATTTTGGTTTTTATGTCGGTGATGTCCTCTTCCTTATCAAGATTGATTTTGCCTGTGTCCAGCTTAATGTAGGTATGTTTTATGCCGTTGTTTTGGTTTGAAGACCTTTTATCGTTCTGTATAAATTTTAGCTGAAGTTTTTCGTAAGAAAAATCTACCTTTTCGTTTTTTGAAAACAGATACACGTCAGAGCTTAAAATTTTCATAACAGCAACCTTTAAAAAAAGGTTTATGGTTTTTATTATCGTATTGATTCTGCTGAAATTTGAGGATTTTTATGTTTTCTCTATATTATCAAGGAGTCTAAACAGCAGTTTTTCTATCTGGGAAAATCTTTCTTTGTCTGAAAGCATTTCCTTTGAGCTCTGGATGTATTTTCCCTTTTCCATAAGCTCCTCTACAGAGTTTTCTATCAGGGCTTTTGCACTTTCTTCGCTTGTTTCAAGATGGAACTGAAGCCCTACCACCTTTCCTCTGTTGTACTCAAATGCCTGATTTTTGCATCCTTTACTGAAGGCTGTATGGACTGCTCCTTTAGGAATATCAAATGTGTCCCCGTGCCAGTGAAATGCTGTAAACTCTTCAGGAAATTCCTTGAAGCTTATACTTTTTTTTCCTTCTTCTGTAAGGTAAACAGGAAACCAGCCAATCTCTTTATGGCTGTTTTTGTAAACCTTTGCACCAAGAACATCCGCAATAAGCTGAGCACCGAGGCAGATGCCTAATATTTTTTTGTCAGCTTTTATACACTGCTCTATAAATTCTTTTTCTTCTGTAAGCCAGGGGAATTTGTCTTCATCATAAACTCCCATAGGTCCTCCCATAACAACTAAAAAATCAAACTGCTCTAAGGGGGGGAGTTTTTCGTTTAAAAACAGTTTTGTTCCAGATATTGGGTAGTTTTTTTCTTCAGCCCATCTGAAAATGTTTGCAGGTGTTTCAAAATGAACGTGCTGAATGTAATGTATTCTCATTTTTCACCCTCCCTGTGTTATCTCACAGTATTTTTTAAACTTCTCATATGCTCTGCCTGAGAGCAAGCTCTCCTCTGCCAGCTCTTTTGCTTCTTCAAAGCTTTCTGTTTTTCTGTAGGCTATCACAAGCAGAGTAGCTGTTAAAACAGCAAAGGGAGTGTAAGGTGTCTCCTTTTCTTTCAGCACAGATATACATATTTTGCTGTTTTCTTCCAGTGATAATTTTTGGAGAATTATTTTCTTGTCTATCCCTTCAGGATGAACAATCAGACTTTCTCTGCTGTCTATAAACAGTTTTGTTTCGTGATTTGGAAATGGCTCTACTCCTCCTTCAAGGCTTTTAAAGACGGTGATTTTTTCCATCCCTGCAAATCTGGCAAGCTCTGTATATTTCTCAATATACGGAGGATGTGAAACCCCTGTAATTACCCTGTCTGTGTTGTAAGGGTTGAGCATCCTTTCCATTGTGTTGTGATAAGTTCTCAGACCAAACTCTTTTCTCTTTGGTAGCAGATTGAACAATTTTTGTGCAAATACCCTCTGGTGAACAAATCCAAAACCTGTTTTTTCTAAAGTTTTCTTTACGGTATCAATGTTAGAGGGAGTTCTTGCTCCCATCTTTTCTAATATCTGGTGGTATGTTATCCCATATTTTGAAGGAATGTTCTCTGCACCATGTCCTCCTATGTATATGCCAGCCCCTGCTCCTATAAATATAGATGCTGGTAGAATATGAACAGAGCGGTCTTTACCGTCGTAATTTACTGCTATGTCAAGGGGTTTTATGTCTGTATTAATGGTTTTTATGTTTTCCCTGTGATACTTTAAAAAACCTTTCAACTCCTCAACAGATGCGTACTTTATCCTTTCCGCTGACCAGAAAGCACCTATCTGCAGGTCTGTTGCTTTTCCTTCGCTGATTAGCTTTTCTACCTGATAGGCTTCTTCTGTTGTAAGGTCTTTGAATCTTTTTTTACCTGCTCCTACCTTTTTTATATAGTCAATCATGTTTTCCTCTGCACATTTTTTGTGAAAGATTTTTCTCTTTTTCTCAGGCTCATTTTACCAGAAATCTGCTGAGAATGTGAAATTTTAAGGCTCTGCACAGAAACAGTAATTTTTGGCACGCTGCTTGAAATATATAAGAACAAAAAAGCAAAGATGGATGGCTGATGGAAAAACTGATAAAGGTATCTCAGGAAAGGAATAAGAAGCTCAATAAAATAGAGCTGTTAAAACAGGAGCATTCTCCTAAAGAAGCGTGGGAGAAATTAGAGTTCTATGCTCAAAAAGGTTTTTCATCAATACCAGAGCACGACCTTAATTACTTTTTTAAATGCTTTGGTGTTTTTTACAGACCAGCAACCCCTGAAAGATTTATGCTCAGGGTTCGTATTCCCGGTGGAAGGCTAAACTATCAACAGGCTGTAAAGATAGGAGAAGTTGCTAAAAAATACGGCAACGATTACATAGACCTGACAACAAGAATGCAGGTTGAACTGAGATACATAAGGATAGAAGACCTTCCAACTGTCCTAAAAGAGCTTGAGAGTGTTGGGATAACTACATTTCAAACTGGAGTAGATAACTTTAGAAACATTGTTCAGGACCCTTTAGATGGACTGTCTTTTGATAATGTCATTGAAACGTGGGACATACTGCAAAAATTACAGAGCATATTCTTGAAAAAAGAAGAGTGGATATGCAAACTTCCCAGAAAGTTTAACATCTCTATCTGCGGTAGTTTTTCTAACAGATGCAACGTTTATGGACATGATGCCTGCTTTGTCCTTGCTGAAAAAGATGGAATTTTCGGCTTCAACGTATTCCTGGGAGGGAAGGTTGGAGCTGTTGCTAAGCCTGCCGATGTGTTTTTACTGGGGGAGGAAGTTCCCCCCTTTTTTGAAGCGTTAGGCAGGGTTTTCAAAAAATACGGCTTTAAAGACAGCAGAAACAGAAATAGACTGAAGTATCTGATTGATGCTGTTGGTATGGAAGAGATAATAAAAGCTATAGAGATAGAGGGAGGGAGGGAGTATCAGAAAGGGGGAGTTACACAGACACCTGTTCAGGGGGGGGACAAAACAGGAAAAGTTCAGCTGAAAGACGGGACTTTTGCCCTTCATATGGTAGTCCCGTCTGGTATTTTTTCTGGAACAGCGATGATTCAGGCAGCTGATGTTTCAAAAGAGTTTGGGTCGGGAGAGCTGAGGTTGACAGTTGAACAGAATCTGTATGTTGTTGGTATTCCTGAAGAGAGCATTGGAAAAGCCCTCTCTCAGCCTGTATTTCAGCAGTATAAAAACAGACATTCTGTATTTTTTTCAGACCTTATTGCCTGTGCAGGAACAGAGCACTGTCCATTTGGTGTTATTCCCAATAAACCTGATGCTATTCAGATGGCAGAATACCTGACAAAGCAGTTTCCCCATTTAGAAGGGAAAATCAGGATGTACTGGTCAGCCTGTCAGAAAGGGTGTGGTATTCACGGTCTTGGGGATATCGGTTTTGTAGGTGTAAAGTTCAGGAAAGACGGAAAACCGGTAACAGGGGTAGACATACACTTTGGAGGAACAATCACAAAGGAGAGTGAAGAAGGAAGACTGCTGATAAAAAGTGTGCCCCTTGAAGAAGCAAAATTTTTAGTTGAGGAACTGATTGCTGAGTATTCAAGGCTGAAAAAGGATAAAGAAACCTTTGAAGAGTTTTACAGCAGAGTTTTGAGCCGTGTATCAAAAGAGGCTGTCAGATTTTTGATGAGATTTAACAGACTGCTAAAAGATGCGGGTATTAACGCAAGAATTGAGCTTAATGATATGGTTATTGGTTGTTCAACAGAGGAAGAGGAGATTTTTGGATTTGGATTTCAGCTTTACAGAAAGCTCTCAGGAAAGTCTCCATACTCAAGGAACAACATATTAGAGATATACGATGAGCCTAAGCCGGAAAATCTGAAAAAACTCAGCCCAGATATCCCGAACTGGCTGTCAGATGTAGTTATGAAAATGATAGACAAAAACCCAGAAAGAAGATTTAAGGTGTTTACAGAAATAGAACAACAGATAAAAGGGATATAAGGAGGGAAAGATGTTATCAGACAGTTTTAAGATTAAAGGCAGCCCAGCTTTGGGACTTGCAATGGCAACATTTGGATTTTTTATAGGATTTGCTGCCGTTTCCCTTTATGGACCTGTGGCAAAAAACCTGAAGGAGATTTTAGGGCTTTCTGGTTTTCTTCTTGGTCTTTTGGTAGCTGCTCCTAATCTGACAGGTTCACTTCTCAGGATACCATTTGCAGCATGGGTTGATAAGGTGGGAGGTAAAATACCCCTTGCCACACTTCTTATTCTTTCTGTTGTAGGAATGGCTGGGCTTTCAACACTTTTGTATCTGTATTATCCTAACCTTCAGCCGTGGATGTACTGGCTGATACTGTTTTTTGGTTTTTTAAGTGGCTGCGGTATTGCAACATTTTCTGTTGGAATAGCCCAGACAGCATACTGGTTTCCTGAGAGTAAGCAGGGATTTGCCCTTGGTATGTATGCAGGAATAGGTAACCTTGCTCCTGGTATTTTCGGCATGATACTCCCATTTGCATTAAAAGAGATAGGGCTGACAAACTCATACATACTGTGGTTTGGATTTTTATTAGTTGGAACAGTTATATACATACTCCTTGCAAAAGATGCACCTTACTTTCAGCTGATAAAGGCAGGTGTTCCCAGAGAAGAAGCAGTAAGAAAAGCAAAGGAGTTAGGACAGGAGCTGATACCTACTGGCAGTCTGATTGAATCTCTGAAAAATTCAGCAAGACATATAGAAACGTGGGCACTGGTGGCTCTATATTTCACATCTTTTGGCGGATTTTTAGCCCTTACAGGATGGTTTATCGTTTTTTGGGTTCAAAGTTATGATATGGAAGTGAGACACGCTGGACTGCTGATGGCTTTTGGATTTTCACTTCTCGCCTCAGTTATCAGAATTTTTGGTGGATGGATTTCAGACAAAATAGGTGGAGAACTTGTCTCTATTATAGCCTTTTCTATGGTATTGATTGGAGCTGTAACTGTAATAGTAGGAGGAAATACAAACTTTGCTGTTTCTCTAACAGGTGAAATGCTTATGGGGGCTGGTATGGGTATTGCCAATGGAGCTGTCTTTAAACTTGTTCCTAAATATGTTCCCCATGCAACAGGTGGTGCAGCTGGATGGGTAGGTGGTTTAGGAGCTTTTGGTGGTTTTGTTGTTCCTCCAATACTGGGTCTATTTGTTCAGTATCAGGGGGTAGCAGGTTATGCGAACGGATTTATCGTTTATGTTGTTCTTGCTATGTCAGCAATTATAATCTCTGCTCTCCTGTGGAGAGCTTACGGTAAAGAAATAAACAAGCCAATAGAGGAGTAATTATGGAGCAGATACTTGCCACTGCCCAGTGTCCTTACTGCGGTGTTGGTTGCGGTCTTGAGATATTCAGGGACAAAAAGGGAAGAATAAAAATAAGGGGAGACAAAACTCACCCTGCAACAAAAGGAGACCTGTGCCTGAAGCCTATACCACTGCCAAAAGTTATGGATATTGGGAGAGTTCCTGCTCCCTTTTACAGAGAAAGTAAAAAGGAGCAGTTTAGAGAAATCTCGTGGGAAGAGGCTTTTCAGATAATAGCTGAAAAACTGAAAAAGAATGAGCCTGACGAAAACTACTTTTACATATCAGGTCAGCTGACAACAGAAGACAGTTATGTGATAAACAAGTTTGTTAAAGGATTTATCAGAACAAACAACATAGACGCAAACTCAAGACTGTGTATGGCATCAGCTGTTATGGGATATAAACTGTCTTTTGGTTCAGACGGTCCTCCCGGAAGTTATGAAGACATAGACGATGCAGATGCCTTTGTATTTGCAGGTTCAAATGCTGCATGGACTCATCCTGTCCTGTTTAAAAGGGTGTTAAACAGAAAAAAAGATTATCCAGAAGCAAAAATCATTGTTATAGACCCTGTCTACACGGCAACAGCAGAAAAGGCAGACCTGTGGATAGATATAAAACCGGGAACAGATACAGCTCTGTTTAACAGTGTTCTTTATCTTCTAAACAAAAAAGGCTGGGTAGATTATGAGTTTATAAACAAACATACAGAAGGATTTTCTGAAGCTTTAGGAGAAGCAGAGAAATTCCCACCAGAAAAGGCAGCCCAGATATGTGGTATAAAGGAGAGCAAAATTTACAGGCTTGCAGAGATTTATGGATTCAGTAAAAAAGTGATATCCTTCTGGACTATGGGTTTAAATCAGTCTTCTAACGGGACAATGAAAAATCTGTCTTTAATAAATCTCCATCTTGCAACAGGAAGACTGAACGAAAAGGGCTGTCCTTTTTCTCTTACAGGTCAGCCTAATGCGATGGGTGGAAGGGAAGTTGGATATTTAGTTAACGGTCTTCCCGGTTATAGAGACGTTAGAAACGAAGAAGACAGGAGATTTATGGAGCAGTTTTGGGGAATTCCCGAAGGAAGTATAAAGGAAAAACCAGGAAAAACAGTAGTAGAAGCTGTAGATGAAATGATAAAGGGACAGATAAAACTCCTGTGGATTGTGTGCACAAATCCTGCTGTAACGATGCCTAATCTCAATAAGTTCTGGAGAGCTCTGAGAAATACATTTGTTGTTGTTCAGGATGCATACCTCACAGACAGTGTAGATTATGCAAATTTGGTTCTTCCTGCAACACAGTGGGGGGAAAAGGAAGGAGTAATGACAGGCTCTGACAGAACGATAACATACAACAGAGCATTCAAACAACCCCCTCCCCAGTGTAAACACGACTGGGAGATATTCTGTGAAGTGGCAAAAAAGATGGGGTGGGGGGAGTTTTTTGATTACAGAAATAGCAGGGAAATATTTAATGAGTTTAAAAAGACAACAAAGGGAAGGCTGTGCGATATATCTTACTGGGATTACGAAGACCTTCCAAAGCAGTGGGGAGACAGGTGGCTTTACAAAGACCTGAAATTCCCAACACCTTCAGGTAAAGCAAAGTTTAACAGGGCAGTATTTGAACCTCCTGCGGATAGGCTACAATACCCTTACAGTTTTGTCCTGACAACTGGAAGAACAAAGAAGCAGTGGCACACGATGACAAGAACAGGTAAATCCCACGAACTATTAAGGGACGAATCAGAACCATTTATTCTCTTTAATGAAGAGGATGCATTTGAACTTGGTATTATGGATAACGATTACATAAACATAAAATCACAACGGGGGCAGATATACATAAGAGCAAAAACAGGAAAAATAAAGAGAGGAGTGACATTTTCACCTTTTGGCTATGGGAAGATTTACCATTTTCCAACAAACATATTAGTCAGTGATGCTTTAGACCCTGTGTCAAAAGAGCCAGAGCTAAAATTTTCAAGTGTGTTTATAAAAGCTCGTAAGAAAAGAATATACAGATTATCTGAAGAGATTTATAATAAACTAAAAGAAACCTATCCCTATATAGAACGTTATTTAATTGACGTTGTGGAAAAAGGGCTAAATTCTGTTTTGAAAGAAGCTGATAAAGAAACCAAAAAATTCATTGCAGATAAGTTTCAAGAACTTATGAAACTTTTTATAACAAAACCTGCAGAATGGGAAAGAGTATCCCTTCTAAATGAGGAGATAGCAGAAGTATATATAAAATTAACCATTGAACCACATATGCAAAAAGATTTAACACAGGGCTTTGTAAAAGCAATGAGGGACATATATGAGCCTCCTGAGGACACACTTCAGGCATGGGAGTATGCTTATGAGTTTATATCTCATGGTGTTTTTGAAATTGTAAGAAAGCATTATGAGGAAAGAGCCTTTTCTAAAGACTGAAACACAACCTAACTCATTCCCTTTGAAATTATTAAAAAATATGTTTAATTAATATATTATGTTAAATTCAGTGGACAGATTTATACTTGATAGTATAAAAGATAAAACAGTATCTGGGCATTGGCTTTCGCAGACTTTAAATATATCCAGAACGGCTGTCTGGAAAAGGATAAAAAAGTTAGAATCTTTAGGATACGTAATAGAAAAGACACATAAAGGATACAGACTGAAAAAAAACACAGACCTTCTTTTATTTGAGGAAGTTGAGCCTTATCTGAAAACAAATAGGTTAGGAAAGAATTACATTTTTTTTCAGGAGGTAGACTCTACTAATAGTTATGCTAAAAAACACAATCTATCTGATGGAACTGTAATTGTTGCAGAAAATCAAACAGCAGGAAGGGGGAGAAAAGGAAGGTATTGGATGTCCATTTACAAAAAAGGGCTTTATTTTACTCTTGTTTTAAAAGAGAAAATATCAGTAAACCATATTCCTGTTTTTTCATTTGTTTTTCCTGTATCTGTTAAAAACGTTATAACGAAATTGTTAAATCTTGAAGTAAAAATAAAGTGGCCTAACGACCTATACATCAATAACAAGAAGGTTGCAGGTTTTTTGTTAGAGACAGAACTTGAAGGTAGTGAATTATTAAGATTGATTGTAGGAATAGGAATTAACGTTAATCAGAAGGAAGAAGAGTTTAATGATGAGCTGACTGCCACGTCCCTTTTTATTGAAACAGGTAAACCTGTTGACAGGAAAAAACTACTTGGATTTATTCTTAGTGAAATTGAGAAAAACATAAATAATTTTGATAGGGACAGAATTTTAGAAGAAGTTAATAACTCGCTGCTGTGGAAAGGGGAAAGGATAAAGATTTTAGACGAAGGAGTTGAGGGTATTCTTATAGGTGTTACACCGACTGGAGGAATAAGAATTCTAACCGATAATAAGATTTTAGAATTTTATTCAGGGGATTTAAGTTTAAGGAGGGAAAGTTGAAGGTATCAGATTATGTTAAGAATGGTTTGAACAACTTTGTTGAGGAAAGACCTGAAAACTACGAAAGTTTAGGCTCAGCAAAAGAAGGTATCCACAGGATAGAAATTTATGTTAAAAGAGCAGGAAACAAAATAATAGATGCAAAGTTTAATGCATCAAAACGATGTAAAAAATTACTTGCAGTTGCTGACGTTATTACAGAACAGCTGAAAGGTCAGGAAATAGGAAAAATTAATGTTCATCCTGAAGAGATTTTAGAGTTTTTTGCAGAAGAAAAAGACAAAGAAAAAATGAAAAATCGTATTTCTATAGTTTTGAAAGCGTTAGAATGAAGAAATTAGTCTATCTCATCTTTTTTGTGTTGTTGTCCTGTCACATAGACAAGGAATATCTGAAAATAGGGACTAACGTATGGCCAGGATATGAACCCCTTTATGTAGCAAGGGAATTTGGATATTTAAAAGATGCCCCTATACACATTGTAGAATATGTTTCATCATCACAGGTTATCAGAGCATACAGAAACAAACTTATAAACGGTGCAGCATTAACTTTAGATGAAGTAATCCTTTTAAAGAGTTACGGTTTTGACCCTGTTGTAATTCTTGTTATGGATGTTTCTAATGGAGCAGATGCTATTGTATCCCGTAAAGATATTAAATCTCTATCAGACCTGAAAGGTAAAAGAGTTGGCGTTGAAAATTCAGCTCTTGGAGCATATGTGTTAACGAGAGCTTTAGAAAAAGCCCACTTAACGTTAAATGACATAAAGATAGTTCCTTTAGAAGTTAATGAGCATTACAAATGGTTTAAGAAGGGAAAAGTAGATGCAGTTGTTACATTTGAACCTGTAAAAAACAAATTAGTAAAGTCAGGGGGTAATGTAATATTTGACAGCTCCCAAATACCAGGAGAGATAGTAGATGTCCTTGTTGTTGAGAGAGAGTATTTAAATAAGCATCCAGAAGTGATAAAAACATTGATAAATGGATGGTTTTTAGCACTGGCAAAAAAAGAAACAAATTCAGTTAAAAAGATTATTTCAGAAAGAGAGCAGATAGAAGTAAAAAACTTCAGTGATTTATATAAAGGACTAAAAATTCCAGATAGAGAAGAAAATCAAAAGCTTTTAGACAGAGGAACTCCAAAATTACTTCCTGTTGCTAAAAGACTATTAAACATCATGAAAAAAAAGAAAATAATAAAAGGTGACCTTGATGTTGAAGAGATGTTTGATGGAAGATTCATAAAGTGAGGAAAAGAAGTGTTTCTTGATAGATTGCTCCTTTTCTTTCCTATAAGGGTAGTTTTTCCAGTTTTTATAATAGTTATTTTCTTAGTATTAGGTTTATACTTTGGATGGGTAGAGATAGAAAATTCTAAGAAGCAATTAAGAAAAGACAAAAAGGAGCATATTTGTAAAATAGCAGCAGGTCTTCAGGAAATGGCAGAGTTTTCTGCCTGGAGGAAAAATGTAGAGTTAATAGAAAGAAGACTTATAAATGAATCAGCAGACCCTTACATTGACATAATATTTTTGAGTGACCCTTCTGGCAAAGTAATAATGTCTTCTAAAAGAAAGTTTATAGGAAAAGATTTCCATCAGGTTCTACAATCTTATCTACCCTATTCTTATGATAAGGTTCTTAATTTTATAAAGGTTTTTGAAAAAAAAGCTGAACTTGTATGTGAAGCTCTTAATAAAGAGGAAGTTATTGTCGCTGTATCTCCTGTTATGTTCTATAAAGATAAAATCAGAACTACATCAACAGGTTTGTTATACATCCAGTATAACATTGGGAAAGTAGAAGAGATTTATAGAAGGCAGATTATCGCCAAATTAATCAATCAATATGCCGTATTTTTGGTTATGTTTGCTTTGTTGTATATAGGATTTAATAAAATGATTGGAGAGAGAATTGAGGTTATAGTATCTGCAACAAAAAGAATAGCAAAAGGAGATATTGACGTCAGGATTAACCTTAAAGGAAAAGATGAATTTGCACTTATAGCTTCTATAATTAACAATCTTGTTGAAAGACTGAATAAATACATCAGTTACGATTACCTAACAGGAATATTGAACAGGTTTGGCCTTGAGAAACAGATAAAAAAGCTCTTAGATAAAAATCCTGATTTATGGGATGTTTTGATACTTATAGACCTTGACAACTTTAAAGAAGTTAACGACACATTTGGACACGATGTTGGAGACCAGCTTTTGAAAAGCTTTGCAAAAAGAGTAAAAAGGTTGTTTTCAGACAAAGTTGTAGGAAGATTAGGGGGAGATGAGTTTATTGTATTTTTTCAATCAAAGGAAAAACCAGACATTGAAGAAGAAATGAGAAAAATACAGAGCTTTTTATCTGAAGATATATACATAGAAGACATACAGTTTGACATATCTTTTACGGCAGGGATTTCCATAAAAAAAAGCTGTTCATCTTTTTTCCAGTTATTAAAAGAAAGTGATATTGCTTTGTATTATGGGAAGAAAAAAGGTAAAAGGTTGTTTGTGGTATTTAATGAGGATATAAAACTTGAAGAGGAGAGAAAAGTTAAACTAAATGAAATTTTGAAAAAATCAAAAGAAAGGGAATCTTTCTATTTACTGTATCAGCCTATCATAGAGTTGAAAACAAAGAAAACATATGCAGTGGAAGCTCTGCTTAGAATGAAAGATCACGACGAACTTGGGAAGATAACTCCAGATGAATTTATTCCCATTCTGGAAGAGACAGGGCTGATTAAACAGGTAGGATACTGGATTATTGATGAAGTATGCAGACAGATGAAAGAATGGAACAGAAACCTTTCTAATTGGATACCTGTTTCAATAAATATAGACATTCAGCAGTTATTAGATGAAGATTTTGTTGAAAATGTCAAGGAAATTCTGTTGAGATACGATATAAATCCCCGTTACATAAAGTTTGAAATCACAGAGAGTGAAGCGATGAAGTTTCCAGAAGTTACAGTAGATGTTCTAAAAAGGTTAAGGGATATTGGTATTCATATAGCTATTGATGACTTTGGAACAGGCTATTCCTCTCTCAGTTATCTAAAAATGATGCCTGTATCTTACATAAAGATAGACAGGTCTTTTGTAAAAAACATACCTGACAGTAGAGAAGATAACATACTTGTTATGACAATTGTAAATCTTGCTAAATCTTTTGGCTTTAAAACGATAGCTGAAGGTGTTGAAAATAAGGTTCAACTACTTTTTCTTGAGGAGATTGGTTGTAATTACGTTCAGGGATATTACTTCGGCAGACCTGTTCCTCCTACAGAGATAGAAAAGATATTTAAAAATCAAGCATAAATAGAAACTTTCTTCCCTTCAATTATGTTCTGTTTCTGTGCTTCAACACTGGTATTTTGCTGAGACTGGTCTGTTTGCAGATTTTGCTGTATTAGCATATCCACCATCTGCCTTTGCATATCTAAAATGCTTTTGTAAACGGACATTCCGTTGTTTTCTACTTTCATAACAAACACCTCCACTATAAATTTAGTTAAAAAGAATTATTTTTCAAGGGAAAGAGATGATAAGGGTTAGTTTCTGTATGGATAGAGGGCTAAGGAATTATCAGGAAGACTGTATCTATGTTGATGGTGAGATAATCCAGACAGATTATATGGATTGTCCTATTGAAAAAGCAGTTGATAAATTGTCTACTCTGTTTGTTGTGTGTGATGGAATGGGTGGACTTTCTCATGGAGATATGGCAAGTAGATTTGTATGTGAGAAGTTGAGAATGATGGATATCCCTTTTTCAAAGGAAGGAGTTATTGATGCACTGAAAAAAATCCAGCATGATTTTGAAAATTCAGGTTTTATCTGGAGCGGAACCACTGTTGCAGGAGTTTATATAAACGGAAAAAAGGGAATAATATTTAATGCAGGAGACAGCAGGGTTTATAAATATACGCCAGAAAGACTGATATATCTGTCCCACGACCACAGTTATGTCCAGTCCCTTGTTGACAGGGGAGTTATATCGTATGAAGAAGCATTCTATCATCCAGACAGGCATATAGTTGAGTTTGGTATAGGTGATGTTTTTTCTCAGGAATGGGATTTGGGTAAACTGCCTTACGTTACTGAAGATGTGTTGTTAGATGATGAAGTATACCTGATATGCTCTGATGGTCTGTCTGATTACATGACAGACAGGGAGATACATCAATATCTGTATCCAGACCCTTTTGATAATTTCAAAAATCTTTTAAACCAGCTTGAAAAGGTAAAGAGTGACAACTACTCTATTATTCTTGTTAAATCCTGAGGTCTATTCTGTTTCTCTCCACTCCATTTAAAAATGCCCTGATGTTCTCCACAATTTCACTGACAAGCCTCTTCCTTGCTTCAATGCTTGTCCACGCTATGTGAGGTGTTATCAGGAGCTTTTCTTTGTTTTTTATTTTCAAAAGGGGATTATCAGGGTTAATAGGTTCTTTTTCTAAAACGTCTAATCCTGCTCCACCAATCATGTTGCTATCTAAAGCTATAGCCAAATCCTTTTCATTCAC
>Ga0256833_1000588_pt1 | contig 28106 bp, 26 predicted proteins | sample 356284metaG_FD_190535 | JGI IMG/M metagenome (GOLD analysis project Ga0256833, IMG submission 190535) | Hydrothermal vent microbial communities from Mid Atlantic Ridge, Atlantic Ocean - 356-284 | ecosystem: Environmental > Aquatic > Marine > Hydrothermal vents | place: Atlantic Ocean: Mid... | reverse complement strand
ATGGCGTGACATCTGCTCTGGCGAATATCGCGCTTCCGGCACCGGTGAAACCGCTTAAAGTAACGGCGATATTTAATAAAAGTGCTTTAATAGACGGTCAGTGGCTTAAAGTCAACAGTTCCATTCGCGGCTACAAAGTCCGACGCATTAACAGTGACAACGTGCTATTGCAAAGTAAAAACAAAAAGCTCAAACTCTTTATTAAAGAGAAAAACGACAACATTAAAATTAAAATCAATTAGGATGTACTTTATGAAACCAATACAAGATATGAAAGCAATAAAAACCCTGATACTCACCATGTCACTTGGCCTAATGCCTTCTATCGCAGTAGCAGACTGTACGTATGAGCTCTTTACAATCTCATCTGCAAAAGGTACAACAATCAACAGTTTTATTGACCAAATCACAGATGAGTGTCAATACAGTGTACTCGTTACCGATAAAGATGCCGAAAAAATCTTGAATCAGCCAATGAATAAAACCAATATTAAAAATATGACCATCAACGAAGTACTTGATTTTGTATTAAAAGAAAACAACTTGGCATATACCTTAAAAAACCGTATCTTGCGTATCTCTTATTTACAGACAAAAACCTATCATATGGACTATATCGCATCGCAACGAAAAGGTACCGGAAGTACCGACATTACACTCAGTAGTTCAAGCAATAACAACAATAACCGTTCCGGCGGAGCTTCGCGCGGAGGATCCGGTGCTGCGTCTTCGGGAACACAACAGCGACAGGCCAGTAGTAAATCCAACTCCGGTATTAAAATCGAAAGCAGTGATGAAGTTGTTTTTTGGGATCACCTTGATCAAGAGCTACAATCGGTTCTCAATCGTCCTGAAGATCCTTACAAAGCTGCGCCGCCGCTTGTCAATAAAAATGCCGGTCTCATTACGGTGACAGCGACAGCGAAACAAATTGCACGTCTTGACGCGTACATGAAAATGCTGCAAAACAAAATGAAATATCAGGTACTCATTGATGTTCACATGCTTGGTGTCACATTCAGCGACACCAAAAGTACCGGTATTGACTGGGCACAGCTCTATGCTCTTCAAAATTTAAAGGTTAATATTGACGCACTCTCCTACAAAAATGTTACAAAGTTTGAAACCGACGGTACCATTACCGAAGGGGGTCTCAATCCTCCGGGACTGAACAGTTCCAGCCTCATTAAAATCAGCGGTGGCGGCTCCCTTAATGAAGTCATTAAATTTTTAAAGACGCAAGGTGATGTCTACTCAATCTCCAATCCAAAAGTCTTAACGCTCAACAATCAGCCGGCACTGATTACGGTAGGAACCGAATATTTTTACAAAATTCGACAATCGACCAATCAGCAAGGTACCGGAGGCGGTGTGGCGGCAACCACGCAAAACGATCAAATCAACTCCGTATTTGCCGGCGTACTGCTTGATATTACTCCAGAAATTTCCAGTGATGACACCATTACTCTGAAAATCAATCCTTCGGTCTCACAAACACGTGATGATGTCTCCAGTGCTGCGAGCGATTCACTCGGACGCACCATACCGCCCGATCTCGATCGCAGGCAGCTTTCGTCTGTGGTTACGGTTAAAGACGGCAATCGCATTATTCTCGGCGGACTCATTAGCTCAAAAGTCTCCAACAAAGCCTCTAAGGTTCCTTTACTAGGAGACATTCCGGGGCTGAGTTATTTCTTTAAATATGAAGAAAAAGTTAAAGAGGTTGAGGAGCTCGTTATTATTATTCAACCGCATATTAATCGTAAAGAAAACAACAATATCTCTTTAAAAGATCTTGGATACGAAGGTATTACCAATGAGATGGTCAACCTTCCAGCCAAAATTGACAAAGTAAGTAATGCGCAATAATCTTTTTGACAAGCCCAAAGATGTCTTTTTGGACTTGGTTGATCCCAAAGAGTACGTTCAGCTTGAGCGTATTGCAACCATCTATCAGTCATTAAGCGAGTCGGTTAAAAAGCCGCTGAAAATGATTCTACTCTACGGAAAACCCGGTACCGGCAAGAGCATGCTCTTAAGCAAACTCTACAAAGATCTCTCGAGTGCTCAAAAAGTTGTTCTGTACCAGTCTCCCATTCTTGATGACAGTGAATTTTTTCGCTCTTTAGCAAAAGATGTCTATCAGTTTACGCCTGATAACGATATCAATTTTACGACCTTCATGACACTGACCGATAAATTCATACACAGTACCGTTCCCATTGTACTGCTCGATGAAGCGCAACTTTACTCTGATTCTCAAATGGAAAAAATTCGACTGCTTTCAGATTCGCGCAAAATGAAATTTGTTGTTAGTCTGCACAAAACGGAAAAAGAGGATATTATTGCCAAAGAGCATTTTCAAACTCGCATTTGGGAGAGTATTGAACTGATGAATGCCTCACCCGAAGAGCTGAAAATCTATATTCAAAAAAAATTGATGAAAGTCAACTGTTTTGATATTGCCAATATGTTTAACGATAAAAATATTAAAACAATCTTTGCATTGACCGAAGGAAACTATCGGGACACCAATAAACTGCTCTACACCCTCTTTCAGATACTCTCATGGTACGAAGAGAATCAACCGACTAAAATAAATTATGCAACAATTTCAAACAAAAGCATTGAAATGGCTGCATTGCACACGGGGCTCATTCATGCTTGATATTCGTCATTTAGAGCAGCAATGGTTACGTTACAAACTCAAAAAATATATTCCCTTTATGGTCACATTGGTTGCAGTAGTATTAATACTCACGTTGGCGTTGCTCTACTTTTTCAAACAACCTGCAATCAGTCAGCATACTACAGCATCCCAGACGCCTGCGTCCTCTACTGCCGTACCCCAAAAAAATTTACATGTAACCCTACCTCCAGCGGCACAAGAGAACACGACACCAAACATAAAAGCTCTCAATAAAGTAGCCGATCCGGTAAAAACTCCTCAAAACAGTACCGCTCCCAACACAGCGTACCAACCTAAAAAACTGGAACCTTCTTATGATTTTTTAAATAAAATCAGCTATGAAGCTGAAACCAAAACAGAGTTGCCTCCAAAACCGAAACAGCCGTCGCAACCAAAACCAAAACCAAAACCACAGCGACAGCAGCTTAATACCAGTATTGCTCCCGCGGCAGAAGAAAAAATTGACACCATTTTACAACCGACACCAACCACAGCACCTACAGCAGTCGCTTCAACACCTTCTCCTTCGATACCTAAGGGAATTAAAATCAGTCGCATTAAATCCCAAGGTGAAATTCAAGATATTATTCATCGCTTTAAAGCCAATAAATCTCCGGTTCTCGGACTCTATTTGGCACGCTATTATTACAAAATGCAACAGTACGAAAAGGCTTACAACTATGCTCTGAGTACCAATAATATTGATCCCAATATTGAAGAGAGCTGGCTTATTTTTGCATCATCATTAATGAAGCTTTCCAAAAAGGCTCAAGCCGTCAAAACCTTAAAAGCCTATATTAAAAACAGCGGTTCACTCAATGCGAAGAGCCTTCTGGACACTATTCAAAACGGAGCGTTCCAATGAAGCTATTGATACTGATGCTATTACCGTTTCTCGCGCTGCATGCCAACAGTAAAAATGAGATTGTTTCTCTTTTTAAAGCCAAGCAGTATAAAGAGGCCTGCCTGCAGGGTTTGTCTATAATAGACAAATATTCTCGTGATGAAAACTTCATGACTCTGTATGCTTTTTCATGTCTCAATTCTGACTATATCGATCGCTTAAATCTTCCTATAGCCAAATTAAAGTTTTCCAAAGAAGCACGTAGTAATGCCGCCTATTTTTCAGTCATATTAATGCAGAAAAAACTGCTGCTGCACTCCATGGTTGACGGTTATGATATTAGCAGTTTAAAACTCCCCACAACAGACTTTGTACTTTCCAAAGTCTTTGATTTTTACGTTCATGCTCCTATGGGAAAAGCATCATACTCTTTTACTGATCCTAAAGAGAAAAACGTATCGTATAAGCTATATTTAAAACATGAACGCGGTGTTCATAAAATTGTCATTGAAGAGTATTATGATAAAATTATGCGTAACCGTCACTATTATTGGTAGGATGTACAGATGGATAGAGTAACGCTTGATCTTTTAGAAAAAGGGCATATACAACAACAGCAAATTGACCGGCTCACATCGCGAGGTCTTGATGATGACACGTTATTAGAAACCTTAACCAAGGTCGGTGCCGTTTCGGGTAACTTCGTCAAACGCTTTATTGTTGAACAGATTCGTCAGGGTCGCTACAAACTCGATATTATCGAACACTACCACTTTTTAAACGAACATGATATTTTGCAACATTTAGCGCAAATGATGGAAGCGGAATTTATTGACTTAGACTCTATCGATATGGACTACCGACTGGCTGAAAAAATACCTCTGGTACAGCTCCAACGCTTCAATGCTCTGCCGATCTCTCAAGACGACATGAGTGTGACTATTGTCTTTTCCGATCCGCTGAACATAGAAGCCCAAGAGACCTTGCAACGTTTTTTCCCTCGAAAGCCCATTCGTATTGCGTTGTCCACAAGTAAACAGATCTCATCATACCTGCTTAAAATGGAGATTAAAGACAGTGTCAAAGAGCTTGTTACCAATATTCGTAATGAACTCAACTCTATCTCTACCTTAGAGGAGCAGCAAGAGGCTTCATCCATTTTACTGCTGATTGATGTCATCCTAAAAGCCTGTATTAAAGGGCGTGCCAGTGATATTCATATTGAACCCACTGAAAACAACTGTGTTGTGCGCGGTCGCGTTGACGGCAAATTGGCCGAAATTTTTATTTTTGACAAAGATATTTACCCCCCGCTGGCATCGCGCATCAAACTTCTGGCCAATCTCGATATTGCCGAAAAGCGCAAACCGCAAGATGGACGCTTCTCCGCTACAGTCGCCGGATCCGAGTTTGATTTTCGTCTCTCTACCTTACCTATTCTTTACGGTGAATCCATTGTCATGCGGATTCTCGACAAAGAAAAAGCCTTGGTAAAACTTGAAGATGCCGGTATGGATGAGGCCAGCTATGGCAAACTTATTAAAGGTCTACACGAACCGTTCGGCATCATTTTGGTTACCGGTCCCACCGGTAGCGGTAAAACAACTACGCTTTACGGTGCACTCAATGAACTGCGTAATGTCGAAGAAAAAGTGATTACCGTTGAAGATCCCGTGGAATACCGTATGAACCTCATTCAGCAGGTGCAGGTACGTTCTAGCGTCGGTCTCTCGTTTGCCGATGCGCTCCGTTCTATATTGCGTCAGGATCCCGATAAAATCATGATTGGAGAGATTCGTGACCAAGAAACACTTGAAATTGCCATTAAAGCAGCACTTACCGGTCACCTCGTTATCTCCACACTCCACACCAACGATGCAGTAAGCTCTATTCCCCGAATGGTCGACATGGGCATTGAACCGTACCTCATCAGCGGTGCTTTAGTGGCGGTTCAAGCACAGCGGCTCGTGCGCAAAATTTGCCAACACTGCAAACGGACTATTGACATTCCCAAACCTACCTTGGAGGAGTATGCCGATTATATTCCTGAGGGCACCGTATTTTATGCCGGTGAGGGGTGTCGCGAATGTAATGGAAGCGGCTACATGGGCAGAGAAATGATCTGTGAGGTACTGCCGATTTCTGAAGAGATCTCAAGCCTTATTGCCAAAGGTGCCTCTAAAGATGCCATTATGGAGCAGGCCAATCAAGAAGGCTTTGAAGATATGTTTACCAACGGCATGCGCAAAGCCATGGACGGCATCACTACCATAGAAGAAATTTTAAGGGTGGCTAAAAAATGAAATATTTTACTGCAACAGTACTGCTGAAAGGAAAAAAGAATTTTCACAGTTTTTTTGCCGAAACAAAAAAAGAGGCACACTACATCTCTAAAATTAAATTTAGCGGGATGCTCATTAAAGTAGAAGAGACCGAACCTCCTTTTGAGATAAAGTTTCAAATGTTTAAAGACAATCTCTTTAAAAACATGAAGAAAAAAAAGATTAAACAAGATTCATTGATTGCATCCATGCGACAGCTTGCTGTTATGGCCAATGCCGGTATCTCCATTCACGACTCACTTTATGAGATGGCAGAAGCCACCAATGACAAAAATCTGGCAACCATACTCAGTACGATTGCCGAAGATATCAACTCCGGTCAAAGCCTCTCGGATTCTATGGAAAACTACCGCTTTCAACTGGGTAATCTTACTTTGGCTATGGTCAAACTGGGGGAACAAACCGGTAATATGGCCGAATCACTCTACAAACTTTCCGATATGCTAGAAGAGATCCGCCGCAATGTGATTAAATTTAAAAAAGCGATGGCATATCCACGAAACGTCATGATCGCTATGGCAGTTGCATTTACAATTCTAATCTCATACGTGGTACCCAAGTTTAAAACTATGTTTGACAAGTTCAACACCGAACTGCCGCTGCCAACACTCATTCTTCTTAAGTTGGAGTATATTTTCAACAATTACGGGTTGTATGTACTGGCCGGAATTTTTATTTTTATTATCGTGTTACGCTATTTCATCAACAACAGTATGGCATTTCGATTTCGGTGGCACCAGTTCTTACTCAGAGTCTATCTCATCAAAAACATCATCCTTTATGCAACGCTCAACCGATTTACGCTGGTCTTTTCGGAATTGGTGCGTGCCGGTATTCCGATTGCCGAAGCGCTTGATACCGCCATTGAGATGATTGACAGCCTGCCGTTAAAAGAGAAACTTCTTACCATCCGCTCTACAGTTGAAAAAGGGGGATCTCTTCACAACGGACTTGCCGATACCGAACTCTTTGAAAATATGATTGTACAAATGGTACGTGCCGGAGAATCCAGCGGTCAGCTCGATGCCATGCTTGACAAGGTTGCAGAGTACTATAAAATGAAATTTGACCGCATTATTGACGGACTCTCCGAAGCGATTGAGCCCATCATGCTCTTTATTATTGCTGCAATGGTTCTTCTGCTTGCTACGGGTATTTTCCTGCCGATGTGGAGCATCGGTGATGCCGTACTCAACAAGTAGCCTTACAGCTCTTTAGATTCTGCCTTCTGCACCAGAGCAGTATAGGCATCATCTTTAGGAATCAATGACGCTTCATAAAGAAACTGTGACGCCAAAAAGTTGCTCTTTTTGATTTTGTCATATTTGGCATAACTCAAAAAAAGACGATCTTTCGCCCGTGTTACGGCCACATAAAAGAGTCGGCGCTCCTCTTCGATACTTCCACCCCGCTGCATCAGTTTTCGGTTGGGAAACCTACCGTCCATCAAATCAATAACATAAACATCCTGATACTCCAAACCTTTAGAAGCATGAATGCTTAAGAGGTGTACCCCTTCTCCTTGAGTTAAATCTTGCGAACCCAACACCATGGCATTTAAAAAACGCTCATGTTCACGATAGGGCTTAGAGAGTTCAAAAAGTACTAGTGATTTGCGTCGTATCCGCTCTGTTGATGCCGATTTCAATGTCGCATCAATACTTCCGTCAGCCAGCTGGGCGCGTTTGGTTGAAAGCGTCTCGACAATATCTTTGTAAATCAGTGAGGCAGCAATTTTTTTGACCACGGTTTGAGGCTGCGAGACTGTTTTAAGCGCCTTGTATAACAGGTAGATATGGTAAAGAAACTCTGCTCCGTCACGATTGAGTTTGGGATGTTTTAAGACGGCATTGTTAAAAAACTGTCTTTCAAAATTCAACGTAACGAAACGGCCGCGACTTCCCAGTTCGGCAAAATCGTCAAACAGACCCAACTGATGGTTGAGTTTACGCTTTTCAAAAGGGTTTTCAATGCTACCGTCAGGTTCAAACAAACCGCGAAAGAAAGATCCGCTTCCCAGTTTTTGCAGTGCTATAAAGATCTCTTTGGCAATGGCACTGCCCACCCCCTTGGCATACTCAAAGAGGTGGATGAATGCCATCATGTCGTTCTCATTCACCAACAACGTGTAAATATCTAAAATAGCTTTGACCTCTTTCGAGTCAAAAAAACCGGTACCGCCACGTCGTCTGCATGCAATACCCTGCTCTCTTAATGTCGCTTCAATACCGTCAGCAGAAGAGTTGTTACGAAAAATAACGGCAATCTCCTCAATAGGCGTCATACTCTGTTTAATGAGCATGGCAATGGCATGATATTGATCAAAAAGCTCATCGTAGACAATTAGCTTCGGCTCTTGCGGACAATCGGTTCGTGTCACCTCCAGTTCTTTAGGATAGATGCGTTCATTGTAAGAAATCACCCGATTGGCAAGAGATAAAATCGGTACTGTGGAGCGATAATTTTTCTTTAGAGTGTGAATCACCGCATCATCAAATTTACATGTAAATGAACCGATAATACTGATATCGGCACCGTTAAAGGCATAAATACTCTGGTCATAATCACCGACACAAAAAAGTGATTTGGGGTTCATGGCATCAATGAGGCTTCCTTGCAACAGATTGGTATCTTGATATTCATCGACCAATACCTCTTGATAACCCAAGTTGCGCTCTGAACAAAGTTGACGCATCTGCAGTAGTAAATCATTAAAATTTAAAAACCCGTACTGTAACTTTAGGGCTTCAAATTCATCGACAATATCAGCATAGATATGACAATAGACGTCATGCTCTGCATGCTGTCTGGCAATCCATACTTCAAACTCCTGTACCATCTCCGTATTTTGATAATAGGAGTAGAGATCATACAGATAGTGTGCTCCGTACGGCGGTGTCGGTGAATCAATATGAGACAGTGAGCGTTTTTCATAAACACTGCGAAAAAGTGTTTTAAGTTCACGCGGCTGCTTTAGCACCACCTTGCCTTCACGCCGTTTGAGCCAGCGATAACTGATGGAATGAAATGTTCCCGCATCCATTTTTAACGCCACTTCGTTACCGAAATAGCTCGCTACCCGTTCAACCATCTCACCGGCAGCCTTGTTGGTAAACGTTAACAAAAGAATCTCTTCGGGTTTAATATTACTCTTTAAGAGGTGTGCGATACGCCCGACAATCGTCGAAGTTTTCCCCGTACCGGCACTGGCAATAATGAGATTGTGCCCGAAAGGAGCGGTAGCGGCATGGTACTGCTCCGGATTGAGTCGTGAAAGCGGCAAAATACTCCTTTGTACTTCACCTTGAAGTACTGCTTAGCGAAATGATTGAATGGATTCAGCCATACCGAAATCGGGGTACTCCTCCGGTTTCAATATGATTTGCGCCATGGTTTGATTATCTTCGTTTAAAATGAGCGGCGCTAAAAAATTAATTTTCGACGCATCAAGCGGATCTTGAATAATCACGATATTATATACAAGAATATTCGTTTCTTCATTAATATCGAGCAAAACTTTGACATCATCGGCCAAATCAAAAGCATATTCCCGTAAACGAAACGGATTCACCAAGGTAAAAGAGACCGCTTCATTGTCACTATCTTTTATGGTGGCAAACAGTTCGTCTATTTTATGAAACTCAACCGTTACCGTATCGCTAAAACCATATATGCGACCATCGACTTTATAAACCATAGAAGTGCCCTTTAGTTATTTTTTGTCTATTTTACCCCCAATTTCATTTGAACAATCTTAAGTGATTTCAACCATTTTAGAGACAAACCGCTATTTTACAGCCACCCTTTAGAGAGTTTTTACATCGGCTTCGCTATAATCGCGAAATTATATTAATTCCATTAAAAGTAGATTTTTATGTCAAAACAAACATATGATCCCTCCTCCGTTGAAGCGTGCTATTATAAAATATGGGAAGAACGTAACTATTTTGAAATTGACGGCAATCAAAACATACAACAACCTCATAAAACCTTTGCCCTGATGATGCCGCCTCCCAACGTAACCGGACGGCTGCATATCGGTCATGCCCTCACCTTTACACTGCAAGACATCATCATCCGCTACAAACGTATGGACGGCTACAAAACACTCTGGCAACCCGGAACCGATCATGCGGGTATCGCCACACAAAATGTTGTTGAGAAGCAGCTGCTTGCCGAAGGAACCAGTAAGGAGCGCATCGGTCGCGATGCTTTTTTACAACGCGTTTGGCAATGGAAAGAAGAGTCTGCCGGTATCATGACCCGACAACTTCGTACAATGGGGGTCTCTCCTGCATGGAAACGGGAGCGTTTTACCATGGACAAAGGGCTGCAAAAAGCAGTAAAAGAGGCTTTTGTCCATCTTTACAACAAACAGCTCATTATTCGCGGTAACTATATGGTCAACTGGTGTACACATGACGGTGCCTTGAGCGACATTGAAGTAGAACATGAAGAGCATCAAGGGAAGTTTTATCATATTCGTTATCCGTTTGCCGACGGCAGCGGACACATTACCGTAGCCACAACACGGCCCGAAACCTATTTTGGCGATACGGCAGTCATGGTTCACCCTGATGATGTTCGCTACCGGCACATCATCGGAAAACAACTCAAACTTCCGCTTATTGAGCGTGAGATAACCATTATTGCCGATACCCATGTCGATATGGAATTCGGTACCGGTCTGGTGAAAGTAACCCCGGCACACGACACTAACGATTATGAGGTCGGAAAACGCCATGATTTGGAGTTTATTACCGTCTTTGATGAGCAAGGTATTTTGAATGAGTTTGCCGGTGAATTTCAAGGACTTGAACGCCTGGAAGCACGCGATATCATTGTAAAACGTCTGGAAGAAGAGGGTTTTATTGAAAAAATCGAAGCACATACTCACCAAGTCGGTCACTGCTACCGCTGCAAAAATATTGTTGAACCTTACATCTCCAAACAGTGGTTTATTCGCAGCGAAATTGCGAAGAAATCTATTGAAAAAACCAATGAAGGGTTCACACGCTTTTTTCCGCCGCACTGGATTAACAGCTATAATGCATGGATGGGGGAGCTGCGTGACTGGTGTATTTCACGTCAACTTTGGTGGGGACACCGTATTCCGGTCTTTTACTGTGATGACTGCCAGCACGAATGGGCCAGTTTGGAGGATGCACCGACGCAATGCCCACACTGTTCAGGTCATAGCATCACTCAAGATCCCGACGTGCTCGACACCTGGTTTAGCTCGGCACTGTGGCCATTCTCTACTTTGGGTTGGGGTCACGGCGACACCGAAGCCGACCGCCTGTTTCAAAGCGATGATTTGCATGAGTTCTACCCCAATACGTTACTGATTACCGGTTTTGACATTCTCTTTTTCTGGGTAGCACGCATGATGATGATGGGAGAGACCTTTATGGAAAAACTGCCGTTTGATCATATCTACCTACATGCATTGGTTCGGGACGAACACGGAGAAAAAATGAGCAAATCCAAAGGCAATGTTATCGACCCGTTGGATATGATTGAAAAATACAGTGCCGATGCCCTGCGCTTTACTCTCGCTGTTCTTGCCGTACAAGGACGTGACATTCGTCTTTCCGAAGAGAAACTCGAACTCAGTCGTAACTTTACCAACAAACTCTTTAATGCCTCACGTTACCTCCAAATGAACGGTGACACCTTTAACGACCTTGCCGACATTGACATTGTCACCCCTTTAGGACGCTATATGCTTAGCCGCCTCGCCACCGCCACCCGAGAGACCCGAAATTTTTTAGATGAGTACCGTTTTAACGATGCCGCTACCGTCCTCTACCGTTACCTGTGGAATGAGTTTTGCGGTTGGGGTATTGAACTCTCTAAAGTCTCCAAAGAGAGTGTTTTGGAACTGGGTGCCGTTTTTAAAGAGTCGCTGAAGTTACTCCATCCGTTTATGCCGTTTATTACCGAACATCTCTATCAGGAACTCTCCGGCACCTCACTGCAAAATAGCGACTCGATTATGATCATGCGCTATCCTGATGCTATACAACATGATGCAGAAATCGAACAACAGTTTGATGTTGCCATGGATGCTATTGTCGCCATACGTCGCGCTAAAACATTGGTTGATATGGCCAATCAAAAAATACCTCGTGCATACCTGAAAAGTGATGTTACCATTGATGAAGCAACCATGCTACCGTTTATCTGTCGTTTGGCAAAAGTGGATGAAGTCAGCATGACAGCATGCAAAATTGATAACGCCGTCAGTGATGTCAGCACGTATGTTGACGTCTTTATTCCCACCGACTCTATTGATTTAAACCCTATTATTGCACGCCTTCACAAACAGAGCGAGAAACTCTCCAAAGAGATTGATAAGCTTAACGGTATGTTACAGAACCGACGTTTTGTCGAAAATGCTCCGCAAGACGTTATTGAGAAGAATCGGCATGATCTTGAAGAGGCACAAAGCAAACAACAAAAAATTCACGATCAGCTCGTCTCTTTGGAACCGTCATAATGTTTGACATTCGCAAATATCGCTCACAAAATATCAAAAATGACATTCTCTCCGGCTTGGTTGTTGCCGTAGCACTGGTTCCCGAGGCCATTGCCTTCTCTTTTATTGCCGGTGTCAGTCCTATTGTCGGGCTCTATACCGCATTTATTTTAGGGCTTATTACTTCACTGTTCGGTGGTAAACCCGGCATGATCAGCGGTGCCACCGGTGCCGTTGCCATTGTTTTTGTCGGACTGGGTATCAAAGCCCATGAAATTCTTTTGGCACAAGGACTCAGCGGTGATGCTATTGCTATTGGCATATTACAGTACATCTTACTTGCTACCGTTTTGGCCGGACTGATTCAGGTTGCCGTAGGGCTGTTAAAACTGGGAAAATTCATTCGTCTGGTACCCCAACCCGCCATGTACGGATTTGTTAACGGGCTGGCTATTGTCATTGCCACGTCACAATTTAAATTTTTTGAGGGACAAGGCATTACCATGTATCTACTGGTGGGGGTCACCATGCTCATCATGTATCTACTGCCCAAATATACCAAAGCCATTCCCTCCGGACTTGTCGCCATCGTTGCCATCACACTTGTTGCCTATTTTACTGCACTCGATACCATTTTGGTCGGCGGTCTTGCCGACCTCTCAGCATTTAAAGGAGAACTCCCCTCCTTCAATGTTCCACAGTACCTTCTAAGCTGGGATGCTATCATGCTGGTGCTTCCTTATGCTGTTATTGTTGCTCTTGTCGGTCTCATTGAATCCCTGTTGACACTCTCAGTACTTGATGAGATGAGCAATACCCGCGGCAGTGCCAACAAAGAGTGTATTGCCCAAGGCAGCGGCAATATCTGTTGCGGTTTCTTCGGCGGTATGGCCGGATGTGCGATGATCGGTCAATCTATCATTAACTTCACTTCCGGCGGCTTGGGGCGCCTCTCCTCATTTGTCGCAGCAATAGGGCTTATTACACTGGTATCACTCTTTACCGATCTCTTAAATATCATCCCCGTTGCCGTGCTAGTCGGCATTATGTTTATGGTCAGCATTGGTACCTTTGAGTGGAGCAGCTTTTCTCATTTAAAACATATGCCGCGATCCGATGCCTTTGTCATGGTAGTCGTCACCGTCATAACAGTCATTGCCGATTTGGCCATAGCCGTCATCTCCGGTGTTATTATCTCTGCGCTTGTCTTTGCATGGAAGCATGCACGTATCTACGCAACGACTCGTATTGAACAAGACGGCACTAAAGTCTATGAGCTTGAGGGACCGCTCTTTTTCGGTTCGGCCATGACCTTTCCGGATAATTTTGACATTGCAAACGATCCGGAGCATGTTGTTATTGACTTTAAAAAAGCCCGCGTTATGGACTCGTCGGGTGTTGAGGCCATCGATTCACTTACTAAAAAATATGAAGAAGCCAAAAAGAACTTACGCCTGCGCCATCTGAGTCAAGATTGCAAAAATATTTTAAAAAAAGCCGGACCACATTGTGAATATGAAGAGGACGATCCAACCTACAAAGTGGCGTACAACTATTAAAATTTACATGTAGCAGTCTCCCGAGGAGACGTGCGGTATTGGTGGAGTAAAATGAATCACTTCAGTAACACGAAGTGTGGGGTTGACGTTATTGTAAAATAGTTGTGTTACAGTAATGTTAAATAAAGGAGCGCAGATGCAAATTCGTGAAATCACACTCAAAGAACTCGATATCGCCTATGAGCTGGTTAAAGAGCTTCGAGAACTCAGCTATGATGCATTTGAAGATCTCATCTATGAGATGCGCCATCGTGACTATAAAATGTTCGGATTGTTTGAAGAGCGCCAATTGCAAACATATGCCGGTGTCGTGGTTCAAACCAACCTCTACCACAAAAAGCATCTTTACATTGACGACCTCATTACCAAAACATCGTCACGCTCTCGCGGCTACGGCAAAGAGATGCTGGAGTATTTAAAAGATTATGCCATCATGTTTCAGTGTCAGTCGTTAGTGCTTTCCTCGGGTTTTGCTCGTGAATCGGCACACTCTTTTTATGAAAAACACGGTTTTGACAAAAAAAGTTTTCTCTTTGTAAAACCTCTTTAATACTCGCTTATTGTTGTAACGCTTCATAAAATACGATACAATCTCACCACCAGTTTAAGGACGTTCCATGTCATCAGTCAAACGCCACAACCATCGGGTTCACCCCTGCACCACCGAACAAAAAAATGCACTGTTAAATGTTTTAATCGCTCAAAACACCATACCCTCCTCCATACTCATTGTTACGGCAAATGATCCACAGCATATTGAGATTACCAACAACAGTGATACGGTTACTGTGATGAGTGATGCCCATCTCGCTGCCGCCACCAATACGACTTGCAGTTTACTCATCAGTTATGATTTACCCCTTGACCCTGCTGCATACATACTACGTCTTGAAAGAGCGTGCGATACTGCACTGATTCTGCTTGATGAAGATGAAAGAGCCCTGCTCTATCCCATTGAAAAGCTTTTGGGACGTACACTGATCCAAGAACATATCAATGGCTTTGAAGCAACCTTCGCCATAAAACCCGCTCCCAAAGTGCGCGTCAATAAAAAAATTTCCAATACAAAAGCTCTCGGTAACCCCCGTACTTTTAAAAGCGCCGTCAAAGCAGTCAACCCGAAAGGTAAAAGACGAAAAATCAGTAGTAAACGGTTCAAAGCGGCCAAAGAAGGAGCATAAATAGCATTTAAATCTCTTTCGTGCGTATCTCTTCTTTAAGCGCTTCATCTGCTAATGTACGAATCCAGTCATTAAACTTCAGACCGTTTTCCTTGCAAAAATCGCCGTAGCGTTGCAACTCCTCGGCACTAAGCATTAACTCTACTTCAATCAAAGGCACCTGCCGTGCTTTGAGTGTTTCAATGGATTCAATCGGTCCGATAGCACTTCCTTGGCAATTAATTTACATGTAAATTTTGAACATATCTTTAAGAAAATTTAGTGTCAACTATGAAAAAGTCTGTGGCGGACAGGGAGGGATTCGAACCCTCGGTACCGTTACCAGTACGCATCCTTAGCAGGGATGTGGTTTCAGCCAGCTCACCCACCTGTCCGTGGTTATAAAAGAGGTTGTAATTTTACTCACATAACATAATAGTGAGCTTAAATGACCCCCTCCTCTTACCATTGCTCTAGAATCTTTTCAACAACTGCGGCAGGATTTTCGGCTTGGTAGATCGGACGGCCGACAACAATAAAATCGACCGCTTCTTGCTGTGCCATAGCTACCGTAGCGACACGCTGCTGATCACCGGCATCTTCGCCAAAAGGCCGAATACCCGGAGTTAAGGTTAAAAAATCGCTCTGTGTCACTTTTTTAATGGATGCGCTCTCAAAAACACTGCAGACCACCCCGTCGAGTCCGCTTTGGTAGGCATCGACAGCAAACTGATCGGCTCTGTTGCCAATACTGCTGCCGTACACCGATTGAAAATCTGCTTCATGAAACGATGTCAGTACGGTAACCGCCAATACCAGAGGACGATCTTCACAAGAAGCCAAACGCTTCATAACGGTTTGCATGGCCTCTTTCCCTGCCGAGGCATGAATATTGAACATATCTACATGTAAATTGACAATCGACTCTGCCGCATCAGCCATCGTATTGGGAATATCATAAAGCTTAAGATCTAAAAAAATTTTAAAATTCGGGTTAATGTTCTGAATGGCATCTATAAACGCCCTGCCGTCACGGATATACGAACGTAGCCCTACTTTCAGCCAAACATCATAGGTTCGCAATGCTCGAACCAGCTTAAGATTCTCTTCTTGGGTCGGAAGATCCAGTGCGACACAAAGCTCCATCATATTCCTTTAATTGTGATGGTGACAGTATAATAAAGAGTTTATTAGAAAGAGGAAAATTTACATGTAAATTTTTACATGTAAATTTTTATGAACATCATGCGTTGACAGCGTTTTGAATTTTTTCGACTACCGAAGGGTCTTCGAGTGTTGAGATATCCTGGGTAATCGCTTCACCTTTGGCGATGGCACGTAAAATACGGCGCATAATTTTACCCGAACGTGTTTTAGGCAGTCCCGGAACAAAAACAATATCGTCACATAACGCAATATTGCCGATCTCTTGTTTAATAATACCGTTAATCTCTTGAGCCAGCTCTGCATTTCTGCCGACTGTATCATCCTTCTTCATAATGACATAGGCAAAAATTCCCTCTCCTTTAAGATCATGCGGCTTGCCGACAACAGCCACTTCGGCAACACCGGGATGCTTGTTAATAGCAGCTTCAACTTCGGCAGTACCCATACGATGTCCGGAGACGTTAATGACATCATCGGTACGCCCCGTAATAGTAATGTAACCGTCTTCATCGTACTCGGCACCGTCACCGGTAAAATAGACCGGCTTGCCCTCTTTGTTGACATCACCGAAATAGGATTTGACAAAGCGCTCTTCATCACCCCAGACACCGCGTATCATTGCCGGCCACGGACGCGTAACACACATGTACCCGCCTTCATGCACTTCGACTCTCTCACCCGTTTTTGGGTCTAAAATCTCCGCCATGATCCCTGGAAGCGGAAACGTAGCACACCCGGGTTTAATGGGAGTAGCACCCGGAAGCGGTGAGACAATATGGCCACCTGTCTCCGTCTGCCAATAGGTGTCGACAATAGCACATTTAGAGTTTCCTACCGCTTCATAATACCATTTCCATGCTGGCGGATCAATCGGTTCGCCCACGGTTCCAAGTACTTTTAATGAACTTAAATCATATTTTTGCGGCTCATCATTACCCATTTTATGCAATACGCGAATCGCCGTCGGTGCCGTGTAAAACTGGTTGATTCGGTACTCTTGTACCATCTTCCACGGACGACCGGCATCAGGATATGTCGGCACACCTTCAAACATTACGGTCGTTGCACCCATGGCAAGCGGACCGTAAACAATGTACGTATGTCCGGTAATCCAGCCCACATCGGCCGTACACCAGTAGATATCATGCTCTTTGACGTCAAACACCCACTCCATCGTCATCTGCGCCCAAAGAATGTAACCGGCGCTGTTATGCTGCACCCCTTTGGGTTTTCCGGTCGATCCGGAGGTGTAGAGTAAAAATAACGGATCTTCACTCTCCATGACTTCAGGTTCACACGCAATTGATTGCTTCTGAATAAGCTCACTGTAAGCAAAATCACGGCCGTCAACCCAAACGATCTCCTCGCCGTTACGTTCAATGACACAGACTTTTTCAACCGGTGTATCCCCTTCGAGTGCTTTGTCAACAACCGGCTTGAGCATATAAGGTTTGTTTTTTCGGTAGGCACCGTCAGACGTAATCACTACTTTTGCATCCGCATCAATAATTCTGTCACGCAGTGCTTCAGCAGAAAATCCCCCAAAGACAATGGAGTGAATGGCACCCAAGCGGGCACATGCCAACATGGCATACGCTGCTTCGGGAATCATCGGCATATAAATAACAACACGATCACCCTTTGTCACACCGAACTCATTTTTCAGCATATTGGCAAAGCGGTTTACGCTGTTATGAAGCTCCATATATGTAATGGTCTGCTTATCGCCGCGATCGCCCTCAAAAATTATTGCCGCCTTGTTTTTTCGTTGCTCCAAGTGGCGGTCAATACACTGTACCGAAACATTGAGCTTTCCCCCTTCAAACCATTTGACAAAAGGAAAATTGCTCTCATCTAACACCTTGTCGAAAGGTTGCATCCATGTCAGTTTCTCTTTGGCAAAGCTTCCCCAAAACCCTTCATAGTCTTCCGTCGCCCACTCTTGCAGTGTCTCATATTCACACATATTTTTAATGCGTGCTGTTGCCGCGAACTCACGATTTGGCTTATATACCGGCTTTTTCATCTCACTCATATTGTTTCCTTTGGCAGATCTGTCGTAACTTGTGCTACTTTATTGTAGCAACGAGAAGATAATACCGTTCTCATATCCCAAGAACTTTTTAAAAATTTGACACGATTGTATCAAAGCGTAAATCAATATTTCCTTGAACAATCCGTACACGCTTTATGCCGCCAAGAAGCTTTAAGTTTCATATCTTAATGCGCAAGAGCTCCTTCAGAACCAATACCCGTTTGTGAACGAATATTTTGTGCTTCAAAAGCAGACTGTTCGCGTTTGGCAGCATCGCTGTTGTCGGTTACAGAGACAACATAGATAGCTATAAAGGCAACCGTTACCGAAAAAAGTGCCGGATATTTATAGGGAAAAACCGGTTCGGCATATCCTAAAATCTCTACCCAGACAATCGGACCGAGTATGACCAGTATCACGGCCGTTACCAAACCGAGACTGCCACCGACAACCGCCCCGCGGGTTGTCAGTTTTGACCAGTAAATCGAGAGAAACAGAATCGGAAAGTTTGCCGATGCGGCAATGGCAAACGCCAATCCGACCACAAAGGCGATATTTTGTTTTTCAAACATAATGCCCAATACAATCGCCACAATGCCCAGTGCAACCGTAGCAATCTTGGAAACACGCATCTCCGCCATACTCCGGGCATTTCCCTTTTTATACACCGAGGCGTACAGGTCGTGTGAAATTGCCGACGCTCCCGCCAGAGTCAATCCCGATACTACCGCTAAAATTGTTGCAAATGCAACGGCCGAAATGAATCCCAAAAACAGATCGCCGCCGACGGCGTGACTCAAGTGAATGGCTGCCATATTGCTACCGCCTAAAATAGGTGAACCCCCTTCTGCCGCTTGCTTGGCAACATCCAAATATTCGGGGTTGGTAAAAACCATCACAATAGCTCCAAAACCGATAATAAACGTCAGTATGTAAAAATAGCCGATAAACCCCGTAGCATAGAAGACCGATTTTCGCGCTTCTTTAGCGTCACCGACAGTAAAAAACCGCATGAGAATATGCGGTAACCCTGCCGTACCAAACATGAGTGCCACCGCTAAAGAGATGGCTGAAACAGGGTCACTGACCAAACCGCCGGGACTCATAATGGCCTCGCCTTTAAGATCAACCGCCGCTTGAAACAGCGCATTGAAGCTAAAATCGTAATGCAGCATTACCGCAACCGCCATAAACGTTGCTCCCGAAAGCAGCAAAAAGGCCTTAATAATCTGCACCCAGGTGGTTGCCAGCATGCCTCCGAAGGTGACATATAAAATCATCAATACACCTACCAAAATAACGGCAGCTTCGTACTGCAACCCAAACAGCAGTTCAATCAGCTTTCCTGAACCGACCATCTGTGCAATAAGATACAAAATCACCGTGGCAATAGAGCCTGAAGCCGCCAATATCCGTATGGGTGTTTGTTGCAAACGGTACGCCGCCACGTCGGCGAACGTGTACTTTCCTAGATTTTTTAACGGTTCGGCAATAAGAAAGAGAATAATCGGCCAGCCTACCAAAAAGCCGATCGAGTAGATAAGCCCGTCGTATCCTTTAAGATAGACCAGACCCGAAATACCTAAAAATGATGCTGCCGACATATAATCACCTGCAATGGCCATACCGTTTTGAAATCCGCTAATACCGCCGCCTGCCGTATAAAAGTCTTTTGCCGTCTTGGTTTTTTTAGCCGCCCAATACGTAATCAACAACGTGCCGCCGACAAAAAGCAAAAACATAATAATAGCTGCCATATTGAGCGGTTGCGGCGTTACATCCCCCGCAACATCACCAACAGCAAAAAGCAGCGTTGAAAATATGAAACCACTCAGTAGCACATACCTCATAACGTCATATCCCGTCGCATGTTCTCTTTGACCTGATGGCTTAAATCATCAAACTCACCGTTGGCGCGTCGCACATAGACACCGGTTAGTGCAAACGCAAACACAATAATGAAAATTCCGACAGGGATCCCCACGGTCGTCACACTTCCTGCACTCAACGGTGTTCCCAATACAGAAGGAACAAACGCAATGGTCACAATAAATACAAAATAAACCAATAACATGGCAACACTCAATCGTACGGCAAAAGCACGTCGTTTACGAACGAGTTCCCGGTAGGAAGGGTCTGCTTTAATCGCCTTAATCATCTCTTGTGTCATGATATGCTCCTAAAAAAGCGTAGTGTACAATAAAAAGAGTTTGGGTTCAAATAGCAACTCTTTCCTCTTTTTAAACAAGTTTTTTACCTATTATGGGGTAATATATTAAAGACAGCACACCAATTTAACACTTAAAGAAATAATAATGTATCAAACGGTCGATACGCAGTATCTCCAAAACATTCCTCTTTTTCACGGCCTCAGTCAAGAAGAATTAGAGCAGTTATGCCCTGTTATCAAAGTGAAATCTTTTGAAAAAGGGGAGATCTTATACTATGAAAAAGACAAACAGTCTGAAATATACTATCTGAAAAGCGGATTGCTTAAAATCTATAAAATTGATCGCTTTGATAATGAAGTTTTCATGTATAACCTCTTTAACGATACACTTATTTCAGAAATCACCGACTTTGAAAAAGTCGGCTGTTTTGCCAATGCCGAATTTGTTGTAGCGAGTGATGTACTGGTCATTGATTTCGAAGGTTTCAAAACAATTTATGAGCACAGCCCAAAATTGATGATGCAACTGCTCAAAGAATTTGCCAAAAAGAGCAACATGATGCAGTGTATTATTAATAGAGAAATTGTATTCGACGGTACGGCGAAAGTGGCTTTTATGCTCATCAATGACTTGGAACGTTTCAACAGCTTAAAAAAAAGCGAGATTGCCTATATGCTTAATATCCAGCCTGAAACGCTCTCTCGTATTTTAAAAAAGTTAACACGCAACAAGATGATTGGTAGCCGTGACGGCAATATTGACATCAATGACCACGAGGCTCTTCGAGCCATTTTTGAGTAAGGGAAGGGACCATGACTAAGATTACCTCACAAATCAAATTCATCGGCGGCGTACTCTCGCTGATGATTATCTCCATTGTGCTCATTACCATCTACATTAACCACATGTCGGCACAAGACTCTACGGTCATCAATGTGGCGGGAAAACAGCGTATGCTAACGCAAAAAATCACCAAAGAGGTCTTTTGGCTTCAGCATCACAGCAGCGATGAATATACCACTTTAGACACCTCAATCGATGAGTTTAAACACTCCCTCAATGACCTGATTCACGGCAATGATGCACGCGGTATTTATGCACCGCCAAAACCGTGCATTGCCGAGCAACTCCATCAAATTGATGCGTTGTGGCAAAACTTTAAAAACTATCTGCAAGAGTTTAAAGCACTCCTGCGCGAGACCAAAACACTCAAAGAGGATGTTCCGAAAAAAAGTGAGTACATTCTCAATATTTCCGATAACGTTGTCAAAGCAATGGTTCATGCCCGTTTAGCCGGTAAACTCATTGACGATGCCGGTCGTCAACGTATGCTGACACAAAAAATAGCATTTCATCTTTCCCAGTATCTTATGAACGGTCAATCCGAGCATATTACCAGTTTTTTTCATGCTTTTGCACTGTATCAGTCAACATTGGAGCGTTTTTTACACAATCAAACGCTTATGGGTATCCCTGAACTCAATGCGGTTTTGACAAAAAACAAAACCGTGTGGTATGGCTACTCTGCTTATGTAATTGAGCTCATGGACAAACAGCGCGATCTCAATCAAACATTACTCAAAGTCAAAGATATTAACGTGGTACTTCTTAATGCCATGGACAATGCCGTCGATGCCTACTCCGCATACTCCAGCCAACGGCACGAGCAGTTACAGCGTTTTCAATATATTGCCAGTATGATTGCCTTGATCTTTATGCTCTACTCTGCTTATTTGACACGTAATATTGAAGAAAACTTCAGTGACTTTCTAAAGCACTCCAAAGCAATGGCCGTCTCACTCGAAGGAGACAATACCCACACGAACTATAAAGAAGCCGACACGCTGGAAAATGACGAGCTTACCCTGGCTTCAATGCATATGAGTCACTTTGTCGACAAAATCAATACCGTCATTGAACATGCGCAACATGCTATCAATGAGTCGGAAAATGCTGCGCGCGAACTTGAAGCGGTAAGCCAAAACATTGATGGAAAATTAGAAAAACTAAAGTTGGATGAAGCATCAAAAAAAGATATCGATAAAACCATTGATACAAGTGAAGATATTGTCATTCAAACACTCGAAGAGCTCTGTAACACCTCGCGCCTGCTCACGCAGTTACAGCATAACCTTAACAGTGTTGTAGAGAAAACACAGCGTAACAGATAATTAACCTTTAATGCATCTCACGCTGTTTACATGTATTTTACAATACGTTCACGTTCTCCTGCCTCACGACGCATCGCATCATAGCGTTTTTGATACTCCAGCTTCTCTTCGCTGCGAATCGGTGTTCGAATCGATTTATACTCTACGAGTTCACCCTCTTTGTAAACGGCGCTAACTTCGGCATAGACCCAATAAAACCCGGTATCGCTTCGCATGTTTTTAACATATCCTCCCCATTTTTTACCCGCTTGAAGCGTTTGCCACAAATCTTTGAAAACTGCAGAAGGCATATCGGGATGCCGAATCACATTATGCGGTTTTCCTATTAACTCTTCAGACGTATACCCACTGATGGCTGCAAACGTCTCATTCACATAGGTAATGATTCCTCGCAGATCGGTTCGAGAAATAATCAGTTCATCCTCGGGAACCACAGTCTCAATTAAAAACTCTGATCTATTGTACTCCATCTTACTGCCCTTTGTCTAACTGTTTGGCAAAAGCTTCCAAATCTATTTTCTGCTTTAAATCACCATTGTAAACAATATCTTTAGCCTCAATGGTATCATCATTAAGCATTGCCGGTACGGCATCGGAATGATTGATGACGTCAATATTACGGTCGAGTTCATCTTCGGAATATGCCATCTGCATATCGGCGGCAATTACGTGAGGTATGGCTTCAATAACACGCAATTTTTTCAACTCTTCATCAACGCTCTCACCCTCAATGGTAATAATAATGCGCCCTTTGGCATCATGCAGGTGATAATCACACACGTCGCACGCTTTAATATCACGCAAGACTTCTTCTAAAAATTTCGGTGTGGTTTGTACCACGATACTTGAAATATTCATTCGTATTCTCCTATTTTAATATCCAAAAATTAATGGTTTGACTCTCACTGCTTGCAGCAACTCGCCCTTCATCCAAAAATAGAATTTGGGTCAAGGTGGCATTTTGACCAACCAGATTATACCTTTTGGCTTTGGTATGCGTCTTAAAAATGAGAATATCATTCTCTTCATTATAAGCCACGGCTGAGAGCGAGGCACTGGGACTCAAGGCACAACTGTAGAGTAGAAAATGAAAAAGCATATAAGAGGCACTCCCGTCATTTTCGTAAACGACACACCGGCGGTCTTGACCTGCCGTTAAGATGACGCCCTGTTTGTAGTCAAGCTGATACACTTTATCAAGGTTTTGTCCTTCCAGTCTCTTTATTATCGCAGCGGTTTGCGTCTCGACCACGTGCACCACACCGCTCTCATCGGTCGTGGCGTACGTTGTTTTGTCTTCACTGAGCATAAAGTCTGAAAATGACGATGCACTGATCTGTTTGTTATAGACCACCTTGTTTGCAGCCGTATCGAAGAGTATCAGTTCATTACTCAACAGTGCAATGAGCAGATGCGTCTCATCCACGAACATGACTTTACGCATAAACCATTTTCGGTTCACATCAATGACTTTTTTTACGGTTGCATTCTCTTCAATCCATAGATTCCGATACCCTCTGGTTCCTTCGGAAATAAAAACAATCTTTTTATTATGAATATCGAGCGAATAGATTTTTGAAGGTATCGTATCGCCCATAAAATCTTTAATCGGAGGGATTTTAATGCTACGTACCAATGTTTTTGTCAGCAGATTGAAAATCTCTACACTGCCATTACTTGTAGCCGCATACAACAGATTGTTTTGATGCACCATCGCTTGGACATTGCCGCTTGTCTGCAATGAAAAGCTGGGTTTAAGATTCTCTGCTGATAACAATGCAACGGCCATATAACACACAATCAAAACTATTTTCATTGTCTCTCGATTCCCATTTCTACTTGATACGCGTGAATTGCCCGCTCTACTTCATGAAAATGTTCAGGCGTCACATTGGGATCTTTACTCCATTGCACATCAATATCGCCGCCATAATCACTGCCCATCAATTCAATATTCTTCTCAAATTCCGTCATATCGTTACAAAACATTTCACGTCCGTCTACCGTATCGGTAAGACGAATCCACCAACCGCCGATACCATTAGACTCAATACGAGATTTAATGACTACTTTACTCATATGCATTCACCTCTACTTTAATAGCATTTGTCGGACATACTCTAACACAAAAACCGCATGATGTGCATTTACTCATATCAATCTCAGGACAGAACAATCCGTTAAAAATAATAGCATCGTCCAAACAAGGGTCTTTGCACGAAAAGCACATCACATGATGCCAGCTCATACACGCGACTACATCAACTTCAAACGTTGCAGCTATCGACGCTTTAGCATCTACATGTAAAACATCATACTCACACGCCAATGCACACGCATCACAATAGGTGCATCCGCTCTCACTAAAGAACAAACAGGGTGTTTTATCTTCCCGTATTTTAATAATTTGCTCTTCACAAACAGCGGCGCACTTACCGTCACACGCCAAACACTTTTGCGCAACAGCCCTATGCGCTTTGACATACGGCGGACGAATACAACGCTCTTGCTTAGGCACCAATGCTGAAGCAAGAGAACCCAAAAGTTCTCTTCTCTTCATACGATTACTTGAGTGTATCTAAGTATTCGGTAAATCGTGAACCGTTCCAGTTTGATTTGACTGCACCGTCCGGATCGGAATATTCCGGTTTAAACGTACTTTCAACCACCGGTGTACCTGTTGACTGTGGCGCATGACACTGCGAACAATTAAAGCGGGCACCGACCAATCTCTTTTTTGGTTTAATGGAAACATGCGCCATTGTTTCACTCGATGTATTCACACCCTTGATAGCATACGATTCCGAGGGTCTAAAATCTGTAAAATGTGATGGTGGAATCGGTGTCGCACCCATATCTTTAGCGACTTCAGGCAGGTGACATCCCGTACACGCATTATTTTTAATGGTAATGGGTAACATCCCTTCAGTACTGTGCGGAATCATCGGCGGTGCATCCTGAAATGCTCTAGGAAATTTTTTAGACTCCCCTGCCGCACTGGTCGTATAGGTTGTTTTATCTGCCGTGGTATCGGCTTCGGTATACAGATTTGTCTTTCGTAATCCTAAAGACTCTTCACTAATGACCTGCTGCGTTACCGACTTTTGAGCTGCCGGAGCAGCACTATTTGCTTCATTACATCCGGCTAAAAGCACAATGGCTGTTAGCAGTCCAATGCTTAGTTGATTTTCAAGTTTCATCTTCTCTCCTATTATATTTTTTCTTCTAACGGTTGTGATGCGGGGGCTTCAAGAAATTTTCGAATAGAAAATTCCAAAGCCTCATCATCACACACTTCGACACAGCGACCACAGTTGGTGCACTCACCCGAGAGTACGGGCATACTCTTCTTGCCGATCATATGAAGCACCTGAGATTCAGGACACACGACCTTACACTTCATACAAAGCGTACAGTGCGCTTCATTATGATGCACACGCACAAAACTGAATCGTCCCACTAACGAATAGACACCGCCAATGGGACAAACATGACCGCACCAGCCGTTTTTTAACACAAACAGATCAAAAAGAAAGATAACGAGCATGGCCGCCCAACCAAAACCAATACCGAAAATAATACCGCGATGCACCATGGCTACGGGTGAAATAAACTCAAAAGCCGCCACCCCAAAGGCTGCCGAAATAATGAGACTCAACCCAATAATCCAATAGCGTAAATGGCGTGATGCAGGCTGTTTTTTCTGTATTTTATCGAACTCAAACGTGCGCCGTAAATAATTGGCTGTATCGGTAATCATATTGACCGGGCAGACCCAACTGCAAAACGCACGCCCCCCTATGAGAAGATAAAACAAGGTAATGATAGCCGCACCAATGAGAATATTGCTACTTAACATCGCACCGGCGGCAAACATCTGCAATACGGCATACGGGTCACTTAAAGGAATCACTCCTAAAACGGATGAGGCACTTAAATTTCCCATCAATACCGTCCATCCCCAATAGTTGCCCGCCATATAAAGCAGGAGTAGCCCAATCTGTGTCAATCGTCGCAATATTAGAAAACGGTACGTATTGTATAGTCTATGCATTAGTACAAGTCCCCCGTATCATTCAACGAATCCACTGCCGATTTTTTACTGATCTCCGTCGTTGTTGTTCGGCTTGACGCACCTTCAAGGCGCTGCTCATCGTTTTGATCCCAACCTCTAATATAATGCGTACCGGCTCGTCCCATAGCTACCTCGCGAGGCAACACAAATATGGCCGCCTTCTCCGTGACGCATGCATGCTCACACAAACCGCATCCGGTACAGGCATCGGCATGTACCACCGGCTTTAAAAAAGCATGTTTTCCGGTACGGGCATTTTTTTCGTACTCGACCGTAATGGCAACATCAAGAAGCGGACAGGCCCGATAGCAAGCATCGCATTGAATCCCCCAAAACGCAATGCAGCTTTCGTGATCAATGACAGCAAGCCCCATGTCGGCACTGTTAATATCGAGCTTATCATCACTACTAACACTCTCGACATTCAAAGCTCCGGTAGGGCATACCGGAACACACGGTATATCGGTACACATATAACACGGTATATCGCGAGGAATAAAATACGGTGTTCCCAACGGCTTTTGATCGCCCGGTTTTGCTAGCATTAACGTATCGTAAGGGCATGCTTCCACACACATACCGCATTTAATACATGTACGAAGAAATGCCTCCTCGTTCAGGGCACCGGGCGGTCGTAACAACAGTTCTGAAGCTTTCACCTCATCAACATACGCGCTCCAAACCAGTCCGCCCATCGCAGCCAGCCCGATGGCACGTGCTGCATTGAGTAAAAAAGCTCTTCGATCACTAACAGGTTGTTTTCTCATTCGTCTTTCTTTTTCAGGAAGCCTATTGTTCAAGACAATATTCTCCTCTTCCTTTATGCTTTATAAATTTTAACGGCACATTTTTTAAAGTCTGTCTGTTTTGACTGCGGACAGGTTGCATCCAAACATACTTTGTTGATAAATACCTTCTCATCAAACCACGGCACAAAGACCAAACCGCGACTCGGTCGATTTCGCCCGCGTGTCTCAACTCGTGCTTTTACTTTGCCGCGACGTGATTCAACCCAGCACAAACCGCCTTGCTTCAAGCCTTTTTCTTTGGCATCTTGCGGATGCATGTAACACAATGCTTCCGGAACCGCGCGATAGAGTTCAGGCACACGCATGGTCATGGTTCCGGAGTGCCAGTGTTCAAGAACCCGACCGGTACATAACCATGTATCATATTCAGTATCGGGCATTTCCGGTGGGTCCATATACGGACGCGCAAAAATTTTCGCTTTGTTTTTTAACGATTTTTTTGTTTTGTCTTTCACGCCGTTCAGGTCACCCTGCATCAACGCTTTGGCAAGTTTACCGTAGAAAGCATGGGTCGTACCGGTTTTTTCTCTGGCCGCATACGGATCATATTTCACATTAAAACGCCACTGGGTCTCTTTACCGTCAACAACCGGCCATTTAAGT
>Ga0256833_1000587_pt1 | contig 28125 bp, 32 predicted proteins | sample 356284metaG_FD_190535 | JGI IMG/M metagenome (GOLD analysis project Ga0256833, IMG submission 190535) | Hydrothermal vent microbial communities from Mid Atlantic Ridge, Atlantic Ocean - 356-284 | ecosystem: Environmental > Aquatic > Marine > Hydrothermal vents | place: Atlantic Ocean: Mid... | reverse complement strand
GCTTTACATTCGCATCCAAAATGGGCACGGGCGTACGGTAGGCAAAGGCGGCAATAGCATGCGCAGTGCTTTTACCGATACCGGGTAACTGTATAAGTTCATGCACACTCTGCGGCAACGTATCTTCTACCAGTTGTGCCGTTTTATGCAGATTACGCGCGCGGGTATAATAACCCAAGCCCTCCCATTGCTTAAGCACCTCGTCTTCCGTGGCGACACTCAGCTCATACAATGTAGGAAATCGTTGTAAAAACGGAAAATAAAAGCGTTCAAGTACCGTTGCCACCTGAGTCTGCTGCAACATAATCTCACTGATCCAAATGACATACGCATCACGGCTATGCCGCCACGGAAGATTATGACGACCATGCTGTTGGTACCATTTTATGAGATTTGTATGGATGGATTTATGCATTGATGGGTAGAAATTTACCACACCCTTTTTGCGGCGTACCGCTAAATGTTTTAACCTCTCTTGCACGCCCCTCTTTGGCAATCAGATTACGTTGACACTCATTTTTTTTCATGCACTCTTGATTGTTACACCCTACATCTTCAGGTACGTCTGCCATATCATCTCCTTATATTCATTAATTCTCGAACAACCTCTCTGTCATCGAAAGGAAGCTTTTGATCGTAAATAATCTGGTAGGTCTCATCTCCCTTACCCAAAATAACAACCACCTCGCCATCGCGCTGCTCTTCTAAAGCTTTGGCAATAGCTGCACGACGATTCACATCGACATATACGCTACTGTGATCGTCAATACCTTGTAAAATCTCAGCGACGATACTATCGGGATCTTCTGTTCTGGGATTATCACTGGTGATATAAACACGTTTTGCCAACGTCGCGGCAATACGCCCCATCAGAGGGCGTTTCGATCGGTCCCGATCGCCTCCGGCGCCAAATACCACCAACAGATCTTTCTCTTTGAGCGAATTGAGTACCTGTTGCATGCCGTCGGGCGTATGGGCAAAATCAACCAACACCGGTGGCTCTTTGCTTACTACTTCCATGCGACCGCTCACCCCGGCAAAATTTTCGACTACCTCGCACACTTCTTCCAAGGGACGCTTGCTTAACAGATGTACCGCACCCACAGCTGCAACAATGTTATACAGGTTAAAGAATCCGTACAATGGTGAGTGGACAGGTCCTACCTCGTTAAAATGCTGTAAAATAGCGCTAATGCCACTATTGAGTGTATAGGCCATAATTTTATATGATGCCGGATTCTCAATCCCATACGTATAGGTATTGTTTATATTAAATGCGGCTTTGGGCTCATCTTTATTGATCAGCTTCAGTCCTTCATCTTGAAAAAAGCTGTTCTTTACCGCAATGTAACTCTCTAAGTCTTTGTGATAATCCAGATGATCCTGCGTAATATTTGTCAAAACTTTCAGTGCGAAAGAGATCCCTTCAATACGCTTTTGTGCAATAGCATGCGAACTGACTTCCATAATGAAATAGTCGCATCCGTTAGCAACAGCCTGGTAAATATGTCGATAGGTATTTAGCACCGAAGGGGTCGTGAGCGTCTTTCCTTCAATCACTTCATCATTCATAAAAAAGCCGCGTGTCCCTTGCATGGCCGCTTTATAACCCAGATCGAGCAACATGGAGTAGATAGCACTTGCTGTACTGGTTTTTCCGTTGGTCCCGGTAATGCCAATAATTTTAATCTGCTCCAGTCCAAACACTGAGGTCAACATCTCGGCTGTAACAATAGAGTGTGGATGATGTGCTTTCGCATCATCTAAATATTTGGCATTTTGTGCCGTGAGCACAAACGCCGTTTCACGATCACACTCTTTGGAATTCTCGGTTACGTAACGAAACTTCTGATCGGGTAATTCAATTTTCACCCACACTGCCTTGTGCCAGTTTTTTCACTAGCGAGCGTAAGTCGTCATTATTGGGATATACCGCTAACGCACTCTCTAGATACGCCAAGGCCATTTCCTTAAAATCATAGGTGACTAAATTTTCTAAAAAATCAATAAAATCTTCTTTTTCGCTAATAATAACGCGCGTAGAAAACATAATGTTTTCAAAGATGCGTTTAAAATCACCCTCTTTCTCCACCAAGGCTTTGAATTCATGATACAAAATACCGTCTTCAAACTCCAAACGCTGTTTCAACGGTTCAGCAATCAACTGTCCCAACTGATCCAGAGTGCCGTCCATGCTTTCAAGAATTTCAGAGATAATAATATCTGCTTCTTCTTTATTATCTTCTTGCAAGATCACATAGTAATCAAACAGTGCTTCTGCACCATCTTCACCGCTCATAGCCATTTCAGAGAGAATAGCACCATTATAAGCCTCTTTGGTATTCGGATAATCTTTAAGTACCAAAGCATAATTACGTAACGCATTTTCATATTCTGCTTTTGAAAAGCTTTCATTTGCTATGGCAAGAGTCTTATATTTGTTAATTGTTTTCATAACTTGCCTCCATTTTAATCTATAAATTTTCTAATTGATTCTCCATCCCCTGCGGTACATTAATCACCGTAAGTTCCGGATGAATATCCATACGGAGTTGTCGTTCAACTCCGTATTTTAAGGTGGTGCCACTGCTGGAACAACCGATACAAGCTCCTTTAAGTTGGACATACACCACACCATTTTTCACAGAGAGAAAATCAATATCTCCCCCATCCAGAGCCAAGGAAGGGCGTAACTTGTCAATAACGTTACTCACAGGATCCATTAGCTCTTCATCGGTAAAAGGAATCATTTGTAAACCTTACTTGAAATATATAACATAAAATAGAATAATTCTACTTAACTTGTTATAAATTTATTGCTGTAATATCAGCGACATAACTAGGTTTTCGCATTCCTACTAATACTACATCGACTTTTTGGCTCTTTCTTAAAAAGTCAATAGCGCATTCTTGCAGACGCTTGTCTGACAAACCGCATCTCTTTTGAAGGTGTTGGCGCGTTTTTTGAGAACACTCATACGCTACCATTTTTTTCAACTGCTCTAAAAAAAGAGTGACACGCTCTATGAGTACCGTCTGATCATCAGGTTCCAGAGCAGCCATACTTTTATGAATATGCGGAATCACCTGAGTGTACAAAAACGCATCATACTCCCCCACCCACATAAATTGATGGCGGTTTCGATCCAATTGTTCAATAATATTGTAAATGGGTTGTAAACTGTCATGCTCACATAGCTCCAAAACCGTATTCAAATGAAAATCATAGTCGCTCGGCTCATCATAATCGGCAAGACGAAACATCATACCATCCAGTTGCGCATTAAGCACTCTGTTGGCAATAACACGCAGCCCCTCTTGTTTTGCCCAGGCAGCACATTTAAGGCCTTCGTATTCCAAAAGATTTATTGGTAACTCAATTGTATTAAAGTGGTGCTGGCTGTTCCCAGCCTCATCAGCTGCATTACGTGCTAAAACAACCAAATCTTCATACGGAAGGAAGTCCGGTTCGTTTGATGCTTTGGCAAAACTGTTCGAGCTGATACCGTAATGTTTAATACGCCCCTGCTGTACCTCCTGCTCCAATGCTATAAAAACTGTATAAATACGTTGCAACATCGTGTCACGAGCAACTTCTACAGCAGTACCGTTGTTGAGTGCATCGTACATGTAATATTCAGGATTATGAAGCAGATAGCACTCCAACGAATCTTGCCCGAGTCGTTGCAGTGATTCACTCAACTGTGTACGCATAAATGCCGCATCGATACAGTGATAACAGGTGTCACTGTATTTTACCACCTCGTCAAAAGGATTATTGGCTTTAATCTTCTCAAGGAGCGTTCCTTGAATATAGCCAAACTTACTGATAATTTCAACTGGATACGCCGTATCTAATGATGAGAGAACCCTGGCAATAGCACGCTCTGATGCTCCGTCCATATAATTCGATGACGTATCAATAACACGAACACCCGATTCAATCGCCAGTCGTAATGCTTGGATATGTTCAAGATTTTGATCTACTACTCTGTATGTTCCAAATCCAAATTCCATTGATATATCAATCCTTAGAATAATAATGACATGAAAAAGTAGTCATAAAGAAGATGTATCGTGCTTCAACACGATACAAAAAGACAAAAGGCACCCTTTTGTCTTTAAACGTTATACCAACTCAATAAATGCCATTGTCGTAGCATCACCACGACGAATACGAGTCCGTGTAATGCGAGTATAACCGCCGTTACGCTCCTTATACTCCGGTGCAATCTCGTTGATGAGTTTTTTGGTGGCTTCTTTACTTTGAAGTGCTGCAAATATTGTCCGGTGCGCATTCGCTTCACCGGTACGTGCTATAGTAATTAGCTTTTCAGCATAAGAGCGTAGCTCTTTGGCTTTTGGCACAGTAGTCTCAATTTTTCCATTTTCAATCAACGCAATAGTTAAGTTCTTCAGCAGTGCGGCGCGATGGGCACTGGTACGACTTAACTTACGATAACCATGACGATGTCTCATAATATTTCCTCTTTTACTCTTCTAATTTCTTTTTGAAAGCACTTACTAAATCATCTGACAGGTCAGATCCGACCGCAAAGCCAAACTCTTCAAGTTTCTCAACAATTTCATCAAAAGATTTTTTTCCTAAGTTTTTCACATTTTTCAGATCATTTTGACTCATTAATGTAATTTCACCGACAACTTTAATATTGGATCGATCCAAACAGTTAAAGCTGCGTGCACTCAGTCCTAATTCATCAATACTTGTCAAGAGCTGTTTTAATTCAGCAGATTCTTCAACACGCTCCACCATACTCGGTGCTTGAATATTGATTTCACTGTTGAAAACAGCCAACTGACCATACATAACTTCAAGAGAATTTCGAAATGCATCCAATGGTGAAATTTGCCCATCGGTTACAATTTTAATAATGACCTTCTCAAAATTCGGATTGTCTTCAACCAGCACATTATCAATTTCATACGTTACATTACGCACCGGCGTAAAGAATGCATCCAACGCAATAAAGCCTTCTTCTATATCATCGCGAATATCTTCACTTGGTACATATCCGATACCTTTATTGATAATAATCTCAAAATTTAGCGTAGCATCTTCATTGAGTGTTGCCAAAAATGCTTCGGGAGTTACAATCTCAACATCATCATTATTAAGATCGCTGCCTTTAATCTCACACGGACCGTTGAAGCTATACGATATTCGCGCTTCAGTGGCATCATCATTTAGCTTAAAACGAATACCTTTTAAGTTAATAATAAAATCTGAAATGTCTTCAAGCATACCGCGTACCGAGTCAAACTCGTGCTTGGCGCCTTCAATTTTAATTGCAATAGGGGCAAATCCTACGGAGCTGCTCAATAAAAAACGGCGAAGCGGGTGAGCCAGTGATACCGCAAAACCCGTTTCAAATGGATAAGCTATTATGTTTGCTTCATTCTCAGAAATTTGCTCAACAACAAATTCCTGAGGTAGAAGTGGAGAAGTTTTAATCTTATTCATTAATACGCCCTTTGTATGATTATTTCGAGTAAAGCTCAACGATTAGACGTTCTTCAACGGGAATCACAATCTCTTCACGTTCAGGTAAACGGGTAAAAATACCAAATACTTTTTCAGCATCAATATCCACCCACGGCGCTAAACCTGTTTGGTTTGTCAACTCAATAGCACGCAATACTTGGACATTTTTTTTACTCTTCTGTGCAATCTCTATTTTTTGTCCCGGTTTCACACGGTACGAAGCAATATCTACTTTTTTTCCATCAACCAATACATGGCCGTGATTAACCAGTTGACGTGCAAAACGACGCGTTGAAGCAAATCCCATACGATAAACCACGTTGTCCAAGCGTTGCTCGATCAATGTAATCAGATTAAAACCGGTATTGCCGTCACGACGCTTTCCTTCTTTAAAGAGTGCGCGCATCTGCTTTTCAGAAATACCATACATGAATTTTGCTTTTTGCTTTTCATTAAGCTGCAGACCGTATTCTGAAACTTTTTTACGACGCTGACCGTGCTGCCCGGGACCGTAAGGACGTTTTTCCAACGCAGATTTTCCTGCTAAACGACGCTCACCTTTTAAGTTTAGGCTTACACCGAATCTTCTTTCGATTTTTTCTACTGGACCTCTGTATCTTGCCATCAGTAATCTCCTTAAACTCTACGGCGCTTAGGTGCGCGACAACCGTTGTGCGGTAGTGGTGTAACATCTTTCATAAATGTCACACGAATGCCTTCAATGGCACCAACAGCTTTTACCGCTGTTTCGCGTCCACTTCCGGGGCCTTGAACTTTAATACCGAGCTCTTTGATTCCGTGAACCTGAGCCTTTTCAATCGCTGCTTCTACAGCTGCTTGCGCTGCAAACGGTGTTGATTTCTTAGAACCTTTGAAACCGAGGCTGCCGGCTGAACTCCAGCAGATCATATTCCCCATCTCGTCTGTAATGGTTACAAGCGTGTTATTAAACGATGCTGCAATATGCACAATACCGCGAGCAATATTTTTTTTAACGACTTTTTTACGAGTTGCTTTTCTTTTTGCCATACTCTATTTCCTTATGCTGCGCCGACAGTTTTACGTTTACCCTTGCGAGTACGCGCATTTGTCTTAGTTTTTTGTCCACGACATGGAAGACCGCGACGGTGACGAAGACCGCGATATGAGCCAATATCCATTAGTGCTTTAATATCCATAGCGACTTTTTTACGCAAGTCACCCTCTACCATATGAGATTCACGAATCTCAGCAGTAATTTTTGCAACATCTTCACCGCTTAATTCATGAACACGTTTGTTATAATCAATACCTGTCGCATCAAGAATCTGACGGGAGGCATGAAGACCAATTCCGTAAACATAGGTCAAACCATATTCTACGCGCTTTTTCTTAGGTAAGTCTACACCGGCTATACGTGCCATTCTTATCCTTGTCTCTGTTTATGTTTGGGATTTTTGCAGATAATTCTGACAATCCCCTTACGTTTAACAACTTTGCAGTCGTCACACATCTTTTTTACTGAAGCTCGTACTTTCATTGTACACTCCGTTTCATATAATCTGCACCGTATCGTTGTAGGTTGCTCGAGCACAACCAATACTTGTATATATTTGCTAAAACATGTACAAATATTCAAATAGATGTCCAAAGACACTAATGCGGACGCGTATGTTACAAAAAAAATAGTTAAAACAAGTTTAAGAATAAAAAGAAAGTGTTTTAAAAGAGTCCACACCCCGTATCAGGTGTAGCATGGTGCTACGAGGAGACAATTCGGATCATTGCCGGCCGTTCAATGACAAAATCCAAAGCTTCCAACTCCGACATAACCTGCTGCATATTACGCTCTTGCGCTTTGTGCGTGGAGAGTAGCAAATTGGCATATTTATCCTCGCACGGCGGTTGTATCATGGTTTCAATTGAAATGTTGTGTGTACCGAAAATCGTCGCAATTTGTGCTAATACGCCCGGTCTGTCCTGTACGCTTATACGCAGGTAATACCGTGACGTAATGGCATCTTTTGCTTTGAGTTTCAATGCCCCTTCAAGCGGCTTGTTAAAGCCGAGCATGGGCGCACTTTTGCCCGAACGGGCAATATCGATAATATTGGCGACAATAGCGCTCGCCGTGGCATCACCACCGGCACCCGGACCGTAGTAGAGCGTTTCACCGACATAATTCCCTACAACACTGATGCCGTTCATAACGCCGTCAATTTTGGCAATCATCTCCTCTTGCTTAATCAGACAGGCGTGAACCCTTAGTTCCACCTCGTCGCCGGATCGTGCGGCAATCCCCAATAGCTTAATACTGTAACCGAACTCTTTGGCAAATGCTATATCGTCTTGGGTAACATGTTCAATACCCTCAATTAAAATATCTTCAGGCTTGGCATCAATACCGTAGGCAATGGATGCCAAAATAAGCAGTTTGTGGGCCGCATCAAATCCGCCGATATCAAAAGTCGGATCAGCCTCGGCATACCCTAGCTCTTGAGCTTCTTTTAAAATAGCGTCAAAGGCGACACCCTCGTCCATCATTTTACTGAGCATATAATTACATGTACCGTTCATAATGCCTCGAATAGACTCAATATGATTGGCTGAGAGCCCTTCGCGCAGTGCATTAATAATAGGAATACCGCCGGCAACCGATGCCTCATATTCAAAGGCATTGTCTTTGGCAATATCTTGAAGCTCATAGCGATGATACGCCAGCAGAGCTTTATTGGCGGTAACAACGGCTTTACCGTTTTGAAGTGCTTTTTTTACCACCTTAAAAGGTTCTTCGACACCTCCCATGAGCTCTACGACAATATCGATCTCGGGATCATTGACAATATCATACGGATTATCCGATAACACGATGTTCACATCACGCTGTTTTGAAAGGTTTTTGACAACGCCGCTTTTAACACATATCTGTTTACCTGAACGCGCTGTAATCATTGCCTGATTGTCATGAAGAATTTTAACGACTGAAGCACCGACAACACCGACTCCAATAACTCCGACTCTAATCATAATGGCTCACTTTTCTCTTCAAATTGTTGCAAAAACCGCTTAATGTTTTTTGCCGCTTGGCGGATGCGTTTGTCATTCTCAATTAATGCGATGCGTACATAACCCTCACCGTAGTCTCCAAAACCGATACCCGGTGCCACGGCAACTTGCGCTTCAACCAACAATCGTTTGGAGAACTCCAGTGATCCCAAGTGTGCTACGCGTTCAGGAATTTTTGCCCAACAAAACATCGAAGCTCTGTTGCGACGAATATGCCATCCGGCACGCCCAAACGCCTCAATAAGCACATCTTGACGATGGTCATATTTATCTGTAATATCTTGAACGCACTTCTGATCGCCGTTAAGCGCTACAGTAGCCGCCACCTGAATGGGGGTGAACATCCCGTAATCCAACCATGACTTGATTTTTTGCAGTGCACCAATGAGTTTTTTATTGCCCACAAAAAAGCCGACACGCCACCCTGCCATGTTATAACTTTTTGAGAGAGTAAAACTCTCAACCGCCACATCTTTAGCACCTTCGACGCTCATAATCGAGGGAGTTTTATACCCGTTAAAGGTAATATCGCCATAGGCAATATCACTGATAATATAGAAACGGTCTCGCTTTGCCAATGCCACCAGACGCTCATAAAATTCAGGCGTTACCGTGGCTGTAGACGGATTATGCGGAAAGTTCACTACAACATATTTCGGCTTGGGAAATGAATCTTTAAATGCATGATCAAGATTGATAAAAAACTGGTCTTCATCGACATTGTAATCTTCATCAAACGGCAACTCCATTTTTTGAACGTTTCCGCCCGCCAAAATAAAAGCATACGAATGAATCGGATAGGTCGGATCCGGTACCACGGCGACATCTCCGGGATTGGTAATGGCATAGGCAAGATGTGCATAGCCCTCTTTCGAGCCCATAGTTGCCACACATTCCGTCATAGGATCAAGGTCAACATCGTAACGACGCTTATACCAGTCTGAAATGGCCATAAGCAGTTTAGGAATTCCTTTTGATGCCGAATAGCCGTGCGTTTTTGTCTTTTGCGCCGATTCAACCAGTTTTTCTCGAATATGTTCCGGCGTATCACCGTCAGGATTTCCCATACTAAAGTCGATGACATCAGCACCCATTCGCCGTTCAGACATTTTGAGATCATTGACTTCGGCAAAAACATATTTTGGTAAACGCTTTATACGGTCAAATTCTATTTCATCAAACATAGTGTCACCCATCTACTTAAAAATTTTCGCCATTTTAGCATATTTTAGTGAGCTTCTATTTGAAGCCCGTCTTTAATGTTTTTCATCGTGTAAATATCATCGAGTTTCAAGTAGACCGCATCTTTAGGGAGTGTAAACCGAATGCGCTTCATAATCTTATCTTTTTTAACAATATCTAAAAGTCGCAATCGGCTATCGTAAATAGCAATATAAGGATACCAGCGATTTCGGTTCAAACTGCTGATGTTCACGACGCTACTATAGCGAACATCAAGCCAATATGCGTATTGCGAGCGTTTTAGCTTCACCGTTTTGTTGTTACTGAGCTTATAGGCATTCAGGCGTGCCTTGCTAATGTCAATACTGTATTTCCACTCTGTTGCGGAGAGGCGCTGAATATTCTCTAAAAAAGCATGATGTTTACTCAGCTCCTTTTTAAATACGGTAGGATCCATAATATATTCCGAAGTGAGTTTAATCTTCCAAAAAAACTCGCTATTATCGAGTACGGCATCTTCAAGAAGGTAGTTATAATACCCCATATTTTGCAGGGCATCTTCAATAATCTTTACAAAATAAAGCGCCTCACCGTTTGTAGTAAACGAGAGTTCCAACTCTTGAGGTTTTTTAAAGAAAAGCTGTAAAAGGCCATTCTCTTTGAGGGTCTGTGCCACTTTCACCACATCTAGCGCTCCGTTACTGTAATACGACTGTTCCGGAGAAAAGATAATTTTAATATAGGATTGATTTTTCTGATACGACACATCACCGACCAGTGATCTGACCTTTTCCAAAAGGGGCGATCCCCCATAAAGTGATGCAAGCATCACTGAGAGTATCACAATGGCTCTTACCATATTTTCCCTTGATTTAGTTCCTTAAACTCAGCTTTGTCAATTTGTCGTAACGTACCGTATTCGTAGATAAAATAGATCGGTTTGGAACCTTTAAAATTCAACAGCTCACTATCTTGTTGAATATCAACTTCAGCGTGCCCCAAAGCAATGAGCCAATCTTTCGTATCGTCAATTTTAACGTCACGACTCGTCACAATATTTTTTTTCTTCATGCTCGGTAACTCTATCAGACCGATCCATACCTTTTTATGCGGTACAATAGTGACCTGATCATTATAAGAGACTCCTGATGTTTGTGAAACAATCTCTCCTTCCGCAAGAGGCTGAGTCTCGATCACCTCGACACCGTCGACCCGTTCCGGAGTCTTGGTCTCTACAGCGACAGCTGCATTCTCTTTCTGTTTGGCATGCACTGCATCGGTCTCTTTGTTTAAATAGGGTTTTACGGTAGCATTATTGTGCATGGTCTCTTTGGCCGCATTAATTTCGGAGTTGTTCACTTCACTGTTTAGTGAGAATTTCTGGGTATTGAGTATGTATTTATTGACAAAGAACAATGCTGCCAATATGCCGATGATAATAAGCAACAGCAACAGCCAACCTTTTTGATTCTCTTTTTTAGGCGTATCGTTGCGTAGCGTATTGACCGCTACGGTAGGCTGTTGCACCGAAGGTGCAGGATTAAACGCTGCATATTCGGATCGGATATCGGACAAATCTACCTGATACTCCCTCTCTAAAATAGAGATAAATCCTGAAAAATGTATGCGTTCAAGTTTATCGTACGACTGATTTAAAATCGCCTCCAAGCTTGACATCGATATATGTGTTCTGCTCTGTATTTCATGAATATCAAGTGTTTTTAAAAAGTCTAAATTTTTCTGCATCTATCGCATCCTATCCATAAGAATTGCTCCTGCCGCACTCACATTAAGCGAGTCAAAATTGTGTGCCATCTCTATGGTGACTTTACAGTCAAGTTTTTTCTGTACCCGCAAAGCAAGGCCTTCGCCTTCGCTTCCAAGCACCAATGCCCGTTTTTCAGCCATGGCCGCCTCTTTAATATTCTCACCCTCAACTACCGCTCCATACAGGACGTAGCCCATGGTTTTCAAATCGTTTATTATATCCAGAACATTTTTACAAAACAGCACGGGCATATCAAAGAGTGCTCCACTGCTACTTCTAGCTATCGGTTCAAATGAGATTTTATTAAGTCCACTAATGATAACGGCATCAATACCTAATGCATAGGCACTGCGTATAATCGCTCCGATATTTCCGACATCGGTAATACCGCTTAAGATCACTACAAATGTTTTGTCTCTCAAAAAGGAGACCTCTTTGAGCTGAATGTTCTCAACATCGGCCAAATAACCCTGATGATTCGCGCTTTTGCTCATCTGTTGTGCGGCATGCGGCGGTATGCGCTTCACCTCAAACGACTGCTTCATTAACATTGCATACTCTTTTTTGTCAACCTCTTTTGCCAAATAGAGTGTTTGAATGCTGTTAGGGTGATTCTCTATCAAATAATAGATACTTTGCTTACCATAGATTAACATCACAATATTCTAGCTAACTTTCAATTAATCGTTCATAACATTGCTTGGGATTTTCACCTGTAATTTTGGAAATAAGTTTTGAAGCTGCTTTTTTGGGAATGTTTAGTGCCAAAATATCCGTTTCGCTCAACGTGCTTTGACGTGACGGTGCAGACTCCGCTACAACGACCCACTCTCCTTTTACATGTAAATTGAGCCGTTCAAGAAGTTCCTCGGCACGCCCTCTGTAAACGTGCTGGTATCGTTTTGTCAACTCTTTTACTACAAAGAGCTCTCGCGTAGCGTCCTCGGCGGCAATCTCTTCCAAAAGTTTGCGCAACCGGTGCGGTGATTCGTATATTACAGTGGTAAACCCGTTATACAGCGCTTGCAACAGCGCCGTTTTTCGATCGGTGCCTTTATGGGGTAAAAAACCAAAAAAGAGCATTTGTGTCGTGACAAAACCGCTGGCAGCAAAAGCGGTCAATGCCGCATTGGCTCCGGGAAGAACATCATATGGCACATCATGTTCAAGGCAGTAGCGCACCAACCGTTGTCCCGGATCACTAATACCGGGCATACCCGCATCAGAGACATAAACAACATTTGCATCGAAAAAATTTACATGTAATTGCGCAATAAAATGCGCTTCATTGTGTGAATGCAGGGCAATGAACTGCTGGTCTTTACGCTCTTTGGTGTAACGTTCCGCAAGAATATGAAGCAGTTTTTTAGTCACTCGGGTATCTTCGCAGAGCAAGATATCAGCACCAAAAAGCGCCTCCATTGCCCGCAGTGAAATATCGGCAATATTGCCGATGGGAGTAGGAACGAGGGTAAGCATCCTTCGTTCTTTTTAGAGGGAATTAACCGCGGTTGTAACGTTTATTGAACTTCTCAACACGTCCGGCGGTATCAACAATTTTTTGTGATCCGGTATAAAACGGGTGACACTCGTTGCAGATATCGATCTGCATATTCTCTTGAGTACTTTTTGTCGTAAATTCGTTACCGCAAGCACACGTTACATGACACTCTACCGATTTCGGGTGAAGATCTTTTTTCATATTTCAGTTCCTTTGATACACGTCGAAGTACGTATATCTGTATATTTGATTTGACCCGTACAGGCATCGGGTTTTATGGAGGCGAATTATATCGAAGAAAAACGTTTTTGTCTATGTATCAGAGTAAAATTTTACTTGCCGCCGCGCATACGGCACTCTCGGAGCGCAATACCATCGGTGTATCCAGACGAAAACAGCGTTGTGACGCCAACAGTGTACGTTCGCTCTTGCTAAATCCACCTTCACATCCCACAAGTACCGTCTCAATGTTTGGTATCTCTTTTAACGGCGTATCGCAAAAGTCCAAATAGACCAGATCCGTGTAACAAGAGAGTGCTGCCTGCAGACTTTCAAACCGCTCCAGTTCCATAAATTCGCTACGACCGCACTGTTGCATCGAAGCATTTATAATACGTCCAAATCGTCGAAAATCGAGTTTAAAATTGCGCTGGGAACGCTCACAGTCAACAAACGATATTTTAGCCACACCGAGTTCTGTTAATGTCGGTAAGACTTTTTCAATAGATTTCGCATCGATAACACACCAAAGGATATGCAGGCTTTTTGCCGCCTTTACCACATGCTCACTGCTGTGTAGCAGACGCAGTCGTAATGCTTTGGCTTCGATATGCTCTATACTATAGCAGTGCAGCATGTGAGGACTCTTTTCCGTACGAAAGTCAATACGATCCCCCTCATGATGGCGTCGTACTTTGACAAGATATTTAAACAACTCTCCATCAAGCGTCAATACCTCACTGCCCGCACTCTCATGAAAAATAAAAATCACCGCCACATCCATAACGACATGAGAACATTCATTGTTAATTCAGCACCGAAAAGTCGGTAGGTTTTCTCTTTGTACATCGCAAAAGCATTGTCAGCTTTCAAGTTAATATGTTTCAATGAGCCATACCGCTTTGCCTCCAAAACAACCATCGCTACGGCAAAGAGAATCATGGCAATATTTTCTAAAGTAAAAGAGAGATGTTTTGCCGCCATCATTACCATTCCCGTAAACAGAATCAAAAAAATAAACGATGACGATACGGGCATCATAATGCGCATCTGTCTGGCATATACTCGAATATCTTCAGCACGCATCAGGTGCACCCAGTTCATTACTATAATTCCGATTAAAATCAGTACTCCCGCATTGTGAATACCAATACTCATTGCATACATCTCTTCCATAAACTGCATTTTACCTCATTTTCCTTATAATATGCACATTAATAGTTTAAAGAGGTATTATGGCACTTAGCGTCGAAGCAGCACTGCAGCGTATTTATGCATCTATTACTCCAAAATCTACCGAACTTATTCCTGTTGAATCGGCACTGGGACGCGTTCTCGCCGACGATCTTGTCGCCACTTACAATCTGCCGCCTTATGACAACTCCGCCATGGACGGTTATGCCGTCAAAACCCATGATGCCGGTTCGTGTGTCAAGGTTATTGAAACCATTCATGCCGGAGACGACAAATCGATTTTGCTCAGTGAGGGCACGGCGGTTAAAATTATGACCGGCGCACGGATTCCTCAAGGATGTGAGGCTATTGTACCCCAAGAAGACGTTACTCTCACAACACAAGGCATTTTGTTGCCTGAAACAATCCGCCCCGCACAACACATTCGGCTCTGTGGTGAAGATATACAACAAGACGATCTTCTTTTAGAAGCTAAAACCCTGCTGCATGCTCACCACCTTACGCTCTTGGCATCACAGGGAATTTCCCATTGTCAGGTTCACAAAAAACCGCGTGTCGCGGTCTTTGCTTCAGGAAGCGAACTGAAAATGCACTATGAGACGGTAGCATCACACCAACTCTACAATACCAACTCACCGACGTTTTTGGCACGTTGTGAAGAACTTGGGTGCGATGTGAGTTTTATCGGTACGGCCGACGACTCTCTTGAATCTATTAAAGCGCATATTGCCGCTTCACTCGATGCCGACCTCATTATTACCTCGGGCGGGGTGAGCGTTGGCGATGCCGACTTTACCAAAGAAGCCTTCGAGGCTTTTGATATGCAGCGTGCTTTTGACAAAGTCGCTATTAAACCGGGAAAACCGACAACTTTTGGAACCATCGGCAATACCCTCGTACTGAACCTTCCGGGGAATCCATTAGCGGCCGCACTAAACTTTGAGCTCTTTGCACACAGCATTATTTTGGCACTTAGCGGTATGAAACAACGTTATCTGAATGTTTTACATGTAAAATTACAACATGATTTTACATGTAAATCGGGGCGTCGGGCACTCATTCCCGGATGGTATGACGGTGAATTTTTTCAACCCTGCAAAAAATTTGCTCCGGGCATGATCTCGCCGTTGGCACAATCCAACGGCATCATGATGATTGATGAACATGTCGCGACACTGAAAAGCGGTACCGTTGTTAAAGTGATTCCGACGCAATTTGGAATCTACAGTGATCATATGCAGGATCTTGTTACACGCTAGCGATCAGGCTTGGCATGGCCATAAATTTTTAACGCCCAATCATGCAAACTGCCTTGTTTTCCCGTTTGCTTGTCAGTGACAAGAAGTCTCCATTTGCCCTTTGAGTTTTCTCCTAAAAAACGTATTGATCCAAACCTCCAATTGTTATACCTAAAGAAACCAAACCGTTGCTGATGAGTTTGAGCTAAAATTGATTCTGTTGCAGATGGAGAAATAATGCGAATCTCTAAATCTCCAATATTTTCGTGATCGGGCGCATTAAAAAAAATATCAACAAATTCAACCGTAAGCGATTCATTTACTTCAACTGTAGACTCCAAGCAGGTGCCGTCATTATCAGGGATAGGTTTTTTAACAGATATATTAACGTCTATACTCAACTCTTCCTCTAAGTTTTTCCATTCTTTTGCCATTACAACAGCTTTCTTTGCATCTACCAATCCAAAACCATATTTGTGATTTACATGTAACTGAGCACCGTTTATACTCCACCCCTCATCATTTTCGTCATTCTTTTGTGCCGTTAGTGCTAAAATGTATTTAACATCTCTGTATGAAAGTGTTGGATTAGCTTCAAGCATTAATGCAATGATTCCACTTACCATAGGAGCAGCTGCCGATGTACCGCCAAATTGACGTGTATAGTTTACATCTTCATAATCTGTAATATACTCTTGATTATCCGGATTATAACCATCATTTCCACTGATATCGGTAGTTACAACACCCAAGCCTGCATAAGAATTCTTTGAGGGGGCACATACCAGCAATGTGGCACCTGATTCAGAATAAAAAGCTTTCTTCCCAAATGGATCAACAGCACATATTGGCATAGTAAAACGATTGTTAACCAATCCACTGTAATTGACATTATCTATTGGAGGGGTATTGTTTCGATCATCGGTTCCATTACCGGCTGAAAACACATAATTGATTCCCTTGCCATTTCTTCCTTCGCTAGTACCTATTTCCAATGCTTTCTCAACTAAAGATTTTAGCCGCAAAGGCTCACCCCAGCCGTTAACATCGCCCCAACTATTATTTGAAATATCTACGACATCTATTTCACGAGTTAGCGCATCAGCAAGATTGCTTGTTGATGCCAATCTTAAAACATTAAAAGCCATCATGCTCACTTTTGGTGCAATTCCCCTAATGCCAATACCATTACCTTCTTCTGCAGCAATAATTCCGGCAACCGATGTTCCATGTTGTGCAAAAGCAGAAAAACCTCCTTCTACTGAAAGATAACTGTGATGTTTCTGCGCAAGATTTTCTTTTAAATCAGGGTGATTCAGATCAACTCCATCATCAACTATAGAAATTGTTACTCCTCTTCCTTTAAACGCACTCGGCAACAAATTAATTGTAGCAGAATGATTTATATCGCTGTCTTTATTTAAGTACCATTGATCTTTAGCAAGAGGATCTTCTTTAAAAAAATTACTATTGCCACAACCTGCCAATAAAAATGAAAGTAAAATGATCCCGTTTCTACCTAACAAGCATGATCCAATCAGGATACGAGCGGTGTACCGCCTCGTTTTCCATTATTTTGTTAGCAATTTCAATAGAAATATTCTTATTTGGAACTCGAAATTTACAAATATTTTGATTTCCAAGAAGATGCGTTTCAAATTTTAAATTGTATTTCCTCTCATATTTTTCAATAAGCTCGTGATGAGCAGCAGCTTCAAACTCAATAATAACAAAGTCACTAAGCATAACCTTCGGACTTTTAGGCTCTGATGAAAGTCTATATATCACTTTGTTGTCTCTTGTTAATGAATCGCTATATACTTTCTTCTTGTATCCTTTGTCGTCATAAAAATAGCTGTCATCGGCATTTATCATGGTAATAAACAAGAGAAAAACGAAACATGTTTTCATCATCGTAAATTGCCAAAATTTTCATTATACAATTGCGCTTGTGCTTGATTGTTTTGAGTTGAAAGCTTTCCTGCATCATTCCCTTTTTTAGTTCGAAACGGTTTTGAAATCGGTTCAAAAAGATTATTGGTGACAACAACACCAACAGTACTATTTATATCGCCATCAAAAGTAAAAATGAAATTCTCCCCCAAAAAGGTACTAATATTAGGTCGTTTTTTAAAAGGATAGCGAAAGACTTTTTTTGTTTTTGTCAGTGGTGAGTATTTTATAATATTATTATCTGTCAATAAGTAAATATCATCTCCTTTAAGAAAAAAATCATATACGGTAGCATTGGCTTCAAATAGTAATTTTGGAACATCCTCTTTTTTAGTCGAAGCCTCATAAATCGCATTAGGTTTTAAAGAATCTGCTAACGCTAAACCTTGTTGTTCTTCCGAAGACAGCTGTGCTCGAGCCAAGGCTATCTCTTCTGATGTATGATGGTGTTTATCAATGATTTGTTCTGGATTAAACAAGTAATAATGCTCTGGCTTAGAAGGTAGAAAAATTGCAAACGTTCCAATCATTATATTTCCTAATATCTTTCGACGCCCTGTTTTAAGATCTACTCGGAATGCTTTTGCTGCCGTATTATGAACTAAAGCACCTCCGTACATAGCATCTTTAACAATAGCAATATCTTCACCAAAGCGCATGCGATAAGATCGTCGCGGTGCAAAAGTTTTGGTTTCAAAAATATCACTCCATGCAATATAATGTGTATAAGAAAACACTTCACCTGAAGGATATTGATTCGCTGTATCCCCTAAGCTGGTATTATACTCTGCTTTTTGTATTAATCGAGTTCCAACAAGTACCCCTTGATCATAACTAAAAAGCGGTGATGGTCCTTCTTTGTTGTAAAACTCCTCATTACTTCCATCAATATTAAGAATCTCATAACCGGCATTACCAAGTTTAGCATTACGATAATCGTACGTCAGTACTATTTTTTGATAATTGCAGTTATACAAAAAACTATTTAGCCCGTCAATCTCATACACGCCAAGAGAGACTATTTTTTTCATTTTCTGATTAAACTCCAAAAAATTCAACCAATATGATTTTCCGTCATATGTCGATAACAAAAAAGAATTGTTACATTCTTGTGGAATTCTATACTCATGCTTTTTTTGTTTTGGCATACAGCCTAAAAAGGCAAGAGACACTATTGCTACTAATATAAAAAGCTTCATTATCGTTTTGTTGATATATTGACAATGCGTGTCTGATAATGCGCAGCAAGATCTCTAGGAAATACTATGGGACCTCCATTGTAGTCTAAATCGGCTTTAAATTCTCTATATCTATTTTTCCACCAATATCCTATTCGTTGATTGTAGCAACCCCAAATTAATTGAGAGCAGTATGTTGACTCTGGATCTCTTGCATCAAAGAAATTCCAATTATAAGATTTTCCAATTTGATTTTCAGCACATTGTGCAATTTCCATACGTACAGAATGTGGTATTGATGATGCACCTCCATCAAAATTATTGCTGTCTCTGTATGCATAAGACATCACTTTATTATATCTATTCTGCCAACTTTCCAGTTCTGCATTAGTTAATCCCCATACCCCTGTTTCTGGAAGAGCTTCCACTAACATATAACCGGCATAGTAACTCCTCCCTACTCTACAATTTTGATATTTTAAAATCATAGCAACATGACCAACACCGGCTGATTTATACAGAAACATTCCAGGCTCAAAATGCCATGTTGAAATTTTTGAAGTGTGCTGTGGTTTCGGTTTTGTTGGCTTAATAGGCTTACCGAACCAATTTTTCATGTTATTCCCCAGATGAATATACTTGGGGTATTTTCCTTCTAACGGGTACGGAAGATTGTACTGCTTCACCATGGCTATCTGCTCTGCTTCATACTTTCCCTGATGATCTTCGAGAATCTCCGGATGATTAGCTACATGTTCATCCCATTCAGACTGGGTATTTTCATTAACAACATCAGTTAAGACAGATTTATTGTGTTCAGCAGCTACCCTGCTACTCGTATTTATGTCATATGTTCGATTATATAGCTCTTGTTCAAGAGAGGTAACCATTTGATTAAATTGGCCGCTCATTTGCAACAGCTTCATAGTACTTTGAAATTCTGCAATTTCAGTATCAACATCTCGATTCTGCGCAAAAGACAAAGCAAACCCGTTGGCAATTCTTTTGACTTCATCAATCACCATTGGCTTAAACTCATCAGGCAAGCCGTATTCACCGAAATATTGCTCATACAGCCAATCGGCGTTCATGAAATTTTTCATATCAGAAGAGACTTCCTGATCTTCCGTATAGCTTACTGTAGGGAGTGTAGAGTCAGTACCCCCCCCCACAACCAATAAACAGCAGTACTAAAGGCACAATTATCAACTGTTTCATTTTCATTACAACCCCTTTTACAATAGATAACTGAAGTATAAAATATTATTTCTTAGTTTAACATTAAAAAACAAATAGTGTTTATATAGTGTCGATTTAACTATTTTATGCTAATTACACTTTTTTTGGGTTAACAAACTCTTTTTTTGCTTTTATTTTCTCAAAAAGATTGGGATCGTTCCAATCTTTTTGTATCGCTTTTGAAAAAGTAATTTGCTCGAAATCTATGATTCCCATAACTTCTGAATAGGCATCGTCACGGAACGCTTGAGCATACCCTGTTGCCGTTTCATGGACAATAACGCTGTGAAGCGTGACCTCTTTTTCGCCGTTGACACACGTTGTTAAGTGCATCAGTGCATCAATCAGTACAAAAAATACCCGACTAAACTGCTCAGCAGAAGGAGAGACGGGCAATATAACATAACGTTCAGAATGACGCATCATCGCTTCGAGATACGCAGCATCATCATCACACCACAATGTCACGGCATGATCGAAACTGTCAATAATCTCTTTCATATTCTGTTTCATCAGACCAAAATCATATACCATTTGACCGTGATCCAAAAAGTTTGATTCAAAAAGCAGTTCTACCCGGTAAGAGTGCCCGTGTAGCGATGCACGGCAGCGCTGCGTTGAACAGTTACGGACAATATGGGCATTTTCAAATTTAAACATTTTTCTAATGATCATTACCTACACCCCTCTGTTCTGATCCCAAATTCTAATATGAAGACGGTCGCTATATCGGAAACCTTTGGCTTTACAATAGGCAATAACCGCTTGCGTATTAGACTCAATCTCCTCTTTGCTACCCCCTTGAGGCATACAAGAGACCTCTGTTTTATGCGCCAAAGCGAGCAACTCGTCAATCTCACATTCAAGATTTTTTTGAAGACTCGCTGCATCAACGGTAAATTTAAAAAAACTCTCATCGGCATTATCGATAATAGCATTAAAAATATCGGGTCGTATCCGTTTACTGTACGGTTCACCGCTGTTAGAGAGCTTTATTGAGAGGGCATAAACACACGATTTATAGACCGGATATTTTTCAAAGTTGACCGCTACAGCACCGTTTGTTTCAAAGGTAACACGATGGTGACGGCTTATAAGATGCTCCACAAAAGCAACCAACACAGGGTTGTCGGCATGAAGCAGCGGTTCACCGCCGGTAAAGACAATATCGACGTCACTCGGAAGCGTATGGCTTTGCATAATTTCAAGAAGTTGCGCCGTTGTATCAATACGTTGCCATGACGCACCAAAAGCGTGCCGATCAACAGCATACAGTGTATCACAACCTGCGATCTCGATGCCATTGTCTAAAATTTCAATGCAGCCAAAACCTTCACAGCGCATATTACAACCACCGAAACGGAAAAACAGTGAGGGCACTCCGGTATAGATGCCCTCCCCTTGAATCGAGTAAAAGTGTTCTACCAAATAAAGCATCAGCCACCTGTCTCGTAAAATGCACGTTTGGAAATGTCACCCTCAGCATCACCCCAGCGATTTTTCTCGGGCTTGGTACGTACCACCTCTTTTAAAATCAGTGCTGCTTGGGCAATATTTCCTGACTGTACCGCCTCTTTAATGCTCATGGCCTCATCAAAATAGAGACATGGAATGAGCAAGCCCTCTGCCGTCAGACGAATACGATTACATGTTGAGCAAAAGTCATCATTATACGGCTCAATAATACCAAATCGGTATCCGTCATCCAATCGATAGTAGTGCGAAGGCGAATGACTGTCAAAGCCCTCGTCTGTATAGTGATATTTACTGCCTATAACCGTTAAAAGCTCCTTGCTTTTCATGCCCTCAATATCAACCTGAGCATGGACATTTTCCATATATTCAATAAAACGCACACTCATACCGCGTACTTTACAATACTCCAGCACATCAAGAATTTCATTGTCGTTAAGCCCTTTCATAGGTACCATATTGATTTTTACTCTCAAACCGACTCGTAATGCCTCATTGACACCCTCAAGAACATTACCCAAAACATCCTTTTGGGCAATCTGTTGTGCTACATGAGGTCGCAATGTGTCAATGGAAACATTAATACGCTTTAAACCCGCATCATAGAGCTTTTGCGCACTCTGCTTCAGTAGGTAACCGTTTGTAGTCATTGCCAGATCAATATCGTTTTTATAGGTATAGATCATTCCGATAAAATGGTGAATGTCTTCTCGAAGCAAGGGTTCACCACCGGTAATACGTACTTTATTGATACCTTCGTCAATGCAGACTTTTACAAAAGCAAAAAGCTCTTCAAAACGCAAAATATTCTCTTTAGGTACCCATGAAAACGGTTTTTCGGGCATGCAATACTGGCACCGAAAATTACACCGCTCCGTAACCGAAATACGCAAGTAATCGACACGGCGGTCAAAACTGTCTATGAGCACTGCTAGATCCTTATGGTAATAGTAAAGAGCATTATAGCACTGCGATATTATAAAGAGATAATACTGTCAATAAAAAGAAAAAAGTAGGTGGATACAAAGAGGAAATACCTCTTTGTAGGGTAGTGCAGTGGACTAGAAGTTGTACCGTGTCCAGAAACGGATATGATCCGCATCGATTCCGGCATCGTCATGATCACGCATAATGTATGCAGCAAACATGTCCATACCCAATGCACTTGTTTTGTAGATAACATCAAGTTCATTGTAGTCATTCACATCATTGGCGCCGCCACTTGACATCACACCGTGAAGAATGACTTTACCGCCGCCGACACCCATCGCCGCTTTCAGAGCAAATGAATCAGAATCGTGTCCGATAAATGCCTGATTGTAAATGGCCTGCGTGTATAACGGTGTTTTAACACCGGTACCGACATTGCGAATTTTTGCCGCGCCGTCATCAACTGACGTATATGCCAAACTCGCTGTTACCGGACCAAACTCGCCGCCGACTTTAACACCGAACGCTACCGTGTCATCAAGACCGGCAGTATCTGGCATAATGGTACCTGCTTGCAATCCGATACCTACCGGTAAACCGCTAATTTGTGCATCGGCCCAAATCGCTGACGTATCTCCTGCAACGGCTACATCATCTAAAAAGTAGTATGAGAGCGTCAATGCCGTCATAGGAATCAGCTTGGTAGCCGCAGTCAACATATAGGCGCCACGAGCAATTGGAGCCGAACCGACAATGGTTTCTGCTGCAAGATCCGTGAAAGCACTCAGATTATTGTGTTTGTCTGAAGTTGACACATACGCACCCACTAATGTTGTCTCCGGAAGGTCACTGTTAATGACTACGGCTGCATCAAAAGTATTTTTAAAGACAGTCCAAGATTCAGAGAATGCTAACGGCGAGAGCGATTTTGGAAGCTCTTGGCGACCGAGTTTCACTAAAGTGTTGCCCGCTTTTTTAGTAATGTAAACTTTCGTTAACGCACCGCCGTTTAAACCGCCGTTGGCACTTTGTCGAATGTTGCTTACCAGGTTTTTCTCGAGTCCTAACGTTCCGAGCATGGTGTACTGACCGCCTAAACCAAACCCGTTGCCAATATCACTATCTACATTTAACTGAAGACCGATATTTGCCATAGAGCTGTTTTGGTGGAAAAATCCGTCAGCGTCCGTATCTGCCGTTTGGTAGTAAAGCGCTGCTTGACCGCCAACATTCACATCTACATCTGCAGTAGCTACTGCACCCGTTACCAGTGACGCTGCCGCCATTGAAATCATTAATTTTTTCATTTACACTCCTGTTTCTTGTTTTTATAAAGAACCCTGTTTGTTCGATACCAGACGTTAAGTACCGCTCATAAAACATTGAATGCTTTATGACACCCCCAAATACGGGCGCTTTATAAAGTTACCCTATATTCTATATTAAGTTTTTTTAATTTAATATTAACTCTTCATTAAATTATATATTTACTCCAATACCCTACACAAAATGCGTAAAATAGGCTCTTTTTCAAGTGAAGAGATAATAATTTTTATCTTTAGATGGTTGCAATATCTGTAAAACGGTTAAAAAAAAAGTTATTTCAGTTCTTAAAGGTCAGTGAAAGGAGTAATAAGAAGTGCCGATACACTTCTTATTCTTATAGGATTAGTGGACGTCTTTCCAGATCTCTTTTTTCCAAGCAAGAGCAAGGAGCGCAAAGACCAGCATGTAAAGTATTACTTTCCATCCGAGTGACTCACGATCGGCTTTTTTGGAGTCACCGATCTCTTCCATGTAAGTAATCACGTCTTCTTGCGCCTCTTCGGTCAAACCGACACGAGGCATGGAAGTACCGTGAAGCAACTGCTGCGGATCATTAATAAAGCTGTGTAAATAGTGCTCTCCACGACTCTTAATATATTGCGAAAGATCCGGAGCGGCAGCACCCATGTGCGCTTTTAACGTATCGCTCGGTGTTAAAGCACTCCAACCGGCATATGCCATTGAGTGACACCGTCCACAAGCATCAATAAACGTTGCGCGATGCTGTGCTTTAAGCTGCTCCTCAATGGTCGCCTCATCGTCCACTTCTACTTTAACCGTAGCCGCTACCTGTTGTAAATATGCCACAATGTCCATAATTTCTTGGGAGCTCATCCAGTTATATGACGGCATCGGGTGCGTCTTACCGCTCTCCGCCGAGTATTTGTGCGACAGATGTGATGCCGTTACCGGGTCGTAAATAAAATTCGCCAAGTAGTTGGTTTCATAAATTTTTCCTGCCGTACTTAAGTCCGGTGGAACCACACCGTAAGAGGCTGCTGCATCGGCATCAGGCATCATTTTGGCAAAACCGGCCGATTCTATGGAGTGACATGCCACACAGTTAGCCTCTACAAGTGCTTTTCCGCTCGCGGCATTGCCTTTGACTTTTTTAACATTTTTCAAATCACTGAAACTGTAATCGGCCGCTTTCGGCTCCGGGTGCATAATATGATGCGCATACGGCTCAATGCCGTAATAGGTTACAAGAACCAGAGCAACAATGGTTGCTAATATTCTCATCTCTTTCATTATTCACCTCCTACTTTTTTTGCTTCCATTTTTGTAATCACCGGAAGCAGTGCAAACAAAATGAGGAATGTCATTGATGAGAAGAACCCGACCCATGCATTTACCCCTGTCGGCGGTAATTTACCGTAAATGGTTAAGACTATTAAGTCCGCAATCAACAACCAGAACCAATATTTAAAATAGGGACGCTGATTTGCCGGTTTTACCAACGGAGAACGGTCTAACCATGGAAATACCAAGAAAATACCATTGGCAATAGCAAAGGCAATCAGACCCAAATCTTTACCTGAAATACCTGCGATATCAAAGAAGAACCCGCGTAACACTTCATACGACCACAAGAAATACCATTCCGGATAGATATGCGCCGGCGTTTTCAGACCGTCGGCTTTATCGAAGTTAATCGCATCCATGGCGAAACTGTAATGATAAAACACCAGATAGAAAAAGAAGATCATAAAGAAGCCCAATACCATAAAGTCTTTTGACAAGAACACCGGCCAAAACGGTACTACTTTAGACTCTTTTTTATTACCTGCCAAATATTTTTCAGCCTCTTCGTCAAAGTCGAAAAATTCACCGTCTTCATTGTTAACATGAGGAAAACGCAAGGCATAGAAATGAAATGCAATGGCGCCCAATATTGCCAAAGGAATCAACAGGACATGCAACATAAAGAAACGTGTCAGTGTCGCATCGGAGACATAAAAGTTACCGCGAATCCAAACCACCAGTTCATCACCAATAAACGGAATACCGCCGAAAATCTCGGTAATAACATACGCGGCCCAGTAGCTCATTTGACCCCATGGAAGCATATAACCGCTAAATCCTTCTGCTGAGAAAAGGACAAAGAGCAACATCCCCGAAATCCAGATCATCTCACGCCCTTTTTTGTATGAGCCGTAGTAGATACCGGTAAACATGTGAATGTAGATAATTAAAAAGACAACCGATGCACCGACGGCATGAATATGTCTCATGAGCCATCCGTAACCCACTTCCTGCATGATTGTGTAGTTAACACTGTCAAATGCCAAGTTAACATCGGGCTTGTAATACATAAGTAGAAAAATACCGCTAATAAGCAATATTTTAAACAACATAACTAAAATAACACCCATCGCCCATAAAAAGTTAATTTTTTTCGGAATCCAATACTCCGACATCATCACTTTATACAGGTTAGTGACACCAAGACGTTGATCGAACCACTCTAGAGTAGATTCTGCTTTTTTAAATTCCGCCATCTAACTCTCCTTATGCTTTTGCTGTCATTTTTTTGTACTCTTCACCCTCTTCGCCTAAAACCAATGTCGTACCATCAATTTTAAACGGAGGAATGTCGAGCGGGCGCGGCGGCGGACCAAAAATATTGACACCGTCAGAAGTAAACTCACCACCGTGACATGCGCACTTAAATTTCTCTCCATTATAGGCCGGAATACACCCGAGGTGTGTACACAATCCAATCATAACGGAGAAGTAGTGATCACCGACTTTAACGTTGCGACCCTCAGTCGGCTTCATGGCAGCACTATATTTCAAAAGAAAAATAGGCTTACCGCGCCATACGACGATCTCAAGTTTGTTTTCAGCAAGTGAAGATACGTCAACCGTCGTGAAACCAGCTGACATAACACTGGGAAGCGGATCCCAGGTTTTCTTCATTGCAACTAATGAAGCGACTGCTCCAACACCTGCTACTGCACCGAAAGCTTTACCAATAAAGCCTCTTCTGCTCTCATTTGTCATATTTATCTCACTTATGTCTAGGAGTTTAACGGTCATTATAGGTGAATGAGTTTTAATATCTCATGAATTTAAGATTTCTTTTATAAAATGAGTAGTTTGGTTACCTTTTTTCTCGATTATTCCGTAAGTATTTTGTTGTGCCGTTGCAATATAATCCATTATTTTTGGTATATTCAAACCTTCAACAACAGGAATATTACATTTTTTAAACAGATCCTGAAAGTCGTCGGCGTGGTCTTCACGTTGAATAAATATGGGTCGTCCTCCCGCAGCCAACGAGTCCAATACCGCCTGTTGCGATGATGTCACCAAAATATCGCTGTGCTGAATCACCCGGTCATAGGCATCATTTTCATGTATTTCCTTAAATGAATCTATTACTTCATCTTCATAATATATAAAATAGTAAAAACCGAGCAGCAACTCCATATTAAGCGCTTTTAGCGCCTCTTTATGTGCAATAACCTCTTTGTCGTAATCATCATCGCCGTAAAAAAATGCTATGGCAATATCTTTGTCAAATGTTCCAAAGTATTTCGATGCTACAGGTGTAGCAGTACAGATACCCTCTCCTTCAAGATACGGCGAGACCAAAAACTCTTTTGCATGCTTCACTTCGCTGCGACTGTCACTAAAGCGAATCACTTTAGAAAAAAAGTGCATCATGTCATCCAACGTAGTCGCATTGTGTTCATCCGAATCAAAAATAAGCCGGTCCCCCCGCTTGGCAATATGCGCAATATTTTGCACGACATCCACGCCGACGGCACGGCGAAATCCATACTGTTTCGCTTCAGAAGCAATGCGAAAATCTGACGTTAACAACGTGATGTCTTCATCTTTTAAACCTTCAATGACTGCCGCAGCACGGCGAAAACGGTCAAGACCGACACGGTGCCCCGTATGAACATAGTAGTAGGTATGCATCTTATCCCTTTATCATTTTAATATAGATATGCAGTATCTCAATAGCCGCCGGAGTCACTCCACTAATTTGTGATGCCGCCTGCAGCGTCGGCGGGTTAAACCGTTCAAATTTTTCAATCATTTCGTGAGAGAGTCCTTTGACCATGCGAAAATCGAAATTGGGCGGAATTTTTACATGTAAAAATTTTTTCAGCCGCTCTATATCGTCATGCTGCTTCTGCACATAACGTTCATATTTTGCCTCGACCAAAATCTCATTTTGTATATACATATCGTATTGCGCCAGTTCCGGAGCCAGTTTCGTCAGCTTATCAAGCGTAAAACTTTTGCGCGCAATGATCTGCGGTGCCGTTACTTTATCGGTAATTTTCTCTTCACCGATAGCCTCTAAAAAAGCAATAAACTCTTTACTGGGTGTTAACTCCATCTTTTGAAGCAATGCA